>LNFM01014049.1_pt1 | contig 10008 bp, 6 predicted proteins | sample 596031 | NCBI WGS metagenome assembly LNFM01 (sample SAMN04254537, study PRJNA301005) | activated carbon metagenome | isolation source: dual media filters at the Ann Arbor, Michigan drinking water treatment plant | place: USA: Ann Arbor | reverse complement strand
GTCGACGCGGTACTGCGTGCACACGGGGATTTCGTCGTAGCCCGAGAGGATGTCGAGCTTGGTGACGGCGAGGGCGGTGAGCCCGTTGACGCGAACCGCGTAGCGCAGCGCAGGAAGGTCGAGCCAGCCGCAACGACGGGGCCGACCTGTGGTGGCACCGTACTCTTCACCGGCTTCGCGGAGCGAGTCCCCGGCGGTGCCGTGCAGCTCCGAGGGAAACGGACCGTGCCCCACGCGCGTGCAGTACGCCTTGGTGATGCCGAACACGGCGTCGATCCGAGTCGGGCCGATGCCGGTGCCGGTGCACGCGCCGCCTGCGACGGTGTTGGAGCTCGTAACGAAAGGGTACGTCCCGTGATCGAGGTCGAGCAGCGTCCCCTGCGCGCCCTCGAAGACGACGCGTTCGTTGTCGCGAAGCGCGCGATCGACGAGGAGCGATGTGTCGCCGAGCAGCGGTTGAATGTCTCGCATCAGCGGCTCGAGAAACGCGAGCGCTTCGTCCACGGACGGCTCTGCGGCGCCGACCGCGCGCGCGCGCCACTTGTAGGCGTCGACGAGCGCTTCGAGGGCAGACCGGGCGCGGGTGCTCGAGACGAGGTCTCCGAGCCGCACGCCGACGCGCGCGCTCTTGTCCGAGTAGGTGGGTCCGATGCCGCGCCCGGTGGTTCCGATGGCGCGCGGTCCCGCGTTGGCGGCGCGGTCGATTGCTGCTTGAAACGGGAGCGTCGCGTGAGCTCGACCAGAGATCGTGATTCGCGAGCGAACGGACAGGCCGCGTCCCTCGATGTCGAGGATTTCTTCGAGCAGGACCTTCGGGTCGATCACCATTCCTGCGCCGAGCACGCAGCGCGTCGTCGGGTGCAACACTCCAGACGGAAGCAGGTGGGTGACCACCTTCTGGCCGTTGACCTTGAGCGTATGTCCGGCGTTTGCGCCGCCGCCGTAGCGCACAACGACGTCAGCTCGCTCGGCGACGAGGTCGACGATCTTTCCTTTGCCCTCGTCGCCCCACTGGGCGCCGACCACAACGATCGCGGTCATCTTCGTGTTCTCTCTTCTCTCGGGTTGCGCAGCTATAGATGGTCGGGTCTCGCGTTCGATGCCGCGAGACGCAGTTATTCGAGCAAGTTTGTTCGTTGGGGATCGTCGCGGTCGAACGCGATCCCTTCGTCGCATTGGAGCACTCGGCCGAAGGACGCGAGCTCCTCTGGCTGCGCGCTCGCGAGCTGATCGGCGTCGGCCTCCGCGACGATCCAACCGCGCTCTCGAAGGCGTTGCGCGGCCGCGCGGCGATGCGTCGAAGGGCCGACGAGCAACACCCGACGAGCGTCGACGCTCTGCCCAGGGACCGTCGCGAGCGCCTCGTCGACGAGCTCGAGGTCGATCGCGCAGCCCGTCGCGGGCGCTGCGGAGCCGTACTCCGCGAGCAGCTCGTCGTAGCGGCCGCCAGCTCCGATCGGCTCGCCGACGCCGCGCGCGAGCAACACGAACGACACGCCTGTGTAATAGCCGAGCCCGCGCACCTCGCCGAGGTCGACGAGCGTTCGATCTGCGAGTCCCGCTTCGGCGAGGGCTGCTGCGACAACGGTCAGCTGTTGGAGCGCCGCGCGGACGGTAGCCTTCTCGGCGAGCGCCGCGGGGATCGGACCATCGAGCAGCGTCGCGGACCCTGCGAAACGACAGGCAGACTCGATCGTCGCGCGCGCCTGTGGAGCGTCCACGATCCTGCTTATCGTGGCGAGGTCTCGAGCCGACAGCGCGTCGACGAGGAGCTCTCGCCGCTCGGGTGTAGCCAGCGCGACGAGCTCGTGGGCGATGGCTGCGTGCGAGAGTTCGACGCGGACGTCGTCGAGTCCCAGCGCCGACAGCGCGGCGAGCGCGACGCGCATGACCTCGACGTCTGCGTCGACCGAGCTCCAACCGATCAGCTCGACGCCAGCTTGCGCGATTTGCCGGAGCTTGCGGCTTCGGCCACGCGGCGTGCGCAGGACGGAGCCTTCGTACATGAGCCGAAGCGGGATCGATCGCGACGCATAGTGCGTCGCTGCGATCCGCGCGATCTGCGGGGTCATGTCGGGCCGAAGCGCGACGACGTGCCCCGAGGCGGGCTCGACGAAGCGGACGACGTCGCGTCGAGCTCGGTCCGAGAGCCCGCGAGCGATGGAGTCTTCTCGCTCGTATGCCGGAGGAACGACGAGCTCGTAGCCCCATGCCGCGAAGCGCTCGAGGACGGTGCGCGCTCTCGAGCGCCGCTCTTGCGCGCGCGGCGGAAGTTGATCACGCAGGCCCGCAGGCAACGCGAGGGGCGCCGTCGTGATGCGAAGCAAACCGTCGATGTCGGTCGAGTCTCGAGCCACCGGACGGTGGCGGACACTAGCGCAGTTGGTCCGTCGCGCGATCGGTCGAACGTCGTTCGTCGTCTTCGGGCGTGTCGTTCGACATTCTGTCAAACCCCGACGCCCGTCCGCCGCGGGGATTTCAGTGCGGCGCTAGAAATCAATCGGGACGATCACGATGTAGCGGTCGTGATCGTGCGGCATTTGCGCGAACGGCAGGGGGAGCACGGCGTTTTTCACGCAGCTCGTGACGTCTCCGGCGCGCGCGATGGTGCTTGCTGGCGAACCCCAGCCGCGAACGAACGACGTCGAAAAGCGAAAATCGAGCACCAGCGCGAGCCGGCCGTGGGCGCCGCGCGCGCATTCGGCGACGGCGGTCGAGCGCGACGCGATGTGCTGTTGCAGCGACGCGAGTTGGCCGCAATTGGCGCCGGGGATCGGGTTCGGAGGGCCTGCGTCGAAGCAGCGCGAGATGGTCGGAGCGCCGACGGTCACCGAGCCCGCGACGGCTGGCGTCGTCGGTTCGGCGCCGCCGTTGTTTGGCGGCGTGGGAGGGGTCGGCTCGTCTCCGCCCGGGGCTGTTGCGCTGCTGACGGACGCGTCTCGGGTTGGAGCGGCGAGCGGGTCGGCGAGCGGCGGCCCGGCGTCGGCGGACGGCGGCGGGAGCGAGTTGCTCGGCGCGACCGTGTCCGTCGAACGCGGGCGGAGCACGAGCATTCCTCCGCCGAAAACCAGGACGAAGCCGCCGATGAGCGAGCCGAGCGCGACGATCGCGACCGTTCGGGGTGGGTAGGTTGCCTCGGACACCGAGCGGTGTGACTAGAGCGGTTCGGGCGCGGATGCAACGGCGCTCGCGCGCCACTTGCGCGCGGAGGAGCGATGCGGTACCCGGCCGGCCGATCCGTGGAGATACGGCGCTGGCGCGCGTCTTCGAAGCGCCAAGCGGCTGTATCGTCGACGGACACCAGTCTGGAGGACTTCATGGCAACCGAGGGCCGAAGCGGTCCGGTCGCAGGGACCAAAGTGCCGCTCGTTGGGCGCGTCAACGAGCGTGACAAAATCGTCCGCGCGATTCGCCAGAGCATCGAGCGCTCAGAGCCGCGTCTCGTCACGGTCACGGGAACGGCGGGCGTCGGCAAGACGAGGCTCGTAACAGAGTCGCTTCGCGACGTCCGCGAGCTGTTTCCGGGCGCGCGGAGCCTGCGCGGCGCTTGTCGCAGCGACCAGGGCTTGCAGCCTGCGATCGCAAGGATCCTGCGCACGCGCTTCGCGATCGCCGAGAGCGCTGACAGCAACGCGCAGTTCGCGGAGCTTCGCGCGAGGGTGGCCGAGCTGTTCGGCGAGCGCCGCGTCGGCGAGATGGTGCATTTCCTCGGCGCAGCGATGGGCATCGAGCTGCCGTCGACGGCTCTCTCCGAGGCGTTCGAAGAGGACCCTTCGACGCGCGAAGCGATCGCCCGCGCGGTGCTGCGAAAGTTCTTCGAGGTCGACGCCCACCGAGCGCCGCTCGTGCTGGTCGTCGAGGATCTTCACCTCGCCGGGACCGAAGGCGCGCGGTTCTTGCGATCGCTCATCGAATCGATGGGCGCTGCTCCAGTGACGGTGCTCGTGACCGCCGGTCCGGAGCTCAATGCCAACGATCGTGCGTGGCCTGCCTGCCTCGGCGAACGACACGAGCGGGTGGACCTCGGACCTCTCGACGCAGAAGAGGCGAGGGTGCTGGCGACCTCGTTGCTCACGCGGGTGCGCGACGACCTCGGCGAGGTTCCCGTGGAGTTGGTCGACGCGGCCGTGGAGATGGCTGGCGGTCTGCCGATGTTGCTCGAGCAGATCGCGAGGATCTACTTCGAGCAAGAGGTCGTCGGGTTTCGCGAGGACGGCAGCGCGTGGGTCGACCTCGACAAGCTCGACGAGCTCGAGCTGCCGATGTCCGTCGAGGACGCCGTGCAGACGAGGCTCGCCGCGTTGTCTCCCGCCGAGCGCGAGCTGCTCGAAAAGGGCGCGGTCATGGGCCCGGTGTTCTGGCTGGGCGGCCTGGTCGTTTTGGGCCGCGTTCACACCGGCGCGCCGACGCTGTGGGGCGGAGGCGAAGACATCGCCCTGCAGTATCGCGACCTGCTCGGAGGCCTCGAGTCGAAGGACTTCGTCCTGCGGATGCCCGAGAGCTCGATCAGCGGTGACGAGGAGTTCATCTTCAAACACAACCTCGAGCGCGAGACGCTGCGAACGCTCGTCGCGCCCGAGTCCGCGAAGGAGTTTCACCTCCTGCTCGCGGAGTGGCTGGAGTTTCGGCTCGTCGAGCGGACCGAAGAGCACCTCGATTTGCTGGCTGAGCACTACGAGCTCGGCGACCGACCGCTGCGCGCTGCGCGATGCTACTTGGAGAGCGCAGACCGGGCTCGCGCGCGGTTCGCCAACACCAAGGCGGTCGAGCACTATCGAAAGGGCCTGGCGCTGCTCGGTGATTTCGACGTGCGGCTGCGGTTCGACGCAGAGCTTCACCTCGGAGACGTGCTGCAGCGGCTCGGTCAGGTCGACGGCGCGCTCGAGGCGTTTCGCGCGATGCAAGCCATCGCGTACCGCCTCGATCTGCGCTCGAAGGGTGGCGCGGCGCACAATCGCATCGGTCGCGCTTATCGCGAGGTTGGCCAGCTCGACGCCGCGATGAAGCACCTCGGAACGGGCCTCGCGCTCTTCGAGTCCGCCGCGGACGAGCGGGGCATCGCGTCGTCGCTCGACGACATCGGCAAGGTCCACTGGCTCAAGGGAAACTACGACGCCGCGCTGCGCTTCATGCGCGACGCGCTCGAGCGCCGCGAGCGGCTCGGCGATCCGCGGTCCATCGCGTTGTCGCTGCACAACATCGGCAGCGCCCTACAAGACAGCGGTCAGTATCGTGAGGGCCTCGAGGCGCTCACGCGCGCGCTCGAGCTGAGGCGCGCCAACGAAGACCTCCCGGGCCTCGTGCTGACCCTGAACAACCTCGGGACGATTCACCAGGATCGCGGCGAGATCGACGCCGCGTTGAACACGTGGCTCGAGGCGCTCAACCTCGCGCGCGAGGTGGGCGATCGGCGGCGCGAAGCGCTGTTGCTCGTGAACATCGGCGAGGCGCAATATCGGGTGCGAAAGCCCGCCGAGGCGATTCGAATCCTGCGGGAAGCCGAGCGCATTTGCGACGAGGTCGAGGATCGACTGCTGCTCGCCGAGGTCTGGCGCGGCCTCGGGATCGCCCACGTTCTGACGTCGGAGCTCGCCGTCGCGCGCTCGTATCTCGAGCGGTCGGTGGCGGTGTTCGAGCAGGTGCGATCGAAGGTCAACGCAGCCATCGCGCGGCGCTCGCTCGCAGAGTGCCTCTCCATCAGCGGTCGACGTACGCCCGACGGCGCCGCGGCGGAGGACATGTTTCGAGAGTCGCTCTCGATCTTCGAGTCGGTGCACAACGAGGTCGAATGGGCGAGGACCGCTCGGGCCTTCGCCGCGTTGCTCCGCGACTCACCGTCGGCGTCCGCTGAAGAGCGGGCCGAGGCCGAGCGCCTCCTGCACACGGCGGACGCGATTCGGGCGAAGCTCAACCTGTCGGTCGCCGGCGTCGATCCGGGACCCATCTTCAGCGCGCGACACGAAGTTCAGATGACGCACAGCGAGCCTGCTGCGACGACGAGCTTCGATCCGATGTTCGACGGAGGCTCGACCGACGTGGGCGGCGCGGTCCCTGTCGTCAAGATGAGCGGCTCTTCATCGTCTGCCGGGTCGGCAGCGCCTACGGTGACCGCGGGCGGACCGGCGGATTCCGAGCCCTTCGACGCGTCGGACTTCGCGAAGAGCACCGACGAGCATCCGGCGGTCGATCCGAAGAAGGGCGACAGGTCCGGTTCGTGACAGACGAGCGATTTCGCATCGCGCACGGCTCGATCCCTGCGCCCGTCCGCGGCGTCTGCGAGACGTTGCATCGGGCAGGGCACGGCGCGTGGATCGTCGGCGGGTGCGTCAGAGACCTGTTGCTCGGGCGCGCGGTCGCGGACTGGGACGTGTGCACGAGCGCGAGGCCCGAGCAGGTTCAGCGCTTGTTTGGCCATGTGATTCCCACGGGAATCAAGCATGGCACCGTGACCGTCGTGCTCGACCGCGTTCACTACGAGGTCACGACGCTGCGCGGAGAGGGGGCGTACACGGACGGTCGTCGGCCGGACGAAGTGTTCTTCGTCGACGACGTGCGAGAGGACCTCGCGCGGCGGGATTTCACGGTCAACGCGATCGCGTTCGACGTCGCGCGGGACGAGTTCATGGACCCGTTCGAGGGACGCGTCGATCTGTCGCGTCGCGTCGTGCGCGCGGTGGGGGACGCCAACGAGCGCTTTCGCGAGGACGGCCTCCGCGTGCTGCGCGCGGCGCGATTCTGCGCGACGCTCGAGTTCGAGCTCGACGCGGCGACGCGCGACGCGATCCGGCCAAATTTGCCCACGTTTCGACGCGTGTCGCGCGAGCGTGTGCACGACGAGTGGCTGAAGGCGATGAAGGCGAAGCGTCCGTCGCGCGCCTTCGTGGTCATGAACGACACGGGCATCCTCGACGAGATCAACGCCGATCTCGCGCAGACGAGTCGATTGCAGGCCCCACAATTCAATGGGACATTCTTCGATTTGCACCTCGCGGTGATGGACTCGATCCCGCCGGGCGACGCGATTCTGCGGCTCGCGGCGCTGTTCTTGGCGATGCCCGAGAAGCACGTGCAGCGCTACGCCAAGGACAACAAGTTTTCGGTCCGCGACGGCGCGAGGCTCGCGCATTTGACCGAGTGTGTGCGAACGCTCCCGCGCGACGCTTCGGACGGCGCGCTTCGACGCTGGCTCAAGCGGGCGACGCGCGGGGCCGTGACCGAGATCGCGCTGCTCGCGAGAGCGCTGGCGTCCGCGAAACAATCGGACGAGCTCGCCGAGGTGAACGCTGCGCTGACGCGCGTCGATGACATCGTCGTTCGTCGCGATCCGATCGAGCCCGGTGAGTTGGCGGTCGACGGCGAAGACCTGCAACGCGAGCTCGGGCTGGCGCCGTCGCGAGAGCTCGGCGTCGTGTTGCGCGCGCTCATGGACGCGGTGCTCGACGATCCCGCACTCAACACGAGGAATTCGCTGCTCGAGCTCGCGCGTACGACGCTCGCGCGCGGCGCGCATTGACGCTCTGCGGCGTAGATTCTCCAAAGATTCCCGCGCTGTTACTCGGTGCGAGCAGAATCATTGGATTGTCACGATTCGGTCACGAGGGTCGGCGTTTGTCGCGGTGGTGGCATTGTTGCGCGCTGCAATGACCGAACAACAGGTTGGTCCCCGAGTGGGTCCGGTACGACACCTCATCGGCAAGCTGTGGCTGAAGGTATTTGGCTGGGAGACGGTTGGCGATGTGCCGAACATCCCGCGCGCGGTCTTCGTCGCGCACCCGCACACGACTGGCTGGGATCTCCCCTTCACGCTGGCCGTCGCGTGGTCGCTCCGAATGAACGTGTCGTGGATCGGCAAGAACACGCTCTTCAAGGGCCCGCTGAAGTTCTTCTTCCGCGCGCTCGGGGGCGTTCCTGTCGACCGGTCGAAGCGCAACAACCAGGTCAAGGCCATCGCAGACGCGATCCGCAACGAAGAGCGTGTGTTTCTCACGATCGCTCCGTCCGGGACGCGCAAGCGCCGCGACCACTGGAAGTCGGGTTTCTATCACATCGCGCGCGAGGCCGACGTCCCGCTGTTGCTCGCGTTCATGGACTACTCGAAGAAGCGCGGCGGGTTGGGGCCGGTATTCAAGCCGACCGGCGACATGAAGCGCGACATGGACGTGATCCGTGACTTCTACGAGGGCGTTCGCGGCAAGTACCCAGAGAACGAGTCCATGATTCGCCTTCGCGAAGAGGACTCGGTCGAATCGCTGCCGCTCGCAGACGCCGCCGAGTAGCCGAACGCCGAGGCTCTGCGAGGCGTGAACGGCGACGAACCCAGGACGGTCCCGCGCCGCTAGTTTCCGCTGGAGGGGACGACGCGCGTAAAGCCGTCCGTCGGCGCTCCGCTCGCCTCGCGCATGCGTGTCACGAGCGCGTCGCTGTGCGGATAGAGGTGCCAGTGCGGACGCACCTCGTTGGTCGCGTCGGTGTACCACTTCACGAACACGAGCCAGCGCCCCGTTTGCAGTCGCTCTTGCCTGCCCGCGACGGTGTTGTAGCCCATCTGCCCCTGCGACGTACGCAGCTGCACGCGCCCCTGCTCGGGCGCGGTGCCGTGCAGCGTCTCGACGATGGACGCGACGATTCGGTACGACTGCGTGCCGTCAGGGTCCTGGCTGACCGCGACGGTCTCGAGCCGGACGATCGCGATGAGGTCGCTGTTGCGGCCGAGGTACGACAGCTGCCTGCGCAGGTCGTCTGCCATCGTCCCGCCGAGGTTGTCGAGGTCGCTGATGTAGTCGACCGAGTCGTCGAAGTACCGTGCCTGTTCGGCGGTGAACGGCGAGGTCGGACGAATCGCTTGTTGCGTCGCGCACCCAGAGGCGAGCGCGACGCACAGCGCGAGAATGTGGCGCGACGGTGCGTGCATCGATGCCAGGGGTTCTACCACGGGCGTCGCGCCCCGCCCTCGGTTTCGTGCGGACCGCGCCGCGACGTTTACGCTTCACCGCGTCGCGTTCTCGGCGATGAACGCGCGCAGGTCCTCGGGCAACGGAGCTTCGATCGACAGCGGCTCGCCCGTCTTCGGATGCTCGAACTGAATGGACGCGGCGTGCAGCGCGTGTCGGGGCAGCAACAGCTCTGCGCGCATCTCGTCGGTGAGCTTGTCTTCGAGGCTCGCGACGAAGAGCGCTGGCGAATGAGCGTAGAGCTTGTCTCCGACGATGGGCGTCGCGGCGTGCGCCAGGTGAAGCCTGATCTGGTGCTGTCGCCCAGTCTCGGGAAAGCACTCGACGACCGTGAACTTCCCCAGCCTCTCGAGCACGCGCACGCGCGTCCGTGACGGCAGGCCGCCTCGCTCGACCGGCGTGATCGCCATCATCACCCCGACCTCGTGCCCCGCGAGCGCCATCGGCGCGTCGATCACGAACGCGTCTTCGCGCGGCGCGCCGTACACGATCGCGATGTAGCGCTTCTTGACGTCTCGGCCGGCGAAGGCCGCCTTGAGCTTCACCTCCACTTCGACCGAGCGAGCCGCGACGATGACCCCGGACGTCTCTTTGTCGAGTCGATGGCAGAGATGCACGAGCATCGCTGGGTATCTCTCGGCGAGCACGGCGGTGAGCGTGTTTCGTAGATATCGCGCCGTCGGATGCACGGGCAGGCCCGCGGGCTTGTCGACAGCGATGATGTCTTCGTCCTCGAACAGCACCGACACGTCGCGGGGCGCGGCGGGCTCGTCCCACTTCAGGCGAAAGAGCACGATGTGCTCTCCGGGACGGACGATCTTCGCTGGCGATAGCCGTCGACCCGCGTCGTCGAAGGCGAAGTCCTTCGCGATCTTCGCCGCGCGTGACCGCGAGAGCCTGGGCATCTCGCCGACGATGAACTTGTCGAGCCGCACGCCCGCGCGATCCTTGAGCACAAAAAGCACCGTCGCGATCGCGTCGCGGGGAATCTCGTCGGGCCATCGAAAGGGGTGCGTTGCCTCGTCCACCGCGCGGTGCGTAGAGAGTAGCGCGCGCC
>LNFM01014048.1_pt1 | contig 10008 bp, 10 predicted proteins | sample 596031 | NCBI WGS metagenome assembly LNFM01 (sample SAMN04254537, study PRJNA301005) | activated carbon metagenome | isolation source: dual media filters at the Ann Arbor, Michigan drinking water treatment plant | place: USA: Ann Arbor | reverse complement strand
CTGGCTATTGACAAGCGCGCGAATGCTTGGTGACGCGATTCTATGCCACATCCAAAATAAAACACAACAGTAACGAAGCGAAACTTCGCCCCGTTGTCGCGCCGGATGCGCTGGCGATACAGGTACGTCGTGTTCGGCGATGGTCATCCCGGCCATCGATCGAGAGGAAGCGACGATGCAACGACGTTCCCACGACGCTGCTGCGACGTTGCAGCAGCCTACGGCAGGAGCGATTCGCCTTCGAACAACTGCTCGATGCGCTCGCGTGCCCGCACCTCGTGCAGGCTCGCGCCATCGACCATCACCTCGGCTGCGCGAGGACGCGTGTTGTAGTTCGAACTCATGCTCATGCCGTAGGCTCCTGCCGAGGCGATCGCCAGGAGATCGCCCTCCGCCAGCACGAGCGATCGGTTGCGGGCGAGCCAGTCGCCGCTCTCGCAGACCGGGCCGACGACGTCGTACCAGCAGGCATCGCCGGTGCGCGGCACCACGGGCAGCACCTCGTGGTAGGCCTCGTAGAGCGCGGGGCGCATCAGGTCGTTCATGGCCGCATCGACGATCGCGAAGTTCTTCACCGGGCCCGGCTTCAGGTATTCGACGCGCGTGAGCAGCAGCCCGGCGTTGCCGACCATCAGTCGCCCCGGTTCGAACACCAGTCGCTGGGGGCGGTTGCCGAACACGCGGGCGATCGTGGCTGCGTACTCGGCGACCGACGGCGGGCATTCTTCGCGGTAGCGGATGCCCAGTCCACCGCCGAGGTCCACGTGCTCGAGCACGATTCCTTCCGCGGCAAGCTGGTCGACGAGTTCAAGGATCCGCTCGAGGGCGTCCGCATAGGGCGCGATCTCGGTGATCTGGGAACCGATGTGGCAGTCGATGCCGGTGATGCGCAGGTGGTTGCAGCCGCGCGCAGCCCGGTACAGCGCCAGCGCGTCGTGGTGGTTCACGCCGAACTTGTTCTCGTTGAGCCCGGTGGTGATGTACGGATGGGTGTTCGGGTTGACGTCCGGGTTGACCCGGATGCTCACCGGCGCCACGCGGCCGCATTCGCCGGCGACCCGTTCCAGGCGGTGCAGTTCAGGGATGGATTCGACGTTGAAACAGAGGATCCCCGCTTCCAGTGCAACCCTCAGTTCCTCGGCACTCTTGCCGACGCCTGAGAACACCACCCGCGCCGGGTCTCCGCCGGCGGCAACCACGCGGGCGAGTTCGCCGGCCGACACGATGTCGAAGCCGCTGCCCAGTCGGGCGAACAGGTTGAGGATGGCCAGGTTCGGATTCGCCTTGACCGCGTAGCAGACGAGCGGTGCCTGCGTCCCGGCAGCCAGCGCGGTCGAGAATGCAGATTCGAACGCACGGTACGCGCCCGTCAACGCGGCCCGCGAGTAGACGTAGGTGGGCGTGCCGAACCGCTCGGCCACCGCCTGCAGGGGTACATCCTCGACCTGCAGCGCACCGCCGCGAAGGTGGAACATCGCATCCATCATGTTGCTCCGGTCAGCTTGGCTGTTCAGGAAGCCGGCTTGGGCGGGGGGGCCTTCTTCGGCAACTGCAGCGGGGTCTTGAAGCCGCAGCCGCCAACCTGGACGGTGACGAAGGCTGCCATCACGGCGATCGCCCCGGCAGCCAGCGTGCGTGCCCACGGCCGTCCGGTGCGCGGTGACGCGCATGCGGGGTTCCGTGTACCGCGCTGCTGCCCGGCGGGGCCCCGCAACAGCGCGGACGGTGCGGGTGTGCGCGGGTTCTGCATCGGCTCGGCGATCATGAAAATCATGTTAGCACGCAGCCCGGCGCTGCCTGCCTCTCCGGTGTTCGGCCCGGCACGCGCAGTGCGGCAGCCGGGCAGGTTCACAGCGCGGCCAGCCTTCGCTGCCATTCGGTGAGCTCGCGCCGTGCCTCTCGATGCTCCCGGTAGCCGCGCTCGACGACCGCCCAGAAGCGCGCGGAATGGTTCGCCTCGACGAGGTGCGCGAGCTCGTGCACCACCACGTAGTCGACCAGGTGTGCCGGACCCTGCATCAGGCGCCAGTTCACTCGAACCAGGCCCGCTGGCGTGCAGCTGCCCCAGAGCGTGCGCGCGTTCGTGAGCCTGATCGGCGGCGCATCGACGCCGACCATCGGCGCGAAGTGTCGTGCGCGTTCCTCGAAATGCGGAAGGGCGGCCGACTGGACCCAGGCGCGCAACGCCGCGCGCACTGCGCCCGGATCGGCCGGGTCTGGCACGCGGACGCCGATCCGCCCGTCCTCGGGCCTCACCGACGGCGCAGCGGCGGCGCCGACGTCGATCGGCAGTGAAGCGCCCTGCCACAGCACCCGCTGCAGCGTGGTCAGCTCGAGGTGCGGCCTCGCGTTGTCCCGCCAGCGCGGAAAGTGACGGCGCAGCCATGGATGGCTGTGCTGCAGGAAGGTCTCGATCGCGCGCGCCGACATGCGCATCGGCACCGCCAGGACGAGGCCGCGATCCGACAGGCTCAGCATCGCGCGCGTACGGCGCAGGCTGCGCCGCATCACGTATTCGACCGGTTGTCCGTCGAGCTCGATCAGGCCGATCTGGTCGGTGTCCAGGTGCGTGCCGCGCGCGGCCATCATCCGCCGGCGGACGTCGCCCGTGGCGGGCGCAGGGTGCTGCGGGGCGATGCGGGGGTGGTGCGGGATACTCAACGGCTTCTTGCCTTTCCGTTCAATTGCAGCATCGCGTCTTCGATGCGCTGCTCGACCAGCCTGCTCAATGCTTCCGCCTTCATGCCGGCGGGATCGATCGGATCGAGGATCATCACCTCGATCGTTCCAGGGTGCTTGATGAACCCGTTGCGCGGCCACAGCTCCCCGGAGTTCACCGCCACCGGGACCACCGGTGCACCGGCGTGTGCCGCCAGCCACGGGCCGCCGATCTGCCAGGTGCCTCGCGTGCCCGGGTCCACCCGGCTGCCTTCGGGAAACACGACCACCCAGAAACCCTGCGCGAGGCGCGCGCGCCCCTGCTCCAGCGTCTGCTTCAGCGCACGGATGCGCTGGCTGCGGTCGATCGCGATCGGCGACAGCATGCCGATGCCCCAGCCGACGAAGGGAACCCAGAGCAGCGATCGCTTGAGCACCCAGACCTGCGGCGGGAAGATCGCCTGGAAAGCGAGGGTCTCCCAGGCCGACTGGTGCTTGGACAGGATGATCGACGGCACCGCGGGCAGCCGCTCCATTCCGGTCACCTTCCAGCGCACCCCGCAGATGATGCGGGCGAGCCAGACGATGGCCACCGACCAGGTCGAGATGATCCGGTAGCGCGTCATCGGCGGCAGGAAGAAGATCGCCAGCGCGAGGAACGCATAGGGCGGCGTGATCAACGCCGCCGCCAGTGCGAACACGATCGAACGCAGCAGGTTCAGCACCTGGCCAGGCCTTCGCATGCCGGCAACGTCATTCGCAGATCGCCGTCACCGCATCGGCGAGGTTGGCGAACACCGGGGTGCCCTCCGGCAGGCCGCCCGCGCGCCGGGTCTGCTGGCCCTTGCCGGTCAGCACCAGCATGGGCGCCGCACCGGCGGTCGCCGCCGCCTGCAGGTCGCGCAGCGAGTCGCCCACCGATGGCACGCCGCCGAGTGGCAGTCCGAAGCGGCGGCCGATCTCTTCGAACAGGCCGGCGCGCGGCTTGCGGCAGCCGCAGTTCGCATCGGCAGCATGCGGGCAATAGAAGACCGCGGCGACATGGCCGCCGGCCTGCGCCAGCCTGCGGTGCATCTTGTCGTGGATCGCGTTCAGGGTCGCCATGTCGAGCAGCCCTCGCCCGACGCCGGACTGGTTGGTGGCAACCACCACCTGGAACCCGGCCTGGTTCAGGCGCGCGATCGCCTCCAGGCTGCCCGGGATCGGCTTCCATTCGTCCGGCGACTTGATGAACTGGTCGCTGTCATGGTTGATCACGCCGTCGCGATCGAGGATCACCAGCTTCATGCCCGGACGCTCACGCCGCCAGCCTGGAGATGTCGGCCACCTGGTTCAGCGATCGCTCCAGCGACTGCAGCAGGGCGATCCGGTTGGCGCGCACCGCTGCGTCGTCGGTCATCACCATCACCTCGTCGAAGAAGCGGTCCACCGCCGTGCGCACCGAGGCCAGGCGGGTCAGGGCGCCCGCGTAATCCTCGCGTCCGGTGCACGCCACCACCTCGGGCTCCAGCGTCGACAGCGCTGCATGCAGCGCCTTCTCGGCGGCCTCGGTCATCAGCGAGGGATCCGCACGGCCGTCGGAGGCCCCTTCCTTGCGCAGGATGTTGCGCACCCGCTTGTTCGCGGCCGCAAGCGCCTCGGATTCCGGCAGGCGGCCGAACGCCGCGACGGCGTCCAGCTTTGCCGGCACCTGGTCGATGCGTGTCGGGTCGAGCGAGAGCACCGCATCGATGCCGCGCGGATCGTGGCCACGGTCGCGCAGGTAGTTGGACAGCCGGTCGATGAAGAACCGGTAGAGGTCGGGCGCCACGGATGCCTTCATCACCTGCGGCGGGAACTGCGCGATCGCCAGGTCGACCAGTTCGCGCAGGTCGAGCGGCAGCGGGTGCTCGGCGAGCATGCGCAGCACGCCGAGTGCCTGGCGGCGCAGTCCGAACGGATCCTTGTCGCCGGTCGGCGCCCCGGCGGCGGTCCAGAGGCCGACCAGCGTGTCGAGCTTGTCGGCCAGCGCGACCACCAGCGACAGCGGTGCCCGGGGCAGCGAATCATTTGCGAAGCGCGGGTGGTAGTGCTGCTCGATGGCCGCGGCCACCGCGTCGTCTTCACCGTCGTGGCGCGCGTAGTATTCCCCGATCACGCCCTGCAGTTCGGGGAACTCGCCGACCATGTCGGTCACCAGGTCGGCCTTGGCCAGCCAGGCCGCGCGCTCGGCCAGCGCCGGGTCGACGGCCAGTGCCGGCGTCGCAGCGGAGAGCAGGCGTGCGAGCTGCGCGGCGAGCTTGCAGGTGCGCTGCACCCGGTCGAGCTGGCTGCCCAGCTTGTTGTGGTGGACGACGCTGGCCAGCCGCTGCACGCGCTCGGCCAGCGGGGTCTTGCGGTCCTGGTCGAAGAAGAACTTGGCATCCGCCAGGCGCGCACGCAGCACCCGCTCGTTGCCAGACACGATGGCGGTCGGGTCGAACGCCTCGAGGTTGCTGACCAGCAGGAAGCGGTTGCGCAGTCGGCCCGAGGCATCGGCCAGCGCGAAGTACTTCTGGTTCTGCTGCATGGTCAGGATCAGGCATTCCTGCGGTACGTCGAGGAAGGCCTCATCGAAGTGGCCCTCGTAGACCACCGGCCATTCGACCAGCCCGGTGACTTCGTCGAGCAGCGCGTCGGGGGCGATCAGCGTGTCGCTGCCGGCCTTCGCGCGCAGTCCGTCCTCGATCCGCTGCCGGCGTTCGGCGAACGAGGCGACCACCTTGCCCAGCACCATCAGCCGGTGCGGATACTCGAAGGCGGTGGCGATCGAGATCGTGCCCGAGCTCATCTGGCGATGGCCGACCGTGTGGAAGCCTGCCTGCAACCCCAGCGCCTGCACCGGCACAACGGTGCCGCCATGCAGCGCGAGCAGGCGGTGCGCGGGGCGCACGAACTGTACGTCGGTGCCATCCGGGCGCTGGTAGCGCATCAGCTTGGGGATCGGCAGCTTCGCCAGCGTGTCGTCCAGGGCCTTCTGCAGGCCGTCGGCGAGCAGTGCACCGGCCTGGGTGCCGTTGTGGAACAGGGCTTCGGCCTTGCCGTCGGGCGCACGTTCGAGGGCGGGCCAGGCATCGGCCGCCAGCCCGATCGCGGCGAGCTTCTTCAGCAGTGCCGCCGTCGGGGCGCCAGCCGCATCGAAGGCGACGCCGACCGGGAGCAGCTTCTGCCGGAAGGCCTTGTCGGGCGCGCGCGCGAGCACGTGCGTGATCGACACCGCGAGCCGGCGCGGCGAGGCGTAGCCGGTGCTGACCGCGGCAGGCTCGAGCAGGCCGCCGGCCGACAGCGCCGTGGTGAGGCCGGTGGCGAAGGCCTCGCCGAGCCGGCGCAGAGCCTTCGGCGGGAGTTCTTCGGTGAACAGTTCGACCAGCAGCGTGGCGCTCATCGGGCCGCTCCGGCGAGCATCGGGAAGCCCAGGCGTTCGCGGCTCTCGTAGTAGGCCTGGGCGACCGCGCGTGCCAGGTTGCGGATGCGTCCGATGTAGGCCGCCCGCTCGGTGACCGAGATCGCGCCGCGCGCGTCGAGCAGGTTGAAGGTGTGGGCGCACTTCAGGACCTGGTCGTAGCCGGGCAGTGCCAGGCCGCCCTCGATCAGCTTCTTCGCCTCCGATTCATGCTGGCCGAAGAGGTGCAGCAGCAGTTCGACGTTCGAGCGCTCGAAGTTGAACGTGGACTGCTCGACTTCATTCTGGTGGTAGACGTCGCCATAGGTGAGCTTGCGCTCGACGCCGTTCTCCATCCAGGTGGTCCAGGTCAGGTCGAACACGTTCTCGACGCCCTGCAGGTACATCGACAGCCGTTCGATGCCGTAGGTGATCTCGCCGGTCACCGGCTTGCAGTCGAGGCCGCCGACCTGCTGGAAGTAGGTGAACTGGGTCACCTCCATCCCGTTGAGCCAGACCTCCCAGCCCAGGCCCCAGGCGCCGAGGGTCGGGTTCTCCCAGTCGTCCTCGACGAACCGCACGTCGTTCGACTTCAGGTCCAGGCCGATGGCCGCGAGCGAGCCGAGGTACAGCTCGAGGATGTCTTCCGGCGCCGGCTTCAGCACCACCTGGTACTGGTAGTAGTGCTGCATCCGGTTCGGGTTCTCGCCATAACGGCCGTCCTTCGGCCGGCGCGAAGGCTGCACATAGGCGGCGCGCCACGGCTCGGGGCCCAGGGCGCGCAGGAAGGTGTGGGTGTGCGAGGTGCCGGCGCCGACTTCCATGTCCAGCGGTTGCAGCAGCGGGCATCCCTGCCTGGCCCAGTATTCGTTCAGTCGGGTGATGACATCCTGGAAGAGGATCATCTTGCGAAAGGCTTCCATTGCATGCCGGACCTGCGGCGGGAGCGCCGCGAACCAGTATCCGGCGTGGCGCGATTGTAGCTTGGGCCAACGTCGGCGATGCGACTCCGGAGACCTGCAGCGCCCACCGCCCCCTCGCGCTTCGTGCCGGGGCCGGAGCAGGTCGTCATGCCGGGTCGAAGACCCGGTCCGATCCGGACGCTGCAGCATCGCCGCCGGTCGGGATGCTTGCGGCGAGGAAGTCGATGAAGGTGCGCACCTTGGCGGAAAGGTGCAGCCGGCTCTGATACACGGCGTGCACGCTGACCGGTGCCGGGGGGTAGTCCGGCAGCACCACTTCGAGCTCGCCGCGCTCGACCGCGTCGCCCGTGACGAACAGCGGATTCATCGCGATGCCCATCCCGGCGATGCTGGCCGAAGCCATGAGGTTGCCGTTGTTCGCGCGAAGCGGGCCATGCACCGGCACGAAGTGCGGGCCATCGGGACCGAACAGCTCCCACTCGACGCCCCCCCGGTTGTGGACATAGCTCAGGCACCGGTGATGCTGCAGGTCGGCCGGCGTGCGCGGCCGGCCATGACGGTCGAGGTACGCGGGAGAGGCGACCAGTGCCATTCGGGCCGATGCGAGCGGCCGTGCGATCAGCGTCGTCCTCATCTGGGAACTGACCCGGATGGCCAGGTCGAAGCGCTCCTCGACCAGATCGACCTGCCGGTCGATCAGCGTGGCATCGACGACCAGCTCGGGATGCGCTTCGCAGAAACGGGCGATCAGCGGCCCGAGGTAGCGGCCGCCGAACACCACCGGCGCGCTGATCCGCAGTACGCCGCTGATCTGTTTCGTTGCGGAAGTCGCCATTTCCTCGGCCACCTCCACGTCCGACAGGATGCTTATGCATCGGGCGAGGTAACTGCGTCCTGCGTCGGTCAGGTTGAGGCTGCGGGTGGTCCGTTGCAGGAGGCGCGTACCCAGGTGGTTCTCGAGGTCCGAGATCAGGCGCGAGGTTGCAGTCGTCGACAGTCCCAGGCGCTCCGAGGCACGGGCGAAGGTGCCGGATTCGACGACCTGTGCGAAGACGCGCATGGCGAGAAGGCGATCCATGCCGGGATTATCCTGCTTGCAGGGATTATCAATCCTCAATAAACCCGTTTATTTTTTTGACATGGACAAACAGACTGTCGCTCAGGGTCCAAGGTTTGCGTACGCGTCATTACTGTCCGTGAGGTTGCGTAGTTGAGCGAAAGACTGCCGACGCTTTTTGTGTCCCATGGCGCGCCTACGCTGGCACTCGACCATGCCGGCTGCCGCGGCAGCCACGGCGAACTGGCCACGGCGCTGGCCGGCTTCGCACAGGTTACCCGCCCGCCGAAGGCGGTGCTTATCGTCTCCGCGCACTGGGGCACGAGCATGACGATGCTCACCGGCTCCGCCGCGCCCTCGACCATCCACGATTTCGCTGGATTCGATCCGTCGTTGTCTTCGACCGACTATCCCGCTCGCGGATCGTCGGCACTTGCGGTGCAGGTCCACGGCCTGCTCGGCGCGGCCGGAATCGAGGCCGGCATCGACCTGGGGCGCGGGTTGGACCACGGCGCCTGGGTGCCCCTGCTGCACCTGTATCCCGGCGCCGATGTCCCGGTGGTCCAGATGTCGCTGCAGCCCGCCGCAGTGCCCGGATGCCAGCATGCGATCGGCCGCGCGCTGTCATCCTTGCCGGACGAAGGCGTGCTGGTGATCGGCTCCGGCGGCATCACCCACAACCTGCGTGCGGCCGATACGTCCGGCAGCGACGCAGCGGAGGCGCCCTGGGCGCGCGCCTTCGCCGACTGGATCGGGACGTGCCTCGACGCGAGGGACACCGAGGCGCTGCTCGACTGGCGCGCACGGGGGCCCGACGCCGAGCGCAACCATCCGACCGCCGAGCACCTGATGCCGCTGTTCCTGGCGCTGGGCGCTGCGGGGGAAGCCTGGACAGCCCGCCGCCTGTACCGGGGTGCCATCATGGGTACCATCGCGCTCGACACCTGGGCGTTCGACAGCTAGGACGCGGCCGGACGACGCGCGATGGCACCTGCGGGGCCCGCAGCGCGCCCGATATCGGCCGCCACCCGGTCGATCAACTCGCGTGGCGTCGCGGTCGGCGCGAAGCAGGCGAACCACGCGATCACGTCGAAGCCCGGGAATTCGGCGCGGTGAACGAGATCGTCACATGGCCGGCCATCTGGTCCACCACCAGCGGTCCCGCGCCGGGTGGGTCAGGATCATGTTCGGCGAGGTGGCGCCCATCGAGATCGACGCGAAGTCGCGGAGTGGATCGTAGGGCAGCTTGCGGTACAGGCTGAGGTTGGCGGTCAGCGAGTTGTTGGCGATCAGCCGCGTGTAGCCGTCCGGCGTCGCTCTTGCGGCGATCTCGGCACCGAGGTTGCCGCCGGCGCCCGGCCGGTTCTCGATCACCACCGGCTGGCCGAGCAGCGCGGGCAGGCGGATCGGCTTGACCGGCCAGGACTGTGCCGTGGCCGGCCGTACGCCTGCCTGATGCCTGCGTGCTGCCTACCTGCGGGTGGCCTTCGGCATCCCGGCGAGCGACGGGGTGTCTCCGACCTTCGACATGTCCGGACGGGCGACGCTGAAGATGTCGCCGAGCGGTGCGTACAGCGAGCCGGACAGGCGTCCGACCGGATCGAGCAGCTTCGGGTCGACGCGGCCGTTCTTCCAGACCGACGGCGACACGTGCACATGCTCGATCTTCGCGATCACGATATGGGTGCGGCCGTCCTGGTAGATGTGCTTCACCTCGCATTCGAGGTGCGCCTTCGCCTCGCCGACGCGGTACGGCTTCACCGTCTTCGACGGCACCGCCGTGAGGCCCGCCCATTCGAACTCGTCCTGGTCGCGCGGCCAGTCGCCCGAGGTGAAGCTCATCTTCTCGAGCAGGTCCATGGTCACGATGTTGGCGACGAACTGCGGCACCTCGCGGATGTTCTTCACGCTGTCCTTCTCGCCGGTGGAGCCGAACGCGCAGTAGAACGGTTCCGAGCCCATCAGGTTGA
>LNFM01014044.1_pt1 | contig 10011 bp, 7 predicted proteins | sample 596031 | NCBI WGS metagenome assembly LNFM01 (sample SAMN04254537, study PRJNA301005) | activated carbon metagenome | isolation source: dual media filters at the Ann Arbor, Michigan drinking water treatment plant | place: USA: Ann Arbor | reverse complement strand
GGGCTCCGGTCGGGACGATCGACCCAGGCTAGACCGGTTTGGCCGGATGGGGGAGACGGGGGGCGGGGACGGCCTCAGAAGCCGATCCCCTCCTCCGCCAGCTTGGCGCGGATCAGCGCCTTCGGCACCTTGCCATAGCCCGATTTCGGCAGCGCATCCCACAGCACGATCCGCAGCGGCTGCTTGTAGCGGGCGATGCGGGGGGCGAGGTGCGCGAGCAGCGCCGCCTCATCCACCTCCATCCCCTCATGGCAGACCACGCAGGCGATGCCGGCCTCGCCCCATTTGGGGTGCGCCACGCCGACCACCGCAGCCTCCGCCACCGCGGGATGCGTCAGCAGCGCCTCCTCCGCCTCGCGCGGATACACGTTGGAACCGCCGGAGATGTACATGTCCGACGCCCGGCCGGTGATGAAGAGGAAGCCGCGCGCATCAAGCATCCCGAGGTCGCCGGTGTGGAACCAGCCGCCAGCGAAGGCCTTCCGGTTCGCCTCCGCATTCTCGAAGTAGCCGGCGAAGACGGCGGGGCCACGCACACAGATCTCGCCGATCTCGCCCGGTGGCAGGCGCGCGCCGTGTTCGTCCAGAATGGCGATGTCCATGCCCGTGCGCGCCACGCCACAGCTTCCGGCATTCTCCGGCGTGTGCTGGTCCGGGCGCAGCACGGTGATGTTGCCGGTGACCTCGCCCAGGCCGAAATACTGCACCAGGCAGGGGCCCAGTTTCGCCAGCGCCTCCGCCTGGTCGGCCTGATACATCGGCGCGCCGGCGTAGATCACGTGGCGCAGGCTGGCATGGTCGTGCTGGTCCACCGCCGGGTGGCGCACCAGCGCGGTCAGGATGGTGGGTACTGTGAACATGTTGGAGACGCGGTGGCGTTCCACCAGCGCCCAGGCCTCCGCCGGGTCCAGCTTCTCACCGGGCAGAAGCACCGTCGCCGCGCCGCGGGCGACCTGGCCGAGCTGGTGGATGCCCGCGCCATGCGATAGCGGCGCCACGACCAGGGAGGCATCGCGCTCCGTCGTGCCGGGCACCAGGTCGGCCAAGTGGTTGGTGACGACGAATGCCATCTGGCCATGCGTCAGCACCGCCGCCTTGGGCCGGCCAGTGGTGCCGGAGGTGTAGAAGAACCAGCAGGGATCGCGGGCTTCCACCTCGACCTCATGGTCCGGGGCGGGCGGCGTGGCGGCGGCGAGCAGGGCCTCGTAATCCAGCTCGTCAGGCCCGGAATCGCCGACCGCGACCACCTGCCGCAGATGAGGGCTGGCATCCCGCACCGCCGCCGCGTGGCCAGCAAAGCCCGCATCGCGCAGCATCACCACGGCGCGGGAGGAGACGCCGAGAAAGGCGACCTCCGCCGGGGTGAGCCGGTAGTTGGTCGGCACCCAGACCGCGCCGGTCTTGAAGCAGGCGAACAGGCTTTCGAACATCGCATTGGTATTGCGCGAATGCACCAGCACGCGGTCGCCCTTCGCCACGCCAAGCCCGCGCAGCGCCTGGGCCAGCCGGTCCACCCGCGCATCCAGCTCGGCGAAGGACCAGGCACGATCGCCCCAGACCAGGGCCGGCGCATCGGGAATGCGGCGCGCCGTCTGCGTCAACAGCCGCCCGAGATTCATCGCCGTCGCCAGGCCCATGTCGCGCTCCCCGCGGCAGGATAGCGGGCGAACCGCATCCGCCTCCAGCTATTGCCTCAGACCTATTGCCTCAGACCTATTGCCTCAGACCTATTGCCTCAGACCGGGCGATCGCCCTTGTTCACCTTCAGCGTGCGGTTATCCGCGGCCGGCAGCATCTTCGCCGGGTCGCGGGTCACGACGATGTCCAGCACCGTGGGGGTGTCCGTATTGTCCAACCCGGCCCGCAATGCGCCGGCCAGCTTTTCCGGATCCTCCACGCGGATACCCTGGCAGCCCATGGCATTGGCGATATTGGCGTAGTTCATCTCGATCAGGTCACTGGACTGGTAGCTGCCGGGGCCGAAGACGGCGTGCTGCAACGCCTTCACATAGCCCGATGCCGCATTGTTGAAGATGCAGGCCACGATCGGGGCGCCGATGCGGCGGGCGGTTTCCAGATCACCCATCGACATGTTGAAGCCGCCATCGCCGGTGAGAGACACCACGCGCCGCCCCTTCCCCACCCCGATCTGCGCGCCGATGCCGCCTGGCACGCCATAGCCGATGGAGGCAAAGCCGCGATCCGCGACGAAGCCGCGCCCGGCCCGCTTGGTGTCGAACAGCAGCCCGCCCCAATGCCCGGCAAAGCCACCATCGGCCACCAGCACGGCATCCGCGGGCAGGATCTTGTTCAGCTCACCCATCAGGCGGCCGACATTGATGGGGCTTTCCACCGATTCCAGCCGGTCCTTCGCAGATTCGAGCCAGGCGGCCATGCGCTTCGGCACCTCCGCGCACCATGCGGCACGGCGATCGGCACCCGAGGCGGATTGGGGGCCGAGCTCGGCCAGCAGATCCTCCAGCCCGCAGCGCGCATCGCCCACCAGCGCCACATCCGTCCGCGTTGTGCGGCCGATTTCCTCGGCCACCACGTCCAGGTGAATCAGCGGTACGCCCGACGGCATCAGCGAGAACCGCTTGGTCGCGATCTCGCCCAGCTTGCAGCCCACCACCAGCAGGCAGTCGCTCATCCCGATCAGGTCGTTGGCGATGCGCGAATAGCGGCCGAAGACGCCGGCGGACAGGGCATGGTTGCAGCCGATGGCGCCCTTGCCGGACATGGTGTGGGCCACCGGAATGCCCTGCGCCTCGGCCAGCGCGGCCAGCGCCTCATAGGCCTCGCTGATATGCACGCCGCCCCCGGCCAGGATCAGCGGGCGTTCCGCCTTGGCCAGCAGCGCGGCGGCGCGGGCCAGGTCGTCCCGCGCCGGGCGGGACCGGCGGGCCTGGGCGCGCAGCGTGCCCGGGTCGAACCAGAAATCGCCCGCGTCGAAATCATGCTCGGCATGGGCGATATCCTCCGGCACCGCGATCAGCACGGGGCCGGGGCGGCCACTGGTCGCCACGGCATAGGCGCGGCGGATGTGTTCCGGGATGCGGGAGATGACCTCGACGCGGATCGCCTCCTTCACCAGCGGGCGCAGCACGTCGAATTGCCGTGCCTCCTGCGTCATGTTCTTCCAGGCATGCTCGCGGTTGGCGTCGCCGATGATGGCGACCATCGGCATGCCGGCGTTGAACGCCTCCGCCAGCCCTGTCGCCAGGTTGGTCGCGCCCGGGCCGAAGGTGCCGTCCGCCAGGCCAGGCTTGTTGGTGACGCGCGCATAGGCATCCGCCGCGAAGGCGCCGCAGCGTTCGTCATTGATCAAATAGTGCTGCACGCCGAGCACCCGGCAGGCCTCGTAGAAGGGCAGCAGCTGGAAGCCGCCCATGCCGAACATCGGTCCGGCCTCGTGCAGTTTCAGCATCTCGGCAAGTGCGGCGCCACCGCTCATCCGGCGTGTTGCATTGGCTGACATGGTCACAGGCTCTCCAGCATCTTGGCGACGAAGTCGCGGGTGGACAGGCCGATGCAGGCGCCGCGCGCCTCGGCGGGTTCATTCAGGGCGGAGATGTAGCCATCCTCCCAGCTGCTCATCGCGTCACCGATCCGGGCGGAGAAGGCGGAGACCGTGGCGCCCGCGATGCCGCGCTCGGCCAGGGCCGGCAGGCGGGACAGGCCAGCGCGGTCGGCGCCGATGCCGGCATCATTGTAGATGGCGGCCAGCACATCCGCCTTCACCGCGCTCGCCTTGCGGCCGCCCAGCAGCCCACCATGCGATCCGGTGACGATGATGCGCCCGGCATCCTCCGGCCCCACCAGGCCATTCGAATCCAGCGCCACGACCTGTGCCGGCCCGTCCTCCGCGATCATCCGGCGGGTTTCATCCATGCCGCCCGGGGCCTCCGCCGCCGGCAGCCGCGCGGCCAGCAGCCGCTCCAGCGCCTCCGCGGCGTGCATGCCGATGCGCAGGCCGAGCGCCACGGCCGGGGCATTGACGTTGGAGAGCAGGCCGCGCGCCTGCATATCCGCGCCATCGCCGATGCGGGCGCTGTCATGCGCCACGGCGGCGGCCGGGACGAAGCGCGATTCGAGCCAGAAGATACCGCCGACACCGGCCCTTTCCCGCCCGATCCCCGCATCATGCAGCAGCAGCCCGGCGACGCCATGCCGGGCGGCATACCAGGCGGCATAGACGCCGCCATGGCTGCCACAGCAGGCCACCCGGCCGCGCGATGCCGCGTCCAGATGCGTCACGCTGTCGATCACGAGCGGCGTCGCGTCGGTCATATCGGTCTCCCCGTCTTGATTCCTTCGCGCGCTGCCGCATGCTCCGCAAGCCCCCCCCGGCCAGGCCGGTTCCAGATGCATGGCACGCAGGGGGGCGGGGGAACGGGGGAACCGGATGACCAAGACGGGCGACAACCGCGCGCGGCTGATCGCGCTGTATACCACGATGTGCCGGATCCGCGCCTTCGAGGAAACCGCCCTGGCGGCGCATAAGGCGGGCGAGATCCCAGGGCCGCTGCATGTCTCGATCGGGCAGGAAGGCGTGGCCGCCGGCCTCTGCCTCAACCTGCGGCCGGATGACCGCATCACCTCCAACCACCGCGGCCATGGCCATGCGCTGGCCAAGGGGGCGGGCGTGGCCGGGATGATGGAGGAGTTGTTCGGCCGCGCCGGCGGGCATTGCCGCGGCAAGGGCGGGTCCATGCATATCGCGGATTTCAGCGTCGGCATGCTGGGCGCCAATGGCGTGGTGGCGGGCGGCATCCCGATTGCGGTCGGCGCGGCACAGGGGCTGAAGCTGCTGGGCCGGGATTCCATCGTCGCCTGCTTCTTCGGCGATGGCGCGATCAATCGCGGACCCTTCCTGGAAGGGCTGAACTGGGCGGCGCTGTACCGCCTGCCGGTGCTGTTCGTCTGCGAGGATAATGGCGTGGCCGCCTTCACCGCCACGGCCAGCGTCACCGCCGGCCCTGGCGTGGCGGCCCGCGCCGCCTCCCTCGGCGTGCCGACTGTGGCGGTGGATGGCAATGACGCGGCGGCGGTGGACCGGGCGGCGGCGCAGCTGGTGGCGGAGATCCGCGCCGGGTCCGGCCCGCAATTGCTGCACGCCACCACCTATCGCCTCACCGGCCATACCAGCACCGACCCCGCCGCCTGGCGCCGCGCCGCGGAGGTTGAGGCGGCGCGGGAGATGGAGCCGATCGGCCGGCTGCGCGCGCGCCTGCTGGCGGAGGGCATCGCCGCCGCCGAGCTGGATGCCATCCGTGGCGAGGCCTTCGCCGAGATGTCCGCCGCCCGAGCCGAGGCGCTCAGTGCGCCCTGGCCGGATGCGGCGGTGGCCTGGGAAGACGTGCAGGATTGCGGCGCGATGCAGGGGGCTGACTGAGATGGCCGAGATCACCCTGGTGGAAGCCGCCCGCCGTGCGGTGCTGCAGGAAATGCGCCGCGACCCGAGCATCTGGGTGCTGGGGGAGGATGTCGCGCGCGGTGGCCTGTTCGGACAATATCGTGGCTTCCTGGAGGAATTCGGCGAAAGCCGCATCGTCTCCACGCCGATCAGCGAAAGCGTCATCATGGGTGCCGGGCTGGGTGCCGCGCTGGTCGGCACCAGGCCTGTCATCGAGATGCGGATCTTCGACTTCGTCATGTGCGCGATGGATGAGCTGGTGAACCAGATCGCCAAGGTGCGCTACATGTTCGGCGGCCAGGCGCGGCCCGCGGTGGTGATCCGCATGCCGCATGGCATCTGGCGCAACTCCGCCGCGCAGCACTCGCAGACGCTGGAAAGCTGGTTCACCCATATCCCGGGCCTGGTGGTGGTGGTGCCGTCCACACCCGCGGATACGGCCGGACTGCTGGTGACAGCGCTGCGCAGCAACGACCCGGTGCTGTTCTTCGACCCGAAGAACCTGTTCCCGCTGACCGGCGAGGTGCCGGACGTCATCGCACCCATCCCCTTCGGCCAGGCCCGCCATGCCAGGCAGGGCGATGACCTGACGATCGTCACCTGGTCCGCCATCGTGCCGCAGGTGGAGGAAGCGGCCGGCATGCTGGCGGCGCGCGGCATTGCGGCGGATGTGCTGGATCTGCGCACGCTATGGCCCTGGGACGAGGCGGCGGTGGTTGCCTCCGTCGCGCGCACCGGGCGGCTGCTGGTGGTGCATGAGGCGGTGACCACCGGCGGCTTCGGCGCGGAGATTGTCGCACGGGTGATCGAACGACTGGGCACGGCACGGGTGAAGGCCGTGGCGCGTCTTGGCCAGCCCCGCGTGCCGGTGCCCTTCGCGCCACCGCTGGAGGATGCGCTGAAGGTGGACACGGCGAAGGTGGTGGCGGCGGCGGAGGCGCTGATGCGGGCCTAGGCTGCCGCCAGCCTGCGCGGGATCGGGGCCCGACTGGCGGCGCGCTCGGCACCCATCGCCGGAAAGGCCGGCAGGTCCATGTCGAAACCGAGAGGCCCAACGCCGTCCGCGCACCCAGCAGGGTGGCAAGCCGCCAGTCTTGCTCGGGCCTTTCGTGATCCGCCTATGCTGCCATGCAGCATGGCTGCCTTTGCCTCGGCATGGGCAGCGTCCGGCACGGCCAGCGCCGGGTCCGCCATGCTGGCGCGCGGTGGCTGCACCGACTTCGCCCAGCAAAGCGGCACCCCGCACAGCCGGTGGCGAGGTTGCGCCCAGCGCGGAGGCATGTGTAGCCTTCAATCTGCGCAGCCCCGGCAAAGGCGGCACGCAGGGGGACGGAACGAGCATGGCAACGGTCTCGGTGCGGCAGGCGCTCAAATCCTTTGGCACCACCCGCATCCTGCACGGCGTCGATGTGGAGATCTCGGATGGCGAGTTCGTCGTCCTGGTCGGCCCATCCGGCTGCGGCAAATCCACTCTGCTGCGCATGATCGCGGGGCTTGAGAACATCAGCGGCGGCGAGATCTCGATCGGTGGGCGGGTGGTGAACAATGTCCCGCCAAAGGACCGGGACATCGCCATGGTGTTCCAGAACTACGCGTTGTACCCGCATATGACGGTGCGCCAGAACATGGCCTTCTCGATGAAACTGGCTAAGGCGCCAGCCGACATCATGGAGGAGGAGGTGCAGCGCGCCGCCAAGATCCTCGGGCTGGATGCGCTGCTGGAGCGCTACCCGCGCCAGCTTTCCGGTGGGCAGCGGCAGCGGGTCGCGATGGGGCGCGCCATCGTGCGGCATCCGCAGGTGTTCCTGTTCGATGAGCCGCTGTCGAACCTCGATGCCAAGCTGCGCGTGCAGATGCGCTCCGAGATCCGCGAATTGCAGCAGCGGCTTGGCACCACGACCATCTACGTCACGCATGACCAGATCGAAGCCATGACCATGGCCGATCAGATCGTCGTGATGAATGGCGGCCGGATCGAACAGGCCGGCGCGCCGCTGGCGCTGTATGACAAGCCGGCCAATCTGTTCGTCGCCGGCTTCATCGGCAGCCCGGCGATGAACCTGCTGCCTGGCACGGTGACGCAGGATGGCTTCCGCACCACGGGCGGCGCCCTGCTGCCACTGCCGCCGCACGCCCCCGCCCATGCCGCGACCTACGGCATCCGCCCCGAGCATATGAGCCTGTCGGAGCATGGCATCGCAGGCACCGTGGTGCTGGTGGAACCGACCGGATCGGAAACGCAGGTCACGCTGCGGCTGGGAGAATCCGTGGTGACCGGCGCCTTCCGGGAACGCGTGCAGGGCCGGCCCGGCGATACGCTGCGGGTGCTGCCCGACCTCGCCCTGGTGCATCTGTTCGGACCGGATGGAGCACGCCTGACGCATTGAAGCCAAGCAAGACCAACACGGAGGGAACGATAAAAATGGCACACCTCATCACCCGTCGCGCCGCACTCGCGCTCAGCGGTGCCGCGATCGTCACCGGACAGGCCGCGGCCCAGGGCAGCAGCCCACGCGCCAGCGCCATCCCGACCCAGGCCGCGACGGCGCCCAACCTGCCGATCGAGCGCGGCGCCACGCTGCGGATGCTGCGCCCGGTGCGCTTCGTGCAGCCGGATGAGGAGGTGTTTCGCGCCAATTGCGCGCGCTTCACGCAGCAGACCGGCGTCGAGGTCCGCGTCGACTTCGTGGGCTGGGAGGATATCACCCAGCAGACCGCCGTCACCGCCAATACCGGCGCGGGGCCGGACCTGATCATCGGCTTCAACGAGGCGCCGCATATCTACGCCGACAAGCTGGTCGAGCTGACAGATGTCGCGGGCTATATCGGCCAGAAATACGGTGGCTGGAAGGCGATGGCGCAGCGCTACGGCAAGCGCGCCGGCAGCGAGGCCTGGCTCGGCCTGCCCTTCGGCGCCTCCGGCGGTCCGCTGGTATGGCGCAAATCCTCGGTCAACGCGGCGGGGTTCGAGCGGCCGCCGGAGGATCATGCGGGCTTCCTGCGGCTGTGCCAGGCGCTGAGGGCGGCCGGCAAGCCGGCAGGCTTCGCGCTGGGCAATGCAGTGGGCGACGGCAACGGCTTCGCGCAATGGCTGGTCTGGTCCTTCGGCGGCTTCCTGGTGGATGAGAACAACGAGGTCGCGATCAACAGCCGCGAGACCATCGCCTCGTTGGAATATCTGAAGGAGCTGTACGCCACCTTCATCCCCGGCACGATCGCCTGGGGCGATATCAGCAACAACCGCGCCTATTCCGCGGGCGAGTGCCATCTGACGGCGAATGGTGTTTCGCTGTACTTCTCGCTCAAAAACGATGCGGCGATGCGTGCCATTGCCGATGATACCGAGCATTCGCTGCTGCCGCTCGGCATGCAGCGGACATCGCCCATGGCGGGGCTGACGCTCAACGCGATGGTGTTCCGCCACAGCCGCTTCCCCAATGCGTCGAAGGCGCTGCTCGCCTTCCTGCTGGAGACGGAGCAGTACGATCCCTGGCTGCAGGCCAATCTCGGCTATTGGTCGCAGCCGCTGAACGCCTACTCCAACAGCGCGGTGTGGGCGTCCGACCCGAAGGTCTCTGTATTCAAGGACGTGATGGATACGACCTTCTACGCGGGCTACAAGGGGCCGATCAGCCAGGCCTCGGCGGCGGCCAATGCGGATTACGTCATGGTGCAGATGTGCGCCTCCGTCGCATCCGGCCAATCCACGCCGCAGCAGGCGGCCGCAGAGGCCGAGCGCCGCGCACGCCGTTTCTTCCGCTCACGTCGCTAGTCAACGGCCGTGGCGCCCGCGTGATGCGGGCGCCGCTTCCCTTTCCAGGAAACCGCCATGTCCGCGACAACCGCCGCGCCGGTCTGGACCAAGATGCGCCCGAAACAGGGCGCGCTTTCGCGGCTGTTCGACTGGAAGCCGTTCCTCGCCTTCGTCTGCCTGTTGCCCGCGGTCGGGCTGCTGATGACCTTCCTGACCTATCCGCTCGGCCTCGGCATCTGGCTGGCCTTCACGGATACGACCATCGGGCGCGCGGGAATCTGGGTTGGCCTTGAGAACTTCATCTGGCTGATGGACGACCCCATCTTCTGGAGCGCGGTGTTCTACAGCGTGTTCTACACAGGCATCGCCACCATCGGGAAATTCGCGCTCGGGCTGTGGCTGGCGCTGCTGCTGAACCAGCATGTGCCGTTCAAGTCGATGCTGCGCGCCATTATCCTGCTGCCCTGGATCGTGCCCACCGTGCTGTCCGCCATTGCCTTCTGGTGGATCTACGACCCGCAATTCTCCATCATCTCCTATGTGCTGGTGGATGCGCTGGGCTGGCGCGAGACGAATGTGGATTTCGTCAATACGGCCTGGCCGGCGCGCTGGTCGCTGATCGCAGCCAATATCTGGCGGGGCATTCCCTTCGTTGCCATCTCCCTGCTCGCGGGGCTGCAGACCATCTCCCCGTCCTTGTATGAAGCCGCGTTGCTGGATGGCGCGAGCGCCTGGCAGCGGTTTCGCTACATCACCTTCCCGATGCTGCTGCCGATCCTGGCCATCGTGATGACCTTCTCCATCATCTTTACCTTCACCGATTTCCAGCTGGTCTATGCCA
>LNFM01014042.1_pt1 | contig 10011 bp, 8 predicted proteins | sample 596031 | NCBI WGS metagenome assembly LNFM01 (sample SAMN04254537, study PRJNA301005) | activated carbon metagenome | isolation source: dual media filters at the Ann Arbor, Michigan drinking water treatment plant | place: USA: Ann Arbor | reverse complement strand
CCGAAAATTCCAGCTCCGCGTGAGGGAGAATTTGGGAGCGTTTCAATGTATGAAATCGACTCGGAGTTCCCAGATGCACTGAAGGGGAGCGGACCTCACGATTGGTATTTTCGCTCTCCCGACGGAGAAACGTTCGAAGGTGCGTACGCCCGCGTGACGGCCTGGCTGCGGGAAGCCCGCGTTCCGGCTATCGTGGTGACACATGGACTAACAGGCAGGCTAATTCGCGGTTCGTACGAGCAACTATCAAAGCAAGACATGCTATTGCTCCCGGTGCCGCAGGACGGGTTCTACCAACTGGCAAATGGCCGCTCAGAGTTCATTCAGTCCGACTGAGATCAGGTGTCTCCGATGGGCCAGGTTGGCTGCTATTGGCAGACGGCAGGATCGATCCAATCCTGTCGTCCAGCGGCCCCATCGAAACTAGGCCGGACTTCGCCGAAACGGACCTTCGGATCAAAGCCAGCCGACGCTTTTGGCCCACGCCTTCATGCTTCGTTGCCGCTCCGCGTAGCTCGTGGGTTTCGGCTGGTTTTCGGCTTGAGCGCGATGACGGGCGATAGCCTCAGCAAGGGGAGGAAGGCCGACGGCAGCGCGTCGCTCATCTACGGAAGTGGGATCGGCTATTGGGCGAGGGCTCATCAATCCCTGTTCGTCCCAATCGAAGCTGGTTCCATACACCTGCTGCTTGCCCTCGAAAGTCAGGATGCGATCGAGAAGGTAGGCAGGCTGCCAAGCCGGAATTGATCCAGCGGTTGCAGCTTCTGTGAGAAGTGCGAGGCATCGGCGCTGGAACTCAGGCAGTCCGATTGCATGCTGCACGATCAGCCAAGCTGCGTCTGCGCCATCGTCTCCCACCATATCTGAGGTGGGCCAGCCACGCTCCTGAATGATGCCGTCGAGGATAGCGGCATTTTCCTCATGTACGGCCCGCATGTCAGGGTGGTAACCGCCGAACAAACTCATATCGTCTGCAAGCCGTTGCCGCGTCTCTAGATCACGCCGCGACATGTCGATGAGGAGTTGCTGCAGACTCTCTGACAACTGAACCCTCATCCGCTGACGCCTGCATAGTTAAGCTCACTGCGACAGGCGCGAAAGGGCCAGGTCAGCTCTGATATTCTGCTTCGGCATCCGGCAAGGTCGCCTCAGTCCTGTCATTCGGGAGCGAGGCGGATACTCGGCCGGAGATCGCCGAACTCAGACTTTGTCGCGAGATCTGGGAATGTCTGATTTGCGGACGAGGCGGAGATCCAAGGGTACTCCAAAGACTAAGTTGATCGGTTTACATGCGCCGCGATTTGTTCGGCGATCTCTGGGATTATCGACAATGGTAGCTCATGCCCGATGCCGGGAAATATGACGAGTTCAGCGCCGGGCAGTCCCGCAGCAATGGCTTTTCCATTTTGGACCGGAAGAATCGGGTCTTCGTCGCCATGGATGACCAGGATCGGACAGGTGATTGTCCGAAACCGCCCGGTCCACTCCTCGCGCATCGACAGTGCACCATGATTGAACATGCTTGCAGGGCTGTCGCTGCGCGAAAGCACGCGCCGGATGCGTACCTCCTCGCGCGCACGATCAAATGCTATTGCTGAGCCAGCGCAAAGTTGCTCGCTCCTAACAAGGAAAGCCACAACCGCCGCGCTGTCAGACCAGTCCAGCGATCCTAGCCCCTGAAAATGATCTAGGAACGCTGGCGAAATGTGCGGCAGGGGTTCACCGTCCCAGCCGAGCGGCTCAGAGGCGATGAGGACCAGCGACGCTACCCTGCGAGCATGAGCAACAGCCAACATCTGGGAGATGTATCCACCGAGGGACATTCCAGCGATATGCACAAGGTCAAGCTGGTACGCGTCGGCAATCGCGAGGACGTCGCCCGCCATGTCTTCGACCGTGTAGCGCGCCTCTCCCGGCGGAACCGTGGTGGATTGTCCCGTGTCGCGATGATCAAAGCGGATAACGAAAAGGCCCTTGTCGGCCAAGGCCAGGCAAAGTTCATCAGGCCAGCCGAGCATAGAAGCGGTCGCCCCCATGACCAGCACAAGTGCTGGGTCTGTGGAGCGACCAAAGGCCTCTGTGGAAATTTTGGTTCCGTTGTTTTCGATCTGGCGCATCGATTGACCGATAGCCAGCATTTTGAGCGCAGAAAAGCTCAACACCCTTGGCAATTTTGCCTACCGCGCGCAAACCTGCCTTTCGCGCGTGAGATTCCTACGTCCGCTCAGGGCCAGGTCGGCTCTGACAGTCGGTTTCGGCATCCGGCAGGCTTACCCCAGTCCTGTCATTCCGCTGCCTCACCGCCGCCAGGCTGGAGTTCGCCGAAAGCAGCCGGAGGACAGGCTTTCCCGTTGGTAAGTTCGGAGGGAAGGCTGACAGGGTGCTGTCGGTTCATTAGACAGGGGATATGGCAGTCACATTCACCCTTGCTTCCAAGAATGACGCGGACCAGTTTCAAGACGTCGCTGACGATGTATTTGACGCGGAGCTCTCGGTCGCTTCGCTCCGATCATTCTTAGACGATCAAAATCACCACATGGTGATTGCCAAAGACGGCGCGGCCATCATCGGCTTCGTATCGGCAGTCAGCTACGTTCATCCCGACAAACCCTGGGAACTCTGGATAAACGAAGTGGGCGTAGCTCCCGATTGGCGCGGACAAGGCATAGCCAAGTCTCTGATGTCGATGATGCTCGACCATGGTCGCAACATAGGGTGCGTTGAGGCATGGGTGCTTACAGAGCCTGAGAATGCGGCAGCTAACGCGCTTTACCGTTCAGTTACGCGCAAGAAGGATGCCGGGCCAGCAACAGCGATCATGTACAGCTTCAAGCTGGTTTGACGACCAGATAGGGGCAAGTCGGCGCTGATCATCAGGTTCCTCGATCGGCAGGGTCGATCCAATCGTGCCGTCCGGCTGCCTCACCGACACCAGGCAGGACTTCGCCGACAGTGGACGTTAAGAGGACTGATCGAAGGTTAGTCCCTGCTGAACTTCCTGAAACACAACAAACAGCTCGTCGCCCGAAAGGCTTGGAGACTCCACATAAGTTTGTAGCACCTGGGACCGAGTCACCATGCCTGCGAAATTGAACTGTCTGCCTGTGTTATCGTGGCCAAAATAGGCAACCATAGCGCCCCAGGGCTGCGGCACCACGACGGGCTCTGCTATCGTCATAAATCGTCCGAAATGATCAGCGGCTTTGCGCTCCGCATCCATCCGCATTTGAACGAGGACTTCTGCAGCCTCCTGCGGATCAACCTGCGTGCCACTCACGTCCATAGATGAAATGACCAGCCGAACATCGTGTACACGCGACACAAAAGTTTTCTCTTCCGGATCATCCGACGGTAGTTCGCGCCAGTCGCCGTTGAGCTTAAGCGAGTAGCTTGGAGTGGACACATTTAACTCTTGAGCTTTGGCCGACGTTGGTTCTGAGCAGGCGAAGGCAAAGACTGCAAACGCCAAGATCAATAGTCTTGATTTAATCATTGTCCCCTCGCTAACCTGCAACCTACCTTAAGGTACTTGAATGGCGCAATGTCTGAATTGGGCCAGAAACTGCCGTGGGCATGCCCTGTCGTGAATGACAGGCCTTGCGCCGATTGAAGACATCCCCCCCCAGAGCCCCACACCTCTATGAGGGTGGTGTGGAAGGGTGTGGATGTGTGGAGTAAAGAGCGCCATCCACACATCCACACCTTCCACTCCCCCTTTAGGGGAGTGAAGGTGTGGTGTGGTGGCGCTCTGGGCTCCACACCTTCGACAGGTCTTGATCTGAACACTGGGTTTCGGCCCGAACAGCATGCAAGCATAGGCCCGCGCAGCAGGAACGACTGGACAGGCGGCGCCGACACTTCATTCGCGTATTCTGTGGATTGGGTGCGGACAACATTCCTATCTTAGGAGAAAGGTCCTAGCATAGGGGCATGTCTGATCTGCCCACCGATCTTTACGTTGCACTGAGAACCGCCCCCAAGACGCTGGTGAAGAGGTATGCCTCTGCCCCAACCGCGCTGGCCGGTGATGAGGCTACCCGTGACATGGTCGCTATCATCATGAAGGTTCTGGACAAATACACTACCGAGCCAAAAGAGCTTCCAAGGCCGCCAGGTCACAAGACTTGGTAGTCGCCTTTCAACGCGACAGCGGACATTCGAGTCCCCTAAGCGGTATTCGTAGCGCCTTGATGAGGCTTGCGCGGCTTTGCAGACTCCAGCGAAGGTCAGTGGCAATGCCCTCGTCGGGGTGTAAGACAGCAGTGACCCGGAATGGAAAAGTACATCGACCTCGGGCGTGAGTTCATGCCCTTCAAGGATGAGCCGGACTGGGAACTGTCCTACCACACCTTCCTGTCCGACTCGTATTTTGGCGCGACCTCTTGGCACGGTCTCCTCAAGCGCCGCCGGATCGTCATCCTCGCAGAGGCAGGGTCGGGCAAGACATCCGAGCTCAGGGAAAAGGCCGGCGCGCTGACTGCGCTAGGGACGCCCGCGTTCTACCTCACAGTAAACGATGTGGCGGCGAAAGGCGTTGCGACCGCGCTCGGCGTGGCGGAAGGCGCGCGCTTCGGCGCTTGGCTGGCGGGAACAGGCGAGGGCGTGATCTTCCTTGATTCGGTCGACGAGGCCCGCATCAACGGTCAGTCCTTCACGAGCGCCCTCAAGGCGCTTGAGGCAGCGCTCCCAAACGCCCAGCAACGGGTGACGATCGTCGTGTCCTGCCGGGTAAGCGACTGGCGCTCGCTCGAAGACAGGTCAGAGTTCGCCACGATTTTCGGCGGTCTGCCACCACAAAGCGCGGAGCCATCACCGCCGTCGCCGGCCAGACCAAACGACGCCGCTCTTCTTGGGCCTATCTTTGAATCTCCCAAGAAGCAGCAGGATGATGACGAGGGCGAGGATGTCCCTCAGGACTTCAACCCCTTCATCGTCGCTCTGGCGCCGTTGACGCTAGCGCAGGCGAAGCAATTGGCGGAATGGGACGGGATTCCCGATCCAGACAAGTTTATCGCCGCCGTGCGCGCCGCCGATGCGGAAGACCTCGCGAATCGGCCGCAGGATCTCTTGGCGCTCACGGCTTACTGGAAAAAAAAGAAAGCGATCGGCTCGAAGCGGGAGCTTCTTGACTGGTCGGTCCATCACAGGCTTCGCGAAACCAATATCGATCTTGGCGACAAGGACCCAATATCGGAGGAGGAGGCGTTCGAGGCCGCCAAGGTGCTCGCGACCGCGCTGACATTTGGACAAAAGCGGTTCCTTGCCTGGCCGCTCGATACGCCAGCCGCCGCCGCCGCTGATGCCGTGTCCCTTAACCCGAAGGACGTCCTGAAGAGCTTCAACGGGCAGAAGATCAAGGCGGTCCTGAACCGCGCGATCTTCGATCCGGCCACCCATGGCCGGGTCCGCTTCCATCATCGCTCGGTGCAGGAATATCTATGCGCGCTGTGGATCATCGATCAGCTCAACGCCGGCTGCCCCGTACGCCGGGTTTGGCAAATCCTCGCCGAGCAGAAGTACGGCGAGATCCGGCTCCGGCCCGCGCTCCGGCCGATCGCAGCCTGGCTGGCCCAGCTCGATGACCGCATCCGCCGCCTTGTCCTTCCGGTCGCGCCCGACCTGCTTATCGAGGGCGGCGACCCGGCGATCCTGCCACTGCCGGTGAAGGAACGGCTGCTGGATCATTTTGCACGCCGCTTTGCCGGGCGGGACGATGCGGGCATCAGCATCAGCATCGACCAGGTCGCGAGACTGGCGGAGCCGGGCCTCGACAAGAAGATCCGCGAGCTCTGGGCGAAGACGACATCGGGCGAGGTGCGCGAGCTTCTTCTGCGCCTCGTTTGGGTCGGCAAGATCTCAGGATGCAGCGGCATTGCGCTTGATGCAGCGATCTCGGCGAAGCGGCCCTACCAGCGAGCTCTGGGCGCGCGGGCGGTCGGGCAAATCGGAACGACCGCTGATCGCAAGAAGCTTGCGGCGCATCTTCTCGCGAATGCGAAATCGTATTCGGCGCGCGCGATCGCCCCGACGCTTGAGGCGGTGTTTCCTTCAGTCCTTTCGCTCGCGGACCTCGAGACAATCCTCCGACGGCATCCGCGGGATACAATGGAGGATTTTCACTCGGGCATTATCCATGGCTTGCGGGAAGCGATCCGGCAGGAAACGCTGCCGGACCCAGCGGGCCTCGCCGCCATGCTTGTGCGCCTGATCCGGCTAAAGCCGTGGGGTCAGGATCGCGACCGCCAGTACTCCCAGAAGTTCTTGACACTCGCGGCGCCATTGCTGGATCTCTGCGCGAAGCTTGTTCGGCAAAGCGGACAGGCTGGTCTCGGAGACTCCTTGTCGTCCGGTGCAGGCCTCGCGTGCATCGTCGCCCAGCACGTCCACGACTATACCATCGGCGAGTCGCGTAAGGAGTTCGCGGCAGCCCTAAAGGGCAATACGGGCGCCAATCGCGAGCAGTTCTGGTATTCGATGGCCGATACGCGTTCGCGCCATGGAAATCTCAGCCGCTACTGGCAAGCTGACATCTACCATGACCTCTGGACGGTGACGGACCGGGACTGGGACTGGCTGCTCGAAGATCTGGCGAAACGACCGCTTTCTAACGATCGTCTAATGGCGCTGACGGCGTTGTACGAGCTGTGGATGAAGGGCGGGCAGGACAATGCGAAGCTCGCCGCCATTCGCACCGCTATCGCCGACGCCGCGGATCTTGATGCCTCGCTGGCGGAGATGATTTCGCCGCCCGTTCGAACACCGACCGAACGCGACATACGGTGGGCGCAGGAAAGGGCGGAGGCGAAGGCGCGTCGGGAGGAAAGCGACGACACCGCCAAGGCAAGCTGGGTCGAGATGCGCGACAAGCTTGTGGAAGATCATTCAAACATTGTTTTCGGCGTTCTGTATGATCTGTCGCGCTGGATCAACCGTGCGAATGGCCGAGATCGCTACAGCCACAAGAATTGGCGGATCATGGTCGAGCCCTTCACCGAGGCGGTCGCACGTGGCGTGCGGGATGCGTTCGTGGCGTTCTGGAGAAAGTATGACCCGGAATCGGGGGTTGCTCGCCGGAGGGCGATGACGAACGGCGCTCAGGTCGGTCTGATAGGGTTGGCAATCGAAGCGGCAGAGACGCCGTCCTGGGTTACGCAACTCTCGGATGCGGATGTGCGCATCGCAACTCACTACGCAATTCTGGAAATGAACGGGCTTCCGGAATGGGCGCCTGGTCTATGGTTGGCGCGGCCAAGCATTGCGGAAGCCGAGCTGAAGCGCGAAATCCGTTGGGAGTTCGACAAGGCAACGAAGACCAACCACATCCACCACGTCGTCTCGATCATCGCTTACGCAGAAGAACCGTTCCGTTCACTCGCTGCGGTCTGGGTTCTCGATGAGCTGGAAAAGGCGCTGCCGAAGTCGGATCATGAGCTCTTCCGGGCGCTCGATCTCGTTGTGAAAGCGCAGGGAATACCTGCCAAGAGGCTCGCTGCACTGGCCGCGTCAGGCTACGCGGCAGCTCGCTCAATCGAGCGGAAGCTCAAATGGCTGTCAATCTGGCTCGCCGTCGATGCGGCGCCTGCCATGGCCACGGTGGATGCGCTGCTCACGAGCCAAAAAGGCGCTAAGAATGACGCTCTCGTCGCCCGTCTTCTCGGCATGATGTTCGAAGGTGGGTCGTACAATTACGGCTCAATACACCAAAGTTTCAGGACCCTCGACGTACTCCGTACCCTGACGACCCTTGCCTATCGTCACATTCGGCCGACCGAGGATATCCGGCAGACCGGCGTGCGCGCACGGACCGGACGCGACGACGCCGAAAGCGCCCGGGGATCGGTGCTCGGGATGCTTGTCGCTCTGCCGGGGGAGAGCACGTTTCGGTCTCTGCGCGAGATGAGTGGTGAGCCGGAGTTTGGGATGTCGCGCGAGCGACTTATGGTGCTTGCGGAGAGGCGCGCAACGGACGACGCAAACTTGCCAGCCTGGTCGCCTGCCCAAGTGATCGCTTTCGCAAGGGCTCATGAAAGGCCGCCCGCGACCTTGGCCGAACTCGACCAGGTCGTTTGTGACCGCCTGTGGGATATCGAAGACGATATGATAGCCGGGCGCTTCACCGACAAGCTGCTGCTGCGGCAGGACGAACGAAAGCGCGTTGTCGAGCGACCGGTGCAGCTCGAGATTGCCAAGCAGCTGACGCTTCGCAGTAAAGGCGTCTATTCCGTTGAGCGCGAGCCCGAGCAGTCGGACTACAACGAGCCGGATATCAGCATCCAGCGCGCCGGGATTTTCCAGCCGGTACCGGTCGAGATCAAGGTCGCCGACAGCTGGAACTACAACGAACTCACCGAAGCTCTTAGCGGCCAGCTGATCGGGAAGTACATGCGGTCCCACGGCGCTTCGCATGGCCATCTGGTTATGACCTATCACGGCAAGAAGAAGACTTGGCGTCATCCCGTGTCTGGCAAGCGTCTCGATTTCCAGGCGCTCGTCCGCTCGCTGCAGGAGGATGCGGGTGCGATGGTCCGAGCGAACGCCTCGTTGGTGAAAATCACTGTGACAGGCATCGATCTGACTGCGTCAACCACAGGCGACTAGCTTATTGTGCGAGCGCTCTCGCGCAATCTCCGCAGATTTGGTGGCCGGCTTCCGCGAAAATGAGGAGGGTTACATCGTCTCGGTCTCCTGCAGCTTCCATGCGGGTAGCCAGTCGCTGCGCCATGAAAGCCTATGTCCAGACCTCATCTGCCGTCACCGGCTAACATGCGATGGGCAGCCCCAGGCTGCGATGTCTATGGAGCTGCAATGACCCCGCTACGCCCGAGCCTGGTGCGCATGTCGATGACGCCGCAATCGGTCGCGGTCGTCGGCGACGTCGTACTTCGGCGAGCCCCGGCCAGATAGCGCCCGTCCTAAGAACGGCTGGAATGTGCGCGAACGAGTTCAGTGGCGGAAAATCGGCGAACTTTTTCCATATTGCAAAGCGGCGAATAACATATCAATATGATATGATCTCTGAAGGGTGCTCATATGCCTGCGCCAAAAGGAAACGCCTATTGGAAGCTCAGTCCTAGTCCAGGGCGCCGGCCATCCTATGAAACGGCCGATGAGCTGTGGGTAGTTGCCCAGCAGTACTTCGAATGGGTCGAGGCCAATCCGCTTTACACGCACGAAACGGTCAAGTTTCAGGGTGCGGCGCACATCGTGAAAGTGCCGAAGATGCGGGCGATGACGATCGCCGGATTTTGCCTGCATATTGGCATCACGCATGAGACCTGGTGCCAGTATCGAAAGCGCGATGAAGCTTTTTCTGAAGTGACGGCCACGATCGACAGCATCATTCGCACGCAGAAGTTCGAAGGCGCCGCTGCGGACCTGTTCAATGCGAATATCATCTCGCGCGACCTCGGACTCGTGGATCGGCAGGCACGCGATCTCGATATCGGCCCGAAGGACTCGCTTACCGCGATTGTCGAAGGGCTTGCGCAACAGGCCTTCAGCCTGGCAACCGAGTCTTGAAGACTCAGCTAAACCTGATGATCCACATCTGCGAAACCAGCCCGCTGATGTGAGGAAGTCGGTCGCAGCCGAACTGGACGATATCCAACGGCGCGGCTTTCGCACCTACCTGCTCTGCAACGGGCGTTGTACCGGAACATCGCCTCCGACGCGCAGACGTGCGACAGGCTTGCCCCGTCAGCGCTCAAGCGCGTCCACAAAAATATACGGGCGGGTTCCCGGGCGGGTCGCCTCCCGCTCGTTCGATATATCGTTAATACTTACAAGGACTTACGATGACGTGCTGGCGGAGAGGGAGGGATTCGAACCCTCGATACCCTTGCGAGTATACCGGTTTTCGAGACCGGCGCGATCGACCACTCCGCCACCTCTCCGCGCCGGGGTCTTAGAAGGGCGGTCAACTATCCCGGACCGGGCCGGAGCGCAAGCGGCCTGACGGGATTTCCCCGGCCGGTCACCGCAGCGCCCTCAGCGCCAGTTCCGCCAGCGCCT
>LNFM01014041.1_pt1 | contig 10011 bp, 9 predicted proteins | sample 596031 | NCBI WGS metagenome assembly LNFM01 (sample SAMN04254537, study PRJNA301005) | activated carbon metagenome | isolation source: dual media filters at the Ann Arbor, Michigan drinking water treatment plant | place: USA: Ann Arbor | reverse complement strand
GAGCGCACATGCGCCGCCTGCGCGAGATCTACCGCTCGGCTGGCTGGCCCTGTGCGGACATGCTGGAGGTGGAGCTGCTCGCGGCCGGCCTGCTTGAGCGATGTGTGGGCAGCCATTGCCACGAAACGCTGCGCCTGACGGATGCCGGGATCCATGCGCTGGCCAAATCTCATGCAAGAAACCAGAACGCACGCGATCCTCATGAGAGGCTGGTCAAGCGAGTGGCCGACCAACTCGGCAGAGAGGGCCGGCTGGCCTGGCGGGGATTGATGTTGCGGGTACCGTTGCCACGCGCGCTGTTCGAAGGCGCATCGCAGCCGGTGGATGATGGCTCCCCAATGGCCTACGAGCTTCTTCTGCCAGACGATGTGCACTCCACCAATAGCCTGGCTGAGGCCGGTCGGGATCACACCTGGTGCATGGCGATGCCCGACGTGTTCTCTATCCGTCGCAGCTCGGTAGAAGCTTACCTGGAGCCGGTGGTGCACGAGATCAAAGTCAGCCGTGCCGATCTGCTCTGCGACCTTCGAAAACCGGCCAAACGCGCCGCCTATCTGGCCATGGCTGGAACCGTTTGGTACGTACTGGGTGAAGACGCCAAGGGTCGACCCATTGCCAAGCCAGAAGAAGTGCCGCACGAATGTGGAGTGCTTCAAATGGAGCGTGGCTCGTTGGTGGTGGCGCGCAGTGCACCGCGCCGCGCCGTTGAACGCTTGCCATTTCATGTGTGGATGGCGCTGGCACAAGGTGGTCCCCACATGCGTCCTGAGGGCGATGAGCAGGCCGTTCTTTGATCGGAGATGGAAGGGCCAGCGGGAGTCAGCTACAGACTGATCGCGGACGTTCGTGGTCGGGGCGCCGAATCCAAACGACGTTGCCTTCCGGTCCTTGAGGCAAGTAGCGCTCGAATGGCCGCAGGTCCTTCCATACCTGTCGTTCCATCGCATTCGGTGGGCTGGGACATCCGAGCACAGCTTGCAAGGATGGCTCACGGCGGCGTGCGCCGCGCTAGATCAAATCTCCGTCTGCTCGGAAATCTCAAGCGCGTCATCGACCTCGATACCAAGGTACCTCACTGTTGACTCCAGCTTTGAGTGTCCGAGAAGCAGCTGAACAGCGCGAAGGTTTCTTGTGCGCTTGTAGATCAACGTTGCCTTGGTTCTGCGCATCGAATGGGTGCCGTAGTCTGTACGGTCCAGGCCGAGGTCGTCGACCCAATGTCCCAGGATTCGCGCGTACTGCCGAGTACCCAGGTGGGGCGAGTCGTGTATCCGGCTGGGGAACAAAAAGCCCTCAGGCCTCAGTCCAGCTAGCTTGATCCATGCCTGCACAGCCTCTCGGGTAGCCGGTGTGATTTCAAACTGAACCGGGCGCTGAGTCTTGATTTGCATGACGGTGGCCCGTGTAGCGACTTGGTCGCCATGGCAGACGTCTCGCACCTTGAGGTTCACGAGATCGCAACCGCGCAGTTTGCTATCAATACCCAGGTTGAAGAGGGCGAGCTCGCGTACTCGACCCTCCATCTGCAGACGCACGCGCAACGCCCAAATGTCCTTGACCTTGAACGGGGCCTTCTGGCCGACGATCTTGCCCTTGTTCCACGGCTCGCGATGAATACCATTTGCGGCGGTTTCCATGATGGTCTCCCATCTAGTTGAGGGGCATACAGCATGCGCTTGGAATCCGAAGACGAGGCGAGTTTCTTTGTCCCTCGCTTGGAGTGGACACACACCTTGAGCAGAACGCATCCCGCAACCCATTAGCGCTGAACTGGCGCTACCGGCCATGTGCGTTCAGCCGTCAGGGGAATGTTTTCCCGGATACGGGTCGACGGCGCGCACGGGCGCGGCAGGCCCAAAGAGCAAACTGCGGCTTACAATGAATTCCACTCCGGGAGGCGTCTGCTGGCTTGCACACGCCGAGGCTTTTTCCTCTCACGCACAGGATGGCATCCATGTCCGAAATGACGCTCTGGGGCTTCAACGGCTCTACCTATGTCCGCACCATCAAGATGCTGCTCGCCGAAAAGCAGTTCAGCGACTTCAAGCAGGTGCCAGTTAACGTGCTGACGGGTGAGCCGCGACAGGCGGAGCACCTGGCACGTCACCCCTTCGGCAAGGTGCCCGTGCTCGAACACGACGGCCTGCGCATCCTCGAGACCGCGGCCATCGCCCGCTACCTCAACGACGTATTGCCCGGCCCCTCCCTGATCCCGGCCACACCCCAGGCGAGAGCACGCATGGACATGGTCATCGGTCTCGTCGATTCCTACGGTTATGGTGCCCTCGTCGCCGGTATCGCCGCTTATCACCTGTTCCCCGATTTCGTTGGAGGCAAGAACGAGGCGATGCGCCAAGGCGGCATCGAAAACGGCCGCAAGTTGATCGAACTGGCGATGAAAGCCAAGGGGAGTGCGCCCTTCATCGCCGGCGAATTGAGCCTGGCCGACCTGTTTCTGGCGCCGATCGTTTTCTACGTCTCTCTAACGCCAGACATGGCCAGCCTGTTGGCCATCGACGGCTTTTCCACTTGGTGGGAGCGCATCCAGGCGCTGGAGTCCTTCAAGTCCACCCCGCCGAACTAGGCCCGGACAGCCCTGCGCCGCAATGCAGTTGAACCATGGCCGCGCTTCGCAATTCGCTTACCTGCAGCGGTAGTGCGGCAGCAACCCGGTGCTCGGCAATCTACTGAAGATCGAATCGCATCTCATGCACTGTCAGTCAGAAGCTTGAGCCCTCGGGAAAGGTCAGCTCTTTGACATGCTGTCCTATCTCCACTGTCGGCCACGAGCAGTCTTTCGCTTCGTGCTGTCCACCGAACCGTCAAGACTGGTTGCGGACGTTCGACGTAGATGCCCTGAACTGTCGCGGCGATGATCACCGGGCATTGAACCAAGACTTGAGCGAACGGCGGCAGCACTTCATAAGCCGACAAGTACGCTGTCCCGTATATGCACCCCACCGTACATACGCGATCAACGTCTTTGCCTATATTGATCTTCGTCTGCGCAACGCTTCGCCTTGGGGCACTTGCTGCAGGTGCGTGTGCGAGGTCGCCATGAAGATTCATCGTTTAGTGAAACCAGTCACCCTAGGCAAAGCACACAGTCGAATAGGCCTGTCGGGTGCACTGGTACCTACGTCCAGCGAGATCAAACTCAACGATTTGCTGGCTGCTTTGCCCGAGGCTCACATCGAGCGTTGGCTTCCGCACCTGGAACTGGTTGAGATGCCGCTGGGAGCGGTGCTCTATGAATCGGGGAAGCTGGAGTCGCATGCCTACTTCCCTACGTCCGGCATTGTTTCTCTGCTGTACGTGATGAAGAATGGCGACTCCGCGGAGATTGCTGTGGTCGGGAATGAGGGCATGGTGGGTGTTGCCCTTTTCATGGGGGGCAGAACCACCACCAGCCGCGCAGTGGTGCAAGCATCAGGTCTGGGTTACCGCTTGAAGGCCTCGCATCTGTCTGAAGCCTTTGATCTCGGTGGGCCTCTGTCCAAGCTGCTGCTTCGGTACACCCAGGCCCTGATGACCCAGATGTCACAAACGGCCGTGTGTAATCGTCACCACTCGCTGGACGAACAGCTCTGCCGATGGATGCTGCTGAGTCTTGACCGGCTTCCCGGCAACGAACTGGCCATGACCCAGGAGCTAATCTCCAACATGCTGGGCGTGCGCCGCGAAGGCGTAACCGAGGCAGCCTTGAAGATTCAGGCGGCTGGCATCATCAGCTATTCGCGTGGGCGGATCAAGGTGCTGGACCGCGCAGGGCTCGAGCAGCGTGCATGTGAGTGTTACTCGGTGGTGAAGGTCGAATACGACCGGTTGTTACCGCACCAGATGGCCGGTTAAGCACAAGGGGTGCGCGCTTCCTCGCTCATCAATGCTTTGGGCTGGATGCGCGAATGTAAAAAAAAAGGACCCGCACAAGTGAGACTTGCGCGGGTGAGGGGAGTGGACCGCGCCGCCCATGTTCATGGCGGGACTCCTGTGGTGGTGTTCAAACGATAGAAGGAGGATCAACTCCAGTGCATTCCATCTTGAACGGGCCGACGGACCCGGCGTTGATTCAACTCAACGCTAGTGCAAGCAAAGTCGGCGCGCTCAGACACGGTAGACCGCCCCTCTCGTTACCCAAGGCATTGACACAGATCAAGGCTCCGGGGGTGTACCGGTGGCGCAGCTGGCCGACGGGACTTGCATCGGCGTGGAATCCGTGATCAACAAGGACCACGCCAGCGGCCTGCTGGCCACAGACCTGCAGGCCGACGCCTTCCTGATGTTGACCGACGTGCCCACCGTGTACACCGGCTGGGGCACAGCGGCCTAACGTGCGCTGGGTGGTGTGACCCCGCAGGAGCTCGCCGCGCTGGAATTCGCCTCGGGCTCCATGGGCACCAAGGTGCAGGCGGCGTGTGATTTTGTGAACCACGGCATCTACATGGCCGGCATTCTGATGCGGCACGCCGGCACGCAGGTAGTGCCCCGGCACGGCGCGTGACACCCGCGTCTTTCATACGCGGTATGCAGACCAGGGTGCTCGCTTTGCACAGAGGGCGCCAGCCTGAATCTGCCTCGCGCTTCCTGTAATTCCCTGAAGAAAATTGGAGAGATGGTTCTCCTTCTGTAGGCGTTCTGAACCCTGACACGTCCCTGATGTGTGCCGAGTCCAACGGACGGACGGTGATGGCTCGCATGTACTAAGAGGCATACAAGGGGTAGGCTCTCTACGTCCAGCGCACGCAGTCAACTTGGAGGAACGCCATTTGACCGAACCTGATGACCCACGAAAAAATCACCTTCTTTCATGTCTGCCCGACGACGAGTGGGCGCGATGGGAGCCCCAACTAGAGCTTGTTGACCTGCCCCTAGGCAAGGTGCTGTACGAATCCGGTGAGCAGTTGGCGTTCGTGTATTTCCCCATCTCTGGGATCGTCTCGTTGTTGTACGTGTTGGAGAGCGGCGCGTCCGCCGAGATCGCCGTTGTGGGCAACGAGGGCGTGGTGGGCATTTCCATTTTCATGGGCGGAGGGTCTACGCCGAGCCGAGCAGTGGTCCAGAGCGCGGGTACGGCGTACAGGATGCGCGCAGACGCAATCAAGGACGAGTTCGACCATTCTGGTCCGGTGATGCACCTCATGCTGCGTTACACCCAGGCGCTGATCACGCAAATGACTCAGACAGCGGTGTGCAACCGACATCACTCGCTTGATCAACAGCTATGCCGCTGGCTTCTGCTCAGTCTTGACCGCCTACCCGGCAATGAGTTGCACATGACCCAGGAGCTAATCTCCAACATGCTCGGCGTACGACGAGAAGGAGTCACCGAGGCAGCGCTCAATTTGCAAGCCGCCGGGATCATCCACTATGTGCGCGGCCACATCACTGTGCTGGACCGAGCAAAGTTGGAGCTTCGAACTTGCGAATGCTATCGAGTGGTGCAACTTGAATACGACCGCCTCCTCCCAGACCTTGAAGCGATCTAACCCAAATAAGATCCCTGCTGTTGTTGACGCATCGGGCAAATCGATGTGGCTAGGGATTTGGCAAAAGGCGGTCGTACTCTTTCTTCACCACGCGATAGCACTCGCAGCTGCGGCGTTCCAAACCCGGGCGGTCCAACACTGAAATTCGGCCGCGTGCATAGCGGATCAGTCCGCTGACCTGCAGCTCCAAGGCTGCTTCAATGACCTCCTCGCGTGATACGCACAGCATGTGTGCGACCAGTTCCTGCGTCATGACCACATCGTCACCTGACAGTCGATCTAGGATGAGCAGCAACCAGCGGCAGAGCTGCTGGTCCATTGAATGATGGCGGTTGCACGCCGCCGTCTGAGTCATTTGCGTGATCAACGCCTGGGAATAGCGCAGCATGAGATGCATCACCGCAGCGGAGCGTTCAAGTTCTGCCTTGATGACAGCGGCAAGCATTCGGTATCCCGTGCCCGCGCTCTGCACCACGGCGCGGGTGGATGAGCGGCCTCCACCCACAAAGACGGAAACGCCCACCATGCCCTCGCGACCCACCACGGCGATTTGCGACGGCGATCCTTCTTCGATCACATTGAGTAGCGAGACGATGGCGCTGGTTGGGAAATACACGAACTGCAGTGGCGCACCGATCTCGTGAAGCGGCTTCTCTAACGGTAGATCGACCCACTCAAGCAGCGGTTGCCAGCGCTGCCATTCCGCGTCGGGCAGCGAGGCCAGGATTTGGTTCTGGCGGGGTTTGTCAGGTTCGATCAAATCACCTACCTCGGTCGGGGCCGTCGCGATGAGCACTCCCAGAAGGTACTCGAATTGAATGAAAACAGAGGGCGGCTCCATCGCAGGTGCGTAGGGGAGTCATCCGTGGTGTCCTCATGTGACCTTGATAATGAGGCATGAGCCAACACCCCAACCTGCCGTCCATTGCACGCACGACCAGTGCAGTGCGTGCTGTGGGATTGGGCGCGTCGGCGGGTGGACTGGCCGTGCTTGAGCAATTTCTGGCCCATGTTCCTCCCCTGAGCGGTCTGGCTTACGTCGTAGTGCAGCATCTGGATCCCACGCAGAAGGCCATGCTCGTTGAACTTTTGCAGCGCGCAACCGACATGCCGGTGCTTGAAGCTACCGACGCGATGCGCATAGAGCCGGACGTTGTCTACGTCATTCCCCCCAACAAGGAACTGACCCTGGCAGGGGGGCTGTTGCATCTGGACGAACCCGCTCAGCCCCGGGGAATGAGATTGCCCATCGATCTGTTTTTTTCATCGCTCGCGCGCGACCAAGGCGAGCAATCGATTGGCGTGATCATGTCCGGCATGGGATCGGACGGCTCGCTGGGTTTACAAGCCATCAAGTCGCAGGGTGGTCTAACACTGGCCCAGTCACCGGAGTCTGCCCAGTTTGATTCGATGCCCAAGAGTGCCATCGCTGCTGGCTGCGTCGACATCATCGGTCTGGCTTCCGAGCTGCCCGATCGCATCAATCGATTCATCGAAACAAAGCACAACACGTCCTCATTGCAGGACAACGACACGGAAGGTGGTGAACAGGCCATTGGATCGATCCTGCGTTTGCTGAAAGAGCGCAGCAAGCACGACCTCTCAGACTACAAACCCAGCACATTGCGCAGGCGTGTCCAGCGACGCCTGGGCGTGCACGGTTTGACCACCCACGATGCTTATGAACAGTTCGTTCGCGACAACCCGCAGGAGCTGGATCTGCTGTTCAAGGAAATGCTCATTGGGGTGACCAGCTTCTTTCGTGATCCTTCGGTGTGGCAGGAACTCAAGGACATTGCCATGCCCGTTTTGCTGGCGCGTAGCCCACCGGGAACGCGTCTTCGCGCCTGGGTGGTTGGATGCTCCACGGGCGAAGAAGCGTACTCCCTGGCCATGGTCTTCAAGGAGGTGTTGGCCGAGCTGAACGGCGCCGAGAACCTTTCACTGCAGATCTTTGCCAGCGACCTGAGCGCAGACGCCATCAACATAGCCCGCAAGGGCCTCTATCCGCAGAGGATCGTCGCCGAGATGGATCCCGTGCGGCTGGCCAAGTTCTTCACGGCTCAGGGGAGTAACTTCCTCATCAACAGCGAGATTCGGGAAATGGTGCTATTCGCACAGCACGATGTGATTCTGGACCCACCGTTCACCAAGCTCGACCTGCTCTCCTGTCGAAATTTGATGATCTATTTCAATGCGGAACTGCAAAGCCGCTTGATGCCGCTCTTCAGCTACAGCCTGCGTCCTGGCAGCGCATTGTTGCTCGGAGGCTCGGAGACCATTGGAAAATTCCACGCCCTGTTCACGCCGGCCAGCCAAAAATCCCGGCTTTACTGGCGCAGCGAAAATCCCGTCCATGCAGGCTCGGTGTACTTTCCGACCAGTCCTCGCCGAGTCATGACCCGGCATCCCCAGGAGTTCAAAGTGTCCCCCTCGACTGTGCTTCCCGCCAACCTGCAAACCCACGCTGAGCAAGCGCTGCTTCAAGAGTTTTCTCCGGCCGCCGTGCTGGTGAACGGCCAAGGCGACATCGTTTTTATCAATGGCAGCGTGGGGAAATACCTCGAGCCAGCGTCGGGCAAGGCAAACTGGAACGTCCATGTGATGGCCAGGCCCACCATCAGGACCCAGATTGCAGCGGCGCTGAGGCAAGCCTTGCAGGACAAAGGCAGTGTGGAGGTGCGCGGCCTGCGCTTGAGCGAGGAGCCCACTCAAACCTCCCTGGATGTGACCGTCAAAGTGATGTACGAGCCCCATTCCCTGGCGGGCTTGGTGATGATCGTTTTTCACGATGTCGTTGCGCCAGTTCCGGCCAGGCGCCGGCGCAAGGCAGCTGATGGTGCAGTGGACCCGCTGATGGTCGAAGAACTGCAGCGTTGCAAGGATGAAATCCACGCATTGCGGCAAGAGATGGGTGCGTCTGCCGAGGAACTCCAGTCGGCCAATGAAGAGCTGCAATCCACCAACGAAGAACTTCAATCTGCCAACGAAGAACTGACGACATCCAAGGAAGAGTCGCAGTCGATGAACGAAGAACTCCAGACCCTGAACCACGAGCTGCAAACCAAGCTGGACGATCTGGCCCTCGCACAAAGCGATATGCAGAACCTGCTCAACAGCACCGACATCGCCACGCTGTTCCTAGACAGCGCATTGAATGTGCGGCGATACACAGAGCAGATCACCCGGATCATCCATCTGCGAGAGGGTGACATCGGACGACCCCTGACCGATCTGGCCAGCACACTGAACTATCCCTCACTCAACGATGACGCCAAGCAGACCCTGAAGACCTTGACGTTGACCGAGAAAGAGATCACGACAACCGACGGACTCTGGTTCCTGGTTCGGATCAAACCCTATCGCACGCTGGCCAACATGATCCAAGGCGTGGTCATCACGCTGATCGACATCACCACCGCCAAAAAGCTCGAAGCCCGTCTTCGCAAGGGGTAGAGTGCAAGGCCATGAGTTGACACTTCAAATCTCAGGAGCCTCCATGTCACACCTCGTTGAAACCACTACCTACCTTTCCGGCTTGCGCGAACGGGCGAAAACGCAATTGACGGAGGGCATCCCCGGTGAACTGGCGCGCGCCAGCACGGCGGATGCAATGGCTGTTCTGTTCAAGCTGGCGTCCTCCCCAGACACTGCCGTGGATGCTATGGCACTGCTGCATGAGCTCCAAGTCCACCAGGTCGAAGTCGACATGCAGCACGAGGAACTGCGTCAGTCCCGTGCTGAGCTCGAGAATGACCTGATCCGCCAGACGAATCGCTTTGAGCGAGCGCCGGCGGCGTACCTGGTCGTGGACGAGAGGTCGGTGCTGTGCGAGATCAACGCGGCCGGCTTGCGCTTAATGCGGGCATCCAGCAATGACGTGCTGGGGCGTCCCCTCACCAGCTTTTTGTCTGCTCCCAGCAGCGAACTGTTGCGATGCATGCTCGGTCAGGCCAAAACTCTTGGGGCGACGAAAGCCGTCGAGCTGGAGCTGCTCTCCGGGAGGGGTGCGAGTCGCAGGCTGTACGCCACCGCCGACAAGGAAGTTTTGTCTGATCGTTTTCTGCTGGTTCTCATGGAGCTACCGTCGCAAAGCTAAAAAAGCTGCGCCTTGGCGTGGCGGCAAGCTACTCAACAAGTGTCGAGGAGCGCTTCCGGTGTCATCCAGTTCGTTTGGGCGTGGTCAAGGTCACGGCTATGCAGTTGGTCTGTCCCTTCGCAGCGTGCTATCGCCATCCAAGGGTCCGCGTCACTCTCCAGAGCTGCCTTTCGGTTTGAAGAAACATTTGCGACGTATCTCCCGCAACGGATCGAAAATCTCAAGCACGTAGGTAACTCCCACCGACCCCATCGCTGCACTACCGACGTTCAACTACGCTCGACGAAGGGCAGCAACGGGCCCGTTGCAGTCCTTCGGCTCCATCCGTAAAGCGGCCCTTAAAAGGAGCAAGGGTAGTAGCATGCATCTCGGACTCCTTTCGTTTGTTGAAGACCTGATCCCCACGCCAATGAAGACCAGAGCGCG
>LNFM01014040.1_pt1 | contig 10011 bp, 5 predicted proteins | sample 596031 | NCBI WGS metagenome assembly LNFM01 (sample SAMN04254537, study PRJNA301005) | activated carbon metagenome | isolation source: dual media filters at the Ann Arbor, Michigan drinking water treatment plant | place: USA: Ann Arbor | reverse complement strand
TCAATACGTGCGCCTTCATTAAGAACCCAATCGTAAGCATACTGGACTACATAATTTTTTGGTTTTCTTAATACAGCTATTTGTTCTTTAGTTCCGCGAATTATTAAACGAAACTCAACGCCACGTTCTAATTCTTCAACAGGAAGTTCAGGAAAAGGATCTGTAGCTTCCATTCTTAATGTCTTATGCAGAGTCAGCCCCGTAAGAATAGACTCATAGTCTCCAGAATCTAAATCTAACAGGACCAATCTCTTAATTTGATCACTTTCACCAAAATCTGTAGTATAGCCTGTACCGACCATAACAATTTCACAATTTTTATATTTTACTTGCTGGGCCAAATGAAGATGCCCTGAAAATATTTGTTCAAATTGTAAATTACTAAACTCTTCTGGATTTAAAAAATCTTCGGTTTCTTCCCAACAACTTCCTGGAGTTAGAGTGTTTACGTCTAAGTGACCAAATAATCTTTTTGCAGGACCAGCTTTTTTGACTAATTCAAGAAAACGTTCTCTTTCTCTGCAGTAAGAAATAAATAAATTATCATCATCTAGTTTATAATAATCATCAACGACAGTTACTTTTGGAATTAATTTATAACTTTCTAAAGAATGAACAGTATATGGCTGACACCAATCATGATTTCCAACAATCATAACAACTTCAGAATATTTAGTAATTTCTAATAAAAAATCATGAAATATTTTTAAACAGACTCCTGAAAGGCGATCTTTATAATGAAAGACGTCTCCCATAATAAAAACATATTGAGGTTTTTTTTCAATAACAACCTCTAACACTTTTAATAATAGTGCTTTAGCAAATTCTAATTCTAAAGGACGGAGATGCGGATCTCCGACTAAAAGAGCGTTACGTTTCATCTAAAATAAATGGGGCAAATTAAGCCGCATTCTCCTGCTTAGAACCATAATACTGATTTAAGGCTTGAGAATATTCATTTAAAAATAATTCAGATTCTTTTTTTACATGAGCTTTAATTATATCTGTCTTTGAAGCTTCCATAAAGTTATTTTTAACTTTAGAAATATTATTTTTAGTAGTTTTTTTGCTATCTAATATAATAGTTTTAACATTTTTCAATTGCGAGTTTTTTGGCGGATTAACTGAATTTCCATTATAATCAACCACAGTTAAATAAACTAACAAGTTTACTTCAGTATGACTTCCAGATTTTTTTTCTTGAAGAACAAAACTACTTCTTACATCATTTCTTTCTTTTCCGCGACGACTTTTCTTTTCAACTGATTGAACGTGAATGCGCTTATCTTCTTCATGCTCAAATTCAGAAAATAGGTCTTTTAATTGCTCTGGAATTTCTTTTTTCAAAAATTCAAAGCACAAACGTTTTTGACGTAAATAGTCACTATTAAGCATACCCAGTTCAGTACAAGTTTCTTCAGCAGTATTTCCCATAAGTAGTCCTGAAATAATTCCTGCATAATTTTGCTTATAAGAGCTTTCTTGATTAAATTTTTGAATTTTTTGATTGTACTCTAAATCATGATTTCTTAAAAAAGATAAAATATGATTCATTGAATTGTTGACAATATACTTTTTCTCTGGATTGTATAAATTCATGTTTATAGCAACATTCATCGCTTCATCTGAGGAAACAGTTTTAATTCCACCACGGATTACAGTTTCATTATGAGAGGCGTAGACTTTTTGAGAATGATTTTTAAATGCCGTTTTAAAGTAAGATTTTAGACCTTTCATGTCGACTAATCCTTTTCTATATCTAGCTAAAACATCTAGCATTTTTTTATTAGCCAAGCTTACAACTTCATTTTCACTAAATACTGAGGCTAAATTTCCATTTTCAAATCGTTTAACCGTTTGTTTAGCTAAAAAAGGAATCATTTCTTTCATAGTTAAAAGCACTGACATATACTCATCATTTTTTTTGGTTAAATATTTTGTGAGTTTTGTCTCAAATTGAGATTCTTCCCCTTTTTTCAAAAGGATAGAATATAATCTTACTGATTTATTTTTAACTTCTTTTTTAGTTAATAAAATATTGTTTTTAGATGCAGCTCTTAACTTATCTATAACTTTTACAGAGACTTCTTGAACCAGATCTAATTGTTTTTCATTTAAGCTCATATTTCCCTCATTTTATTAAAAATCAGTTGTGTTAGGGTCTATATATCTCATTTATTTGGAAACCTTAAAAAAAAATAAAAATAACAAGGGTTTATAGGTATAAAAATATAATTGTGGAAAACAAATTTAAAAAACAACATATAGATCTTGACGAGCATGATATAATTATAGATCTTCAGGATTGGCTTGATGAAGTCGGAATCCATCACAAAAAAAGTGGTACAGGAGAACTAATTTTAGAAAAGTGTCCAAATTGTGGTAAAAAGCAAAAAATGTACTTAAATTCTAAAACGGGAAGATATAATTGTTTTACTTGCGGACCAAAAGATCCAAAAGTCGGAAAAGGAAATATTATTCGTTTTGGAATGTTATTTCAAAAAATGACATATGAAGCCGCATTAAAATTATTTTACGGAATTAAATTAGGGAATGAAAAAGCGACATTAGATTCACTAGATGATGAATTGAATTTTGGAAAAAAGAAAAAAAACTTTGAAAAGATATTGGCTGAACCAATTAAAATTCCGTATTTTTTTAAACCACTAAATAAACAATCACATCCTGAGGCTTGGAATTATCTTTTAGGTCGTGGAATTAAAGAAGAAACTATTGAAAAATTAAATGCATATTTTGCAATTTATGGAAAAGATGAATTTGATGAAAAAACTAAAGAATTAATTGAAAAAAATGAAGTTCCCCGAGTTATTATTATGGTTTATTTAGATGGTCAACCTATGGGATTTGTAGCTAGAGATATTACAGGAACTGCGTCTAAAAAAGTTTTAAACTCTGTGGGAAAATTTAGATCTGTATCAATATGGAATATGGATCATGCAAAACATAGTAAAGAATTAGTTATTTGTGAAGGTATATTTAGCGCGTTACAATGTGGGATTGACAGGTCCGTTGCGTTATTTGGAAAAGTTGCCACAGAAGCCCAATTAGATTTAATTAGAAATTCCAAAGCGGAAAAAATATACATTTGTTTAGACAATGAAACTGATGAAGAACAAAATAAGTTATTTAAAGAATTAACTCTTTACTTTCCAATGAAAATATATAAAGTTATTATGCCTGAAGTTATTGCTGTAAAGAAAATGAAAATAACTCAAGACTTTTTAACTAAAATAGAATCTGTATTTAAGATCAAAATAAATTTTACTGATGAATCTCACAAAGAAATTTTTATATCAGCAAAAGATAAAAAAAATCTAAAATTAGTCTATGCAACTAAAAAATCTCAATTTAATGCTGAAGAATTTGAAACTTTAGAATTTTTAGCTAAAAAAGCTGAATATAAAGACTCTGGAGATTATTCCGAAGAAGAAATGGACTTAAAGATAAAAAATGCAGTTTTATTCAAAAAGAAAGGGCTTTTAAATTAAAATGATCTAAAAAGTTATTTTTATTTAAAATAGTTCTAGAAAACATTAAAAATGAAATAAAAATAGGTATTTATATTATATGCGATTAGCGCTAATATTTTCTATTATTTTTTTAATTTTTACAGGTTGTGCAAAGCCTACAGATCCTTCTAAAGTAGATGGTGAAAATACATATAATCCAGATGATCTTTTGGAAGTTTTTATTCAGGCTCAACAAGTCGGTAGTGGGGTAGTTGCAAATAATGATGATTTAATTTTAGGAACTCCAGCTGAATTAAATTTTGGAACTATTTCTGCATCAACGGGAAAAATTAAAGGAATAAAAATTACAAATCAAACATCTACTTCAAAAAATATTTCTATTGAAGATGTAGTTCCTCCGTTTTCAGTATTTTTAAATAAATGTCCAGCAACACTAAGCCCTAATCAGTCATGTAATGTTTACATAAAAATTGATTCTTCTTGGTTTACTATGGATGGTCCAATTGCCCCAGTACAAATCAAAATAAAATATGGAATTGCAACTAATGATAATTTACCAATTTTATTAAGAGCTACAATTAGTAATGGAGCTAACAGTCCTAATGGTTGGACTCTTTCTCCTGAAATGGATATTGGATTTGATGTTTCTTTTACTTTAGGCATTAATCAAGGAACTAAAATATTTAAATTTTATAATCCAGGAAATACCGCAGCTCCATTAAGTGGGATAAATTTAACTTTAACCCCTTATTATAAAATTGCAGTAAATCGTTGTGAAGGTTATTTACTTCCAAAACAAAGATGCTCTATTATTCTTTTATATGAAAATTTTGAATATCAATCTCCAGCAAATTATCATGGAATTTTAAGATATAATAAGAATGCTAACGGAGATAGAGAAGGCTTTGATACGTACTTAAAACAAATTGTATCTTCAGAAACTTATGTATCTACTTACGGAGCATACGCAAATAATAATGTAACCTTAGCTTGTCAAGGTACTCAAACGGCTCCAAGATCAATTACCGCTTGTAATAGATTATCTGATAATGGATCTGTATCAACATCTTTATGTAGCGATCCATTTCCAAATAAAATTTATAAATCTCCAGCGGGTCAAGGAAACGCAACTCCAATTGCAAATGGAACTAGATTTGAGAATTGTCCTTTAGGCCAAACAACAGGAACTTATGTTTATCAGTGTGATTTAAATTATTTATTGGTTGGAGCTAATTGCGTACCACTTTTTACAAATAATGAATCATCTTATATTAGTTTAGGTGTTGGAGCAAAAAGAGTAATTAATAATGGTTATATTATTCATAACTTTATTGGAAATGAACTTAATAAACCAACTCAGAATAATGGTTATATTATTTGGTCTAGTGAACTAAAATAATAAAAAAAATTATAAAAATAAGCCTCAATAAAGGTATAAATATTTAGAGCTAAATATTTTAACTTTTAGGGTAAAATGACACTGAAAATAATTTTTTCTATCATATTCATGTATTCATCTTTGGTTTTAGGATCAGTCAATTATCATGGAAGAATTATTAATCAGTCTTCTGGAAATCCTTTAACTTTGCCAAACGTTCGTTTTAATATAAAAATTAAAGCTGGATCTTCTTGTATTATCTATGAAGAAAACCATGATAATATAAACATGTCAGGAAGCAATGGATATTTTTCTCATAATATTGGAGAAGGTTCTGTAGTTTTTGGAAATTTTGATAACTCAATGAAAATTGATGGAACTTCAGTTTCTTGCTCTGGTGGAGGATCTGCGTCATTAACTTCAGTTATTGCTAAAAGTATTGATGTTCAAATTTTAGAATTTGATGGTAGTGACTATACAATAAATATTTCTCAAATTGTTGGGCTTGAATTAAAAGATGTACCTGTAGCAATTGAAGCCAAAAGCTTAAGCGGCAAAACAGCATCTAGTTTTATTCAAGTAAGTGGTTCAGTAACTCAATCAGCACTAGATGATTTAATTTCTGGAAATTCAGGACTATACGTTTTAAGTTCAGATTTAGCAACTCAAGTTTCTTCATTAACAACTGGAAAATTAAATGCTTCTTCTAATTTGTTAGATGTTCCAGATAAAGCTTTAGCTCGTACTAATTTAGGATTGGGATCTTTAGCTATTCAAAACTCAGTTAATGATTCAGATATTTCTTCTTTGTCTTATTCTAAATTAACTGGATTACCATCAACTTTTTCTCCATCGGCACATAGTCATGCAATTAGTGATGTTACTAATTTACAAACAGAATTAACTACGCTACAAAATAATATTGACGCTAAATTAGGATCATCTCAATTTAATTTAAATTGCTCCGCTTCTCAAACTATTCAATATATTTCTGTATCTGATTCTTATCAGTGTCAATCAATAGCAATTAGTTCTTCTCAAGTTTCTGGATTAGGTTCTTTAGCTTCTCAAAATAGCGTATCAGATGCTGATATTACTTCACTATCTGGAAGTAAGTTAACTGGTCCTATTCAAGTAGGAACAGCTTCGGGATCAACTTGTTCTACAGTTGGATTACTAAGAAGAAATGCTAGTACTCTAGAATTATGTAATGGATCAATTTGGGAATCTCCAGCCGCAACTAATAGTTATTATTTTGAATCATTTAAGCTTGGCGGAAATAATAATGGAACAAACGCTTTAGTTTTTTCGGCAGTAATTAAAGATACAGCAAGTGGATTTGAATTAGCTAATAATAGATACAGAATTAAAAGTGCTGGAGATTATTTATTTAATTTTCAAGGTGTCTGGACTGCTCAACAATCAGTTCCATTCACTCTTTATAGAAATGGAATCTTAGAAAGAACTTACGGAAGCAATGCTTTATCGTATTATTCAAATTTTACAATAGTAATGTCTGATCTTCAGGTTGATGATTTAATTACAGTTCATTCAGCTACGGGATCTGTATTAGGAATGGAGAGAGCCTACTTCTCTGGATTTAAAATTGGAGCTGGTGGAGGATCATCTACAGTAACATCTTCTGATATTACTACAGCTTTAGGATACACTCCTGTTAGACCATCAAATAATTTAATTGACTTAACTGATGTTGTTCAAGCACGAACTAATTTAGGGTTAGGATCAGTTGCAACATTAAATACAATTACTGATTCTAATATCACAACATTATCAGGAACTAAATTAACTGGTGGAGTTCAGTTAAATTCTGTTGTTGGAGCTTCTTGCTCTAGTGCAGGATTATTAAGATATGATTCTGGAAATGTTCAAGTTTGTAATGGATCTGCTTGGTCTTCAATCTCAAGCTCAGGCTCAAGTACTATGGCGGCTGCAACTGGGAATCCAGCTTCAGCTTCAGCAGGAAATCCTATTATATTTCCAATAAAATATGTTGATACATCTCCATCTAATAATTTTTATAATGCGACTACTGGACGGTTTACAATTCCATCTTCTGGAGAGTATAAACTTCATGCATCTTTAAATGGCGCACCTCCAGGAGCTTTAACTTTTTATCTTCATGTTAATGGAGTGTTACAATTAGAAATTGGATCAATATCTTCAACAACAATCAATGCAAATGTATCGGCATTAAGATATTATAATGCGGGAGATATTGTTGATATCCGTCCAAATTCCACTTATGATAGTATTGGTGGAAATATTTTTATGGAAAAAGCTGGTGGAGGTGGAGGTTCAGGAACCTTAACTTCAGCTGATATTATTACCGCACTTTCTTATACGCCACAAAATGCGGCAAAATTAAGTTTGAATTGTACAGCATCTCAAACGGTTCAATATATTTCAGTAAGTGATTCTTATCAGTGCCAAAACATTTTAGTTAGTGATTCAAATATTTCATCTTTAGCTGGATCAAAATTAACTGGTGGCGTTCAAGTTGGAACTGTCTCAGGAACTTCTTGTACTAGCGCAGGATTAACTAGATATAATTCAGGTGATCTAGAATTTTGTGATGGTTCAGGCTGGAAAAAAGTATCTTCATTTTCTAATTCTTCAGTTCCTGTAGTTTCTGATTGGCAACCTTTTACTCCAACAGGCTCTTGGACTACAAATACTTTGTATTTTGGAAATTGGAGAAGACTTGGAGATTCAATAGAAGTTCAAATATTTGTAAGATTAACTGGAGCCCCGAATGCAACATCATTAACCGTTAATTTACCGTCAGGTTTTTCTATTGATGGAAATAAAGTTCCTTATGGAGTTTATGGTTATAACTCTCAAAGATTAGGTACGGGAAGAATTCATGATGCAGGAACTGCATTTTTTGATGCTTCAGTTCAGGCAATCAGTTCAACTAGTGTTCAGCTTCAATTATTAAACGTTGCAAATACTTATTCATTATTAGGTCCAGTAACAAATACAACTCCAATGACTTGGGCTAGTGGAGATGACATTAATTTTTCATATATTGTGCCTATTTCAGGATGGACGTCAAATATTAATTTGAATGCTTCTAATCCAGTAGTTGTTGTGGCTCAAAATGGTTCAGGACAATCAATCGCTCAAAACGTTCAAACTATAATCACTAATTGGACTGAAATTAAAGATCCTTCTAATAGTTTTAATCCTACTACGGGAATTTTTACAGCTCCTTCAGCTGGAGATTATGAAGTTTCGGCCATAATTACTTTTGGAGATACTATCGCGGCTGGAGATAGAATTATTAATATCAGAGATTTGACACTAAGTAATAATGTTGTTGAAAATTTAAGACCATACACTACCGCTGGTTCTGGACAGGTTTCTCAGCCAGTATCTTACATTTTAACTTTATCTCAAGGAAGTCAAGTTGCAATAACGGCTACCCAAGGGGCTACAGGAAATCAAACTCTAGTTGGAGTTCCAAGAAGAAATACATTAACAATCAAAAAAGTTGGATACTAATCAAAAGGAGAGACATCTCCTTTTATTTAACTAGCTTTTTTTTGTTTTATCTTTTGGAGAAAAGTCAATTCGGTTTTATTATCTTCTGAATATTTACTTACTTCAGCGATAAATTGAGTTAATTTAAAACGATCCATTAGTTGAACTCCATTTTGCTCCGCATTAAATTTTGCTTCTTCAGTGAAAAAGTTATTTGTAATTACCATAGCTTCTGTTCCTTCATATACTTTTAATGCTCCATAAGCTTGATAACAAGCCTCTACACCTACAGTATTTGAATAGTGCTTACATTGAATTACAATTCTTCTTCCTAGCTTATTTGACGTGGCTATAACATCAGCTCCACCATCACCACTTAAGCCTTTTAAACCTTTAGGACCTTTTCCTGAATTTTTTAAATCTGTAGTAGTGTAAGCTTCATAGCCTAACAATCTAAAGCAGTCTCTAATATATTCTTCAAATAAATCTCCTGCGAGTTTAGTATCTTTTTTTCCATTAGAATCAACGCCAAAATTATCAATCTCACTTAATGTTTTATTTAGAATAGTTTTCTTTCTTTTATTTAGAAGTTTTAATATTGGAGGAACAATTAAAAAAAACAACAAGTGAGCTATTAAAAGTTTCACATTATTTACTTTATAAAATTTATAACTCAAATATGAAATTGGAATAAAAAAAATGGTTGCCGCAAATACTTTTGTTAAAGCATAGGTTCCAATTTTTTGACCCCAGTTCCAAAATGCTGTAATAGCTAAAGACGCGGACATTAAAAAAGAAATTAAGATAATTGAATCTTTAGCTATAAACGGATAGTATTTATTAAAATAAACTAAACCTATAGTTAAAATAAAATATGGAATAAAAAATAATAGAGTCGATGTAATAATATTACTAACTATTGGAAGTCTAAAGAAAGATTGAAATAAAAAAGCTATTAATCTCATATAAGAATAATAGCCCATTTTTTTTATAAAAGTAAAAAATAATAGTTATATATAACTATTTCTTCTCTTTTTTCATTTTTTCAAACCGCTCAGCCATTTCCGCGATGGTTTTCATTGCTTGATTTCCTTTAGCCTCAGTTGCTAAGTCATCAACTAATCCTGGAACACGGGTTTCAACTATTCCTGAACCGTCCTTCAAATATTGACGCAATGTCCATTTTTTATGAAGTGGAGCGTAATTTTTAACTAAATGTTTCATGGCGAAAGAGGTTGCATCCGCTTCTTTCTTATCTAAAATCAAATTTTCTTCATCCGTTGGTGGATTAACTAAATTATGATTAATAAAATATGAAGGCATTTTACCTTTAATTAAAAAGTCAAAAACCAATGGCGTTTCTTCATAAAGATTCATTAAAGCATTGGTAAATTCTTCTGTACTGTAATATGAAAAATAATGTTCTGGATCATTAACTCCTGGAAATTTCTTAACTAATCCAAAAATAAATGAAGGTTCAAAAATTGCCATCAAATTATTAACATACATTTCTTTTAAAAATATACTTCTATACAAGAAGAATTTAGTTTGGGCTGTGCTGTGATAAGAATAATCATTATTTCCAATAATTACAGATCCATGCTGATGATATGGATGAAAATGAGAATAATTTTCTGG
>LNFM01014038.1_pt1 | contig 10011 bp, 11 predicted proteins | sample 596031 | NCBI WGS metagenome assembly LNFM01 (sample SAMN04254537, study PRJNA301005) | activated carbon metagenome | isolation source: dual media filters at the Ann Arbor, Michigan drinking water treatment plant | place: USA: Ann Arbor | reverse complement strand
ACTCGCCAAAAAAGGCTGTGATTGGATCGTGGCCAACGACGTATCCGGTGATGTAATGGGCGGCGATAATAATGCGTTTCATGTGGTGACCAAGCACGGCGTCGAAAGCTGGCCCGACAGCCCTAAAGATGTCATTGCACGCCGGTTGATGGAGAAAGTCGCAGATGAACTCGCCTAAAGCTCCGCCCGTCGAAGTTCGTGTTAAACGCCTGCCCAACGGCGCGGGACTAGCTTTGCCTGACTACGCCAGCAAGGGTGCAGCAGGTATGGACATTTGTGCCGCCGAAAGCGTGACATTGCGCATCGGCAAGCGCCTCGCGGTGGCTACTGGCTTCGCCTTTGCCATTCCCGACGGTTATGAAGTGCAAGTTCGCCCGCGTTCGGGCTTGGCGCTAAAAAACGGTGTTACGTGCCTCAACACACCAGGCACGATCGACAGCGATTATCGCGGCGAGGTGAAGGTCATCCTTGCCAATCTGGGCGAAGATGATTTCCAGATCACGAAGGGCGACCGGATTGCCCAGATCGTCGTCGCGCCGGTTACGCACGCCTCAATGGTCGAAGTTGACGACATAGATGAAACCGCGCGTGGTGCTGGGGGCTTTGGCTCGACGGGGGTATGACGCTTACCGACCAGCAACTCGACCGCTATGCCCGCCACATCGTGTTGCGCGACATTGGCGGGGCGGGCCAATCAAAATTGTTGGCAAGCCATGTGTTGCTCATTGGAGCTGGCGGAATTGGCTGTCCTGCCATCCAGTATCTGGCGGCAGCGGGTGTTGGGGCGATTAGCGTCGTGGATGATGACATTGTCTCGCTATCCAACCTTCAACGCCAAGTTCTTTACAGCGCAGAGCAGGTCGGCGAAGCCAAAGTCGACGCAGCGAACGCCGCCGTCGCACGCCTAAATCCCGATGTGCAATTTCATGCGGTAAAACAGTGGATTGGTCCCGATACATCAGTCGAAATCCTGAACGGAGTAGATGTTGTCATCGACGGCAGCGACAATTTCGCCACCCGCCTTATCGTCAACGGTTTATGCCTCGCCGCAAAAGTCCCATTGGTCAGCGCCGCCATCGGCCAGTTCCACGGCCAGATCGGCACTTTCACCGGCCACCTTCCGGGCCGCCCGTGCTATCGCTGTTTCGTCGGCGACGCGCATGATCCAGACGACTGCGACGATTGTGCCACCCAAGGCGTGCTCGGCGCGATGTGCGGGCTGATGGGCAGTTTTGCCGCAATGGAGGCGATCCGCTTTCTCACTGGCTTTGGCGATGATGCGGCTGGCAAGCTGCACATTTTCGACGGGCTTAAGCCTGCGATGCGGACAATTTCTTTGCCCAAAGACCCTGCCTGTTCGAGTTGCAGTACCTTAGCCGCGTAAAATCTCGTCCACCCATGCTGGCACGACTTCGGTCGCAGCGCCGTGCCGCGCTTCGTCGAACCAATGGCTCCCCTGGCTCGGTTCTAGATTGAGTTCGAGCGTCCGTACCCCCTGCTCGCGTGCGTCTCTCACAAAGCCAGCAGCCGGATAGACCGCGCCTGAAGTGCCAATACTGACGAACAGGTCCGCCTGGTTCAACGCGGCATAAATCTCCTGCATGCGGTACGGCATTTCGCCGAACCAGACGATGTCGGGCCGCAATTGCCCCGGGACACCGCACGCCGGACAGCTCGGGCGCTCGATCAACGTCCCACGCCATAAATGCCGCGCGTCACACGCGGTGCACCATGCGTTCAAATGCTCGCCATGCATGTGGAGCAAACGTCTCGCCCCTGACCGCTCGTGCAAATCATCGACATTCTGTGTAACGATCAGGAGGCCGCCTTTCCACTCCGCATCCAAACGCGCGAGAGCATGATGCGCGGCATTGGGCTCAACCTCCTGAATCCGTTCGCGGCGCATGTCGTAGAAGCGAAGGACGAGGTCGGGGTCGCGTGCAAAAGCTTCGGGTGTGGCGACATCTTCAACGCGGTGCTGCTCCCACAGCCCACCGGCGCTCCTGAAAGTGTCGATCCCGCTCTCCGCGCTCACGCCCGCGCCGGTCAGGATTACGATGTTTTTGATGTCTCGATTCACACTTATTCCTTCATCGTCACCCTGGAGCCGAAGTCGTGCACAGCACAACTTGTTTCAGGGTCCATTTCGCCGCATAGAGCATAGGTCTTAGCGGACAGATGGATGCTGAACCAAGTTCAGCATGACGGGATTATTAGATGGCAGCAATTGGAATAATCGGTAGTGCAGGCCGCATGGGGGCAGCCCTCGTGGACGCCATCGAGGCGGCTGGCCATAGCCATGCAGGCGGCATCGATAAGGATGGCGATCTAGCGGCATTGGTAGCGGCCTCTGACGTGCTGGTAGACTTCTCCTCACCACATGCGCTGGAGGCCAATCTCGACGCCTGCGTCGCGGCAAGCAAACCAATCGTCATCGGCACCACGGGCTTAGAAGAACGCCACCATTATCTGATCGACGACGCCGCAACCGATATCGCCGTGCTACAGACCGGCAACACATCGCTCGGCGTCAATATGCTCGCCGCTTTGGTCAAGCAGGCTGCCAGCCAGCTGGGCAATGACTGGGATATCGAAATTGTCGAAATGCACCACCGGCACAAAGTCGATGCGCCGTCAGGCACGGCGCTGCTTCTGGGCGAGGCGGCAGCCAAGGAACGAAATATAGATCTCAAGACCCACAGCGAACGTGGGCGAGACGGTATTATCGGCGCACGTGCCACCGGAGCCATCGGCTTTGCCAGCCTCCGCGGTGGCAGTGTCGCCGGTGATCATAGCGTCATCTTCGCGTCGGATGACGAACGCATCGAACTTATTCACCGCGCCGAAAGCCGGGCAGTTTTCGCAAAAGGTGCGGTCAAGGCGGCTTCATGGCTCGTCGGCCAAAACCCCGGGCGATATACGATGGACGACGTTCTGGGGCTGTAACCGCCTCCGTCTATTTCCCGTCCTTCAGTTTCTGCAGCAGGTACACATGCTGCAACGCTAGCCGCTTGGCCGTCTCCTTCAAGTTCGCCGCTGCACTGTGGCCGCCGTCAATATTCTCGTAATAGAGGAATTCATGCCCCTGATCCTGCATCCGCCGCGCTGTCTTGCGGGCATGGCCGGGATGGACTCGGTCATCTTTGGTGGAGGTCAGGAAGAAGACTTCAGGATATGTGACCTTCGGATTGATGTTATGATAGGGTGAAATCTTCTTTAAAAATGCGCCTTCGACCGGATCGGCAGGGCTGCCATATTCGCCAACCCAACTCGCGCCAGCGAGCAGCTTGTCATAGCGCAACATGTCGAGCAAAGGCACCGCGCAGACGACGGCATTGAACAAATCAGGCCGCTGTGTGAACATCACGCCCATCAACAGGCCGCCGTTAGAGCCGCCTTCGATGCCCAGATGCTTGGGCGCGGTAATCTTGTCGGCGATAAGCTTTTCGGCAACCCCGATGAAGTCGTCATAGATTAATTGGCGATTGGTCTTCAGACCCGCCTGATGCCATTTCGGGCCATATTCGCCGCCACCGCGGATGTTGGCGAGCACATAAACGCCGCCCTGTTCGAGCCACAGCTTGCCTCGCGTTGCCGAATAGGAAGGATTCAACGATACCTCGAACCCGCCATAGCCATAGAGCAAGGTCGGGTTAGTGCCGTCGAGCTTGGTTGCCTTGCTCCGCACCACGAAATAGGGAACTTTCGTGCCATCTTTCGACGTCGCGAAAAACTGTTCGGCAACCATCGCACTGGCATCGAACCAGTCGGGCAGAGCCTTGGCTTTCGCCTTTTTGGCTGAACCGGTGTCATAGGTCCACAAGGTGCTGGGCGACAGGAATGAGTCGCTGTTGATGAACGCGATGTCTTCCTTGTCGTTCGTAGCACCAATCGAGACCGTGCCATTGGCCGGAAAATCGAGCGGACGCGACGTCCATTTTGTGCCATCCCAATCGAACTCATACGCGCCGCTGGTCACATCGCGCGAAATGCTCATCAGGATTTTCGATTTGGTCTGGCCAAATCCGTTCAGCGACGATTTTTCGTCAGGACGATACACCAGATTGACCGCGCCGATCTCGCCATCGGCCATGAAATCATCCATCGCAAAGCTTACCAGATCGCCGGTTTTAAACTCGCGCCAATCCTCGTTCAGCGTCAACAGCATCTGGCCCTTGAATTCACTGCCGAGGCTTGATTTCGGCGGCACAGGGAATTTCACCGGCTTTTGCAGCACGCCATCCTTGCGCGGGATCCAATAGGTTTCGTTATCGTAGAATGTCACGGCGCGCGTGACCACAATCTCGCGGCTGCCATCGGCGCGTTCGTGCACGCCCGCGAACAGGCCGACATCGCTTGGCTCGCCGCGCATGAACTCGACGGCCGCATCCAAAGGCTGTCCGCGCTTCCAGAGGCGCGTGGTCATTGGATAGCCCGACGCGGTCATCGTGCCGGGACCGAAGTCAACGCCGACCAACTGCGTATCCTTGTCCAGCCAGCTTGAACCGCCCTTGGACTCCTTGGTGACAAAGCCGCCCTCGACCCAGCTTTTCGTCTTTGCGTTAAATTCGCGCTGGATCGATGCATCCTTGCCGCCGTCGGACAAGGTGACCATGCAGAGCTCGTAATCGGGGCTCAGGCAGCTATTGCCCTTATACACCCAATTTTTGTCTTCGGCCTTCGCCAAAGCATCGATGTCGAGCACCGTTTCCCATTTGGGCTCAGCCGACAGATAGCTGTCCAGTGTCGATTTACGCCAAATGCCGCGCACCGCTTGCGCGTCCTGCCAGAAATTATGCGTCTCGCCGATGCGGTACGCGACGTACGGAATCTTGTCCTTGGAGTTCAAAATCTCGAGCGCCTGCCCCTCGAGCACAGCAAAGCGCGGGTCGCCGGTCAGGCGGTTCAGCGTCCGTTCGTTCCAGACTTTAACTTCGGCAATCGCCTTTTCGCCGAGCACCTCTTCAAGATACAGATGGTCTTCGTTGGTTTGTCCGGGCACATTATATTCGATCATATTACTCGCTTTTGTTGAAGTGGCGGCGGGCGCATCGGCGGCATTTGCTTGGGCGGGCAGCGCGGCTATTAACGCGCTCGCCAAAAGAAGGGATCTGGTTGAAATGCCGTATGTTCCTGCCATCTGGTACGCTCCACTGTTCGCCGGTTGAAGTTGATGTTTTCGACAGTAGGTGCATGACAATAAAAGGCAATTGGATGTTATTGCATCAAAGGCAAAATTTGCGATGAAAAAAGCCGACATTTTCGAATTCTATCGCCGCTTGGCCGAAGCGAACCCGTCACCCGAAACCGAACTGGCTTACGGGAATGTGTATCAACTGCTCGTCGCAGTGGTATGTTCAGCGCAATCGACCGATGTCGGGGTAAACAAGGCAACCCGCGCGTTGTTTGCCGAAGTTAAAACGCCTGCGCAGATGGTGACGCTCGGCGTGGACGGGCTGAAGGCGCAAATCAAAACAATCGGGCTGTTCAATGGCAAGGCTAAGAACGTCATCGCCTTGTCCGAAATATTGGTGCGCGATCATGGAGGCGAAGTGCCCACCGACCGTGATGCTTTGGAAGCGCTACCCGGCGTTGGCCGAAAGACCGCTAATGTCGTGATGAACACCGCATTCGGCGCGGAGACCTTTGCCGTTGATACCCACATTTTCCGCGTGGGAAACCGAACGGGATTGGCACCCGGCAAATCGGTGCTGGCAGTTGAAAAGGCGCTCGACAAAAAGACGCCAGCGCCGTTCCGGATTGGAGCGCATCACTGGCTGATCCTGCACGGCCGCTATGTCTGCAAGGCGCGGACGCCTGAATGCTGGCGCTGCCCGGTGGCGGACCTGTGCCGCTTTAAGCCCAAGACCCCAGCGCCCAAAACAAAGTCAGGTGCAGTTCAGATTATATAAGATACAGGGAACCTTCACAGTCGGGAGAAATTCGATGCGTAAATCTCTGTTGGTCGTTTCGACGCTCTCTATGATGGCATTTGGCGCAACTTCAGGCATGTCGGCAAAGAAAGAACCGGCGCCCGTGCGCGCGGTGGGTGAGCCGGTCCGATGCGTGTCGCTGACACAAATCCGTTCGACCACGGTCGTCGATAACAGCACTATCGATTTCAAGATGGCGGGCGGCAAGACATACCGCAATTCGCTGCCCCACAGTTGCCCCGGACTAAAGTTCGAGGACCGCTTTTCATATCGTACATCGACCAGCCAGTTGTGCAACGTCGACATCATTCGCGTGCTGAACGATTATGGTGGGCGTTTGAGCGAAGGTGTCGGTTGCGGCCTCGGCAAGTTCCAGCCGGTGGAGAAGATTAACACAAACTAAGCGCTATTTTCCCGTCCAGTTGCCCGGCCGTTTCTCAACAAAGGCGGCCATGCCTTCTTTCTGGTCTTCGCTACCGAATAGTCCGTGGAATAGACGCCGTTCGAAAACCACGCCCTGTTGAAGCGTTGTTTCAAACGCGGCGTTGACCATTTCCTTGCACGCTATTGCGGCCAGCGGCGCCATGCCAGCGATTGCAGTTGCAATCTTTACCGCTTCTTCAATCAGGTCAGCGCTCGGCACGATCTTGGCAACCAGTCCGCTGCGTTCGGCCTCGGCGGCATCCATCATCCGCCCGGTGAGGCACATTTCCATCGCCTTGGCCTTGCCAATTGCGCGCGTCAGTCGCTGCGATCCGCCCATGCCGGGTGTAACCGCCAGCTTGATTTCGGGTTGGCCAAACTTGGCGTTGTCGCCCGCGATAATGAAATCCGCCATCATGGCGAGTTCGCATCCACCGCCAAGCGCAAAACCATTCACTGCCGCAATCCACGGCTTGCGCGTCGCGGTGACGCGGTCATATCCGGCGAAGAAGTTGCTGCCATACATCTCTGCGAAGGACTGTGATTGCATTTCCTTGATGTCCGCGCCCGCAGCAAAAGCCTTTTCCGAACCAGTCAACACGGCGCAACGCTGACTTTCATCAGCGTCAAATGCGGCGAACGCGTCGATCAAGTCGGCGAGCACCTGGCTGTTCAACGCGTTCAAAGCCTGCGGGCGGTTCAGTACGATAAGCGTAACTGCGCCGCGCTGCTCGACCAAGATAGTTTCATATGTCATAACGGCTTCCATTCTTCGTCCGCCGGCAAAGGCGCAAATATCGCATTGAGCAAATCATCGGTCACACCTTCGGGCGTTGCCGGGTCCCATTTTGGTGAATTGTCCTTGTCGACAATCACCGCGCGTACGCCCTCGGCAAAATCCGGCCGGACCAGTACGCGGCTCGCCACCCGGTACTCCATCGCCATATTGTCGGCAAAATCTTCAAATTTCACGCTTTCCTGCAACTGACGAAGCGCCACTTTGCAGGTCTGCGGGCTTTTGCTGCGAAGCATCGCCAGCTCTCGCATCGCCCAGTCGCTGTCATCGGTTTCGAGACTGCTCAGGATATCCTCAAACTGGTCGGACGCGAAATGGCGGTTTATCTGGAATAAGGTTTCGACAATCTTCGATGGTGGCGGGGTCACCGAAAGCGTCCCCAATATGCCATCAATGCGCTCGACATCCTCGCTCGCGATCCGCGCTTTGGCATCGACAAGCGCCTCGGACGGCAAATAATGCGTGGCAAGACCCAGCGACAGACAGCCGGGGCCAGCGATGCGCGCACCCGTAAGAGCCAGAAACTGCCCGACACGCCCCTCAAGCCGCGACAAATACCAACCACCACCGACATCCGGAAACAGGCCAATGCCGGTTTCGGGCATAGCAAGCCGCGTATGTTCGGTCGCAACCCGGAAGCGCGCTGGCTGCGAAATGCCAACGCCGCCGCCCATGCATATGCCGTCCATAAATGCGATCACCGGCTTGGGGTAGGTGAATAGCAAATGGTTCAGCTGATACTCGTCATGGAAAAATTTCCGACCCGATTTACCCCCATCGTTCAGCGCCGAATTGCGAAGGAAGGCGATGTCGCCGCCTGCGCAAAAACCGCGGCCCTCAGCGTGGTCGATAATGACGCATTTGACCGCCCGGGATTTTTTCCACTTGAGCAATGCATCGATCATCGCGTGAACCATGTCGAGCGTCAGCGCATGCAATGCCGATGGCCGGTTCAGGCTGATGATACCGGCATGGCCTTCGACGCGGGTGACAATGTTCGGGATCATTGGCGCAGCAAATCGCGGCCGATAATCATCCGCATGACCTGGTTGGTGCCCTCAAGGATCGAGTGCACTCGCAGGTCACGCCAGAACCGCTCAATCGGGTAATCGCGCAAATAGCCATAGCCGCCAAAGAGTTGCAGCGCCTTGTTCACAATCTCGCTGCCGCTATCGGTGGCAAGCCGCTTTGCCATCGCCGAGAAACGCGATTTGTCAGGTGCGTTCGCGGTGACCTTGGCCGCTGCCATGTAAAGCAACGCGCGGGCCGCCTCCAGGTCGGTCGCCATGTCGGCCAACATGAACTGCGTATTCTGGAAATCGGCAACAGGCTGCCCGAATTGTTGACGCTCTTTGGTGTATTTGATCGTCTCATCAAGACAGCGCTGCGCGCCGCCCAGCGAGCAGGCGCCGATATTGAGCCGACCACCGTCAAGGCCCATCATCGCAAAGCGGAAGCCGTCACCTTCCGCGCCTACCCGGTTGGCAATCGGAACACGGCAATCTTCGAAAATTACCTGAGCGGTGGGTGAGGCATTCCAGCCGAGTTTCTTTTCCGGAGCGCCGAAGCTGAGGCCCGATGTGTCTTTTTCGACCACGAGGCAGGAAATACCCTTTGCGCCCTTTTCCGATGTCCGGACCATCACGACATAAATATCGTTATAGCCGGCGCCGGATATAAACTGCTTCGTCCCATTCAAAACGTAATGATCGCCATCGAGTCGCGCGATCGTCTTCAACGCCGCCGCGTCGGAACCGCTACCCGGCTCCGTCAGGCAATAGGACGCAATTTTATCCATACTCAGCAGATCGGGCAGGAACCGTTGTTTCAATTCATCGCTGCCGAAGCAATCGATCATCCAAGCCGCCATATTATGGATGGAAATGAACGCGCTGGTCGCCGGACAGCCATAGGCCATCGCTTCCATAATCAACGCGGCTTCGAGCCGGCCAAGTCCGGTACCGCCCGATTCTTCCGATACATAAATCGCACCAAAACCAAGTTCGCCAGCGGCTTTCCACACATCGACCGGATAATGGCTTTTCTCATCCCATTCGGCCGCGAAAGGCGTAATCGCGTCGGCAGTAAACTTCTTTGCCATATCCTGTATGGCGACCTGATCGTCGGTCAATTCAAATTGGTTTTGCATGGCGCCGCCGTAGCATTGCGCCTTTTACTTATCCAGCCATTAGCTTGGGGCATTGGACATAACGGGTGGATGTTCCGTCGCCTTTGTCGGTTTTGGTTAAGCGGCTGCGGTCTTCGCTTAGTTCAAAGGCAATGGTTTTATTCCATTTCGCACCTTCGCCGATAAATTCGAACTCTGCTTCCATCGTTTTCGATGTTTGCCGTTTCCCCGCGCGCATTGTGCCAACAGATTCGTAGGATTTGAGCAGTTGCCCCTGCAATGAAATCATTTGCTGACTGTTTGCCGGATCATCGGCGCATCCTGCCGCTGTTGTCGCCCATCGCCCCTGATATCCACCCGGAAAATAGCTTATCACAATCTCCAGCGGCACATCGGCTTCCATTTTGCGCTGTTCGGTTCCATCCTGCCTTTCTTGTTCGGAGGCGACAGGCAGGCAAGCCCCGACGGTCGAACCCAGCGCAGCGGCAAATACGCAAAATAGTCTAGCCGTCATAATGCTTCCCTCGTTTCGCCTGTCAAAACAGTCCGGGTCGCGAAGCGTTCCATGGAGGCAAGGCGATTTTTCCAGGCAGGCTTTCAGCCACGGCCAAAAAAGAACTTGGCGAAAAGCCGCTTCCCCTGCTAACCGCGCGCAATCCGCACCCATAGCTCAGCTGGATAGAGCGCTGCCCTCCGAAGGCAGAGGCCAGAGGTTCGAATCCTCTTGGGTG
>LNFM01014037.1_pt1 | contig 10012 bp, 5 predicted proteins | sample 596031 | NCBI WGS metagenome assembly LNFM01 (sample SAMN04254537, study PRJNA301005) | activated carbon metagenome | isolation source: dual media filters at the Ann Arbor, Michigan drinking water treatment plant | place: USA: Ann Arbor | reverse complement strand
CGCCGGCTCCCCTGGCACCGTCTTCCTCGATCGGGCGTTTATGCTCGCGAAGCTCAGTTCGTACACGTTGGTCGGCATCGACGCGGAGCCGGTTGAGGTCGAGGTGGACGTCTCGGCGGCGTCGATGCCCAAGACGGTGCTCGTCGGGCTGGCGGAAGCGGCCGTCCGGGAGAGTACGCACCGGGTCGAGCGGGCGCTCGTCAACTCGGGGTATCAGCGGTCGTTCGACCGGATCGTCATCAACCTCGCCCCGGCCGACCTCAAGAAGGACGCCGGGGGGTTCGACCTGCCGATCGCCCTGGGGTTGCTCGTCGGCAGCGGGCAGGTGGTGGTCGAGCGGCGGGGGAACTTCGCTGTGGTCGGGGAACTCGCGCTGACGGGCGAGACCCGGCCCGTCAAGGGGGCCCTGGCGATGGCCCTGGCCGCCGCGGCCGAGGGGCGCGACGGCCTGCTCGTGCCGGCGGCGAACGCCGAGGAGGCCGCCGTCGTCGAGGGGCTGGCGGTCTACCCGATCGGCAGCCTTTCCGAGGCGGTCGGGTTCCTGACCGGTCAGCTCGACCTGGAGCCGACGACCGTCGACCTCGGCCACGTCTTCCACCGGCTCTCACACTACGAAGAGAACTTCGTCGACGTGAAGGGGCAGGACTACGCCAAACGGGCCCTGGTGATCGCGGCATCAGGAGGTCATAATGTCTTGATGATCGGCCCGCCGGGGACCGGCAAGACGCTGCTCGCCCGCCGGCTGCCGACGATCATGCCCGCGCTTACCCCGGCGGAGAGCCTGGAGACGACCCGGATCTACAGCGCGATGGGGTTGCTCCGGGGGGGCGAGCCGCTGATGGCCGTCCGGCCGTTCCGGTCGCCGCACCACTCGGTGAGCGACGCAGGGCTCGTCGGCGGGGGGAGCACGCCGCAGCCCGGCGAGATCAGCCTGGCCCATAAAGGGGTGCTGTTCCTCGACGAGTTGCCCGAATTCAACCGGAAGACGCTGGAGGTGTTGCGTCAGCCGCTCGAAGAGGGGCGGGTGACGATCAGCCGGGCGCTCCGGAGCACGACCTTCCCCGCCGACTTCATCCTGCTGGCGGCGATGAACCCCTGCCCCTGCGGGTACCGGTCCGACCCGCGTCGCGCCTGTAGCTGCACCCCGCCGCAGGTCGAGCGCTACCTCAGCAAGATTTCCGGGCCGTTGCTCGACCGGATCGACCTCCACGTCGAGGTCCCTGCCGTCCCGTTCACGCAGCTCTCCGAGGCCCCGCCGGGGCCGACCTCCGACGACTTCCTCGCCGAGGTGCTTCGGGCCCGTGCCCGGCAGTCGGAGCGGTTCGGCAACCAGGGGCCGGGCGTGAACGGCCGGATGACCCCTCGGCAGGTCCGCAAGTTCTGCACGCTCAAGCCCGAGGCCCACAGCATCCTGAAGGGTGCGATGGAAGAACTGGGCCTCTCGGCCCGCGCCCACGACAAGGTCCTCCGCGTGGCCCGGACGATGGCCGACCTGGAAGGGACCGACGCGATCCAGCCCCACCACATCGCTGAGGCGGTCGGCTACCGGACCCTCGACCGGAGCGTCTGGGCCTGACCGGCGGAGGGGTCAGGCCGAGCTCCGTCCGGTCGGCTCGGGGCGCGGCGACGTGGGATCGGCGACGTCGGCGGCGCCGGTGCCGGGCGCCGACCCCCCCGCCGCCCGGGCCCCGCCGAGGAGCGGGTAGACCGGCTGGTCGACGAGCGCGTCGGGCATCGCGGCCCGGGTGCCGTACTTCTCGGGCCACTCGCGGGGGAGGCGGAACGAGCCGAGCGCCCGGTCGATCCAGGGGAGCGTCGAGGCGTAGTTCCGGTTGATCGGGCCGGTCCTGGTGTGGTGCCAGTGGTGGAACGCGGGGGTGGCGAGGAGCCACTCCAGCGGCCCGAACCGCCACTTCAGGTTCGCGTAGACGAAGAGCGTGTGTGAGAAGTGAACCTTCGGCCTGGTATTGAGCGTAGAAGAGTCCATGAGACGCGCAAGATACCCGACCGACTTGAGCGACGATCAATGGGAGCTGATCCGACCACTGCTCCCCAAGGCCAAGCCCGGGGGCCGTCCCCGCTCCGTCGACCTGCGGGAGGTGCTCAACGGCATCTTCTACGTCGTGCGGGGCGGCGTCCCTTGGCGGATGCTGCCGCACGACTTGCCCCCGTGGGGGACGGTCCACTACTACTATTGGAGATGGCGGCGCGACGGCACCTGGGAGACGATCCAGGACGCGTTGCGGACGAAACTCCGCCACCGCGACGATCGCCACAAGAGCCCCAGCGCTGCGATCATCGACAGCCAAACGGTGAAAACCACTGAGGTGGGCGGGCCGCGCGGCTACGACGCCGGCAAGAAGATCAACGGGCGGAAGCGTCACATCGTGGTCGACACCTTGGGTTTGCTCCTGGCCGTGGCGGTCCACTCCGCGGCGGTCCAGGATCGCGACGGGGCGAAGCCCGTCTCGGCGGGGCTCAAGGGCCGCTTCCCCCGGCTCAAATTGATCCGGGCCGACGGGGCGTACGCGGCGGTCGTAGGCTGGACGAGGGCGGTATTCGGATGGGTTGTGGAACTGGTTCGCAGGCCGGAAGGATTGCGGACGTTCCAGGTGCTGCCGCGTCGCTGGGTGGTGGAACGGACCTTCGGCTGGCTCAACCGCAGCCGGCGGCTGAGTAAGGACTACGAGCGGGAAACGGGGTCGAGCGAGGCGATGATTCATCTCGCCATGATCCATCTCATGTTAAAACGTCTTTCCCGTGCCTAACCGTGGCTTTTCACACACGCTCTAAGAGACCTTCTGTGCGCAGCCCTCGCACTGGCTGCCTGACTCACGTGAGGAGGGCATCAGTCGAGATCACAGGGCGGCGCGGGATTCGGGCGGCGACCCGGACCGCCCCCTCGTTCATGCCGGCGACCGGTCGACCCCGACACCGCCGCCCGGTCGCGTCCCCCCCCCGCGGGGTCGGGACTAATCGGTCCGCGCCTTGATGATGGCCTCACCCGCATCCCAGAGGCGAACGGCCGCATTGACGTCGGCCGAGACGAGTCGGCGTCCCTCGGGACCGAATGCCGCCGCGGTGACCGAGCCCTCGTGACTGCGAAGGACGAGCAGTTCAGAGCCGCTGTCCGCGTCCCAGGTTCGCAACGTCTTGTCGATGCCCGAGGTGACGATCGTCCGGCCGTCCGGGCTGGTCGCGATCGCCAGGACGTCGCCCCGATGACCCTTCAGGATGTGTCGCGGGAGGCGCGATGCGAGGTCCCACACGATCGCGACCCCATCACGACTCGCGGAGACGAGCCGGCGCCCATCCGGCAAGAACGCCAGTCGCAGGACCTCGTCCTGATGACCTTGCAACTCGTGCAGGAGTTTCGCCGTCTGAACCTCCAGGACGCGGACCGAGCCGTCCGCCGCCGCCGCCGCCACTCGGGTGCCGTCGGGGCTGAACGCCACGTCCCAGACGTTGGCGGGAGGGAGTTCCATCGTGCGCGCGGCTCGCGTCCGCTCCAGGTCGAAGATCTGGACGGTCCCGTTCGCCCCGCAGGAGACCAGCGACTTGCCGTCCGAGGAGAGGGCGACCCCGAGGGCGCGTTCCGGGTGTCGCAGAATCCTGGAGGGTTTGAGTTTCGGCTTGCGACTCGACGCGCGATCAACCGCCGCGGGCAGCTCCCAGATCGGGATGGAGCCATCGATGCAGGCGGCGGCCAGGAGCGTCTTCCCGGGGCGGACCGCGAAGCTCACGGTTCGGACAGGAGCCGTCAAGCCGACGCAGGAGAAGAGCAGTTCGCCCGAGTCGGCGTCCCAGACGGCCGCGAACGAGTCCGATCCTCCCACAGCCACGAACGGTCGGGCCGGGTCGGGGCAGAAGGCCGCGGAAGCGATCTGTTGACGCACTCCGTCGAGCTCGCGATAGTCCTGGCGCGTGGCCGTGTCCCAGATCCGGACGATCCCATCCTCGCCGGCCGAGGCGAGCCTCGAGCCGTCGGGACTGATATCGACCGAATAGACGGCGCCGACATTCCCGCACGACGGGCGGACATCGGACCGGTCGAGCGACCACCTCTGAATGGTCCCGTCGCCGCCGGCGCTGGCGATCCAGCGACCGTCGGGGCTCAAGACCAGGTCGTTGATCTCACGGGTGTTCCCCGCGAACGTCGCCAGGAGTTCGCCCGTTCGGGCGTCGAAGTACCGTACGGAACGGTCCCGGCAAGCCGTGAGCAGGCCCCGCCCCCTGGGCCGCGGCGAGTCGAACAGCAATGCCGCGCCGACTGCTTCGGGGTGCGGCCGGATGAAGGACCGCTGGACCTTGTGGAACTGTTGTTCCGTGACGTACACGCCGGGCGTCCGTCGAACGAGATTCTTATCGGCATCTTGAAGAACCGCGCCGCCGAACGCATCGGCGAGAATCGCGATCTTCGATGCCAACTGGTCCTTGCCGAGCTTCTTCGCATCCTTCTCAGGGACCAGGATGACGTCTCGATGGCCGGCGCGTTGCAGTCTCTCACGGGACCAGGCGACGAGATGACCTTGAACGGTTGAGTCGTCCCCCGCCGAGACCACCATCAGTGGTTCAGACGCCGGCGACCCCGACCATCGCGACCCACCGAATCGGACGTCGCGAATCGGTCCGCCGTGCCGCGCGACCAGCACCGAGGCGAGCGGAGTCTCCCTCGCCTCGATCGGAGTCAGGACGGATTGGGGCTGCAACCCCCCGGCCACCGCCATCGATTTCTGCTCGACAAAGTCGGTCTTTGTGAACTCCCGTAGCCCGGTTCTTGGATTCCAGAGCAGGACCTGACCATTTTCGCCCCCCGAGACGAGGAAGCCCCCCTGGGCGTGGAAATCGAGACAGCGGACGGCGCCGGGAGCGTTCAGGACGATTCGCGGTCGCTCCTTGCTGATGTTCAGGTTCCAGATCGCGATCCGTCCCGTCTCGTCGGCCGAGGCAAGCTCGCCGGATTCGGGGTCGAACGCGAGGTCTCGGATCGCGCCCTGGTGGCCGGGCAGGGTCTCGATAAGGCGGCCGTCGCGGCTGTTCCAGAGACGAACGGACTCGTCGACGCCTCCGCTGGCCACGATCGGTTCTCTGGGATGGAAGGCGACGCGGTGAACGGGGCCCTCGTGGCCGATGAGCGAGAGCAGTTCCGTCCGGCGGAGGCGATCGCAATAGTACCAGGACCAGTCGCGCTGCTCGGGCGAGCAGACGCCAAGCCGCTGATCGGCCCTCTCCACGTCGATCGCCTCGGTCAGGTAGCGATAGGCGCGCTTGAGGTTCTCCTGATAGGTCATCTGCTTGAGGGTGGTCGCCGCTCGCTCGGCTCTCTGGCGTTCATCGAGGGCTCTTCTCGTGACCTCGTCGACCCGGGCCGACATGAGGCCGGACTCCTCCTCCAACTGTTTGACCTGCTCGTCTTTCTGATTCGCGAGGCTGCCCAGAGCCGCGGCACGGCCTCGTTCCGTCGCGGCCTCGCTCTTGGCCTTCAGGAACGCCTCGAGTCGCTGCTCGGCCAGCCGCGCCGCCTCTGCCGCCTGCTTCTGGGCCACGATCGACTTCTGAAGGGCCTTCAATGTGTTCGATTGCTCGACGCGGATCCAAGCGTATCCGAGGGTCGAGAGAACGCACACCGTCAGCAGCGAGGCCGCGACGGTTCCCGCGGTCGCGACGAGCGCCCGGTTCCTCAAGGCCCATCGCCAGCCCTGCTCGAACTTCCCCGCGGGCCGCGCCAGGATGATCTCGCCCTGTAACCAGCGTTCCAGGTCCTCGGCCACTTCGAGAGCCGTGGCATAGCGCTGACCCGGGTCCTTTTGCAGGCATTTCAGGCAGATCGTCTCCAGGTCGCGCGGGGCCTTGTTGCTCCTGGAACGTGGCGGGGCGGGCTCGTCCTCGACCACTCGCTGGACGAGCTCGATCAAGGTCTTCCCTTGAAAAGGCGGGCGACCACAGAGCAGGACGTAGAGAATCGTACCAAGACCGTAGACATCGGCCGCAGTCGTGGCATCGCGGGACTTCCCAGCGGCTTGCTCGGGTGCCATGTAAGCCGGCGTCCCGATGACCGCTCCGCTCTGCGTCAGGTCGTCACCACCTTCCAGGCACTTCGCTGTCCCGAAGTCGGTGACGTGCGGTCGGCCTTCCCGGTCGATCAGGATGTTCGCGGGTTTCAGATCGCGGTGCAAAATCCCGTGCTGATGCGCATGGTGGACGGCGCGGGCCACCGTCGCGAGCAAACGGGCGACTCGGCGCGGCTCCTTGACCAGCTCGCGCACACAACCGGCGAGGTTGCCTCCCTCGATCAGCTTCATGGTGAAATAGTGCTGCCCTCGGTGCTCACCGACCTCGTAGATGGGCACGATGTGGGGGTGGTCGAGTCGGGCCGCGGCCTCCGCCTCCACGTAGAAGCGTCGGATATCCGATCGACCCGCCAGCCTTGACGAGAGGATCATCTTGAGGGCGACGTCACGTCGCAGGCTCCGTTGGTGGGCCCTGAACACGACGCCCATGCCGCCCCGGGCGATCTCCGCGAAGATACGGTAGTCGCCGAAGTCGCGGGCCTGCCTCGGGTCGCCCGACGCCCCGCCGCCGGTCGGCCCGGTCGGCCGGTCGACGGTCTCGTCGGGGTCTCGGGCGTCGACGGTCGCCCGCTGGTCGCGTGAATCGGCCGCCGACTCGCGGGCCAGGGCCAGGCGCAACAGGCAGGCCGGGCAGAGCCCATGGGGCGCGTCGGCGGTCAGGGCCGCCCTGCAACGGGGGCAGGTTCTCGCCTCGGGCATGGGGGGGCTCCCAACGTCGGTAACGCTCGGTTCGGATTTACGTCCGTCAGTGATCTCAGAAACAGGCGTTGTCGCGATGTGGCGGGTCTGGTTCCGGGGCTGAAGACATTGCCGTTCTTCGGCATGATGAGTGTGGCTACCAACCGACACTCACCCCGGAGGAAGAACGGCGATGCACGCGGCAAGGACGCGGCAGGATCGGCAGAAACCGCGGCCTTCAATCGACGATATCCGGTAGTTTCACACCTCCACAGCCTGGATGCAAGCGAGACACGCCGACTCCCGGCCTCGGGCCTTGCCCCGATGGGATCCGCAACCGTCGGTCCTGATCACGATCGCCACGTCATGGGAGGGTAAAGGTCTGCACTTTCCGGAATTCCAGCCCCTCGGGCGGCACGGGGCGGCAAGTCGCCAAATGCCGGCCCGTCCGGGACGATGGCGGTTACCACGCCAGCCGATCGCCCCGGACGGAGCCAGCCATGACATCTCTGCACCGGACGCCCGCGCCGTGGCAGTGGTTCGCCCGACGCGCCGCCGCGCTGGACAAGCGGTCCGCGCCCCGGCTCGCCCTGCTGTTCCTCGGGGCCGTCCCGGCCCGCGGCCGGCGGACCGTCACCACATGGATCCGCGCCGCCGGGCTGAGCGAGCAGTTCCGGCCCTGCTACACGGCCGTCGCCGCGGCGGGCATTAAGGCCGAGACGGTCGCCGCTTACCTCGTGCTGCGGGTGGTCAGGCCGCTGGCGGCCGGGGCCGGGCGGCTGACGCTCGCCATCGACGACACCCCGACGCGGCGGTACGGGCCGCACGTCCAGGGGGCCGACTCGCACCACAACCCGACCCCCGGCCCGGCCGGCGCGCCCTACGTCTACGGCCACGTCTTCGTCGTCCTCGGCCTGTCGCTCACCCAACCGGCTCGGGGCGCGGCGGCGCTGCCGCTGCTGTCCCGGCTGTACGTCCGCAAGAAGGACCCGCCCGGGATCGGCCCGAAGCACCGGCCGGCGTTCCGCAACAAGCCGGAGTTGGCCGTCGAATTGCTGCGGTGGGTCGAGCCCTTGCTGGGGCCGTGGCGCCGTTCGCCGTGGGTAGTCGCCGACGGGGCCTACTCCAAGAAGGGGTTCCTCAAGCCTGCGATCGGCCTGGGGATGACGGTGGTCAGCCGGTTGCGGTGCGACGCCGCGCTGCGGTCGCTGCCGCCGGAGTTTCCGGAGGGCCGGCGGGGGCGCGGCCGGCCGAGGACCTACGGCCCCGACCGGATCAGCCTGGCGAAGCGGGGCGGGCAGCGGCACGGCTGGACGACCGGGGATTTCATGCTGTACGGCGAGACTGTGACCAAGCGATACAAGACGTTCCCGGCGACGTGGCGGCCGGCCGGGGGCGTGATCCGGGTGGTCCTGGTGGATGAGCCGACGGGGTGGCGTGCCTTCTTCTGCACCGACCCGTCGGCCTCGGTCGCGGAGATCCTGACGGCCGTGGCGGACCGGTTCTCGGTGGAGATCACGTTCCGCGACGTGAAGGAGGTGGTCGGGGCGGGCGAGCAGCAGGGGCGGTTCCTCCGGGCGAACGTCGGTCCGTTCCACGTCTGCCTGTGGACGTTCACGATGACCGAGGGGTGGGCCTGGGATCGGCCGGCGAGCGAGCTGGTGGACCGCTCCGACTCGCCCTGGGAAACGCCGTCGCGCCAGCGGCGTGCTTGGCGGCGTGAGCTGCTGGGCGAGGAGATTCGGGCGGTTCTACGCCTTGGGGTGACGGAAGCGGAAACTCAGGCCACGGCCGAACGACTGCTCAGCCTGGCCGCATAGAGCACTGGAACTCCCGGAAAGTACAGTTACCATCCGAGGGACGACGCCGTGAACTCTCCCCGCATTGAACGGATCCGGTCCCGAGGTCTCACCGCTCCGTGACGCCCTCCTGACGCACCCGGATTATGACCGGATCGACGGAATCGAGGCCCTTCGCCGGTTCATGGGGTGCCACGTTTTTGCCGTCTGGGACTTCATGTCCCTGCTCAAGGCACTGCAGGTCGAACTCTGCTGCGTGGCCGTCCCGTGGACCCCTCCGGCGAACCCGGGTGCCTGCCGGCTCGTCAACCAGATCGTTCTGGGCGAGGAGTCGGACGTGGACGAGAGGGGGAACGCCACGAGCCACTTCCAGCTTTACCGCCGGGCGATGCCCCAGTGCGGCGCCGACACCCGGCCGGTCGACCGACTCGTCGAGGAGGTCCGCGTCGGCCGTTCGGTCGCGTCGGCCCTGAAGGGCCTCGCCGTGCCCGGAGCCGTCCGGCGGTTCGTCGGCGAGACCTTCGCGACCATCGAGGGGGGCGACGTCGCCGCGATCGCCTCGGCCTCCACTTTCGGCAGGGAGGACCTTCTCCCCGACGTGTTCCGCAGGATTGTGGGAGAGTTGGGGACGACCCCGGGCGCCCCCTCGACATCTTCCGGTACTACCTCGACCGACACATCGAGGTCGACGACGGCGAGCACGGCCCGCTGGCCGAGAGACTGATCGAAGACCTCTGCGGCGACGACGACGCCCACTGGCGTTCGGCAGAGGGGGCGGCGGTCCGCGCCCTCGGATCCCGGTTGGCCCTCTGGGACGCCATCCTGGAATGCCCCGAAGACGCGGCACGCTAGCCCCCGAGCCGTCGATTTCCCCGCGCCGGGCCGTTGTGGCGTCCGGGGTCGGCCGGACCGAGTCCGCCCGACGCCCCGGACCCCAAAGCCCGGAGCGCGGCCCTCGGGGTCGAGTGGTAGGGGGGACACGAGAACGCGCAAACCCCGAACGACAACGACCGGGCCGACCCGCCGAACGTCGGAGCTTCGCCCGGCCCGCGCGTGTGGGAACAATCGCGTTACGGAAGTTATAAGGGAAGACTTCGCCCTCCCCCTGCCCTGCGCCGTGGACCGAGCGGGTCGGAAACTGGCGACACCAACGAAACAACCCCCGAGGCCGGGGGTTGTCGTCACTCTCCTGAGTTGTCGCACTTGGACGCATCCGGTCGGGGTGAGACGGATGCCGTCGGCAGTGCCTCCCGTAGGACTCGAACCTACAACCCGCTGATTAAGAGTCAACGGAGAGGGGCGGCCGATCAGATTACAGGCAAAGGGTTTAAGGTCTCATCGAGGAACGCTTTTCCCTTCCCTTGCCCTAATCAGTAGTTTCCCTAAAGACCCAGGAATTGATCTGAACTTCCGTATATCTTGAGCGGGGCATCTCCCGAGCGGAACCTGCCTGGTGGTCACAAC
>LNFM01014036.1_pt1 | contig 10013 bp, 9 predicted proteins | sample 596031 | NCBI WGS metagenome assembly LNFM01 (sample SAMN04254537, study PRJNA301005) | activated carbon metagenome | isolation source: dual media filters at the Ann Arbor, Michigan drinking water treatment plant | place: USA: Ann Arbor | reverse complement strand
TGCGGTAGCCCTGCGCCTGCATGTAACGCGCCACATCGAAGCTGGGGCGGTGCGGCTGGTCCGACAGGCCCACCACCGCGATGTTGCGGCAGTGGTTCAGGATGTGCGGCATGGTCTCTGCCGGGGCCAGGGCCGCCATGGCTATCAGGCCTTGTACTTGATGGAACAGCCGTAGGCCCGGCTGGACGCCACGCTGAGCGGCTTGCCGCCCAGGGCTTCATTGAGCCCCTGGCGCACATAGTTGGTGGCGGTCTTGATGTCGTCGACACGCGCCGAGGCAATGCTGTCGATGCCGCCGGCATAGATCAGCTGGCCTTGCGGGCTGACGATGTACATGTGCGGCGTGGTCCTGGCGCCGTAAAGCTGGCCGATCTTGCCGGACTCGTCCATCAGCGTGGCGGTGGGCGCGGCCTGCTTCTCGCCCAGCCAGGCGGCGAGTCTGGCCGGGCTCAGGTAGTCGCCGCTGCCGGCTTCGGTCGAGTTGATGGCCAGCCAGACCACCCCCTTGCCGGAGAACTCCTTCTGCAGCGACTGCATGTTGCCGTTGTAGTGCTTCTGCACAAACGGGCAGCCGGGGTTGGTCCATTCGAGCACCACCAGCTTGCCCTTGTAGTCGCTGAGCTTGCGGGTTTTGCCGCTCGTGTCCGTGGCCGAAAAATCCGGCGCGGCCTGGCCGACGGCAGCCTGCGCAAAGGCGGGGCGGGTCAGTGACAGCGCCAGCGGGGCGGCCAGCAGCGCGCCCGAAAACACGCGGCGGTTCAGCGGGCGTTCAAAAGAATGGTTAGCCATGGCATCAACTCCTGAAAGAAAGCAATCACAGTTTGGCCAGTTCGGCCCGGACATCATCGACAGACAGGATTTCTGACAGCACCACGGGCGCGCTGCCGGGCTTGTAAATCACATAGACCGGCACGCCGTTGCGGCCCAGTTGCGCCAGCGCCGCCGTCACCGCCGGGTCGCGGCGGGTCCAGTCGGCGCGCAGCAGGGTCACTTTTTTGCTGTCCATGTCGGCCAGCACCGTGCTGTTGGCCAGCGTGGTTTTCTTGTTGTACTGGCAGGTCACGCACCAGGCCGCGGTGAAGTCCACAAACACGTTCTGGCCCTGGGCCGTGAGCTGTTCGACCCGGCCCGGCTCCCAGGCCTGCCAGCGCTCCGACGCTGCGCCGGCGATGGTGGAAACCGCCATCGGCTTGACGACATTCTGGCCCACAGCCCATAGCCCTGCTGCCGCAAGCGCTATTGAAAACGCAGCAAGCAGGGTGCGTGCCCGGCCCCTCAGGGTCAGCGACCACAACACCAGCGCCATCAGCACCAGCAGCGCCAGCAGGGCGCCGGCGCCGTCGATGCCGCTTTGCTGGCCCAGCACCCAGACCAGCCAGGCCACGGTGGCGAACATCGGGAATGCCATCAGCCGGCGGAAGGTGTCCATCCACGGGCCGGGGCGCGGCAGTGCGCGGGCCACGGCGGGCACGGCGCTGGCCGCCAGGTAGGGAAGGGCCATGCCCAGGCCGATGGCGGCAAACACCGCCAGCGCCTGCCAGGCCGGCAGTCCCAGCGCAAAACCCAGCGAGGCGCCCATGAAGGGCGCGGTGCAGGGCGAGGCAATTGCTGTGGCCAGCACGCCGGTCAGAAAGGAATTGGCGGTCGGGTTGCCGGCCTGGAAGCTGGCGACACGGCTGGGCAGCACGCTGCCGAATTCGAACAAACCGGCCAGGTTCAGGCCGATCAGCGTGAACAGCGCGGCCAGCGCCGCCACCACGGCCGGGCTTTGCAGCTGGAAGCCCCAGCCGAGCTGTTCGCCGGCGGCGCGCAGCCCCAGCAAGACCGCGCCCAGCGCGATGAAAGACAGCAACACGCCGGCGGTGTAGGCCAGGCCGCCCGCCAGGCGCGCCGCCTGGTTTTTTTCCTGCGCAAAGCCGACCACCTTGATCGCCAGCACCGGAAACACGCAGGGCATGAGGTTCAGGATCAGCCCGCCCAGCAAGGCGCCAAGCAGTGCCGCCAGCAGCCCGATGGGCTGGGCGCTGGCGCCGGTGGGCGCGGCGCCCAGGGCTGCATTGGCCTTGAGGGCGGCTTCCAGCGCCGGCGACATCGTGGCCGGCGCGGCCACCGCCGGCCAGGCCCCCTGTACCGGTGTGTCGATGCGCCAGGCGGCATCGCCCGAAGCCACCACCACCGCCATGCGCGCCGGGCTTTCGCTGCGCTGGCTCGACAGCGGAACCCGCGCCGTCCAGACCGCGCCCTGCCAGGCCTGTTGCCAGGCGGCGCCCGGTTCGATCACGCCGCCGGTCTCGGGGTAAAACTCCAGCGGCTTGCCCTGCAGGCTGGCCGGCAACCCCGCGAGTGCGACCTTGATCGCCTGGGCCTCGACGTCGATGCGGCTGCCAGCGCCGTCCAATGGTTTGGGGCTGGCCGCAAAAGCCGCAGCAAAAGCGCTGCTGCTCAGGCCGGTGGAACTGCGCGCCGGAATTTTCAGGACAAAATCGCCTTCCTGCGGAATACATTCCTTTTTGCAGACCAGCCAGGCGGCCTTGAGCCTGATCTCGAGCTGACTGGCATCAAAGCCGGGCGCCACGGTGAGCGGCACCGGCAGCAGCACCGTGCCCTCATACCCGTAGTTGGCCAGGGTGCCTATCGGGATCTTTTTGGGGGTGGGCCAGGCGATGTCGCCGGCCGTGATGCCCGCCGGCAAGGTCCATTCGAGCTGCGTCGGCAGGCCGGAATCGCCCGAGTTTTTCCAGTAGGTGTGCCATTCCGGGATGTGCGCGAGCTGCAGGCCGACCCACAGCGGTTTGCCCGCTTGCACACCGTCGGGTGCCCAGGCCAGCAGTTCGGCACGCACCTGGTCGGTTACCACGGTGGTGCTGGCCGAAGCCTTGTTTGTGAGGCTGTATTGGGCCCCAGCCCATGTCGGTGCTGCGCAAACAGCTATCAAAACGATAGCGTTGAAAAAACGTTGAAAGGGCATGGTCATGGTGTGAGCGGAGCTTGCGCCTTTAGTTCCTGCGGGGCCCGGGCCTGCGCCCGGCTCATGGGGACGGCGGCGACGCGGGGCCAAACACCGCCGGCAGCTTCTTCGGCGCCCTGATGCGCAATTGTTTGTTGGCATTTTCCTGGCCGAACACCACTTCGATGTCGGCCACCGCCACGCCGAACAGCGGTGCCAGAAAACGCAGCATGTGGTCGGTCGCCTTGCCGGCCTGCGGGGCGGCTGTCACGCTGACCTTCAACTGGGTTCCTTTCGGCTTGCCGATCGCATCGCGCCGGGCCGCCGGTTTGCCCAGGATGTTGAGCACCAGCACCTCGCCGTCCCAGGCAAAAAAAGAGTCGCCAGTGGCGTTGCGCGGGCGCATGACGCAGTTCAGGCCGCAAAGCCCAGCACCACCCGGCGCGTGCTCGCGCTTTTCTTTTCGATTTTTGTCACGACCACCGCGCCGATCTCGGCGGTGTTGGCCACATGGGTGCCGCCGCAAGGCTGAAAATCGATCATCTGGTCCGGTCCGGGACCGCCTATGCGTATGGTGCGTACCTGGCCGCTGCCGCGCGGCGGCTGCACGCTCATGCTTTTGACCAGCGCCGGATGGGCATCGAGTTCGGCGTCGCTGATGCTGCCGACCACCAGCGGGTGCGCCGCCGCCACCAGCCGCGCGATGCCGGCCGTCAGCGCGTCCTTGTCCAGCGGATCCGTCATGCTGAAGTCCAGCCGCGCATAGTCGGGCGTGATGGAGCAGCCGTTGACCAGCTGCGGAACCAGGTGGCACAGCAGGTGCGTGGTGGTGTGAAAACGCATGAGCCGGTGCCGGCGTTCCCAGGCGATGCGGGCGGTGACCTGGTCGCCCACCCGCACGCCGGCTTGTTGCCAGTGCGCCAGCACCGATGCGGCGGGGTCGGGCAGGGCGGGCAGGTGGCAGATCGCGTCGGTGGGCTGGCCGTCTTCGCTTTTGCCCTTGCGGGTGTCGGCGATCGCGATCTCACGCCCATCGGCCAGCACCAGCACACCCGCATCACCGGCCTGGCCGCCGCCCAGCGGGTAAAACACCGTGCGGTCCAGCACCAGGCCCTGCTCGCTGATGGCCGTGACCGTGGCCGTGCATTCCCGCAGGTAGGCGTCATCGCGGAACAGGGTTTGCGTCATGGTTTGATAATACCGGCATGAACCACGCCTTGCCCAAGCCTGCCGCCCCTGCCCCGGGGAGCCGTGCGCGCATTGTGCTGGCCACGCTCAACGCCAAATACATCCACGCCTCGCTGGGCCTGCGCTGCCTGCTGGCCAATATGGACAGGCATGGCGGCGCCGGCCTGCGCGCGCAGACGCAATTGCGCGAGTTTGTGATCGGCCAGCCGGTCACCCGCATGGTGGAAGAGTTGCTGGCGCTGCAGCCCGAGGTGATCGGCCTGGGTGTTTATATCTGGAACGTGGTCGAAACCACGCAGCTCGTGCGCCTGCTGAAGGCCTTGCGGCCGGACATCAGGATTGTGCTGGGCGGGCCCGAGGTCAGCTTTGAGATCGAGCAGCAGGAAATCTGCCGCCTGGCCGACCATGTGGTGACCGGCTGGGGCGATGTGAGTTTTCCCAAGCTGTGCCGCGCGCTGCTGGACGGGCCGAAACCGCTGATGAAGGTGATTGCCGGCGAACAGCCACCGCTCGAGGAACTGGCCCTGCCCTACGCGGAGTACACGGCCGAGGACCTGGCGCAGCGGCTGCTTTATGTCGAGGCCTCGCGCGGCTGCCCCTTCAAGTGCGAGTTCTGCCTGAGCTCGCTCGACAAAACCGCCTGGGCTTTCGGGCTGGACGGCTTCATGGCCGAGATGGACGCGCTCTACCGGCGTGGCGCGCGCAACTTCAAGTTTGTGGACCGCACTTTCAACCTCAAGATAGACAACTCGGTGCGCATCCTGCAGTTTTTCCTGGACCGGATTGCCGAAGCGCCCGATGTGTTTGTGCATTTCGAGGTGGTGCCCGACAGCCTGCCGGACCGCCTGAAGGAACTGATTGCGCAGTTCCCCGAAGGCGCGCTGCAGTTCGAGGTCGGTATCCAGAGCTTCAACCCCGAGGTGCAACAACGCATTTCGCGCAGGCAGGACAACGGCAAAACCGCCGACAACCTGCGCTGGCTGGTCGGCGAGAGCCGCGCCCATGTGCATGCCGACCTGATCTTCGGCCTGCCCGGCGAAACGCTGGAAAGTTTTGCCGAGGGGTTTGACCGCCTCTTTGGTTTGGCGCCGCACGAGATCCAGTTCGGAGTGCTCAAGCGCCTGCGCGGCACGCCGATCACGCGCCACACCGAGGGCTTCGCCATGGTTTACGACCCGCAGACGCCGTACACCATCCTGCAGAACTCGACGGTGGACTTTGCCAGCATGCAGCGCATCAAGCGTTTCGCGCGTTACTGGGAGATGGTCGCCAATTCCGGGCGTTTTGCGCAGGGCCTGGCCCTGTTGCTGGCGCCGGGTTCGGCCTTCGGGCATTTCCTGGCCTTCAGCGACTGGCTCTGGCAGACCACCGGCAAGACGCATGAGTTCGCGCTGGAAAAGCTGGTGGACCTGCTGTTTGCCCACCTGACGCAGGTGCGGGCCATCGATCCGCAGCAGGTGGCTGCGGCGTTGCTGGCCGACTACCAGGCTAGCGGTGCGCGCGGCCGGCCGCAATGCCTGGCGGTACTGCTGGCCGGGACGCAGACAGCCCCTGCTGCAACTGCCGCGAAAGCGCGTGCCGAGCGGCAGGGGCGGCATCTCAGTCAGCAACAGGTCTTGCGGGAAGAGATTCAGAAAGCAGCGGCGGCAGCCTAGCGCCTGCCGGGGCGCTTCGAGTGAGGCGCGGCCCGGGGGTGTGTCATCCCGGACTCGATCCGGGATCCATTTTGTGCTTCCTCGTGCCGTGAGGCATGCCTGCGCCTGTTGGCCGGGGGTTGCCCGGCGGCAAGTAACTTTCTTTTGCTTCGCCAAAAGAAAGTAAGCAAAGGTCACGCAGTGGGGATTCGCTCACTTCGCGAAGCGAAGTTAGGCGAATACCAAAAGGCGACCCTGCTGTCTGCGTCCCTCCTTCGCTGGCGCTGCGGAGGGCAACCTGCGGTGCTCGGTCCAGCCGGGGTATCGCTCGAACTCGCCTTCGGCTCAAACAATCGCGATCCCTGATCCGGCTGGACCTCCGCTCCTCGGCGCATACAGAAGGGTGGGGGAAAGAGAAAGCAAATACCAAACCCGGAACTCAAATCCGGAGTCCTTGAAGCGCGCAGCGCTTCAAGGACGGGAATCCCAACAGACAGCCATGTTTGCACGCGAGCGCAGCGCACGCGGCCAGATGAGGCTCCCTTCCCTCGCCCAGCGGGGCGAGGGAAGGGCGGGGGGTTGGGAGTGGGGAGTTCAGTCCTGCTGTCTTTCACGATCTCAAGTGCAACGGGGTGCACGGTCTTGTTGGCCCGTCGAAACAAACCGAAACACGCCGCAATCCCCACGAAACCCTCCCCACCCCGTTCCCCCGCACCATACAAACCCTCTCCACTCATTCGCAAGGTGTTTCATGAAACATTTTATCAAGAGAACCCTGCTCGGCCTGTTCGGCGGGGCGCTGATCATCGGCAGCCTGGGTGCGTGTTCGCACCGCGGCCCGGGTGGCTGGCAGTCCGAGGCCACGCCGGAATCGCGCGCGCGCATGGTCGAAAAAGTTGGCGCCAAACTGGACCTCGATGCCGCTCAGAAACAGAAACTCGCGGTGCTGGCCGACAAGCTGCAGGCCCAGCGCGCTGCCCTGCGCGGCGCGCAGGATCCGCGCGCCGCCGTGCAGGGACTGTTCGCCGGCAGCAAGCTGGACCAGGCCGGCGCGAGCAAGCTGATCGCCGAAAAAACCGCGGCGCTGCAGGCCGGCAGCCCGGAGGTGATTGCCGCCGCCGCCGATTTCTTCGACAACCTGCGGCCCGAGCAGCAGCAGAAAGTGCGTGAGTTCATGCAGCGTGGCCGCCGCTGGGGCCACCGTGGCTAAGGCGATTGCCTTTGGGGCCGCGGGCGCGCGGGTGGTGCGTGTCGCCACTGCGCGTGACCCGGCCGCGCCTGCCCTGAACGCCGGCAGCGTGGGCGGCGGCGTGCGCACGCTGCTGCGCCTCGAGGGACTGGCCGTGCTGGCGCTGGCGACGGCGGCCTACGCGGAGTTCGGCGTGGGCTGGGGCTGGTTCGCACTGCTGTTCCTGCTGCCCGACCTGTCCTTTCTGGCTTACCTGGCCGGTCCGCGCGCCGGGGCCGCGGCCTACAACACTGCGCATTCCTATGCCGGTCCCCTGCTGCTGCTGGCACTGGGCATCCTGGGCGCCATGCCTGCGCTGCTGGCCATCGCGCTGGTCTGGTGTGCCCACATCGGTTTCGACCGTGCGCTCGGTTACGGGCTCAAGTACGCCGCCGGCTTCCGCCAGACCCACCTGGGCCCCATCGGCCGGGCCGACCCATGGTGAGCGCGGCAAAGCTTCTTATGATGTCTGCATGCCGCGCATCCTGCTGATCGACGACGACGAACACCTGGCCGCGCCGCTGGCAGCTTACCTCGCGCGTTTCGGCCTGGTGCTCGACAGCGCGCTGCGTCCCGGCCAGGGACTGGCGATGCTCAAGGCCACGGCGTATGACGCGGCGATTCTCGACGTGATGCTGCCCGAGATGGATGGCTTTGCCCTGTGCCGCGAAATCCGCAAGGGCAGCGACCTGCCCATCGTGATGCTGACTGCGCGCGGCGACGTGATGGACCGCGTGGTGGGGCTCGAACTCGGCGCCGACGACTACCTGCCCAAACCCTTCGAACCGCGCGAGCTCGTGGCGCGCCTGCAAACCATCCTGCGGCGCCGGCGCAGCGCGCCCCCGGCCGGCCAGCGGCGTCGCGAATTCCAGGGGCTGTCGATCGACCTCGAAACACGCGAGGTGCGCCGCGCCGGCGAACCCGTCGATCTGACCGGCACCGAGTTCGAGCTGCTGGTGCTGCTGGCCGCCGAGCCCGGCAAGGTGTTCAGCCGCGACGACATCCTGAACCACCTGCGCGGCCATGAGGCCGAGCTCTACACACGTGCGGTCGATATCGTGGTCAGCCGGCTGCGCAAAAAACTCGAACCGCTGGATTGCATCAAGACCCTGCGCAACGCCGGTTATGCGCTGGCGATCGGCAAGGCCGAGAAGTGACAGCCCCAACCACACCGGCACCACGCGCATGGCGGCACCGCTGGCGGCATTCGCTGCGGCTGCGGCTGATCACCGTGTTTGTGCTGCTGGCCTTCGCCATGGGCGCGGTGTTCATGGGCGGCATGCAGCGCGCGCTGGGCGGCGGCTGGCGCGATGCGGCACGGCCCATCGTGAACGACTACATGGACCGGCTGGCGGCCGACATCGGCAGCCCGCCCGACATCGCGCGGGCGCAGGCGCTGGTGGACCGCCTGCCGATTTCGGTGCGTATCAGCGGACCGGCGGTGAACTGGGACTCCTACGCCGACCGGCCGCGGCGCGGCTGGCTGGACGACAGGAATGAGCGTCTGGACCGGCACGAGCCGGGCGGCGCGGACTGGCGCAGCCGCAGCACCGCGGACGGCCACCGCCTGACTTTTGGCCTCGGCACCCTGCCGTGGCAGCGCGAGCCCGGCGGCATAGGCTGGATCACGCTGGCGCTGCTGCTGGGCCTGGTGGTCGCGGCCTACGCCTACGTGCGGCGCCTGCTGCGGCCGCTGGACGACATCCGCGACGGCGCGGAACGTTTCGGCCGCGGCGCCTTTGACCAGCCGATCCCGCTGCGCCGCCGCGACGAACTCGGTGAGCTGGCCCAGCGCATCAACACCATGGCGCACGACATCGAGGGCATGCTGGACGCCAAACGCGGCCTGCTGCTGGCGCTCAGCCATGAACTGCGCTCGCCGCTGACGCGCGCACGTCTCAACGCCGAGTTGCTGCCTGCCGCCCCGGATGCGCCGGGCGGCGCCGAACGGGCGGCCTTGCTGCGCGACCTGGGCGAGATGCGCGAGCTGATCAGCGACCTGCTGGAAAGCGAGCGGCTGGCCAGCCCGCACGCGGCCCTGCATCGCGAGCAGGTGGACCTGGCCGCGCTGGTGCGCGAGACGGTGGCCGAAGTGGCGGGCGCCGCTGCCGTCGAACTGGACATCGCGCCCGGCTTGCCCTTGCTGGCGCTGGACCGCACCCGTGTGCGCCTGCTGCTGCGCAACCTGCTCGACAACGCGCTGCGTTACAGCGCCGGCGCCGATCGCCCGCCGTGTGTGCGCCTGCAGCCGCAAAATGGCGGCGTGTTGCTTGAGGTGCGTGATTTTGGCCCCGGCGTGGACGAGGCCCAGCTGGCGCGGCTGACCGAGCCTTTTTACCGCACCGACAGCGCGCGTCAGCGCGCCACCGGCGGCGTCGGCCTGGGCATGTATTTGTGCCGGCTGGTGGCACAGGCGCACGGCACGCAGCTTGAACTGCGTCAAGCTGCGCCTGGGCTGGGGGTCAGGGTGCTATGGAAATAATAGCTGTCGGCGCTTGTCCGACAGGGGCTGGAGGTTGATTTTGTATCTGACGGTGGGAACGGCGTGGAGTTTGTCATCCCGGACTTGATCCGGGATCCATCCTTGTTTCCTCGTGCCTTGAGGTATTGCCTGCAAGCCGGGTCTCGCCCCGGCGGGCGAGGCACTTTTCTTTGCGTCGCCAAAGAAAAGTACCCAAAAGAAAGGCGACCCGATGGTCTGGGTCCGCTGCGCTGCGCTCCGGGGCAACCTGCGGTACTCGCCGAAAACGGGGCCGGGCTAGCACTCGCACGCTCAGACAATCGCCCGTCCTGATCCGTTTTCGGCTGTGCTCCTCGGCCCAGCCCGACGGGTGGGGGAAGAAGAAGCGAATACCGGGGACAAAGATCCGGAGTCCTTGAAGCGCGGAGCGCTTCAAGGACGGGAATCCCAACAGGCCGTCATGTTTGCACGCGAGCGCAGCGCACGCGGCCAAATGAGGCTCCCTTCTCTCGCCCAGCGGGGCGAGGGAAGGGCGGGGGGTTGGGAGTGGGGAGT
>LNFM01014035.1_pt1 | contig 10013 bp, 4 predicted proteins | sample 596031 | NCBI WGS metagenome assembly LNFM01 (sample SAMN04254537, study PRJNA301005) | activated carbon metagenome | isolation source: dual media filters at the Ann Arbor, Michigan drinking water treatment plant | place: USA: Ann Arbor | reverse complement strand
ACCCGCGTTCGGAACCATACTGAACGATGTCGTGGAACTGCGCGCCGTCCAGACGGACGCGCAGCACCTCCTCGACGCGGCGGGCGATCTCGGCCCTATCGCTCTTGCGGCCCATCGGTTGCGCTCGCCAGTGTGTCGATCCATTGGGCGTGCCAGTCGTGTAGGGCGCGGTCCCGCACCGCGACCAGTTGCTCGCGGTTCTTGTTGGTGCGCAAATTCGCGCTGCCCTCGAACACCAACCCGTCGCCGTCGCCCAAGTCGAACAGCGCGACCTTGCAGTGCGACCGGGCCGCCACGACGCGCACGTTGGGGAACTGTGTCAGTTCCGCCGTCGCCCATTCGTGCAGGTCCTTGTTGTGCTCGCGGAAGAACACGCTCACGAGCAGGGTGAGCGCGAGCGGCACCGGTTCCGGTCGCGGTTCGAGCAACCCGCACAGTTCGGCGACGTTCCGCTTGGAGTAGCACAGCGTGGCGATGCGCAGGTGGCGGCAGTGGGGCGCGCGGCGCACCGTGGCAGCGATCACTTGGCACAGGTCGAACGTGCCGAGCATCAGGCAGTGAACCGCGGTCCCGGGTTCGGGCAGGTCCGGGAGTAACTCCGCGGCGGTGCGGGCGGCGCGCTGGTACCGGCGCTCGGCGCGGGTGTGGAGCCGGGGCGGCGCGTCGGCGTGCGGCGCGGCGCGCCCGAAGGCGGGCCGCGGCAGTTCGCGGAACGACAGCGGCGCGGGCCGGTCCATCAACTGCCCCCGCCCTTCGCCGCCCGCTTATTGGCCTTCGTGGTGCGCTTGGTGTTCGACGCGGCCCACTTGCGTTCGGCGGGCGCATGAACTCGAAGAACGGGTTGGCCTTGTCCGCGGCCGACCGCGGCTTGGGGCTGGCGCTGAACGCGGTCTTGCGTGCCATCGGGGTGCCCTCGCGCGGGTGCACCCCATTATCGCGCGACACGCAGGAACCGCACGGCTTGGCACTCCAGTGCTCAAGTGATGCGTCTACGTCTACGGAACCCGCTCGGCGCAAGCGATTCGTAGGGTTCCGTAGACGTAGACAGCGTAGACACCTCACACGCCCGCGGCGCTCCTCGGGGGCAGTTGTTGCCAGAGGCTTGCGGTTTCGACGGTGCGTCGGCCACGAGATGTTTGGTCGGTTATTCAGAGCTTGGTATGACAACTATCGAACTGCCCGCACGACACATCTGGGCGGGAACTCGCTTCGGCGGGACACGACTCCACGTTGGCAGGGGAAAACGATGACTAACCGCATCGGTTTGGGAATTGCCGGACTTGTGGTCGCGCTGTGCGGATGGGCATCTCTGTCCGGCCGAGCGACGACACCGGTCGCCAGCGAACCGAGCGCGCCCGCACCGGCCGCGACCGGCAACACGGCGCAACCGGCACCTCGGCCCAACGTCCTCATCATCATGCCGGACGACATGGGTTACTGGAACGTCGGCGCGTACAGCCACGGCATGATGGTGCCCACGCCCAACATCGACCGGATCGCCAAGGAGGGGATGCTGTTCACCGACCACTACGCGCAGCCCACCTGCACCCCGGGCCGCGCCGCGCTCATCACGGGTCAGTTGCCGATCCGCACCGGCCTCACCACTGTCGGCATGGCCGGCTCGCCCATCGGTCTGGACAAGCGCGACCCGACACTCGCCGAAGTGCTCAAGAAGCAGGGCTACCGCACCGGGCAGTTCGGCAAGAACCACCTCGGCGACCGCAACGAGCACCTGCCCACCGTTCACGGGTTCGACGAGTTCTTCGGCAACCTGTACCACCTGAACACCGAAGAGGAGCCGGAACTGGGCGACTGGCCCAAGGACAAGGGCTTCAACGACCGGTACCGGCCGCGGGGCGTGCTCGACTGCAAGGCCACCGACAAAGACGACGATACCGTGGACGGCCGGTTCGGGCGCGTCGGCAAGCAGACCATCAAGGACACCGGTCCGCTCACGCGGGAGCGGATGAAAACGGTCGACGACGAGTTCCTCGACCGCACGAAGAAGTTCATGGGCGCTGCGGTGAAGGGCGGTCAACCGTTCTTCGCGTGGTACAACCCGACGCGGATGCACATCTACACGCACCTGCGGGCGGGCCGCGAGAAGCTCGCCGCCCCGCACTCGTCCGAACTGGACATCTACGGCAGCGGTGTGATCGAACACGACATGCAGGTCGGCGAACTGCTCAAGACCCTAGAGGAATTGAAGGTCGCGGAGAACACGATCGTCGTCTACACCTCTGACAACGGGGCCATGGCGTCGTGGTGGCCAGACGGCGGCACCACGCCGTTCCGCAGCGAGAAGGCGACCACGTGGGAGGGCGGCGTGCGCGTGCCGTTCATGGTCCGCTGGCCGGCGAAAGTCGCGAAGGGCAAAGTCTCGAACGGCATCCACGAGCACACCGACGTGTTCACTACGGTGGCCGCAGCCGCGGGCGTGCCAGATGTGGCAAAGGACCTGAAGGCGTCGCACAAGGTCCACATCGACGGGGCGAACCAGTTGGCCCACTGGACCGGCGACGCCCCGTCGGCGCGGAACGTGGTGTACTACTACAACGAAGCCGACATGTGCGCCGTCCGCATCGGGAACTGGAAGTCGCACTTCCAGAGCCGCAACGGGTTCTTCGATTACAACAAGCCCGCGGCGCTGGTGTTCAACCTGCGCATGGACCCGTTCGAGAAGCACGACGGGCAGAAGAACAACGACATTGCCATGAAACTCGGTGTGGCGTGGGGCGGGCAGGTGCAAGACGCGCTCGCCGCTCACCTCGCGACCTTCAAAGAGTTCCCGCCGCGGCAGAAGGGCGGCACCCTCACGCCGCGCCCGGAGAAGTAGCCGCGGTTCAGTACTTCATGGTGAGGTTCAACAGCCCGCCGTACCACGTGCGGGTGCCGCTGATCGCCCGAAGCCCGCGGCCCGGGATCGAGACCCCGAAGCCGCTGGTCAGGAACACGTTCTTCGTCAGCCCGCGCGTGTAATCGACGTAAAAGTCGTCGGACAGGTGCGCGTCCGGTACCCCGACCAACAAGCGCGGCTCGCCGCCGGACACGTCCAAGCGCGTGGCCTGCCCGAACTGGAGGGGGCTGTTCACCCGGTCGGCCCGGACGTGCCAGTAGTAGAAGTTCACGAAGTCGCGCGGCGACACCACCAGCGCCAGCGAGATGCGGTGCGCGAGCAGGTTCGAGTTGAGGAACGCGAACGAGCCGTTGCTCCCGGACGACCAGAGCGGCGGCGCGCCCTCGTAGAACAGCGGGTCGAACTTCTCGTACCGGGCGGTTCGCGGGTTGTCGCCGGTAAAGGTGCGGAACGCGTAGGCCAGCGTCGGCTTGAGGGCGACGCCGGCGAACGTGTGCCCCACCTCGGCGTTGTAGGCGAAGGCCCGCATGTTGATGCCGTCGTTCCACTGGTAGGCGAAGTCGCCGGCGGCGTACAGCCCGGGCAGGTTCTCGCGCAGCGGGTGCACCCGCGCGTACGTGTGCACCGTGTTCAGCCCGTCGCGGCCGTTCGGAATCAACCGCACCGGGGCCGCGAGGTACGGCAGCATCGAGTTGAAAACGTTGATGTACGCGAGACCGACGTACTGGTTCGGGCCGAGCGCCACCTCGGCCTTGCTCCCGGCCAGTTGGGTGTTGGTGTTGCCCGACCGCAGCTCGTTCGGGTTCAGGTAGAACGTGTCGAACGAGAGCGGCCCGTAGTTCAGTTTGGCGAGGGCGGCCTCCTCCCACGCCCGGCGGGCGAACGTCGTGACCGCCCCGCGCTCGAAGCCGTTGACCGCACCCACCGAGATGAGCATCCCGGAGCCGATCTTGTAGGGCTGGCGGCCGTACGAGATGTCGATCGTCTGGTTCGCTTCGGCGTTGCCGTAGCGGAAACCGAAGTAGGCGTCTTCGACCGCCCAAAGCCCGCGGTTCCCCTGCTCGAACAGGTCTTTGCCCACGTTCCCGGACGCGACGTAAGATACGCCCGAGTACACCGCGAGCCGGTCGTTGGCCGACAGGTCCGTGCGCACGCCCGGTTTCAACCAGCCCTCGGTCCAGAAGCGGTCCGGCCTGTAGTTCGCGTCCGGGGCGAACCGCTGCGACAGCAGCCACCACGAGTCCACGGCCCACGTCGGCTGTACCGTCGCATCGAACCCGAGTTTGACGCGCAGCGGACCGTTCTGGAACAGGAGCGGGTCGGCGGGCGGTGCCGGTGCCGCCGGGGGCGCACTCGATTGGGGCAGCGCGCTCGGAGTCGGAGTCGGGGGCGCGGGCGGTTCGCTCGCGCTCGGTGCTTGAGCCGGCGCGGTGCCCGCGACCAAGATTAGGGCCGCAAGCGCCGCCGAGAGTGGTAGTCCCCGCACGGCTACGCCCCCCCCGTGTCGCCAAACGGCATCGGCTCTCCGGCGATCATCCACGGAGGGCACAACGCGCTGCACTTTGCCCCATTTCCGAACGCGAATAGGCATCCGCGTTCCCCGGGTCAAGTGGAATGTCGACGCGACCGGCACCGGTCCGCGGTCAGTGAACGGTGGAGATTCACGACTTCAGGCGGGCGAACACGTCGCACCCGCGGCGCGGGCCACCAGCGCGCGGATCGCGGCGCGGATGTGTTCGGACACCTTCGGCCGCGGACGGCTCCGGGCCCGACGGGCGCGCAGTGTGCCAGTGCGCAACTGGCCTGCGCGTGTTCGCGCCTTGGGGCACGGGCGCGGCCCTTAAGACGCGGGCGGGTCGGGCGTAGCGCGGGTTCTGGAAGTGGGTGAAGCGCTGGCACGGCCCGATCCCCAAGCGGATCGATCCTGCGGGGCCGGATCGACCGCCCGACCGACGAGCGCCGGTTCCAGCGCCGCGTGTTCGCGTTCCAGTGCGTGCTGGTACTGGGCCTAACGAGCGCGACTGGCGCGCTCGGCACGCAAGTCGGCTGTCGCGCCCTGCCGGACGCGCTGTGACGTTCACTTGGAACGCGGCGGGTCTGATGGGCGGCTGTCGCGGAACGGTCGCGAATCCCAAATCTTCGCCGTCTTGTCGTAGCTCCCGGTGACGATGCGGGTGCCATCCGCGCTGAACGCCGCCGCCGTCACGCGGTCCGTGTGCCCCTTGAGTGTGAGCACCTCGGCCCCCGTCTTCGCGTCCCACACCTTCGCCGTGTTGTCGTGGCTCCCGGTGACGATCCGCGTGCCGTCCGGGCTGAATGACGCCGCAGTCACCGTGTCCGTGTGCCCCTTGAGCGTGAGCACCTCGGTGCCGGCTTGGGCGTCCCACACTTTCGCCGTATCGTCGTGGCTCCCGGTGACGATCCGGGTGCCGTCCGGGCTAAACGACGCCGCGACTACGCTGTCGGTGTGCCCCTTGAGGGCGAGCACCGCGGCACCGGTCTTGGCGTCCCAAACCTTGGCCGTATTGTCGACGCTCCCGGTGAGGATCCGCGTACCGTCGGGGCTGAATGACGCCGCAGTCACGGTGCTCGTGTGCCCCTTGAGCGTGAGCAACAGGCCACCGGTCTGCGCGTCCCACACCTTGGCCGTGGTGTCGTCGCTCCCGGTGACGATGCGAGTGCCGTCGGGGCTGAATGCCGCCGCGAGAACCCAGTCCGTGTGCCCTTTGAGCGTGAGCAACTGGCCACCGGTCTGCGCGTCCCACACCTTGGCCGTTTCGTCCCAACTCCCGGTGACGATGCGGGTGCCGTCCGGGTCGAACGACCCGGCAAACACCTTGCGGCTGTGTCCGTTCAGCGTGACGAGCGACGGATCGCACAGCCGGTTCAGGTACCGCCACTCCCAGTTTCGCAGTTCGGGATCGGCAGAGTCGAGCAAAGCGCGCGTTGCCGCGATGTTGGCGTCGCGGCACTCTTGGTGGGCCACTTGCATCGTGCGACCGTATTCGAAGACGGCGAGTTGCCGCCGCGCGTCGGCCTCGCCCTTCTGTGCGCGCTCGGCGCTGCCGCGCTGGCGCTCCGCGTCCGTCCGGCGCTCGTCCGCTTCGTCGCGCGCGACTTCCGCGTCGCGCCACAAGCGAGCGAAACCCGCGCCCACGCCGCCCGCGGCCAGCAGCAGTAGCACCGCCCCCGCGAGCGCCCACTGCACGCGGCGCTTCTTGCGGCGCTCCTCCGCTCGTGCGCGTTCGATCTCGGCTTGCTTCGCGCGCTCTTCCACGGCGGCCAAGTGCGCGGCCACCGCCATTGCCACTGCGCTCGCGTCGCGCGGGCGGGCGTCGCGGTCGGGGTTCAGGCAGGTTTTGCACAGCGCGACGAGTTCCGCGTCCGCGCCGCACGTATCGAGGCGCGCGAAGGCGTCGGCCGTTTCGCCGCGAATCGCCTTCAACCGCACCGATTCCGTACTCGGGCCGTCGTAGGGCGGCTTGCCCGTGAGGAGCGCGCACAGCACCGCGCCCAACCCGAACACGTCGGCCCGCTCGTCGATGCGCGCGATCTCGCCGCCGGCTTGCTCCGGGGCCATGTACGCCGGCGTGCCCAGCACCGCGCCGGCCTGCGTCGCGCTATCCGGCTCGCGCCCGGTGCGAATCTCCGTCGCTTCGCCCGCGTCCGCTTCCGTCACCGGCGGCGCTTCCGGCGCGCCGAGCACCTTCGCCAGCCCCCAATCCATCACCAGCACTTCACCGAACGCCCCGACCATGATGTTCGCGGGCTTCAGGTCGCGGTGAATCACCTTGCGGCTGTGCGCGTACGCCACCGCCTGACACACCTGCGCGAACGCCGGCACCAACCGCGCCCGCACCGTGGTTGCGTCCGCGAGCAGGTCCGCGAGCGTGTCGCCCTTGATGAGCTTCATCGCCAGAAACGGCCGACCGTCCGGCAGCGTGCCGATGTGGTGAACCGGGGGAATCGCAGGGTGTTGCAGTTGTGCCGTGACGCGCGCCTCTTCGACGAACCGCCGCGCGCCGGGCGAATCGGGCCGGTACTTGGCCTTCAGCACCTTCACGGCCACGTCGCGGTCGAACGCGACTTCGCGCGCACGATACACGAGGCCCATCCCGCCCTCGCCGAGCACGCCGAGCAGTTCGTAGCCGGGCACGTCCGGCGGCACGCTGTCGTCGGTCGGTTGGGTCGCACTGTACGCCGGGGTGGGCGCGACGGTCGCGTTGTCGGGTCGGTAGCTGGGCGTGAGCGGGTCCGGGGCGTGCGTGCGCGTGGGCGGGACGGGCGGCGGAACGCGGGTTTCGTCGTTCGGGTTCACGGGCGGCTCCGGAAGTGTGCCGCCCGATTGTACCGCGGTCGAACGCGCCCGCAACCGAAAGCACGGGCCACGCGCGGACGTACCGGCCCTTGGCGGCCCGTACCCAGTGCTCGCCGCCAAACTCGCACCCGCTCGGCGCGCGTGGCGATTCCGAGTCGGAGCCGCGGGACGCCCCTCACCCGCACCGCCGCGCGCTCAACCGGGGTCCGGCGGTACAACCGAGGGGGCACTGGGGACCGAGCGCGGAACCGCCGCGACTAGCGACCACTCGCGCCGGCGTTCCGGCGCGCCCGGCCCGCACCCGGGGCGGGCCCCGAGCGGCAGGGCCCCACGCGACCGGCGGTCGGCACCGCACGCGCAGCCGACCGCACGGTTCCACCGAGTCGATTCGTCGATCCCACCGGAAAAGCGTCCGGAAGCGTTTCCCGTGCCCGCGCGGCGGCGGTCCCGACTCTCGACCGCCGATCGAATACCGGCGGCACGTTCGGGACGGCACCCCCGACGAGCGCGCCCGCGAATAGGGCCCTACGCGCGCGCGCCGACGCCGGCGCAGCTCCCGCACCCGCGCAACCGCCGCGCACGCGGAGTGTGGGTTTTCCCGTGGTGCCGGGCGGGCCGCGCGTGTAGAACGGAACTCAATTGTGAGAACCGACGCGGGAGGCACGCGCCCGTGACCACCAACGACCGCAGCGAGTCCGCACGCCCCGACACCGAACCGCGCACCAGTTCCGCGCCGGCGGAAACCGCGTCCGGCCAGAACACCCAGCCCCGCGCGCCCGCCGGCCCACCCGGTGATCCTCGCACCGTCGACCACCTCGCCCCGGCCCGGCCGACCGGCGAACCGGAGCGGCTCGGGCCGTACCGCATTCTCGGCGTGCTCGGGCGCGGCGGCATGGGCGTTGTGTACAAGGCCGAGGAGCCGGCCCTCAAGCGCACCGTCGCCCTCAAGGTCATGCTCCCGGAGTGTGCCGCCAACGAACAGGCGCGCCGCCGGTTCCTGCGCGAGGCCGAGGCCCAAGCCGCCGTCGAGCACGAGCACATCATCCCCATCTATCAGGTGGGCGAAGACGCCGGCGTGCCGTTCATCGCCATGCCGCTGCTGAAAGGCCTCACCCTGTCCGCGGCCCTCAAGCAGAACCCCAAGCCCCCGCTCGCCCACGCCGTCCGCATCGCCCGCGAGACCGCCGAGGGGCTGGCCGCCGCCCACGACGCCGGCCTGATTCACCGCGACATCAAGCCCGGCAACATCTGGCTCGAGGGCAAAAGGCTGAAGGTGCGGATCCTCGACTTCGGCCTCGCGCGGGCCGAAGCCGCCGACCCCACCGCCGACGCGGACGGCCCGCTCACCGCCATCGGCGCGATCGTGGGCACGCCCGCGTACATGAGCCCGGAGCAGGCGCGCGGCGGGCCGGTGGACGCCCGCACCGACCTGTTCAGCCTCGGCGTGCTGCTCTACCAGATGCTCGCCGGGGCCGCGCCGTTCAAGGGGCCGAACGCGCTGGCGCTCCTCACCGCGCTGGCCGTGGACGAACCGCCCCCGGTGCGGGTGGCGAACCCGGCGATTCCCGAGCGGCTCGAACGGCTGGTGGCGGCGCTGCTGAGCAAGACGCCCGACGGCCGGCCCGCGTCCGCGGAGGCCGCCGCCGACGAGTTGCGCGCCATCGAGGACGAACTGACGCGGCCGCCGTCGTACAGCGGGTCGATGCCGGTGGTGGTCGTGCCGGTGCCGGGCGCACGGGCCGAGGCCAACCCGTGGGAGGGGATCGACGTTTCCGAAACGGGCACCGCGGCCATCGTGAGTGGCATTCACCGCCGCGGGCCGGTCGCGCCGGCCCCCGCGCCGGTCGCGGACCGCGAGCCGCGCCGCGCGCCGTGGGGGCTGGTGGTGGCGCTGGGGCTGGTGGTGCTGCTCGCGGGCGGGGCGTTCGTGGTGTACAAGCTGGCGTTCGACACGCCGGAGGGCACGCTGACGGTGGAACTCGGCGACCCGGACGTGGAGGCGCGGCTCAAGAACGGGGAGCTGCGACTCTTCGACAAGAGCGGCAAGCAGTTGTACGCGCTGAAGCCGAGCGAGCGGAACAAGGCGCTGCCGGCCGGGGAGTACCGGCTGGAGGTGGCAGGGGCCGACGGCCTGCGGCTGGACACGCCCGAGTTCAAGATCGAGCGGAACGGCAAGGCGGTGGTGCGCGTGACGTTGGACAAGCGCGCCGTGGCGAAGAAGGACCCGCCCAAGAAGGACGACCCGCCGGTGGCCGCCGCGACCGACCCACACCGCCGCGCCGCGGAGGCGGTACTGAAGCACGGTGGGCAAGTCACAATCCAGAAGTTGAGCGGAATTCAGCAACTGAAACCCTTCGACGCGGTACCACTCGAACCCTTCATTCTTCGTAGCGTGAGTCACTTCAACCTGCCGTTTCCGACCGATCAACTCGGAGCCTTCAACGAGATCGAGTACCTCAAGGACTTGCGTCTGAACAACGTGAAGTTATCTGACGAGGGAGCGGCGGCGTTGGGGACGGTACGAACACCGCTTCTCGATATCACCGGCAATCCGCTGAGGGACGTTACGGTTCGCTTGGTCGCGGCAAACCCCGATCTCTCGGCACTGTACCTCGGATATACGCCCGTGACCGACGACGCGATCGACACGCTGCTGAAGATAAAGCAGTTGCAAGCACTCGAAATTCAAGTAACCAACATCACCGACGCGGGGCTGAAGCGCCTCGCCACCCATCCTAATCTCCGCACCCTCGCCGTGGGCGACAGACGAGTTTCGGCGCAGGGGCTAGCCCACCTGAAGGACATGTCGCGCCTCGAACACCTCGAACTGTACGGGTT
>LNFM01014034.1_pt1 | contig 10013 bp, 10 predicted proteins | sample 596031 | NCBI WGS metagenome assembly LNFM01 (sample SAMN04254537, study PRJNA301005) | activated carbon metagenome | isolation source: dual media filters at the Ann Arbor, Michigan drinking water treatment plant | place: USA: Ann Arbor | reverse complement strand
TTGCCTGGACAAGGATCGCGACGCGCTGCTCGCCTTCTACGACTTCCCCGCCGAGCACTGGAAGCACTTGCGCACGTCGAACCCCATCGAGAGTACCTTCGCCACCGTGCGTCACCGCACCATCCGATCGAAGGGCTGCTTGTCGAATGCGACGGCGCTCGCCATGGTCTTCAAGCTGGTCGACGCCGCTCAGAAAAGCAGGCGCCGCCTCGACGGACACAACCAGTTGCCGAAGGTCGTGCTCGGTGCGAAGTTCAAGGATGGGTTGGAGGTCGTGCAAACCGCCGATCGTCAGCCCCAAGCCGCCGCCTGAACCCACAGGTCGTCACCAACATTCGGCGATAGCTCAGCGCGACGAGGGGAAAATTCTGGCTCTGACTGGTCCAGAAGCGGGGTCAAGCTCAGCAGTGGCTGATGTCATCAGGAAATCGGGTGAGGAAATGGAGGCGATCATTGCAAAAACTCTTACTCGGCTCAAATAGGTAGCCCTCGCACGATTTCGCGACGGCCAGCGGTCGCCCTCGAAGCAGCCTCAATTGTCGTCGCACCGCGATGGGCCATCATGGTGCTGGAAATCTGAACACTGGGAGGCCCCTCATGCTGACCGTTCTCGCAAATCGTACTTATCGTCACTTGTTCCTTGCCCAAGTCATCTCTCTGATTGGGACCGGTTTGCTGACGGTAGCGCTGGGACTTCTGGCATTCGAGCTGGCCGGTTCCGACGCCGGCACTGTCCTCGGCACTGCCCTCGCGATCAAAATGATCGCGTATGTCGGCGTTGCGCCCGTCGCAGCAGCGTTCGCCGCTCGCCTCCCGCGCCGCACGATGCTGGTTGCGCTTGATCTGGTCCGGGCCGCTGTCGCGCTTGTCCTCCCATTTGTGACGCAGGTTTGGGAGATCTACGTCCTGGTGTTTCTGCTGCAGGCTGCCTCGGCAGGCTTCACTCCTACATTCCAGGCAACGATCCCGGACGTGCTGCCGGACGAGAAGGAATACACCAACGCGCTCTCACTCTCGCGGCTGGCCTACGATTTGGAAAGTCTCGTGAGCCCGGTTCTGGCCGCAGCATTGCTCACGATCATCAGCTTTCACAACCTGTTTGCGGGGACTGTGATTGGATTCTTGGCGTCAGCCGCGCTCGTCGTTTCGGTGACGTTGCCAACGGCAACCTTTTCGGAGCGTCGCGGCATCTATGAACGCACGACACGCGGGACGCGGATTTACCTCGCCACGCCGAGGCTGCGCGGTCTCCTCGCCGTGACGTTTGCAGCAGCGGCCGCAAGTGCGATGGTCATCGTGAACACGGTGGTGATTGTGCAGGGTCAACTGTCGTTACCGCAGAGCGCAGTCGCACTGGCGCTGGCGTCTTTCGGAGCTGGCTCCATGGTCACGGCATTGTCGCTGCCGCAGCTCCTCGAAAGAATCTCAGATCGCATCGCCATGCTGTCGGGTGCCACAATTTTGGTGGCTGGATTGGTGGCTGGAGCTATCGCTCGCACATATGAGTTACTTTTGCCTCTATGGTTTGTACTGGGCATTGGCTACTCGCTGACGCAGACGCCTTCTGGCCGCCTTCTGCGGAGATCCGCACATGCGGAAGACCGGCCGGCGCTTTTCGCCGCGCAGTTCGCGCTGTCGCATCTGTGCTGGTTGGCAACCTATCCGATTGCGGGATGGGCAGGGAAGGCTATCGGATTGCCTGCCACCTTTTTGGTACTCGGCATGGGTGCTGGGGTTGCGATGTTTGTCGCGCTAAGAGTCTGGCCTAGAAATGACCCCGCCGAAATCGAACACATTCACGAGAACTTCGATCCCGATGATCCGCATGTCGCCGATGCGTTCGCCGACACACGTGGCCGTCGACACGCGCACGCATTCGTTATCGATAGCAAACACGCGACGTGGCCCGCTCCGCCTTAGCGAGGCCCGCGCGCTCAGTTCGCAGACCAAGGGTAGAATAACATTCGCAAATAGTCCGATGGGGCGATTGGTGGCATCGCTCCGCCTAGGCTCACTGCGCCAGCGCTGCTGTCGACGCGACGACGGCGAGGCCAAGCATTGCAGCCATAAGACTCTTGCTGATCATTGTACTTCTCCGTGGAGTGGCTCTGTAGTCGTTGCCGGGTGCCGGCGGGTGCCGCGGCAGCAGCAATTGCAGCTCAGTCAAGATGGGGCTGCGCGGCGTCCGGTTGTTAGATCGATCGCCGATCTTCGCCGTTACGCGACGCCCAACGAGGTTATTGCCGGCACAAGCACCTCATTCCATGTGTGTGACCTCGACGCGTGCCGCTGACCTGCTATTGATGAAAGTGGCGGTGGGAATATCCGTTCTGTTGATGGCCCTGGCTCCCTTGGTGCCGTCGTCCATAGCCGTGGTGATCATCGGAATCGCTGCGGTGATATCGCTGCGCATGAGGGCCATGGTGGCGGGAGTGCGCGTGACCGTGAGGATGACGCGGCTCGCGCCAAGAGTCGCGGTGTTCGCCATGGTGGGGATGACGCTGCCGGTAGCCGTCGGAAGCATATGCTGCGCTTAGACTTGCGCCGGCACTCAGCAAAACGGCACCAAGGACCGAAGCAGAGAGCACGAACGTGTGAACGTTGAACATGTAAACCTCTCCGAATGACGGCAGCGGCAGAGTGCTGAACAACATCAACATCTCAACCACTGCTCAAGGTCGACTTCGTATCATGTGCACAATGAACGCAGGGACGATCACACGTTCAATCAAGCTTCAGATCGCAGCCATGTCAGCGCCACAAACCATTCCGCTTCGCACGATCGAACAGGCTGTAAGCTGCACGCCAGAATACTTTCGAGTGTTTAGTCCCGGGATTGTTGGTGTAAAATTCGCGCGAAGTGCTCTGGCTGGGCCGCCCAGCATCCTTCCGTTGGTTGGAAGGGAAGAAAAGGCTCAGCCACCACTTCTGGCAGCCAGAGGCGACCGTTGCTTTTCTGTGCACTAGATCAGGTGCGCCTCCCGACGGGCGCTAACCCTGGCGTGGCCCGTACAGGATCACAAGCGCGCCAGCAAGGCAGATCTCGGCACCACCAATATCCTAACGATCAGGCCTGCGACCTTCGACGGCCCATAGCCAGCAAAGCGAAGCGGCAATGTAGATGCCGCCGTAGATGGCATGCGCACGACCGGCATGGTCCACGCCAACGAGTGCTTCTCGCACTGGCCGTGGCAGAACAGTTATGCAGGAAAGGCGGCTCTACTGGTGCCGCCACACCTTCCATGCCGAGATCACAAGGATCGCAGCGAGAGCCGGCAGCAGAAAGTAGTCCGGCACGACGCCGAGAAGCCTACCGCCGATGAATGTTCCGATGATCGAGCCAACGGCCATCACGCCCACGAACGTCTTGTTGGTGGCGAGCACGCCGAAGCTGTTGTCGCGACTATACCGGGCGAACCCTACGATCATGGTCGGCAAGCTTACGGCCAGCGACAGGGAGCCGGCGAGCTTGATGTCCGATCCGAACAGCAGGACGAGCGTCGGAATAAGAAGCTCTCCGCCCGCGACGCCCATGATGGAGGCGACAACGCCGATCGCGAAGCCTGCGGCGATGCCAGCCGCGATCTGCGTCTCTCCCGTCAGCAGGGCCGCAGATGTTTGCGCACCGTGACCTAACAAGAGAGCGGCAGCGATCAGCACGAGCAATACTGCTATCACCCGATACAGCCCCCGAGAACTCAGGCGCGTCGCCCAGCCGGCCCCGAGCCATGCGCCGAGCAGGCTTCCGGCCAACAGATTGGCGATGATCGGCCAGCTGGCTGCGACGTCCGACAGCGGTACCGCTGCCGCCCTGAATGGCAGAGCCGTCGCGACCACGATCAGGCTCATCGTCTTGTTCAGGATCACGGCTTCGAGCGCACGGAACTTGAACACGCCGAGCAGCACGGGCAGACGGAACTCCGCGCCCCCTAGCCCGATCAGTCCACCAAGTATTCCGATGACGGCGCCGAAGCTGCCGGCGCCGATAAGAGGTGTTCGCTCACGCAAGGCCGAACTCCCGCAGCGCCGGTAGAAAATTGCGATTGCCGTGTCCCTTGCGCGTCAATTTGAAGAGCGCGAACCGCTGCAACGGTGTCAGGCGAGCCCATTGCTCAGAACTCGGCGGATCGACTCCCAGCGATGTCGCCTTGCATACGACGTCCGGCGCGGCGGCGGCGATGTGCGCCCAGGCCGGAGATGGCTCAATCGGTAAGGGCTGTGGCGATGCCTGAGTGTGCCGCGCGAGGACCTCCGTGAAATAGCGAACATAGCGGGCGGTCAGCTCGCTGGTCTCGGCCGGCATCTCCATGAGCCGACGTCGCACGATCACCGGCAGTGCGCGCCAGTCCTCCAGCGGTACTTTGATGCCGCAGGCATCGAGCTTGAAGCGCGCCAGCATGAGGATACACTCCAGCGCGGGCTCGAAACCAGCTTCAAACCGGAAATGAGCCGGCGTGAGCTTGGCGGCGCTGATCGCCTGCAGCACGCCTTGGGCAATGCGCCGCGGCCGCTGACCAAGCCCGAATGCACCAGCGCGCTCGCCGCGCGGGTCGACCTCGATGACCTTTTCCCCTGGCCCGACTGGCACATGGTCGTGCGTCAGACCAATGAAGCCCGGACCAAGGCCGATCGTCAGCGGAGCGACGCCGATCTGCGTCTCCGGTACGGCCCGCTTTCGCATGCGCGCATCGACCATGACCGTCGGGCAGACCCAGTCGCGCACCGCCGAAAACTCGACCGCCGTGACCGGAATACCGTTGCCGCAACCCAGCATGTGCTGCAGGGCCTCGAGATCGGGCGCTCGACGCGCAAGCACGCCATCGAGAGTTGCCGCCCCGTCGAAGATCGCATCGGTGAAAGCCATGCCGCGACGGCTGTAGCCGGGTGCGGCGATGTCGTGGCACAGCACGCGATGGCCGGCCTTGAATAACACATGCGCGACCGCCGATGCTACATCGCCAATTCCACGAATGAGTACGAGCCTCGAGGTCATGCTCGGTTCCAGCCGACTGTGCGCCCGGCGCTATTGCCTCAAAGGAATGTTCGATATAGTCATACGGGAATATCCCATTTGCAAGGAGTTCCACCATGCCCTCGCTCAAGTCGGCTGCAGCTCAGTTCATGGTCCTGTCGGCCCTGCTCGTTGGGCTTGGGCCGAATTCGGGCTCGGCGCAGCAAGTGGCGACCGGCGAGGTCATCGTCCTGACCACAACGACGACCCAGGACAGCGGCATCCTGGCCGCACTCGAGAAGGCGTTCACTCAGCGCAGCGGCCTCAAGGTCAAGACGATCGTCGCCGGTAGCGGAGACATCCTCAGACAGGGCGCGCGCGGGGAGGGCGACGTCCTGCTGACCCACTCGCCGCAAGCCGAGAAGGACTGGATGGCGCAAGGCAACGGCCTGTCGAGGCGCCTTGTGATGTACAACGATTTCGTCATCATCGGACCGACGGCCGACCCGGCAGGTGTCAAAGGATTGCGGGCGGCCGACGCCTTTCGGAAGATTGCTGCCGCTAAGGCACCAATTGTCTCGCGCGGCGACCAATCGGGCACGCATGTCCGCGAGCTGGCCATGTGGAAGGCCGCGGGTGTCGATCCCAAGGGTCAGCCCTGGTACCGCGAGACGGGCCAGGGGCAGGGCTTGACCATGGAGGTCGCTTCACAACACCAAGCCTATGCCTTTACCGATCGCGGCACCTACATGGCCCACGCCAAGCGGCTCGGCCTGCCGATCCTGGTCGAGAACGACCCGCAGCTTTACAACATCTACCATGTGATGCCGGTCAACGCCGCCAAGTTCCCACGTGTGAATGTGCAGAGGGCGGACACGTTTGCCGACTGGCTCCTCTCACCGGAAGGCCAGGCGGTGATCTCCGAGTTCGGACGCGAGCGCTACGGCCGCGCGCTGTTCACGCCAGCCGCGGGCAAGACTGAAGAGCAGCTTCTCACTAACTGAACGCTGCGGAGGCGTGTCATGGAAGGCAGCACGTGGAGCTATTGGGCTGAACTAGGCGCAGGCTTCATCGACGCCATCATGCTGCTCGTAACGGGTGACCCGGAGACCTGGTCGATCGTCCGTCAATCGCTGCTCATTTCGGTGACGGCGACAGTGTTCGCCTTCCTGATCGGCGTGCCGCTCGGTGCCTGGATGGGGCTCGCCGAGTTCCGGGGGCGAACCCTGCTGCTCACGGTGGCCAATACTGGCTTCGGTGTGCCGCCTGTCGTGGTCGGCCTCATCCTCTCGATCTTGCTGCTTCGCCATGGTCCGCTGGGTTGGCTCAATTTGCGTTTCACACCCGGCGCGATGATGGTCGCGCAGTTCGTGCTCGCCCTGCCCATCGTCATGGGCCTCACCGCCGTGGCAGTGCGTCAGCTGAATCCGAAATTGCGCATGCAGATGCGAGCGCTCGGCGCCTCGCAATGGCAGATGCTCTGGCTCCTCGGCCGCGAGCTTCGCCTGCTGCTGATCGGCGCCTTCATGGCCGCTTTCGGCGCAGTGGTCTCCGAGGTCGGCGCCAGCCAGATGGTCGGCGGCAATCTGCCGGGCTCGACACGCGTGCTCACGACGGCCATCGTGATGGAGACCGGCATGGGCCACTACGACCGCGCCATGGCCTATGGCGTTGTGCTCCTGGTGCTGGTTGGGATCGTGGTCGGCTTCCTCACCTGGATGCAGCAGCGAGACGACGTGTCACGTCGATGACCGCCGACCCCGACGCCCTTCTCGTCGCCCAAGGCATCAGCGTACGCCGCGGGCCTCGTGTGGTGCTCGAACCCTGCGACGTTTCCATCAACGTCGGAGAGACTATTGCGGTGTATGGGCCCAACGGAGCCGGCAAGAGCACACTCTTGCAGGCCCTCGCCGGCCTCATTCCGGCGTCGGGCCGCATCTCCTTTTGCGGCCGCGAGTTCGGGCGAGACCTGTCATTGCTCGAGTATCACCGCCGCACCGCAGCCGTGTTCCAGGAGCCGCTGCTGTTGCGCGGCACGGTTCGCTACAATGTGCGCCTTGGGCTCCAGCTGCGTGGGGAAAACGCCGGACGAGAGACAGAGGTCGATGGCTGGCTCCAACGTCTCAGGATCGCGCACCTCACCGATCGGCCGGTAGGCGCGCTGTCGGGCGGCGAGGCGCAGCGCACGAGCCTGGCGCGAGCGCTCATCCTCAAGCCGGAGGTGCTGTTTCTCGACGAGCCGTTTGCGGCGCTCGACGCGCCGACTCGCTCGCGGCTCACGGAAGAGCTCGCTGATCTTCTCGTGGAGCGTCGGATGGCGACGCTGCTCGTCAGCCACGATATCGACGAGGCTGCCGCGCTGTGTGAGCGCTGCATCATCCTCGACAAGGGCTGCGTACTTCAGCACGATGCCATGCACGCGGTGCTGCAACGGCCGATATCGCGCCGTGTCGCCGAGATCATTGGCCTTTCGAATATCGGGCAAGGCACGATTGCGGACAGCGGACCGGACGGCACACGCCTTGCCTGGAACGGGCATCAGTTGCTGGCGGAAGAGTGCACCGGGAAGCCGGGAAGCCGGGTCGACTTCGTCATCCGGCAGGAGCTCATGCGACTGCACACCGCGCCCGATAGACCGACAAACTGCGTGCCGGGTACGATCGAGCGCATCCGGCGCCGTGGACAGAGCCAAATCGTCTCCATACGCGTCGGCAACCCGGATCTCCTGCACGTTCGCGCCGGCGCGCATGACGAGCCACGAGAGGGTGAGGACGTACGCGTGAGTTTTGCGCCTGAAGCGATTTGGATCATGCCGACCTGAAGGGCCCCTTCGCCGCGTTCACCTGGCAGCCAAATGCATGTCGCGGGCTGTAAAATGTCCGCTGCTCCATATTCAGCGTCATCGTGGATTACGAGCGCCGCGTTTCAGGCGCCGCAACACTGGGGCGATGGCTCTCGCCGCCAGCTCTTCCATCTCCCGGTAGGCGGAAAGAACGGTCTCGCCGAGCGGCGTCAGGTTGGCGCCACCGCCCGACTTGCCGCCCTTGGTGGCCTCGACCATCGGTTCCGGAAAGTGCCCGTTCATCGCCTCGACCAGATACCAGGCCCGTTTGTAGCTCATACTCATCCGGCGACCGGCTGCCGCGATGGAGCCTGTCTCCTTGATGCCTTGCAGCAGTTGCGCCTTGCCGGGGCCGAGCGGAATCCCTGGTGCGAGCATGATCCGCAGCTGGATGTCTGCGGTCTCTTTACGCGGTCGCATGGCTTGGCCCCTGCTGATGAGCACACATTGATAGGAGAAGAGCGCCGGGAGTCGCAAACAGACTGGGGCAGCCCCCTCCCTTCGGTCGGGTCGCGCTCTAGTCGCCGGCATGAGTCGGCCGGCGACCGGAGCCGCCGTGCCCCGGAAGGCCGGCGTCTCCGCCCGTTCGGGTTGCGATCGCTGCCGCAAGACCAACAATTCCTCTGCGGCTCAGACGCTTGGACGCAAGCTTGCGTGTTACCGCGACGAAGGCCTTCTTCATACCACACGCTTGGCAAGCTTCAGCCCCCACACCTTCAGGCACGACCACTTCTTGCTAATCCGCAGATGCGAGTTGGCCGCCTCGTAGAGCGCATGTCGCAACAGCCGGTCGCCGCACTTGCTGATGTGCCCAGAATGTTCCATCTCGCCTGATTGATAAACCCGCGGCGTCAACCCTAAATGGGCCGCTACTGTCTTCGACTGAGAGAAGGGGAAGGATCGTCGATCGTTGCCTTGAAGGCCAGGCTCACCATGGGGCCGATCCCGGGGTACCGTGGAGAGAGGGAGAGGAAGGCGGTGGTCGTCGCGGCAGGCTGAAGAGGTGAGAGAGAGTCTCTCGCTGGCCTGTCGCGGAGACCCGCGATGTCCAGATCGACAAGGCGCAAGCGTTCCGGCGGCGACCGGACCAACTTCTACGACGACATCACCAACAAGATCATTCGCGAGCTCGAGAAGGGCCGCTTCCCCTGGGTTCAGCCCTGGGACGCGCCCTCGGCCAAGGCGCAGCTCGCCATGCCGAAGAATGCATCTACGAACCAGGCTTATTCGGGCATCAACGTCCTTATTCTATGGGGCGAGGTGATCGAGAAATCGTACACCGGCCAGAGCTGGCTGACGTTTCGGCAGGCGCTGGCGCTTGGCGGCCATGTCCGCAAAGGTGAGCGCGGCACTACCGTCGTCTACGCGGACCGCTTCGTGCCGGATGATGCACGGCGGCGCGCCGCGCAGATCGGCGGAGAGGCCCGCGCAATCCCCTTCCTGAAGCGCTTCACCGTCTTCAATACGGATCAGATCGATGATCTCCCAGATCAGATCGCAAAGGTCGCTCCGCCACCGCCGCCAGGCACCATTGAGCCGCGCGTCGAAGCTCTGATCAAGGCGACCGGCATCGACTTTCGCATCGGCGGCAACCGCGCCTTCTACATGCCCTCTCATGACTATGTGCAGGTGCCGCCACCGCCGGCGTTCTTCGAGCCTATAAATTGGCACCGAACCGCGCTCCACGAGCTCGGTCATGCCTCAGGCCATTCATCGAGGCTCAACCGCGACATTTCCGGGTCGTTCGGATCGCGCAAGTATGCCTTCGAAGAGCTGGTTGCCGAGATGAACGCCGCCTTCTGCTGCGCCTCGCTCGGGATCACACCAACCGTCCGCCATGCTGACTACCTCGCATCCTGGCTCGAGGTGCTGCACGATGACAACCGTGCCATCGTGCGTGCCGCGTCGCTGGCCAGCAAGGCCGCCGACTACCTCCTTGGCTTCCTGCCCGAAGCCGACGATGTGACCTCGACCGCAGGGAGGGTCGCGGCATGATCCTCCTCACTCCGAAATTGCACGATCGCCTACTGGCCAACGGCCGTCTGCGCGACGTCGATCACGTGCCTGTCGTCAAATTCTTCAATCCGGTCGGTGCTGCCACATGGCTCGCAACCGAGCTTGACGAGGACAATGACACGTTGTTCGGCTTATGTTGAGCTCAACATAAGCCGAACTATGTGGAGCGCACAGTTATGTTGAGATAGCGATCCAACTCCTCTT
>LNFM01014033.1_pt1 | contig 10013 bp, 8 predicted proteins | sample 596031 | NCBI WGS metagenome assembly LNFM01 (sample SAMN04254537, study PRJNA301005) | activated carbon metagenome | isolation source: dual media filters at the Ann Arbor, Michigan drinking water treatment plant | place: USA: Ann Arbor | reverse complement strand
TGCCGGCGATGCGGTAGTAGTAACGCGTGCCGGGCTGGAGGCCGGTGATGTGGAGCCAGGCGGAGTTGTCGTGGTCTGGGGTGGTTGTCGCAGCAGGGGAGGTTTGGGTGAGCTTGTCTGGGCTTAGGCCGTATTCGATGCGGAAAGAACCGGATCTTGCGGTGCGGGCCCAGATGTGGACTTCGTTGAGGCCGACATGGCCAAGGAAAGGCCCGTGGGTTGGGACGCTCTCAGGGGCTTGTGCAGAGGCAGCAGTGGTGGCCAGAACGACTGCCGCAGCATCGCGGCGGTTGATTTTCATGGCCTATATCGTATCGAAGTTGTTAGAAGCTGAAGCGGAGGCCGGCCCAGGCCGAGCGAGGAGCGCCGGGGGCGTAGAAGGTGGCCTGTTGGACGGGGAACTCGCCTTCAATTGCCGGGAAGGGGCGGGCGATGAAGTTGCCGGTGGCGGTGAAGCCGGTGGGGCCGAGCTGGGCGGCGCTGAAGTAGCGACGGTCGAAGAGGTTGTTGGCCTGAACGAAGAGCTGGAGCTTGTTTGTGAGCTGGTAGCGGGCGCCGAGGTTGGCGACGGCGTAGCCGGGAGAGTGGCCGGGGCCGAGATAGTAGCGGCCGTCGGCTTTGTGCTGCCCATTCTCGTTGCCTCTGGCGATCATGCTGGAGATAGCGACCATACCGAGATTGACGGTGAATTTGCTGGTGACTTGAATGTCAGCGTAGGCTTTGGCGGTGTGGCTGGGGACGAGGGGGATGCGTGCGCCGGGGTTGATTTCGATGGTGCCTTCCTGGCCGGGGATACCGTCCTGGGCATCTTCGTTGCTGCTGTTGCCGGTGCCGTTGACTTCTTCAGGGCTTTGGAAGGTGGCGTCGAGCCAGGTGTAATTGACGCCGAGGTTGACTTTGCGGAGACGGCCATTGAGGGCAGCTTCGAGGCCCTGGCGGCGGGTCTTGCCGAAGTTGCGGAAGTAGCCAAAGCCGGTTTGCTCGCTGGCGACGAAAAGGAGGTCGTCGCGATTTTCTGCGCGGAAGAAGCCGACATTCCACTTCCAGTTGGCTTCGATGTCACCGCGCAGGCCGGTTTCGATGCTGCGGGTGACGACTTGATTTAGGGGAGGGTCGCCAGCGAGAGCGTTGGGAAGGCGGCAGGGGGAGTTGGGATCGGCGCAGCCGAGTTCGATTGCGGTGGGGGCGCGGTTGCCTTCTGTGTAGCCGAAGTATGCGTTCATGCTGGCAGGGAGTTTGAAAGTAGTAGAGATGGACGGGTTGAAGCGGGAGTAGGTGTGATCGCCATCGAGGGAGCCACGGCCGCCGCCTGGGTTGATTCGATCGCGATTGACGATGGCAGTGCGGTTGAAGCGGCCAGAGAAGGTAAAAGTCCAACGAGAGCCGGCGCGCATTGTGTCTGTGGCGAAGATGCTGCCGGTGTTGATACGGCTCTTAAGGTTGACGCGGTTGTCGAGGGGTTCGCCGTCAGCGTCGCCGCCAGTGACACCGTCGGCAAAGGCGGGGAGGCCTGTGACGCTGCGGTCTGGATTAAGATAACCAAGCTGGGTGGACTGAACGAAGCCCACGCGGTTGCCATCGAAGGCTGCGCCGGCGGTGAACTGGTGCCTGGCGTTGGCCCAACTGAGCTGGCCGGCGAAGCCGTAGTTGTGTTGATTGGTGGTGGAGCGGTTGAAGAGGCCATTACATTTCTCGCCGGGTTCATCGCGCAGCAGTACGTTGGCGATGCAGCGCCAGAAGGGGAAGGGCGTGTTGGTGGCATTGGCCCCGCTGAGGGGGAAGCCAGTGTAGCCGGCTGCGGTAAGGGCACGGATTTCGGCGGCGCTGGGTTGGTAAACAGACTGATCGAGGGATTCTTCGTTGATGTCTCCGTTGAGGGTGTTGGTGTCGATGTGGCGGTAGTAGAGGTTGCCGGAGGCGCTCCAGTTTGAGGAAAGCGAGCGGCGGCCGCGCAGGTTGATGAATGGGCTGCGCTGGTTGGTGAGGTCGGGCTTGGTGTAGACGCTGGCGAAGTTGCGATCGAGGAAGCGTTGCTCCTGGAGGCCGTTGCCGGTTAGGGAGTTATTGGCAAAGGCGACGGTCATGCCGAGGGAGGTTTTCTGGCCCTGGTGGCCAAGCTTGCCGAAGAACTGGCGGACGTTTGAGGGCGAGCTTTCGCGCCAGCCGTCTTCGAAGAAGAGGCTGGAGGCGAGGAACCAGTCGAGACCCTTGGCGTTTGAGCCACCGTGTTCAATGTCGGCCATCTTGCGGGCGAAGCTGCCGCCGCTGAGGGAGATGCTGGTGCCGGGGTGGCGGCGACCGTCTTTGGTTTCGATGGCGAGTGCGCCGCCGAGGGTGTTGAGACCGAAGAGTGGGTTGGAGCCGGGCACCATGGTCATTTCGCTGATGGCGAGCTTGGGGATGAGGTCCCAACTGATGACGTCGCCGAAGGGTTGGTTGAGACGGACGCCGTCCATGTAGATGGAGATGCCTTGCGGGGTGCCGAGGAGCGGCGAGGCGGTGTAGCCGCGGTAGTTGAGATCCATCTGATAGGGGTTGCCTTGGATCTCGTTGAGGTAGACCCCGTTGAGGCGGCGGTTCATGAAGTCTGGAAGGTTGAGGGCACCGCTGTTCTCGATGTCAGCCGTGGTGGTGAGTTGGATGGGGGAAGCGATCTCGTCGAGGGAGCGTTCGACGCCGGGGAGGGGCGCGGTGCTGGCGACATCGAGGCGGTAGGTGCCGGAGCCTACGGACATGGTGATGGATTTGGTGATGCTGGAGGTGATTCGAAGGTCGAGGTCGAGGCTTTGGGTGGCGAAGCCGGGCTTGAAGAGTTCTATGCGGTAGAGGCCGGTGGCCGGGGTGTCGAGAGTTTTCTTGCCGTCTGCTGAGACCTCGAAGGGAGTGACAATGCCGGAGCTGAGATTGATAAGGCGGCCGCTGGCGGACATGGCAGCGCCGGAGCTGTCTTTGACCTCAATTTGAATTGAGGCGGCCAGACAGAGAAGTAGGAAGAAAGGCATAAACTTGTATATTCCGGGTGAGCGATTTTTGTTCAGCATTTTTGTTGAACAAAAACGTTCTGGAAGGAATGTAGAAGTAATCTGGTGTCCGCAATTCGATCACAACTCGTCCCGTGGGTCTGGCCGCAGACAACTGAAGCACCGTCGCCGGTTGCTGAAGAAGTGAGCCAGCTTTTCGAAGAGTTTCGTAGTCCAGTGTTGCGGTACATCCTCTCCCTTGGCTTGCCTATGCAGGATGCGGAGGACATTCTGCAGGAGGCTTTTTTAAGCCTCTTTCACCACCTATCGAAGGACAAGCCGAGGGATAACTTGCGTGGTTGGGTGTTTCGGGTGGGGCACAATTTGGCATTGAAGCGGAGGCAATCGCTGAAGCCTGCGGATGGGTTGCCGGAGAGCTTGCTGATGGACCCGGGCATGAATCCGGAAGAAGAGGTAGCGGCGCGCAGGGAGCGGGAGCGAATGTTGAAGATTGTGGCAGCGCTGCCGGAACGGGACCGTTGTTGTTTGTTGTTGCGGGCTGAGGGGCTGCGGTACCGGGAGATAGCGGCGACGCTGAATTTGTCGTTGGGGACGGTTTCGGCGACGCTCGCGCGGGCGCTATCGCGTTTGCAGGTGGAGCCGCGATGAATCATCACAAGCATTACACGGATGAAGAGCTGCTTTGCTTTCTGGATGGGGAGGGCGATGCAGCGGAGGTGATTCACTGCTGGCAGTGCCGGGTGCGGATGGCGGAGCTGGAGAAATCGGTAGCTTCGTTTGTGCATCTGAAGCAGGATGTGCTGGATGTGGAATTGCCTTCGGGGGCGGGACCGGCTTCGCTGCTGCGGGCGCGGATGAGTAGCAGCAAGCCGGGGCGGCGGTACGCGCCGTTGGCTTTTGTTTGTCTGCTGGTGGGGTTGTACTTTGTTTGGCCGGAGAAGCGGGTGGTGGCGAGTTATTTGCCGGATCAGCGGGTGACGCCTGGGGCTACGCGGCTGATCGCGCAGGATCAGGTTTGCGTGCTTTCGGCGAGTGAGGATGAGCGCAAGCCTTCGCAGGAGATGGCCAAGCAGGTGTTTGAGCTGTACGGGATTCGGAATCCGCAGCCGCGGCAGTTTGAGGTGGATTATCTGATTGCACCGACGCTTGGGGGCGCGGACGATGTGCGTAATTTGTGGCCGCAGCCTTATGCGGATTCCGTTTGGAATTCACGGGTGAAGGATGCGCTGGAGGATTTGCTGCGGGCTAAGGTTTGTAAGGGTGAGATGGATTTGGCGGCAGCACAACACGAGATTGCATCGAACTGGGTGGCAGCTTACCAGAGGCAGTTCCGCACTAAGGTGCCGATTGAAGCGCATGCGCTGTTTGTCAAAGACAAGCCCTGGGAGTGATTAGCGGATGGCGATGAGGGCGTTGCCTGCATCGGGGATGCCATCGATGCGGACCTTAACGCTGACGTTGCCGGAGCGGGTGGCCTGGGGAACCCTTGCGTTGATTTGCGTGAGCGATTCGATTGAGCCGGGTGAGGTGCCCGCGTAGAGGACTTCGGCGGGCCGGCCGTCGATCTCGACTTCTACTTTGCCGACGACTTGCTTGAGCGACGCAGTGGCAGGGCCGGTGTTGGTGCCGGGAGGGTTGAGTGCGCCTGTGCCTGTGAGGTAGAGAACGACGATGTCGCCTTTGGCTGTGGGTTGATTGAGTCCGGCGGCAAGGCCTGTGCCGTCCTGAGAGAGGGTGAAGAGGCCGGGGTCTGCAGTTTCAAAGGGTATGACGATGGAGGGGAGGTCGTTTACCTTGAGGTCAACGCCCGTGCGGCCGGCGAGTTCGAAGGGAACTACGATGGAGAGCTGGTTGCGGGAGGAGGCGAGGATGGGGGAGGTGAGGCCGCTGATGGTGACGCGCGGGGATGAGGCACCGATGGCGTCGCCGAAGAGGGTAGCGATCTGGCCGGGGACGAGCTTGCCGGAGGAGTAATTGGCTGAGTTGGTGACGCCCCGGCGGATGAGTCTTGCGGGTGAAAGTTGTGTGCGCAGAACTTCGCGGATGCGCACGTAGTAAGGGAAGACGTTGGGGTTGTCGTTGAGGATGGAGAGGACGCCGGTGAGGTTGCGGGTGTAGTCGATCCAGGGTGTGAAGCCAAAGGCACCGGTGGAGCTGGATTCTTCGAGGACATTGTTTGAGACGGTTTGCCGCCAGTTGCCGATGCCGTAGCGAGTGCCGCCAGAGCCGGGCTGGGTGGCGTCGTATTGCGAGTAGGGAGAGAATATGATTCTTGCGCCGCGGGTTTGGTCGGCCAGCATGGTGTCGATGGCTTTGCTCGAAAGGATGCGACGGCCTTCGTGGACGCCGCCATTGAGGATGACGTTGAGGACGCGCTGGTAGTCTGTTGCGTTTGAGACGCAGCCACCGGCGATTAGGGGATTGTCGTCGGCCTGAAGGAGTGTGACGCGGGTGCCGGTGAGGCCGAGAGGGAGGACGAGGCGCTCGCGGAAGAGGTCTGCCCAGCGCTTGCCGGTTGCGATTTCAGCGATGCGGGCTGCGAGTTGCATGCCGGTGCTGCCGTAGATGAAGCCTGTGCCGGGTGGGACGGCGGGGGCGACGGTAGCGATTTGTTTTGCGCATTCTTCGAGGGTGGTGCGGCGGTCGTTGACGCAGGAGGGGTCTGTGGGGCCGAAGCCGGAGGTCATGCTGAAGAGCTGGCGGACGGTGGCTTTGCCGGTGGGGCCACGGAATTCTGGCAGGTAGCGATCGACGGTGTCGTCGAGGGAGAGCTTGCCTTCATCTACGACGGTCATCAGAACGAAGCCGCTGAGCCACTTGGAGGCCGAGGCGATGTTGATGGTTCTGGCCGGGGTGGAATCGACGGTGGAACGGGAGTAGATGGTGGTGCCGTTTTGCTGGACGACGAGGGAGGCTCCGGTGCCGAGTTTTTGGCTCATCTCGTCGAGGATGCGGTTGATCTCAGTGAGATCCTGGGCGTGGCTTGTTGCTACAGCGGCTAGCAAGAACACTGCAATCTTTGAGCTCATTCCTATGAGTTAACCCAGTTAAAGTTTGAGAGTTGCGCCGCTTCGGATACCCTAGAGATCATGTCGATCTACTCGCGGCGATCTTTGCTTGCAGCACCCTTCTTTATCCGGAATCTGATTTCAGCGCCTCCCAGTGGCAGAGTGAGGCTGGCTTCGATGGGGGCCTCAGGTATGGCATGGGCGACGCTGGACGGGATTGCGACGCATGCGTCGGTAGAGCTGATCTCGGTTGCGGAAGTGGATACGCTGCGGAACAAACGTGTGAGCGATAAGTATCCCAAGGCCAAGCTTTATCAGGACTGGCGCAAGATGCTCGATCAGGAATACAAGAACCTGGACGGAGTTTGTGTTGGAACTCCCGATCACATGCATGCGCCGCAGAGCATGGCCGCAATGCGGCGCGGGTTGCATGTTTACTGCCAGAAGCCACTAACGTCGCATGTGCATGAATCGCGCAAGGTGGCTGAATATGCGCGGGCGAAGAATCTGGTGACGCAGATGGGGATCCAGATTCACTCGAATGCCGAATACCAGACGGCGGTGCAGGTGATTCAGGCCGGAGCGATCGGGAAGATCAAGGAAGTACACGCCTGGAGCAACAAGAAGTGGGGCGATACTACGCCGAGGCCGAGTGCCAATGATTCAGTGCCGGCGACGCTTGATTGGGATGGATGGATCGGGGTTGGCAAGACGGAGTCTTATATCAAGGATTATTGCCACCCCGGGAATTGGCGGAAGCGGCTGGAGTTTGGGACAGGGACGTTTGGCGACATGGGTTGCCATATCTATGACCCGGTATTTGGAGCACTTGGGGTGACAGCGCCGTTGACGGTAAGGGCCGAGGGGCCGGCACCGAGTGAGCACTCATGGGCTATCAACGCGATCGTGAAGTATGTGTTTCCCGGGACTGCCTACACCGATGGCAAGACCGTAGCCGTGACCTGGTATGACGGTGACGAGAAGCCTCCGGCGGAAATACAGGCGCTGATTGAGGGGGCGAGGATGCCCGAGCAGGGATCGATCTTTGTGGGCACCAAAGGTGTAATGCTGCTGCCACACGTTGCCTTTCCGAGTTTCTTCCCCGTGGCATCTTTCAAAGACTTCAAGCTACCGGAACTAAAGACCAATAATCACTACCATCAGTGGGTGGATGCGATTCAGGGCAAGGGCAAGACTTCGGCTGGCTTTGATTATTCAGGGCCGTTGAGCGAGACGGTGCTGCTTGGGAGTTTGGCTACGCGCTTTCCCAAGACGACGCTGGAATGGGATAGCAGCCGGCTGAAGTTCAAGAACGAAAAGGCAGCGAATGCGTTCTTGAAGCGCAAGTACCGACAGGGGTGGAAGGTGAAGGGAATCGGCTAGAAGTCGATCTGGGCGCGCTTGGATTCCACCGCGCGCATGTTGATGCCGGGCACTTTGAGCAAGTCGTCAATGGTCTTGAAGTTGCCGTTGGCTTCGCGGTGCTTGACGATCAGACTGGCTTTGGTTTCGATGATGCCGAGGCCTGTCGAGAGGTCGCGGGCGTTGGCCTGATTGACGTTTACTCGCGGGGCAGGCGCGTCTTTGGAGAGGTTGGTGGCGAGGTAGTTGGTGATTTCGCTGACTTCGGCGTCGTCGCCCTCCATGCCGCGCCGCAACATGTCTTCGACGAGTTCTGTCCAGGCCTCTTTGGTTTCACGCCGGTTTACGAAGGTGTTTACTCCGTGACAGGCGCTGCAGAGCTTTTCGGTGGTTGCTTTACCGGGAGCTTCGGGCAGGGTGATCGCAAAGAGGGCAGCACAAAAGAAGATCATGGCTCAATAATAAGTATAGAGATGAAGTACCTTGTTCTAGTTATGTTGAGCCTTTGTTCCTGTCAACAGGCTCTTGTCGAGGTGCCAGGGCCGCTTGGTTTGCCACCGCTCAAAGTGGAGCGTGTTGCGACTGCCGAAGAGATTGCGCTGGGCAAGAAGCTGTTCTTCGACACGAAGCTCTCGCTCGATAAGACCATCTCCTGTGCCAGTTGCCACAACCCAGAGACTGGTTTTGCCGATGCGAGGAAGGTGTCCGTGGGAGTGGGTGGCAAAACGGGGAAGCGAAATGCTCCTACGGTTTTGAACGCGGCGTATTGGCGGGTTCAGTTCTGGGACGGGCGTGCGGGGAGTCTTGAAGAACAGGCCGCTGGGCCGATGGGCAATGAGCTTGAGATGAATCACAAGCCTGAGCTGCTGATCGCGCGACTTGCGGCGGATCCGGAGTATGGGCCGATGAAGCTAACGCTGGACAAGGTGTTTTTCGCTATTGCCAGCTATGAGCGGACGCTGTTGAGCGGGAACTCGGCGTTTGATCGTTATACCTATGGGGGCGACAAAACGGCGCTGTCGAGCGAGGCGATTGAGGGCTTCAAGGTGTTTGGGCGGCATTGTGTGATCTGCCATACGATTGGCCCCAAGGATGCTTTGTTTACCGATGAGCAGTTTCACAACGTTGGGATCGGTGTGAATGCTGAAGGGGTGCTGGTGGATCAGGGGAGGGGCAAGGGTGAGTTTCGGACGCCCTCGTTGCGTAATGTGGCGCGGACTGCGCCTTACATGCATGACGGGAGCCTGAAGACCCTGAAGCAGGTGGTGGACTTTTATGTGGGTGGCGGCAATTCGAATGAGCATCTGGACCCGCTGATTCGACCGATGGAAATGAGCGGGCGCGAGCGGGATGCGCTGGTGGCGTTTCTGGAATCGTTGAATGGAGTGGAAGCGAAATGAAGTTGCTGCTGCTTGCGGTGTTTGTGATTTGCGGGTGTGCGCCGAAGGCCGTTGAGCCGCCGGGGAGTGTTGCGGGTCAGGTGAGGTTTGCAGGGCAGATTGCCAAGGCCGTTGTGATTGACATGGAGCAGGACCCGCAGTGCAAGAAGCTTTACCCGGAAGCTCCACGTGAGGAGCAGACTGTGGTGGTGAGCCCGGAAGGGACGCTCGCGAACGTGTTTGTCTATGTGAAGAGCGGGCTGGGAGGGAAGAAGTTTGAAGCCCCGAAGACGGCTGTGAAGATTGACCAGAAGGGGTGCTGGTTTGAGCCTCGCGTCATCGGGATGCAAACAGGGCAAGCGCTGCAGGTGACGAACTCGGACCCGGTGACGCATAACATCCACCCGGAAGCCAAGGTGAACCGGGAATGGAATCAAAGCCAGGCGCCGGAGGATGGGGCGTTGTCGCGGCGGTTTGCGCAGCCGGAGGTGATGATCCGGGTGAAGTGTAATGTGCATAAGTGGATGCGGTCTTGGATCGGAGTGGTGGAGCATCCATTTTTTGCAGTAACGGGCGGAGACGGGAATTTCGAATTGAAAGACCTGCCAGTAGGGACTTATCAGGTGGTGGCGTGGCATGAAAAACTGGGGTTGCAGGAGAAGACTCTGGTGATTGCGAGTGGTGCAAAAGCGCGTCTGGATTTCAGCTTCAACGGACAGTGAAATAATGATCGACATGATTCGATCACTTCTATTTGTGTCGGTTGTTTTTCTGGTTGGGTGCAGCCAGGAGAAGCCGGGTGGGTACAGGGTTTATGTCACCAATGAGGTGAGCGGCGATCTGACGATTATAGATTCCAACAAGATGGAAGTGGAGGCGAAGGTGCCACTGGGGAAGCGGCCGCGTGGGATTCATGCCAGTGCAGATGGGAAGACGATTTATGTGGCGTTGAGTGGTTCGCCGATTGCAGGGCCTGGAGTGGATGAGAGCACGCTGCCGCCCCCTGACAAGAATGCCGACGGCATTGGGGTGTTTGATGTCGCGTCGCAGAAGTTGTTGAAGGTGATCAAGAGCGGATCGGACCCTGAAGAGTTTGACTTGAGCAAGGACGGCAAGCTGCTGTATGTGTCGAATGAAGATGTGGGTGGGGCTTCGATTCTGGATCTGGCGGCGGAGAAGATTGTGAAGGAGATCAAGACGGGTGAGGAGCCGGAAGGGGTGACGGTGAGCCCGGATGGGAAGCTGGCGCTGGTTACGTCGGAGGATGCCGGGACGGTGGCAGT
>LNFM01028512.1_pt1 | contig 10014 bp, 16 predicted proteins | sample 596031 | NCBI WGS metagenome assembly LNFM01 (sample SAMN04254537, study PRJNA301005) | activated carbon metagenome | isolation source: dual media filters at the Ann Arbor, Michigan drinking water treatment plant | place: USA: Ann Arbor | reverse complement strand
TGTTCGTGGGCGACATCGGCTACGTCGCCAACTTTGACACGCCGCGTCGCGTCAACCTCGACGCTGGCAGCACGAACACAGCGCGGGTCGGCATAGGGGCGTCGATCGCGCGGGTGACGCGCTGAGTTGCAGCGCCACACGCCGTGCGTTTGAGAGCCTGCAGACGCATCCAGGCTCCATGCAACTCCGCGTGAACGCCAGCGTTGCGCCCACAAAAAAGCGCCTCGAAAGGCGCTTCATTGATGGACTTCTGGCGGAGAGGGTGTCCCCCAGTTTGAGTTTCCAGCAAGTTTCATCGCAGCCCACTTTCTGGACCTATCCCCTTGTGATTCAAAGACTTGTTGTGCCACCCGGTTTCATCGTGTAGCATCCAATCCTGTCTAAATTGATGGGTGAAATGATGGGTGGAAAGCGAGAGGCCTAAAGTGGGACGAGTTGCTAAAGAGCTGAATGCGGTTTACGTCTCTAGGCTGAAGCAGCCCGGGATGCACTTTGTTGGCGGAGCGCCTGGACTTGCACTGCAGGTGCTGCCGTCTGGCGGTCGCTCTTGGGTGCTCCGCATCCGTGTCCACGGGAAGCGCCGAGATATGGGGCTCGGTTCGTTCCCCGACATTTCCCTGTCGCTCGCCCGCGACTTGGCAAGGGACGTTCGGGCCAAGGTGAAGCAGGGTGTTGACCCAATCGCCGAGCGTCAAGCATCACGTAGCCGAGCAGAAGCCGAGCGGGTTGCAATGAAGACTTTCAAGCAATGTGCCGAGCGGTACGTCACCAGCATGGAAGACAACTGGAAGAGCCCCAAGAGCCCCCAGCAGTGGCGTAACACGCTGGAAACCTATGCCTACCCCACGATGGGCAACCTGGCTGCTAAGGACATAGAACTCAGCCACGTCATGGCAGTTCTGGAGCCCATCTGGAAAACCAAGACGGAAACCGCATCAAGGGTGCGCGGGCGAATTGAGACGGTGCTGGACTGGGCCGCTGTCAACGGTCTGCGGTCAGCAGCCAACCCGGCTCGGTGGAAGGGTCATCTGGACAAGCTGCTCCCAGCCGCCGCGAAGGTTAAGGCCCGCGAGCACCACCCGGCAATTCACTACCGGGACATGAACGACTTGTGGTCGCGCTTGCTTGAGAAGGATGGCATCGGTGCGCTTGCCTTGCGGTTCTGCATCTTGTGTGCCTCCCGGTCAGGTGAGGTCAGGGGCGCGACCTGGGACGAGTTTGACGAAGACCAAAGGGTGTGGGTCATCCCCAAAGAGCGCATGAAAGGGAAAAGAGAGCATCGGGTGCCACTGTCCGAGGCCGCATGGACCCTGCTCAAAGCATTGCCTCGGGATGACGAGCGGCCCTATGTGTTCAGCGGGACGAAAAAGGGAGCGAGTCTGTCTGACTCAACCTTGTCGAAGGTGCTGAAGGACATGGACGTTCCTGCTGTGCCGCATGGGTTCCGCTCAACCTTTAAGGACTGGGCCTTGGAGTGCACCAACTTTCCCTCAGAGATGTCCGAAATGGCGCTGGCGCATGCCGTGTCTGACAAGGTGGAGGCTGCTTACCGTCGTGGTGACTTGTTGAACCGTCGCCGCCAGATGATGGACGACTGGGCCAACTTCTGTGAAAAGAAATGGGAGAGCGGTGTGGTCGTTCCAATTTCATCGGCTGGAGCACGAGCCGCGTAGTTACAACGTGCAGAAAAAGGCGGGCCGCAAAGGTGGTGGAACACCGATGCAGCCCTAACCACATCAACCTGTTAAGGAGGTCAAGATGGCTACCCATGAGTTTAGAGGACGCGTGCCCGCTCAGGCGGGGCGCTGGCGCGGCATTGACTGTCATGTCCACTGAGCGCCTGTTGCAGCGCCCCATATTCGGGGGCGTTTTCGGGGAGGACGGCCAATACGCCCTTGCCAGCATGCCCTGTGTGTCTCGGGGCCTGTTCGCAACGCGGTACATGGTTGTCAAACCCCAGGCGGGGGTGGTCATCAGCGTATCGGAGGACAAGGTTCAGGCGCTCGCAATGGCGCGTCAGCGATTGAACTCAGCCAACGACAAGCATCTGATGCAGCCGGGCAGCTCCACGCAAGGGGAGCTATGGCCAGACGAGCCGGTGCTGACGCATACGCAAGCCCCAGCCCAGTACGTGTCTCGTCGAAGGCGCTCCATCTTTGAGGGCTCTGCCGGTCGGTGCCATTACTGCGACACGCCCCTGAGCCTCTTCGGACCGTGGCACGTAGAGCACCAGCTACCGCGTGCCCTCGGCGGTGGTGATGACACTCTGAATCTGGTCGCTGCATGCGTCCGTTGCAATCTCTCCAAGGGAGACAGCACGGCAATCGAGTTTGTCGCTCGCAAAGTGGCCGGATGACCTTCCCCTCGCCACAACCCACCCTTAAATGAAAAAGGAAATGCATCATGTCTAAATCAACCGCAATCGCTCCTTTCAGCGACCGGCGAGCCTTCGTCGTCCCTCACGACAATCCAGACTCTTCTAGCCCTTTAGATTGCGTGGTGACAACGCAGGGCGAGTACACCCCCACACACATCCGTGTCGGCGTGAAGTGCTCTGATGAAACGCTGCAGCTCGTTTGGGAGGAGCGCACGCGTTTTCCCCTGCTCACGTTGGAACAGCTCAAGCGAGCGCGTGATGGAGAGTCCAGCGCCGTCGAGATGGCAGCATGAGCAGCCGTGCCCAAGTGGCGCTGGCCTGTGTTTCGCCTCATCTGCGTGAGTGGGCGGGCCTCGCAAGACGCGACTGTCAAAGCTCGGGCGAGGTGCGATTCTGTGGCGTGCGTGAAGCCTTCGAGATGTCAGACCTTGTGCCACGCGGCACCCCCTTCCCGGGTGAGGTTCCGGGGGCGCGTGGCATTCGCTGGAAAGACGAAGCAGGGCGCAAGTCAAACACCTTCGCGCTCACCGTGTATCCGACCGCTGCTGAAAAAATGCGGCTGGAAGAAGCGGCGAGGGTCGGTGCACAGTTGACCAAGGTGGACCGCGAAATCAAATCGCTCGACGTGTCTGAGGAGCAGTACCGTGCGCATCTCGTGCGGTTCATTAGTGCCACTGGCACGGCTGCCCGGTGCATCATGTTTTCAGATGAGGATGCCTGGAGCTATGGCCCTGAAGCTGTGGAAGAGTTTGAGGGGCTGCTGACGCAGATGCACCAACTCATCACGTCTAGCCCAGTCGTCCGTAACCAGTCAGCCTTGGAGAAAGCCAGGCGAAAGCGTGCAGCTTTGACCGACGAGAAGTTTCGCAACACCATGCTGAAGGTCGTCGGGGGCTCCGTGACCTGACAGCGGCAGGCGAGTTTTTGCCCCAGCTAGGCCCGCGAACCGAAGAGCGGGAGACCTTCACCCGCCTGCTGGGGCTCCCCTTGAAGGGCACTTGAAGGAGTGCATTTGAAAACCAATCCAGACGATGCGCGGGCGAGGCTTGAGCGCATTGCTGAGCGGCTTGAAACGCTCACCTTTCCAACGTCGCCGTTGCCCGTGGAGGATGCGCAATGGTTGGCGGGCTGCATCAGGACGTTTCTCGGGGAGGATGCAGGCTCACTCGACGTGGCACTCGGTCTTACCAAGCAGCGGGGCGGGCAGCGCAATAAGAGCCGAGAGGAGAAGATTGCCAAGGTCTGGGCCTCTAGCGTTGGCAAAGTGACTGTGGGACAACTCGCGAAAAACATTGAACTGCGATACCCGAAGATTTTCAAGGGGTTGGATGAAACGACGATACGGCGGGCGGTCGGAAGCGTGTCTGGACGCGACTTGTCGAAACTCACACCTGTGGCGCTGAAAGCGCTCGGGGATGAGGTTGCTTCGCGGCTTGAGCTTCAAGACAAAAGGACATGAATCGGCCCATTCGCGTCCTTTTTTTGTATAGGTTGAAGACCTACAGTTCGACACAGCAGTAGGGATTGCAGTGGAGACCTAAACAGTAAAACCACGCAGTCAACATTGCTCCACAGGTCAATTCAGTCCTGTGGAACCAAACGCCGAGAGGCGCTGGAGACTGCATGTTGTCTTTGACCAAAGCCAGTCGGGGGGCTTGTACCCCGACACTTTTCCCGGCCCTTGAATCGGTCAGCAAGCCAGTAGTTGGCACTGCTGCGGCTGCCTTCTACTTGGACCGCAAGCAGCAGACGCTGCGTAGTTGGGCGATTGCCGCTGATGCGCCGTTGCGCCCGTTGCGCATCAATGGCCGCCTGGCATGGTCGGTTTCTGAGCTGAAGAAAGTTTTGGGGGTGCCAGCATGAGCGCCGCACCTATGCCCGTGAAGGTACGCCAGACCTTCGACACGCTGCCAGACAGTGGCTATGTGCGCTTTGCCCAGTTGGTTCCGGCTGTCATCCCCGCTTCGCGCACCACGCTATGGCGCTGGGTGAAGGAGGCGAAGTTCCCGAAGCCCGCGAAACTTTCCAGCGGAGTCACCGCGTGGCGTGTTGGCGATGTTCGCGAGTTTCTTGCTTCACAAGTGGAGGGCTGAAAATGAAAACGCCCGAGCTTCCTTTCGAAAACCCGAGCGCCCTAGACAGCCTCGATTGTAAACAGCCCCTTCGTTTTACGCCACGTCAGGCCCGCGTGTTGAGCGCCCTTGAAGGCACCGAAGGGTGGGTGTGGCGAGAAGACGTTGACCGCATCGCAGGTGCATCCAACGGACCGCAAATCATCATGGAACTGCGCCGGAAGGTGACAGGCCATGACGGCATCGACCTTGAGCGCGTTGACCGCATCGACCGAGACGGTCGCCCTTGTCATCCGGGCCGCTACCGCCTGAACGAGATTGGCCGTCAGCGTTTGGCCCGTCATGAAGGGGGGTGCCATGGCGAACGGACGCAGTAAAGGCAGCAAGGGCGACTCAGGGCGCGATTCTGGCGGGTTTGTGGCCCTGCCCTGGACCGTGCTCGATTGCGCCTCCTACGCCCGTTTGAGCCATCCTGCGCGGTCTCTGCTGTGGGAGTTCGCCCGCCAGTTCGTTCGGGACAACAACGGCAGGCTGCTGGCGTCCAGTGCCTACCTCAAAAAACGGGGCTGGAACTCGCATGCTGTCATCCAAAGGGCAACGCGGGAGCTTGTAGAGGCGGGGTTCATTCACCAGACCGTGATGGGCCACCGACCGAACAAGGCGAGCTGGTTTGCCGTGACTTGGCGGGCGCTCGACAAGCTGCTGGGCTATGACGCTGGAGCCGCTGAGACCTTCAGGCGAGGGGCCTACCAAAACGCACCCCTTATCCCGTCTCGCGGGGTAGAGAGGCCCTCTATAGCCCCTTCTGGCGGGGCAGGGAGGAAGCGCTCTACCCCTTCTGGCGGGTCTATAGAGCCTGTTTTTCAGCCCCGCTCTATCCCTTCTCACGGGAACCATCTAGAGATGCCATCTCCTGCAGCGTTTCCCGCCTCACTCCGGCAACTGCTCTGCCCATCCGAGCATGGCCGCTACGTCCAACTTCGACCCAGCCCGGCAAAGCTTTTCACCGGCCTGCTCGGTGCGACCCAACCGGAACCAATCACAGCATGAACACAACCTTGAAACACCACGAAGTCTCTGCCGAATGGGTGGACGACAAATACGGCGTCGCGATTATGTTGACCCAGTCGGAAGACGCGTACTACGAGCAAGCACCGTCGGTCCTTTTGCACCCGTGGCAACTCCGGAGCATCTGCGAGCACTTCCACGTCTTGCCTGTCAGCACCCCGCTTGCAGAGCGCAAGCTGCACACCATGGCCCGCCGCCTCAATGGCCTGAGGGACCGCATCAACGACCTGTGCGAATACATGGCAAACCACAGCGACCATAAGCATGCAGACCTGTCCTACGAGATGGTGAAGGTGAACGCGCTGGCAGACCTCGCTACGGAATGGTGTGCAGACCTTGAGATTGAGCTTGAGGGCAACGCACCCCAAGAAGCGACCCCCGCAGAATCTGCGCCCCGCAGTTCCTGCGCCCCTGTGACGGCGTCGGCCTGCCAATTGGAACTGACATGAGCGAGCCACACATCGAGCAATCGTTAGCGGTCATCGGTCAGGCCATGAATGCAGCCCCGCGGGCCGTGGTTGCCTATTCGGGCGGTAAGGAGTCGGTCGTACTCAAACACCTTCTCAAACCTTGGGCAGACCGGCTGGAGTTCGTTTGGGCAAACACCGGGGCCATGCTGCCTCACATGCGCGACTTCATTCTCGGGCAAGGGGTCACTGAGGTGAGGAGCGACCAAGCGCAGCGGTTCAAAGCTGCTGGCCTTCCGTCGCTAGTGGTGCCAATCTTCAACACCCCACTCGGTAAGTTGATGGACGCTGCGCCGCAGGACAGGTTGCTTGTGAGCGATTGGGTGACGTGCTGCCTCTCGCTGCGCTCGCAGCCCATCGAGCTGTACATGCGCGAGCAGGGTATCGGTCTGGAGATACACGGACAGAGGGCAGCGGATGGCGTTGCAGCCCAATATCCAAAGCGCGTGCTGCCGCTCTGGGACTGGACGGAGCAGCAGGTGTATTCGTATGTCCGTGAGCATCGCCTGGAGCTTCCGCAGCAGTACTCCATGGGCTATCCAGATTCCGGCGAGTGCTGGAACTGCACAGCCCAACTGAGCGAGCTACGGTTTAAGTACATGGCCGCCCACCATCCCGAGCAGTGGCAGCAACTGCGCCCCTCGTTGCTGGCGGTGTATGGAGCCTTGGACGCAGAGCACGAACGAACTCGGGCCGCGCTTGATGTGCTGAAGGCCGAGGAGACGCAGCAATGAGCGCAAGCATCATGAACTCGGATGCCGTGATGGCGTTCAACTTCTTAGCCAGCCCCATGGCCAAGGCATACGCTGGCGACGTGGCGGCATTCGTTGCTGGACGAAGCGCTTGGTTCGGACACAAACGCGACCCAGTGCGCAGCCTGGCCGCTCACGAGGCGGGACACGCCATCGTCATGCCCATGTGCGGCTATGTCCCCAAGGAGGTCCGCATCGATTGCGGAGGTGAACGCTGGGAGTGGGCTGGTTACTGCGACAACGGATGGAGAGACAGCGGGTTTTCTCGCGAGCGTCTGATGGACAGCCTTCCCGTCGTTCTCGGCTTTCTTGTCCCTGCTCTGGCGGGCACAGTCGCAGACATTCTGGATAGAGAGCGAGCCAGCGACGGGCCTGATGAAAGGGGGCGTGTCCTGGGGGCCTGCCTGCTCGGTGCGCACGAAATCGGGCTCAGCGTCTACCTGTGCCACTACATCGAGATGCAGTTCGGGCTTTCCGCCCTGACCGCGCTCCGTGCGACTGTCGCGCTCTGCGCTTCTGCGGTGGCTGACCACGAGCCGCAGTATGCGGAGCTGGTGGGGACGTTGGTATCGCAGCGACACATCGGGCAGGACACGTTGGCGAGCCTGCTCAATCCGCTTTTCAAAGATGACCTGGCTGAAAGGTGGCTGGAGCACGCCCAGCAGCCTAGGGCCACTTTCATGGAGCTGGAGCGCTTCGTTGTATTCGGCGGGTTTCTTGCCCGGGCCGCCGCTGAGACATACGGAACCCCCCGAGCAGAGTTCGCACATTCGCCCCGCGCAACCGATGACCAACAAAGTGAGCCGCAGTCATGAAAAAGACCCTGACGAAATCAAGCCGCACAGCCCCCGCACTCCCCACGCCTGCAAAGACGAAGAACCGGAGCGCACTCGCTGTGGTGCCGACTGGGCCGGACGACATGGACGCAGCTATCGCACGAACCTTGACCAGTCCTGAGAATGGTGCAGCGGCGGTTATTGAGGCTTGGCAGAAGGACACGCACGACGTGAACGAACTCGCTGCGGTACTGGCTGGGCAGGTGCAGGCAGTCAATGCCGGAGAGCTGGGCCGCGCAGAGGGCATCCTCATCTCGCAGGCTCACACGCTAGGAACCAAACGACCATGCCCCACTGGGAGGCGTTCATGCGGATGGGGATGAAGGCTCAGAGCCAGTGCCGGGCCACCTTGCAAGCGCTGGCCGACCTGAAGAACCCGCCTGTATTCGCCAAGCAAGCCAACATCGCGAACGGGCCGCAACAGGTCAACAACGGATTTCCATACGCATCGCCAGCGCCCTGCCACGCGCACGAGGAAAACGGAACCGAGCAGAGCAAACTTTTAGAAGGGACGCAACATGGCGGCACGGTCTTGGACAACGGAGCAGCGCGAGGAGCAACGCGAAGCCATCAAACGGTGGAGGCCATGGGAACAGTCCACCGGCCCCAAAAGTCCCGGCGGAAAAGCCACGGTTAGCCGCAATGGTTGGAAGGGTGGGACTCGGCAGATGTTGCGCGACCTCGCTGGGGAACTCGCTCGCCAACGGGAGGCGTTGGATGCCTTCCCGCATGACTGAACAGCTCGTAAGTACTTGAGGTGTTTAGACCTTTTGCGTGTCGCCAGCCTGTGAGTCGCATTTAAGATGGTGTCGTCTGCAGCAGCGCTGCAAGGGAGGCGACCATGGGTTTTGCGGTTCTTCATGTTGGCGGGGCGCTGGCCGTGTCTTTTGCTTTTGGCGTGCTCGTGCTGGCCATCGGTGCGTGGGAACAGGAGCACGTTAGAAAGCGACGCCTGCAGGACTTGGGAATTGCGCTCGGCGTGCCAGTCACCGCGCTGGAGAATGAAGAGCTTGTTCCCCGCGTGATGGAGTACCTCTCTCTTCGCTACAGTAGTGAGCTGCTTCGGAATCGGTTGGCTGACCTGTGTGGGATGGTTCGCTCGGCATGGGGCGTACTAGCAACCGTGGTGCAAGTCGTGGCTCTTGCCGTTGTCGGATGGCAGATGTACGAAAGCGGCTCAGACGTTGCCGTCGCGATGTGGAGCGTTCCTGCTCTGGCGCTTTTCTTTTGGCTCATGAGTGTTGCGTTCTCCTTGGCGTGCCTCTTGTTTACTGGGCGATACCCAGGGGAGCCAAAAGAAGGGCGCAAGTCGCTTACAGCTTCCATCGAGGCGCAGCGCGATTCAGCACAGCCCTCTGCTGCCTACAACGCTGGGTGGCGGGCGTGATGGACGAAGTCATCACAGAAAGCGCGTCGCAGTACGACGCTGCTCGAGCGGAAGGGCAGCGTTTCGTTTCAAAGTGCTGGCCTACCTTGCAGGTAGCCACAAAGGCCGCGCTTGTTGAATCTGGCTTCTATACGCCCCGTGGGGTGCGAGTGAAGGAGGAGTTCCCAACGAGTAGCCTTCCTCACCACGATGCCGAGCGCCTTGAATATGCGCTTGGTTTGTGCGTCAGGTGCAGGGATGCTCAACTGCCTCAGCGCAACGATACGGGCTCACCCATCCCTGTTGAAGCTCTTGCATCAGACCTACCATCGTGCGCCGGTGACTTGCTCTACGTGCGAGCTTGGAGCGACCCGATGTTTTTGCGGCTGGCGCTTAGTGGGGTGGCGACGCATCTGAAGGCCAGTGCCTTGACGACAGTAGGTCCTAGCCGGGGTTCCTCGGTAGCAGGGTCCGCCATCACGGGCATCCTTCAAGGCGTCTTGGTACTGGCAATGCCAGCTTCCCTTGCAATGGCTCTGCTTGCTGTAGCGAGTCAGGATGTGCGCGGCTCCATCCTCTGGCTGTATGCAGTGGGCTTGGGCGTCCTGTCCGCTATGAGTGCACTGAAAGTCGGATTGCCAAAGCCAGACCCCTCAGAGCTTGCCTACAACGGCTGGACTCGGTTCCGCTTCGACGAGGCAATAGGGGCGACCGGGGCCGGAACGCTTGAATACCTGCGCAAGATGTCCGCTGAGGGTGTTCAGGTGCCGACGCTGATGTTTGACTTGGCAGACACGCTGAGGCAGCGCATGGTTGCCAGTGACTGTTCTCAGACCGTAAAGGAAACGCCTTCCCCAACTGCCGTGGGACCGTAAAGAAGTCGAGGGTGTTTACAACGCCATCCAGCGAGCTAAAACCACTCTAGATGGGTGTATTGATGGGTGAAAACGAAAAAGCGGCCCGGAGGCCGCATGTTTCCTAGATATCTGGCGGAGAGGGTGGGATTCGAACCCACGGTACCTTGCGGTACGCCTGATTTCGAGTCAGGTACATTCGACCACTCTGCCACCTCTCCG
>LNFM01014031.1_pt1 | contig 10015 bp, 4 predicted proteins | sample 596031 | NCBI WGS metagenome assembly LNFM01 (sample SAMN04254537, study PRJNA301005) | activated carbon metagenome | isolation source: dual media filters at the Ann Arbor, Michigan drinking water treatment plant | place: USA: Ann Arbor | reverse complement strand
GCTGGAAATGTATATTCCGAATGAAGACGGAAGCTACCGCATCATCAAAACCGGAGATGCCTATCCTTTTGCCCAGCGAGATTTTCTTCATAAGAATTTTGAAGCACCTCTGGAAATGTTTGCAGACACTACGGTTACCTGCTATTTCAAAGTAAAGTCGCACGAGTTTGCTGATATACGAATGGCCTTCCGTTCTGTCAATCGTTTTGTCTTCTATTCGCTCAATGAATACATGCTGTATGGAATGTTTTACGGCATGATTCTCATCATCAGCTTGTACAACTTTCTGGTCTACCTCGCCATTCGGGAGATCAAGAATATCTATTACATCTTTTACATTTTAAGTGTGGCCTTGTATGCCGCCAGTTTAGACGGTATCGGCTTTCAATATTTATGGCCAGCGTCTCCTGGTTGGAATAATTATGTGGTGGGTTTTTCGCTCTACTCTTTAATTATATGGGCCTTATTATTTACCCGTAAGTTTCTAAGCACAAAAGCCAATGCTCCTGAGTTAGATCGGGCATTGGTGGGGATGATCGTTGCCCGCACAGTGTTGTTTTTGATAGCACTCTTCTTCTTTCCCACCATTCTCACCTATCGAAACATAGAGATCGTTCCGCTCTCGCTTATTTTTTATACAGGCATACGCGTATGGGTGGGTAATTATAAACCGGCTCGTTTCTTTGTCATTGCCTATGGTATTTTATTCATGGGTTTTTTGTTACGCACACTGGTGCAGTTTAACATTCTCCCCTTTACCATTCTATTGCACTATAGTCTGCACATTTCCTTTGGTGTAGAAATGCTCTTCCTCACTTTTGCGTTGGGCGATCGCATTCGCATTCTCAAAGACAATAGAGATAGAGCGCTGAGAAGAATTATCCACCAGCATGAAGTAAACATGCAGTTGAAGGATACGGTGAACAGAGAGTTGGAACAGAAGGTGCAGGAGCGAACACTGGAGATACACCAGAAGAATAATGAGTTGGAGGAGAGTAATGCCAAACTGGAGCGCCAGGCCACCGAGATCAATCAGATTAACTCCATGCTGGACCTCGACAACTGGAAGTTGAAGAATAGCATTAAGGAGGTGTTGAGTGAGCGATTGATGGAGAAAACGATGGACTATGTCCAGTTTTCTACACTTTACCCAGATACATTAAGTTGCTACAGATTTCTGGAAAGCATTAAATGGGAGCAGGGCTATCAGTGCAAAAAGTGTAAGAACGAGAAGTATTTTGATGGTCAGCAGAAGTTCTCCAGGCGCTGTACCCGGTGTGGTTACAATGAGTCGATCACTGCCTACACGATTTTTCACAGCATTAAATTTCCCATTGAAAAGGCCTTTTACATAGCCTATTTGACAGTTTCTGGCCACAAAGAGCAAACCCTGGAGATGCTTTCTGAAAAGCTTGATTTACGCGTAAATACCATTTGGTCCTTCCGGCATAAAGTGGCTGAAAGGATAGAATTCCTTGAAAAAAGTGGCATAAAAACCTCTTCAAAGCGTTGGCAAGACGTCATTCTATTGCAGGAATCCTTAAAGAATAACCTTAAAAGGGTACAAAAAGAAGTTTTTTTACCTGAAAACTAGGGCCTATTATGATGTTGTTTTTAATCCGCAATAGCGCAAACGGTTGAGGTATAAAATCCTCACTATTCCCATTTTTTCCATGTTTTTTATGCGCAAAATACATTGGCATGAAAATCCCGAATTCGATTGCATAATCAGTCGATTTATCGAAAAAAGTTGTTTAAACACTTGACAGTATCCTAATTTCATTCTGTCAAAAAAGCCAAAACCACTAAACTGTTTGTAAATGAGGACATTTTACAAAATTATATCTCTTAGCCTTGCCTTGATGGTCGCGTATTCTTCGACCTTCGCTCAAGGCAGAATGGTTTCTGGTAGGGTTATTTCGGTGGAAGATCAGCAGCCTCTTCCGGGTGTGAACGTGGTCGTGCCAGGCACAGGGCGGGGAACGGTTACAGATATGGACGGTAGGTACGCCATCAACCTGGACGAAAAGGACAACTCCCTGGTTTTCTCATTTATTGGCTATACCACCCAAACCATTACGGTTGGCACACAGACTACTGTGAACGTAAACCTGGAGCTTGATACCCAAAGTCTGGAAGAGTTGGTGGTAATAGGCTATGGTACGGTTAAGAAATCAGACCTTACCGGTTCAGTGGGATCTGTAAAAACGGAAGATCTTGTAAAAGTTGTAGCGTCTAACCCGTTACAATCGCTACAAGGTAAAATCGCAGGTCTTCAGGTAATCAACGGAAGTGGTACCCCTGGTAGCGCACCTATCGTACGCGTTCGCGGTGTAGGCACATTCAATAACAACAATCCTATTTATGTAGTGGATGGTGTCATCTTAGATGACATTTCATTCCTCAATTCATCGGATATCCAATCTATGGAATTGCTGAAGGATGCTTCTGCCACGGCCATTTATGGTAACAGAGGTTCCAATGGAGTATTTATCGTTACGACTAAGCAAGGTACGACAGGAGGCGATGGCAAGGCGGTTATTAATTTCTCAGGAGAGTATTCTGTGCAGCGCTTGTTAAAGAAAATTGATCTGTTGAATGGTCGCCAGTTTGGCGAAGTAGTAAACCAGTTCAGACCAGGGGAGTACAACAACTTAGATGCACTCCCGAATACAGATTGGCAAGATTTGATTTTCAGCGTTGCCCCTATGCAAAACTATCAGCTTTCCTTCATGGGTGGTTCAGAGCGCAATCAGTATTACTTCAGCGTTGGCTATTTCAAACAGGAGGGTATCATAGAAAAATCTTCGTACGAACGCTTAAGCCTGCGCTTGAACAATGCCTATAAAATCAACAATTGGCTGAAGATGGGGAACAATCTTTCGTTCGCTCCCTACAAACAACAAAATACGGCCGGGGGTGCACCCTTTGTAGTGTACCGGGCGCAACCCGTAATCAATCCCTATTTGGCCTCACCCAGAGGAGACACCATCTACTCTGAAGTACCAGGCGTTGGCAACGTGTTAGCCGATATTGCCAATACCAATAGTTATAACCGCGGCCTGCGTTCCGTGGGTAGTTTCTTTGCTGAGGCAACTATTAATCAAGATTTTCGATTCAGAACTTCACTGGGACTGGATTTAGCGTATGGTGAGGCAGAGTCCTTTACGCCTGTGTTTTATGTATCGCCCCAACAGCAAAATGCACTCAATGATCTCAATAAAGGAAGCTCCATCTTCACGTCCTGGTTGTGGGAAAATACCTTGAGTTATACAAAAGACATAGGCAAGCATCATGTGGATGCCCTTGCAGGTTTCACCTCTCAGCAGTTGAGAAATGAATTTACGAACCGATCGGCCACTGATCTGGCTAGAACGGATCCCAATTTTTGGTACATCAATGGAAACACCGTTGTGCCTACTTCGGTGAATGATGGTGTAGATCCGGCCAACTATTTTTCTATGCTTTCATTTTTGGGCCGAGTAAACTACGTGTGGAATGATAAGTATTTATTCACAGCCACCTTCAGACGAGATGGTTCTTCCAAATTTCTGGTAGACAACCGTTGGGGTAATTTCCCTTCCATTGCAGCTGGCTGGAATCTTATCAATGAAGAATTTATGAGTAGCATACCGCTGGTGTCCAATTTAAAATTGCGTGCGAGTTGGGGCATCACAGGGAATGATAAGATTTCTTATCTGGATGGTTATTCAACCATTGGCAGTGCCAATGCCGTGTTTGGTGCACAAGAAAGTCAATTTGTAGGTTTTACATTCTCCCGTCTGGGTAATCCTGATTTGCGTTGGGAACTGGCCAAGCAAACGGATGTAGGATTAGAGTTTGGTTTTTTAGAAGATAAACTAACAGGTGAATTGGATTACTATAACCGAAATACCGAGGATATTTTAGTGGGCTTGCGAGTACCCGGTTATGTAGGCAATGGAGATCAGACGGTGGTTTACAATGCTGGTAGTATGTTGAACACCGGTATTGAGCTAAGCCTGGCTTGGACGGATGAAATAGGAAGGTTTAACTATAAGGTATCAGGAAACCTGACTACGATACGCAATGAAGTAACCAAGATCACAGGCACTGGTACTTCCGATGATGAGTTGCTGGCCTTCTACAACGGACAAACCATTACTCGCTCCCGTGTAGGTGATCCGATCGGATCGTTTGCCGGTTATGTAACGAATGGTCTTTTTCAAAATCAGGCAGAGTTGGATGCCTACCCGCATCGGGCCGATGCACAGCCCGGTGATGTACGATACGTAGATATTAATAATGATGGATTGATCAACGCCAACGACATTACCAATTTGGGGAGTCCCATTCCAACGCTCATGTATGGATTTAGCGTAGAAGGTTGGTATGGTCCCTTTCGCCTGAGCCTGGATTTTGCCGGACAGTCCGGTAATAAAATTTACAATGCCAAAGAGACGGTACGCCCTGACTTGTACAATTATGAAGCGCATGTCTATAACTATTGGAGAGGAGAGGGTACGAGTACAAGCGAGCCAAGGCCTACGGCTGGAGGTTCCAACTTCCTGCTCTCAGATCGTTTTATTTTTGATGGAGACTTTCTGCGACTGCGCAGTCTTACACTCGCGTATTCGCTGCCTAAGTCGGTAGCTGAAAAAGCATATCTCTCCAAGGCAGATGTATTCTTGCGAGGGAACAATGTGTTTACGCGCAGTAAGTTTCCGGGCTATTCGCCAGAAGCTGCGGGCGGCAGTCCACTTTTCAACAACATTGATACCAGTGTGTATCCTGTAGCTTCTTCGTATTCATTGGGAATTAACCTCACTTTCTAAGACAATGGCTATGCATACACGATCCACCTCTATGATGAAGATAACCAGAATGGTTCTGCTGATCGCTGCCAGTTTGGTGATCAACGCCTGTCAGGATTTCTTAGAAGTTCCTTTACAAGGCACGTTAACGCAAAGTGATTTCCCAACAAATGAAACGGATGCACTGGCTGCTACCAATGCTATTTATTACATTCTGCGCGAGTCGCAATACCATACAGGCTTATTTCCGATTGATGATATTCTTTCAGATGATGCGTACAAAGGATCTAATCCGGAAGATGCTGCCTCTACGGTAGGTCCTTATGAAAACTTTGTGATGTTTCCGACTGATGCCTGGTTTGCGAATTGGTGGAACACACTGTACAGAGGTGTGTTGCGCGCCAATGTAGTGATTGAATATGTTCCTCAAATTGACATGGATGAGGCCTTGCGCAAGCGCTACATAGGTGAAGCAAAATTTCTAAGAGCCCTTTTCTATTTTGATTTAGTGAAAGCTTATGGTGGTGTGCCACTCGTTACAAAAACGGCTCCTGATTTCACACAAGTTCGCGCAACGAAAGAAGAAATCTGGACCTTGATTGAACAAGATCTGACAGATGCGATACAAGCGCTGCCACTGCGTACTGCTTACCCTGCGAAAGAAGCAGGAAGAGCCACGCAAGGTGCTGCACAAGCTTTGCTTGGAAAAGCACATTTGTATCAGGGAGAGTTTACCCTGGCCGCTCCACAATTTGATGCCGTTATCAATTCAGGTCTGTACGATTTAGAGCCTGACTTTGATGATGCGAACAGTGTGAATGGAGAATTTGGTGTGGAATCTGTTTTTGAAATTGGAGCAGTAGACGGCTTATTAGAAGGGATTGAAAATGGAACCAACTATTACGCAAATGTACAAGGAGTACGAGGTACGCCTAACCGTGGTTGGGGGTTTAACAGACCTTCGTTAGAACTGCAAGCTGCCTTCGAAGCAAACGACCCCCGCCTTGAATCAACAGTTATCTATTTGGGCGAAGTACTGGACGGTGTAACCATTGCAGGGGATGGTCCTACACCCGATGAAACGCGCAATGAGAATGGTGATTTGATTGAAATTGAATGCTACAACCAAAAGGTGTGGACACCCGGTCAGGTTGTAGCTCCAACTCAAGGGCACAACCGCAGATTAATTCGCTTTGCTGATGTATTGTTGATGGCAGCTGAAGCACACAATGAAAATGGAAATGCAGGCGTAGCGCTTACTCACTTAAACCGAGTGCGACTTCGTGCCCGCGAAGGAAATGCCGCAATATTGCCCGATGTAAGTGTAACCGATAAAACCCAGCTGCGTGCACGCATTCTTCAAGAGCGAAGAGTGGAGTTAGCGCTGGAAGGCCACCGCTTCTGGGATTTGGTGCGCACGGGTAATGCCCCCGCAGTGCTGGGGCCTCTAGGCTTTATAACTGGCAAACATGAATTGTTTCCTATTCCGCAATCAGAAATTGATTTAACACAGCAACGCTTGGATCAGAATCCTAATTGGGATTGACCTATATGATCAGTTTTATTTTTAAACCTTTATTAAACTAAATTATGAACATGAAAAAGTTAAAATGGATGACAGGCAGCTTGCTGCTTGCTTCCGCGGTGCTGTTGGTGCCGACAGCGTGTGAAGATGATGAAGCTCCGGCCCTGACCTTGGTGAGTTTAACTGCCAATGACATTGATTTGAATGGCTCAACAAGCGCTACAGGTGTTTCTACCTCCGCTACCATCGTTGCTGAGTTTTCTACAGAAGTAGATGCCACCACAGTAGACGCGATCTCCCTGATCCGTGATTTTGATGATGCGGCTTATGATGTGGATGTAACAGTGGATGGAAAAACTGTTACGATTGAGCCAACAACTACTTTCAGTACAGGTACCTTATTCAACCTTAGCTTTGGTACTGGCTTGAAAAGTACGCAAGGCAAGGTGTTAACAGCTTCGATCGATCGTACCTTCAATACAGAAGGAACTTTTGCCGTACCGGGTGCTTTTGCACAGTGGACTTTTGAAGACAACGCAAATGATGTGATTGGTTCTTTCGATCCAGCGGCTAGTGGCATGGTAGCGGTTACTTATGCAACAGGTCGTAACGCAGCTTCCGGAAAGGCAGCAAGTTTTAACGGAACTACTTCCATTATTGAAATTCCTAATGGAGATCAGTTGATGAACAACGGCAGCTGGACCATGAGTGTATGGGTAAAAGCTACTCCACACACAGACGATGCGAACAAAGGTCACTTTGTGTTAGGCTTAGGGGCTTTCTACGGATTTCAATTTGAAATCTTTGATAACTACAATGCGTTTAAATTAGCAGCTTCCTGGACAAATGGTACTAACCAATATGGTGAGGATATTTGGGCAGATGGCGAAGGAAACTTGGGCTGGCAAGGTTGGACCTTCTCTAAGGATTTCAGACCTACAGGTATGAATACCATTATCAAAGATAAGTGGGCACACTATGTGTTTGTGTATGACGCTACTGCTAAAACAGGAACCGTATACCTGAATGGTGAAAAAATCAAGCAGCAGGATTTTGACAACTGGCCTGATGGTGATGCGAAGCGTTCAACCACTGGTTTGAGCTATAGAGGTGTTGCACCTGAAGTTGTAAACGAACTTGCACTTGGATTTGTACAATCTCGTGCTGGTACACTTTGGGATGCAGAATCATGGGGAGGATATGCCCAGACTTCAGCGAAACATTTCAAAGGCTTGATGGATGATTTGATTATCTATAAAAAGGCGATAACAGAAGCTGAGATTACCTTGATGTACAATTCAGGTAAGCCATAATTTTTGGGTTGATTGGTTCTTGAGGGTTTCCTGAAAGGGAGACCCTCTATTTTTATAACGGGTGCACATGACAAATAAGCTTTTTCTTTTCTTCTTCTTTTTTTTCTTCTTGTTCTCTTGTAAAGAGGAAGAGGGTGATAAGCCCACTGTTCTACTCGAGCTTCTTTCTGTCAGTGCAGGCACTACAGCGCTTGATTTAGAAAATCCAGAACAGAATACGGGTTTACCAATTGACCTTTCTCTACTTGCGCAGTTCGATATGGGAATTGACGAGAACAGTTTAGAAGAAGGAGTCATCTTAAAGACGCAAAGCGGCAATGTTCTACCTGTGGAGTTTACCCTTACCAACGTCAATAAAAAGTTAAGCATTCAACCCTCTACTCCATTAACCTATAATACGAAGTATGAACTTATATTTTCATCTGATTTGAAGGGTGATAGTGGAGAATCTTTTGAAGAACAAGTTATTTCCTTCACCACACTGGCGCAGCAATTGTCCATTCAATCCCTAAAATTTAACGGAGATGAACAAGTGGGACAACCCTTAATGGACTCCATCGACCTCACCAGTGCGATCATGATTACCTTTTCGCACCCCATTGCAACCACCTTTGCTAGCAGCAATTTTTTCACACTCCAATCAGCTACTGGGGCAGTACCATCAACACTCAGTCTTTCTACTGATGGAAGGACGGTGACCCTGGACCCTGTTGCTAATCTAAAACACATATCAAAATATCGGTTGCTTATTTCCAGCAGCATAAGAGGTACAAACGAAGAATTTTTTATTGGACTTGATCAGTCCTTTTACACAAGCATAGATACTACTCCCAAGTTTCCGCTGATTAGCGATGAGGAGTTGTTGACACTGGTGCAACAACAAACATTTAAATACTTCTACGATTTTGCTCATCCCACCAGTGGTATGGCTCGGGAGCGCAACACCTCTGGAGATGTAGTGAACAGTGGAGGATCTGGCTTTGGCATCATGGCTCTTATTGTGGGCATGGAACGAAATTTTATTACCCGTCAGCAAGGTATTGACCGTATGAAGAAGATTGTTTCTTATCTGGAAACAGCCGATCGCTTTCATGGTGCCTGGGCTCATTGGATGAATGGAAATACCGGAGATGTTATTCCATTCAGCACAAAAGATAATGGAGGTGATTTGGTAGAGACCTCCTTTCTTGTACAGGGTTTGCTCACCTTCCGACAATACTTGGAACCAACGGATACTGTTGGTAACAACTTGATCAATCGCATTACTACACTCTGGGAAGGGGTGGAGTGGGATTGGTATCGAAGAGATAATCAACAAGTACTCTATTGGCATTGGTCGCCCAACTATAATTGGGAAATGAACTTTGCGATGTATGGATATTTTGAACAACAAATTACCTATTTCTTAGCTGCCGCATCACCCACGCATAGTATTCCCAAAAGTGTGTATACCAATGGTTTTGCTCGCAACGGTGCTATTGTGCGAAATGATACGTACTACAACATACCACTCAAACTGGGTGGTCTCTTTCCTTTATTCTGGGTGCATTATTCTTACGTTGGACTTGATCCTCATTTTTCAGACGCCTATGCCAACTACTGGGAACAGAATGTTAATGCCTCCTTAATCAATCAAGCGTACTGTATCGATAATCCGCGGAACTACGTTGGTTATGCTACCGAAAATTGGGGATTAACCAGCAGTGATAATCAGAGTGGTTATGGGGCTCATTCACCAGCCAATGATTTGGGTGTGATTACGCCAACAGCGGCCTTATCTTCTTTTCCCTATACACCAGTACAATCCATGCAAGCGCTCAAGTTTTTCTACTACACGCTAGGCGATCGCTTGTGGGGAACCTATGGCTTTTATGATGCTTTCAATATAACACAGGGATGGACGGCTACTTCGTACCTGGCTATCGATCAGGGTCCCATCATTCTGATGATTGAGAATTACCGAACCGGGTTACTCTGGGATTTATTTATGTCTGCTCCCGAAGTGCAAGCCGGCTTTACCAAACTAGAATTTACGTCAACTAATTAATAGCATTACGATGATAACACGAACCACCGTTAAATCATTTTTGGATACTGCTTCCTGGATCTCACTCGGTTTCCTTCTTCTTTGGATAGGCATAAGTTCTTGTTCAGCACCCGCCACCACTTCTTCTATCGATCAACGCGTAGATTCTGTATTGGCGCTCATGACAATAGAAGAGAAGATCGGTCAGTTGAACCTTCCCACAGCGGGAGATTTTGTTACCGGCTCTGCCGGTAGTTCGGACATTGCCAAGAAAATTGAACAAGGTTTGGTTGGAGGGCTGTTCAATATTAAATCCGTTACACGTATTAAAGAAGTCCAGCGCATTGCGGTCGAGAAG
>LNFM01014030.1_pt1 | contig 10016 bp, 10 predicted proteins | sample 596031 | NCBI WGS metagenome assembly LNFM01 (sample SAMN04254537, study PRJNA301005) | activated carbon metagenome | isolation source: dual media filters at the Ann Arbor, Michigan drinking water treatment plant | place: USA: Ann Arbor | reverse complement strand
CTGACAGCGTCGATCACGGGCGCGGTGGGGTTGTGGCTCATAGCAGGGTCTCCAGGGTTTTCTTCAGAGGCTCGGGCAGGGGCACAGGCCGGCGGGTGTGCCGATCCACATAGACGTGCACAAAGTGGCCGCACGCAGCGGCCAGGTCTTCGCCATCGGCAAACAGACCCACTTCGTAGCGCACGCTCGATGTGCCCAGGTGCGCCACCCGCAGGCCGGCCCACACGGTTTGTGGAAAGGCCAGCGGAGCAAAGTAATTGCACTGCGTCTCGATGACGAGGCCGATCACCGGGCCGTGGTGGATGTCGAGCGCGCCCTGCTCGATCAGGTGCGCGTTGACTGCTGTGTCAAACCAGCTGTAGTACACCACGTTGTTCACGTGGCCATAGACATCGTTGTCGGCCCAGCGGGTTTGAATATTAGTGAAGTGACGATAGTCAGACCTTTTAGCTGGAAAAACACGGTTGTTCTCACTCATCTACTCACCCGAAAAATTGACCATCACACACCCCAACTTCAAGGAAAGCTTGCAAAATGTCCACTAGATTGACCATCAGCACAGCAGAACGAGCTATGAGCAACCCTAAATTGACCATTGAGCCAGTCACACCAACAGCTAAGAAAACAGCCCCTAGCAGGAGGGCAAGGCTTCCTAGTGGCATCAGCTACCACCCTACCCCCTCAGGGCTCAAATATCGTATCAGGATAAGAAGCGACAAAAAGCTCAAGGCTCTTGGAGCAGACAAAGCAATTGATGAAATCTTTGATACTTTACAACTTGCAGAACAAAGACTTTTAAAACTGAAATACAAGAAAGACGATGTTCAGCTTGAGTTCATTAAAAAAGCAATCGAAGAAATTAATAAAGTCAAACTAGAAGACTTGTTTGAAGTTCACTTTGAGAGATATTATTCAAAACTAAAATCTGCCAAAGAACATAAAAGCAGAATGAATGTTATTTCAAGAACAATAATCAGAAGTGAAGACCCAAAGCTTTTAAGATTTGCTGGCACAAACTTTTCAATGTCTGAACTTGTTAAAGATGAAATACCGTTCGGTCAAATTCCCGTAACAGACTACAAGAAGTATCTTCAAGCTTTTATAGACAAAAGAAAAGAGACAGTTAAAAACCAAACCATTGTCAATGACTTGATGTTTATTCACACGGCAATCAAAAATGCCAATGTGTATTTTAGAGATATTCCAAAAGTTTATCACCCTCTTGAAGATGTCGATTTTAAGACATTAAAAGACCAAGTTACATACACTGACAAACGACTAAAGCCAGAGACAAGAGCACAGATAGAAACCATCTTGATTGAGAGAAGCAGGCTTTCACACTATGCAAATATGTTTGTGTTTTTGAGTGAGACAGGTGTAAGGATTTCCGAAGCATTGAGCATTCAAAAGAATGATTGCGACCTTGACAAAGGCATCATTTTCCTAGTATCCAAGAAGAATGGAAAACCTCGATATCTTGGAATTACTGAAAAACTCAAAGCAGTATTGACAGAGCAAACCAAGGGAAAAAAGTTGACAGATAGACTTTTTCCGTATTCAAAAGAGACTTATCAAACGAAGTTAAAAAACATTCGCCCCCACCTGGAACAGGCCGGTATTAAGTTTAATTGGCATATGTTGAGACATACTTTTATCTCAAATTCAATGGACACAAAAACAGTTTCAACATTGATGAGTGAAGTAGATATCAACAACTACCAGCACTTCCAAGAGAAGTATTTGAACCCAAGGAATGCAGAGCTTACAGCCATAAAAGTTGCAAATGCTCAACAGCTAACACCTGAAGAAACTAAAACGGTAGCGGGTCACGAAAGCTTGCAGATTTCAATTGGCACTTACACACATACAAGAGAACCGACAAAAGAAGAACTACTTATAAAACAAAACGAAGAGTTAAGAGCCCTTCTTTCTTTCTTTACAAAACAACTTAAAAAAGAAGACTAAAAATCTTCTCTTTTTGTTTTAATACAACGCATTTTTAAAGAAGCCGATATATAATCAAGGCTCTCTTCAACCACTGTTAAGGACTTTTTTTATGTCTCTCATTCCTGGAACTGCCGATTATTCTTCAATGTCTGCTTCACAAATTCTTGAGCAAAAGCGAAAGATTGCAGAAGAAACAAAGAAGCTTGATGAAGTCTTGAAAGCAAAGATGGAAGAGCAAAGGGCTGGCTTTGTGCAGAATGTTGCTGAGCAAGTTCAAGCCCTTGAAATCCAACCCCACGAGTTCATCGAGTCTTTTAAAGCAGTGATGAAACTGGGTGAAGGTGCAGCATTCACAGCAGAAGAAGTCTTTAAAACTATCCCAGATTCAAAGCTTGAAGACTGGTTTTCCGACTTCAACAAACTGAAAAACCAAAAGCTGATTTCAGGGAAAACTGCATTCTTCAAGTTGTCCAAGATGACCCGAGCAGGTTTGTCTGATACAAAGTTCTCAACTATCTATTTTGAAGATATCAAAGGTGGTGAAAAAGGACTTCAAGCAATTGCAAAGAAGATTGGCAAGACACGAGAAGAAGCAAAAACAAAGCTTTTTGACTCTGTCAAACCTGATGATGCTCGCATTGAAACTGTTCTTGACATGCTCTACCCTGCCCCAGCTACTGCACCAGCAGAGGCAACAAAGCCAGCCAAGAAGACCGGCAAGCCCTGAACACTCAAACCCCAACTAACCAGCTTTTTTAAGCTGGTTTTTTTTCGTCTGAATTTAGTTTCTTGACAATCTTAAATCAATTGATATTCTAAATATAGATATTTTATTCGTCGATTTTAAGTGAAGAGTGTATTGTTTTCGGTCATTTCTGGCTTTACTTAATTTTCTCGGTTTGAATATTAGAGTGCTTGAAAGAGTTTTTTGCTGAGGCGAGATAAATTAAAACTGACAGCATACATTGATTGAATAAATCATTGTAGTCTCAAAAACTAATTCAAGATAAAAAGGACTCGATAAGACTTAAAAAAGTCGAAGGTGTTAAAACGGTATTCTTGCAAAGCATCACAGAAGCTAAATCCAGACCTGGCAAGAGGTAGAAGAAGACTACTGAACTGGAGAACTAGGAAATCTTTAATGAGATGATTTATTTCTCTCATTTTACTAGTCCCGAAAGGCCATTAAGGCAAAGAGGTGTAAAGCCAAAACAAGCTTTTTATCTTGTTTAGGGTTTGCTTTACCCTACCTTTGCCTTATCAGGAAAGAAACCGACAGAATTTTCATCCATTCAAACATCATTGAATGCTATGAAATAGCACCAATATAAAACAACCAACATCTGAACAAACAAACATAAATGCAAGCTCATAGCACCAACATATAAAAAATGACTGTTGTCTATGTTCAAACAGGATTGCTACGAAGTAGCTGGTATTTTTCAATCTAAATAAAATAAAAATGCACGGGGCCGAAAATTTATACCTTTTCGTTTGCTTTTAATCTTCATTGTGATATATGTATATTACACGAAACAAAAAGGAGAACAAATGTCAATTCTAAATTTAACAAAAGCAAGTATTGAAGAACTTCAAGCCATTGAAGACTTTTTGAATAATCGCTTGATTTACACAGAATCAATCGACCATCTTATTGATATCTCAATAAGAAATTATTTCAATCAGTTTGATGAATATGATGAACATTGTGATGGCGAGAGTGAACTAAACCATATGATGTATATTGAAGAAGCTTTTAAGCTAATACATTACTCAATCATTATTCCAAACATCAACACTTTTATAAACATCAATCAAACACAATCAATTCACAACACTTTAAAGATTATTCTTACTTCAATAAAGAACGAAAGAATAAGAAGATTTAAAGAAAAACTTGAAAATACTTTAAAGAAAAGTAATCAAAAGATTGACATTCGATTTAAATTGTGACATAATTATATCACATCAATAATAAAGGAGAATAAAGATGGAACAACAAAATACAAGAGAGCAACTAGAAGAATTAAGAGCTAAATCTAAAACATCTTACAAGTTTCTTATCTATTCAGCAATTGGTCTTGCTGTTTTTTCAGCTTCAACATATTACACAATTCAAGAAGCAAAACACAAAACCAAGATGCTTAAATATGAAAAAGCACAACTTATATACACACAAAAAAGTGGTTGCGATGAATTAAAAAGAGAATTAGAGGAATTAGTTCGCAAAGACCTCTTCCAACAATCTTACAAAAATCAACAAGAAAACATAAGAGAAGGGATATTTATGTATTCAATAAACGAATCAAACACAACAAAAAGACAATTAGAAATATCATCTTCACTTGAAACGGTTTGCACTAAACACAAAAAGCGAATTGAGGAAATCCAGAGTGAGCTAAATAGAGTAGCTAGTTCATTTGCACACTAAAAACAAAAACAACAAAGGAGTAAATATGAAAAGACAAGAAAACAGGAAAGATTTTGTAAGCCTAACTTTGAGACTGCCAAAATTAATTCTTAATGAAATCAGAGTCGAAGCAAACAGACTTGATACATCAAGAAGCTTCTTCATAGTCGAAGCAATCAAACAAAGTTTAAGAAAGGAAGACAAATGAAAGACAACAAAGAAAGATTAGAGCATGCAAAACTTATCACAGAAATACTCAATACAAATTTAAAAGGACTGGGATGTTTAAGCATAGATGAAATAAAAGTCCTTGAAAAACTACGACAAGTTTTAATATTTAGCTTGAAGGAAAATGAAATAGTTTTAGAAAACAAAATGCAAACACCACCAGGAAGACCAGTCAAATGACTGGTTTTTTTTCGTCCAAATTCTTCAAATTCAAAACACTCAATTCGGATTCAGAATTGCACAGACATAGTGCAAGCCTTACGGTTTGCGATTCGCCTCGTTTCACTCGTATTTTTGGTTTTTTACCGTACTTTAAAAGCGAATTTCAAACCGATTTCTTTTTAAGAGTTTTCACTATGAAAACAAACGAATTTAAAACACTTTAAAGCTGAATTGTTGACATTGCCTAAAAAAATGCTTTAATAAAAGTGTGTTATATCACAAAACAACAATTAGAAAGGAAAACACAAAATGAAAAAAGAGGCAATGACAATCCACATCGAACCACTTTTGAAGTATGCACTTGCAGAAGAGTCCGTTAAAAAGAACTCCAAAAATGTAAATACTTTGATTACTGAAATCTTAAATGAGCATATCAAAAAGAAACAAACTGATGAAAAATTTCTCAATACTTTGAGTTCAATCGAAGACCAGCTTGCGAATATTTCACAAGTTCTTGAGCTTATGACAACTAAATAATGGGGCAAGAGAATGAAAAAAGTTGTCACCATTTCAAGTCCTCGAATGGATTATTCACTTGGTCCATCAGTGTACAGACGATATTCAAATCACATTTTTGGTTGGAATGTTTTTATTACAAGTGCAATCTTTTACTTGCTTGCACCTTTTCTATTTCCTGAAATTCCATACTTTGAATATGTTGTTCACATCTTTAAACACGAAACAAGATACATCGAAGACCTTAATTTCTTTGCATTTTATTTTAAATCTGCGATAGCTTTTTCAGTTTCATTCTTCATTTCCTTGAAAGTCTCGGCAGCAATTACAAAGCCAGTCAATCGAGTCAAACTGATTGAGGGCAACTTTTTAGATGACAGTGCAGATGTTTTTAAAAACATTGCAATTGACTTCAAGGGCTCAAATCAACAGAACAATATAAGACTCATCACGAAAAATGAGATAGATATAAATGCAAGCAAGCCCCCATTCAAGAAACTTTTAAAGATTGCAAATGACATATTTATACCGTCTTCAATTCTCGAACTTTCATTTATTCTAAGGGGTGAAGCTGGAAGCGGTAAGACCGTGTTTGCTGATCGCATCATCAAAGAGACAATTAAAGCCGGTCATAAAGTTGTTCTCCATAACATTAAAGGAGACGAATTTAAAAAGCTCAATGGCTTTTGTTCCTTTTATTTAATTGAGCCGTGGAATCAAAACGGAGGCTATGCAATCAATTTTCTAGCTCTGCTAGCCAGAAAAAAAGAAGAAGACAGAAATGCTTATATATATAGCTTCGTTAAAAGTTTCCTTGGTAAGTCACCCAAACAGGATGCTTTCTTTGATGGCTCAGCAGTTGAAGTTCTTTTTGCAATCGTTAAGAAAGTTGTCGAAGATGAAATGAAAAAGCCAGCTTATAAGGCTGGCTTGATTGATATTGTCAATCTCTGGGTGAGCTTCCAGGCAAAGACAGAAGAGAAAGAAATCGACTTGACAAACCCGCTTTCAATGAAGAAAGCAATGGACAACAAGATTGAAAGTTTAGAGAAAATCAAGCAAATCTTGATTGAGAAGAACCCAACACAGGCTGACTTAATTGACTCAAACAATGCAAAGACTTCACTTTGCATACTTGCAACCTGCACCAAAACAATTAAAAAGTTTGAAGTTCTAGCGAAATTCTGGGGAAACAGAGAGCAAACAAAATCCCTTGACTTGGTTAAATGGCTAGCAACCAAGAAAGATAGACCCGTTCTAATGCTCTCAAATTCAAATCTCTATGTTGCAGAAGCTGAAGCTTACATTTCAGCAGTTGTCAATCTATTGACAATGTTTGTCATTAATACAGAATATGAGCCAGTCTCCGAACTTCATTTCATTCTTGATGAATTCGTCCAGTTGTCAAGTATTGACTTGAAACAGTTTATGAAGCTTCCAGATGTTGGCAGGGGAAAGCTTGTAAGAACCAAAGTAATTTTTCAAAGAACCTCTCAAATCAAAGAAGTCTTTGATGTTGACCCTGCAAGTTTCAGCGGAGCTTTTCAAAACAAGATTTGGGCAAGAATGTCAACAGATGACTTCTCAATATTGAATGCCGAGCTTGGAAAACAAAAGGTCGATATCACAAAAAGTTCAGCCAATCACAACAAAGACGGTATGAGTTCAAACACTTCAACAGAAACAAAGCTTGAAGATGTTTGCAACCCTGCTGAATTGCAAAAGGAACTTGGCCCAGTTAAAGACTTTCAAGATAAGTTTTTAGGTGTGAGGATTTTGATGAACTTCTCACAATTTAGAAGAATTTCAATCGCTACTTTTCCCCCTGTTGACTTTCCAAAAACCAAAGCCAAACGATACAAGTTCAAGTCAACAGCAGGCAACTCCCCTTCCCTTCCTGCTGGCTCACAGACAGCAGAGGAAAGGGAACAGGTAGAGCCTCAATTCCTCGATATTGATGTGACTGAGACAGTTCTAGCCAGCACAACAGTCGACCACCAGGAACACGGCCAAGAGCACCCAGAAGAGCCATTAGGGGGAGTCCTGAACCATGCAGCTACACCAGAGCCGATAGCCATCGCTCTACAAGTTGCGGAGCTAATAGAACATATGGAGGGTAAGAACGAGAACAAAAATATTGTTCAAGTTAACACTTCAACAATCACAGATGAAAAAAAAGAGCTTATGAAAGCCCTTTTGAATAAAAATAAAAAGAAAAACAAGGAGATGGAATTATGATGAGCATTGCAAAATTACAACCAGATAATTTAGATTATCTTTTCAAACATTCAACACAAGAATACTTTGAAGAACAAGAAAACGAAAAGGGAACATTTTTAGGGAAAATGTCAGAGTTTCACAAAATTAAAGACAAGGAAGTGACAAAGAAACTCTATGACAAATATATGAGCTTCGGTGAAAAGGATTTCAAAGGTGTAGAGATTGACCCATCACCCAGCAAAGACTGGACTGTTCTATATAATAGAGCAGACGAAGAAACCAGAGAAAAGATGAATGTAATATGGGACAAAGCAATGCAAGAGGTTGCAAAGTCCATCGAACAGAATACATATTACAGAGAAACCAAAGATGGTAAAACTGAATTCAAGCTTGCAAAAGCTGTAATGATTGCAAAATTCGATCATCATACAGCTAGACCTGTCAACGGAGTTGTTGATTGTCAGGAGCATTCACACCTTGTCATTTTTCCAAAAGTTCTAGGACAAGACAACAAGTTTCACAGTCACACTTTGATGGACTTGAAATATGAAAAGAATGGACACGAAACTTTAAGACTCTTTGACAGTGTGATGAATTACCATCTTGCAAAGGGTTTAAATTCCATTGGGTTTTCTGTCAGCCCAATTAAAGACGGATTTGCAATTGATGGACTTGACAGCAATATTGCAAGAGAGTTCTCAAAGAGAACCAATCAAATAAATGAGCTTGCTGGGCAAGATGCAAGCTATGCAGATAAAAAAGAAGTCTCTCTTAAAGTGAGAGAGAACAAAACCAAGAACAATATTAATGAGCTTCGCAATGGCTGGCAAAAAACAATGGATAGCCTGGGCTTCAAAGACATAAGCCGTTTAAAATCTTCACAGAAAAACTTTGACAAAACATTGAGTCAAATTTCAAAAGAAAAAGACAAGAATATTTTCTCAAACAAAGAGCTTAAAACCCTTGCTTATCAAGAAGCGACTTTCTCAAACAAATCTTTTGAAGAGAAATTGGCTGAGTTCAAGACTGATAAACATCTTGAAAAAGTCTCAAACCATCAAAACATTTTTGCAAAGACTTTTGCAATGAAAGTGTTTTCAAAGGCTGTAAAGTCTTTGAAAATAAAGGGTTCGCTTGCGAAAAACAACTCTTTGAAGAGTGCAAAACCAAGCCAAGCAAAACCCAGCAAGGCTAAATCTATCAAAGCAAAATCCAACCAAATCAACTCACTTTCTAATAAGGAAAGTGACACAATTCAAGAGTGTTTAAGTGAGATAAAAAGCCTTGAAAACCAGCTTTTAAATCTCAAACTTGATGATCCCCAAAGAGTAAAAATCGAGGGGAAAATTGGCGATTTAAGAGAAAAAATGAAAAGCATTGAAAGAGAAAACAAGGCCTCTCTCTCTGTAAAAGCAAATATCAATAAGAACTCAAAGGACTCTTCTAGTCTTCAAAATAAAGAAAAAGACGAAGAAGAGGATAAGAAAAAGCCCAAATCTCTTGAAGAAGAGAAAACAAAAGGGCTTAAAAGTGATGAAGAACTAGCAGAAGAGTTCAGTCAAGAGCTTGACAACAAAGAACATTTAGGCAATCCCAAGCTTAATTCTTTATCTCAACAAGCTTCACAAAATGCAATCAAACAGAACTTGCAACAGTTACAAACAGCACAAGTGCAAGTTGCTCCAATTTTATAAAAAAGCCAGAGTTATTCACACTCTGGCCTTTCTTAAAGTGACTGTTCTTAACAAGTCATTTTATACGATTTATTGAGAGTTGGAGCAATCAATTGACAGGCATCTACAGACTGAAATCTCGCTTCACTTTTTACATTTGTAAGAATCTCTGTCACTGAAGCCTTATGCAGAAGCTGATCAGATTGCGAAATGCCTGAACAAGTAATTCGCATTTGTCCTTGAGCTACCATTCGACGAGAATTTACATCCATTGTCTGCATTTCAGCGTTTGCCATTTGTTCGCATTTATCGCTAGAAGAATAGGTTACTTGAACAACAGGCAACTCATTTACATACATTTGTAGATAAGGTCCATTTACTTGGACTTTTGGCAACGGTGCACAACTAGAAACGAGTACAGCAAGAACAAAAAGACTTAAAATGTTTTTCACCTTATCCCCTAAAAAGTTTAATTACACGGACTTTGACAAAAGGTTTTTTCTAGATTATCTTTAATTTGTATACAACTGCAAAAGCAAGCATACTAGCGAAAGCCAGCCTTGTTCTGTGAAGTATTTGCAATCAGTGCCATTTTCTAACTCCCCTGCCCCCTCTACACGAGGGGGAGAGGTTCACTGTTTATCAATGAGGAAGATGGGGGACAGCTTCCGCTTCGCTGTCATGGTGCAAAGCACCATCAAGACCAGTGCAGTTTGTCCACGATTTTGACCATCACACCCCTGGAACCCGCATAGAATCAGGGTGTACATCGTTGTCGGCCCAGCGGGTGGTGATGGGGCGCAGCACGCGGTAGGCGCTGCGCGGCAAGGCTTGCGGGCGCGTGGCCGGTGCGGGGTTGT
>LNFM01014029.1_pt1 | contig 10017 bp, 12 predicted proteins | sample 596031 | NCBI WGS metagenome assembly LNFM01 (sample SAMN04254537, study PRJNA301005) | activated carbon metagenome | isolation source: dual media filters at the Ann Arbor, Michigan drinking water treatment plant | place: USA: Ann Arbor | reverse complement strand
CGGGGCGGCCCATTCCGGCTGGAAGGGCGCGGTCTCCGGCGTCGTCGCCTCGACCGTGACCGCGATGGAAAAGCTCGGCGCGCGTCGCGAGCGAATCCTCGCCGTGTTGGGGCCAACCATCAGCGCTGCGGCCTATGAGGTCGGGCCGGAATTCGTCGAGCGCTTCAAATCCGAGAACGCGACCTATGCGCGCTTCTTCACGGCATCCGAGCGGCCGGCCCATGCGATGTTCGACCTGCCGGCCTTCATTGCATTCCGGGCGCAGGAAGCCGGCATCGGCCGCTTCGTCGATCTGGGCTTATGCACCTATGGCGACGAGCAGCGCTTTTTCAGCTATCGGCGCACGACGCATCGGGGCGAGGCGGATTACGGCCGGCTGATTTCTGCGATCGTGCTGGCGTGAGGCGTCAGCCAAGATGGCGGCCTGCATCCATGCTCTGATGAAGAATGCGTATGACCTCGATACGGTCGCTTGTGGGACGATAGAAGATGGTGTGGGATCCGACGCTGAACTTGCGGTGCCGTAGCTTAACGTCTTCGCAAGAAACGCCAATGCCCGGCGTCAACGCCACGCGCTCGATGGCTTGCCTGATACTTTGGAGGTAGGCATTTGCTTTCGGCCGTCCCCATTGGCCGGCCGAATAGCTCGATATTTCCCGCAAGTCTGCGCTGGCAAGGCGGCTCAGTACATAGCGCTTCAAGGGGTTGACTCAGTTTTGAGCGCTTCTTCCTCGATAAAGACATCGAAGTCGAAATCTTCGTCGAATCCGCTGGCCTCGCCGTCGTCCAACGCGGCGCGCAAGGTCGCCAGCCGCGCTTCATGCTCTTCCAGCAGCCGCAATCCGGCGCGCACGACATCGCTTGCAGAGCCATACCGACCCTTCTCGACCTCTTTCTCGATGAATGCCACGAAATGCTCGCCAAGGCTTATCGAGGTGTTTTTGCCCATAACCAGCATCCTATGTTACCAAGAATTGGTATAGAGCTGTTTCAACCACGTGTCACGCCGAACATTGAGGCAACCGGCGACAACGAGAATGACGATGCGGGCTTGACCGGGATAGGCTACCGCATCGCAGTCAGCCGAGAGCCCAGATGCCCCGCCAGATCGACTACTACTTCACCCTGCTCTCGCCCTGGACCTATCTCGGCCATGCGACCTTCGTGGAGACCGCGCGACGCCATGGCTGCACGGTGTCCTACAAGCCGACGCCGCTGCGGATGGTCTTCGACGAGACCGGCGGCCTGCCCTTGCCCAAGCGCCATCCGGTGCGCCAGCGCTACCGCATCTTCGAACTCCAGCGCTGGCGCGCCAAGCGCGGCCTGCCGCTGGTGATCCATCCGCGCCATTTCCCGTTCGATGTGTCGCTGGCCGACCGCGCCGTGCTGGCGATCAATGCGGCGGGCGGCGATCCCTCCGGCTTCGTCGGCGATGTGCTGGCCGGCGTCTGGGCGCGTGACGAGGATCTGTCGCAGCCGGAGCTGATCGCGGACATCGCCGGCCGCGCCGGGTTTGACGGCCCGGCTCTTCTGCAGGCAGCCGGCAGCGAGGCGATCGTCGAGCGCTACGCCGCGACGATCAACGAGGCGATCGCGGCCGGCGTCTTCGGCGCGCCGAGCTATGTGCTCGATGGCGAGGTGTTCTGGGGCCAGGATCGTCTCGACCTGCTCGAGGATGCGCTGGCGAGCGGGCGCGCGGCCTACCGCAACGACGCGGCGGTCTGAGCCGGCTCACCCGACGATGTCGGGCGTGCGCCAGCCGAGATGCTGGCCGGCGTCGACAGCGATCATCTGGCCGGTGACCGAGCGCGCCTGCGCCAGATAGAGCACCGCTTCGGCAATCTCGTCCGCATCGACCTTGCGGCCGAGCAGCGTGCCCGCGGCCTCCGCCTCCATCAGGCCGGCCCCGTCATGGGGGTTGGGCAGGGTCGGGCCGGGACCGACAGCGTTGACGCGGATGCGAGGCGCCAGCGCCTGCGCCATGGTCTGCGTCGCGGTCAGCAGGGCCGCCTTGGTCAAGGTGTAGGAGTAGTATTGCGGGGTCAGCTTCCAGACGCGCTGGTCGATGATGTTGACGATCGCGCCTGTGCGTCCCTCCGGCAGGCGGTTGGCCATCGCGCCGGCCAGAACCGATGGCGCGCGCAGGTTGATCGAGAACTGCCGGTTCCAGCGCGCGATGTCGATCTCGCGGATGTCGTCGAGCAGGAAGCTGGAGGCGTTGTTGACCAACAGCGTCACCGGCCCGAGCGCGGCTTCCGCTTCCGGAATCAGCGCCGCGACGGCGACGGGGTCGGCGAGGTCGGCCGCGACGACGGCGCAAGCCGCGCCCTGTGCGTTCAGCGTCTCAGCCAGAGCCTGCGCCTGCTCGCGCGACTGGCTGCAATGGATCGCGACCGCATAGCCCGCTTCGGCGAGCCTGGAGACGATCGCAGCGCCGATCCGGCGAGCGCCGCCCGTGACGAGCGCCACCTCAGTCATCGCGGCGCTCCTCCGGCCCGGCTCCATCTGAGCTTTGGCCGCGCCGCTGCAGACGTCGTTCCCAGTGTTTGGCGACGCGCAGATAGCGGTAGAAGGCGTAGTTCATCGCGGTCATGAAACCGTAGACGCCGCGCAGGGCATGGCGGCGGCCGATATAGGCCTTGATGAAGTTGGCCGGGAATTCGGCGACGAGCCTGAACACCGACAGCGTCGCGCCGCGCTGGTCGAGGTCGTCGGCCTGCGCGTCGCTATAGGCATTGAGCTTGTCCATCTGCTCGCCGAGCGAGCGCACGGAGTAATGATGGACCGTGCCCTTCAGCCTTGCGACGCGGGCGGCGGGCGCGAGATCGACGCGGTCATGCACCGGCGAGGGCGAGTAGCGACCCTTGTCCTTGCGGTAGAGCCTGACCGGCGTCAGTGCATAGGCAAAGCGGTGCGGCGCAGGCTCGCCGGGAAAAATCTCGGCGATACGCAGGCGATAGGCGTCGGCCGCAGGCTCGCCCGCCGCGAACAGGGCGGCGATCTCGGCGGCGAGGTCGTCGGGCACCACCTCGTCGGCATCGAGATTGAGCAGCCAGGGATGACGGCACTGGTCCTCGGCGAAGCGCTTCTGCGGGCCGTAGCCCGGCCAGCCATTCGCGATCACGCGCGCGCCAAGCCCCGCCGCGATCGCCTGCGTACCGTCATCGGAGCCCGAATCGACCACCACGATGTCGTCGCTCAGGCCCGATACCGCCTCGATCGTGCGGCCAATCCGGTCGGCCTCGTTGCGTGTGATGATGAAGATCGAAAGAGGCGGCACGCGCTTCAGGTCTCGCTAATCGGCCGGAGGGCCGGAGGGCTTAAGCACGGGGCCGTTCGGCTCGCAAGCGGGAGGCTCCCGCGGGTGTAAAAACCATCCGGGAACCTTACGACACGTCGCGCGTTTCATGCTCCGGAGCCCGATATGACTCCATCTCTTCTTAGTAATCGATTCACCATCAAGCGTCCTTTAACAATCATTAAGCCAAATCAATCATTTCGCCATAGTCATCCCAATTCGTGCCGCATTTCCGCCGTGGTCCGCATGGCAGATGTGCTTCTAACGCAACAGACAAAGAGCGGGGTTGCTCTTATATCAACCTCATCGACATCAACCGCCGGGCACAGATCGGCGTCAGCGACGACTAAGGAGTTTCCCATGAAGAAGTATCTGCTTGCGAGCGTTGCCGCGCTCGGCCTCGTCGCCGCTGGCGCCGCCACCGCCGCCGATCTGCCGTCCCGCAAGGGCCCGGTGCTGGCGCCGATCGCCTACGCCCCGATCTTCACCTGGACCGGCTTCTATGTCGGCGTCAACGCCGGCTACGGGTTTGGCACCATCGACTCGACCAATCTCGGCGTCCTGCCGACCTTCAGCGATCCCGATGGGTTCATCGGCGGCGGGCAGATCGGCTACAACTACCAGATCGGCCAGATCGTTCTGGGCCTCGAGGCCGACTTCCAGGGCGCCGACCTCAAGGCGCGCGTTTCGGGCGGCGGCTTCACCGCAACCAACGAGCTGAACTATTTCGGCACGGTTCGTGGCCGCGTCGGCTACGCCATCGACCGGTTCCTGCCCTATGTTACCGGTGGTTTCGCCTACGCCAACGTCAAGACCTCGCTTGTCGGCCCTGGCTTTGCGTTCCGCGACGACAACATCCAGTACGGCTACACCATCGGCGCCGGCCTGGAATACGCCTTCACCAACAACCTGACCGCCAAGATCGAATATCTCTATGTCGATCTGGAGCGCGAGAGCATCACCACGCCGTTCGGCACCACCGGCGCCAAGGTCGGCACCGACTTCTCGGTCGTCCGCGCCGGCCTGAACTACAAGTTCTAGTCTGACCTCCCCATTCGGGGATGTTGCGAACCCGGTGGCTTCGGCCACCGGGTTTTTCGTTGCGTGGGAAGTCGCGGGCGGGTCACCCCTTGAAGCGCGTCGCCTCGAAGGCCGGCACTTTCGCCGCGAACGCATCGAGCCAGGCGACGAGTGCGGGATGGTCCGCCCGCCATTTGCCCTCGAAGCGCAGGTCGAGATAGCCGAGCGCGCAGGCGAGCGCGATCTCGCCGATCTGCGGAGTGTCGCTGATCGATGGCGGCGAGATTTCCAGCGCGGTCAGCGCCCGCGAGACTTTTCCGGCCTGGTTTGCGACCCAGGCCGAATCGCGGTTCGCTTCCGGCCGGAAGCGGACCTCGTAGACCTGCAGCAGCGCGGCGTCGCAGAGCCCGTCTGCCAGCGCCATCAGCCGGAGCTGGCTGAAGCGGGCCTCACCTGTGGGGAGAATCCTGCCGCCGCCGGCCAGATGGTCGAGATATTCGACGATCACCCGCGAATCGAACAGCGTCGTGCCGTCCTTCAGAACCAGCGTCGGGATCTTGCCCAGCGGGTTCTGCTGGCGCAGCGGCTCAGCCGCGTCGTTGGTGTCGGCAGCGACGATCTCGATCTTGTCGCTCAGGCCGAGCACGGCCGCGGCGATCTTGACCTTGCGGCCGAAGGGCGAAGCGGGGGAGGAGCGCAGGATCAGCATCGGCGTTGGCACCTTGAGTCGTGAGGATGAGCGAAAGCAGGATGGCGTCAGCCATCCGGACGGATCGGCTCGCAAAGGTAGCGTGGGCGCGGCCCCTGTGCGAGGCGTTCCGTCAGGGCCGGCAGCAGGATGCGGGCTTCGTGGGCGAGCGTCCAGGGCGGGTTGACCACGAGCAGGCCGGTGGCGCTCAGCCCGCCGGCGGCTTCCGGACGGTCGACGTCGATCTCCATCCGCAGCAGCCTGCCGATTCCCGCCGCCATGACCGCCGAAAGCAGGTTCTCGACCGCGCGACGGTCCTTGACCGGATACCAGAGCGCATAAATCCCGGTCGGCCATTTGCGGTGGGCGGCGATGAACTGCGCCTCCAGCGTGGCGAATTCGTCCTTCTCCTCGAAAGGCGGATCGATCAGCACGAGACCGCGCCGCTCTTTCGGCGGGACATTGCCGCGCAGCGCGTTCCAGCCGTCGATCGCCAGCGCCTTGCAGCGCTGATCGCGGCCGAGCACGGCGGCGAGCCTCTTGTGCGTCTGCGGATGGAGCTCGGCGGCGATCAGCCTGTCGTCCGCCCGCATCGCCTGTCGGCAGAGCCAGGGCGAGCCGGGATAGGCGTCTGGCCCGAACAATGCGCGTGCGCCCGACAACGCGTCGCGCCACGGTTTCAGAATGGACTCGACGGCGGGCGCCAGCGGCGAGCGGTCGATGCGCGCGATGCCGTCCTTCCACTCATGGGTCCGCAACGCCTCTTCCGAGCCGAGATCGTAGCGACCCGCGCCGGCATGCGTATCCACGATACGGTAGGGTGCATCCTTGGCGTTGAGATGCGCCAGGATGCGCGTCAACACGGCATGCTTCAGGACATCGGCGAAGTTTCCGGCATGGAAGCCGTGGCGGTAGTTCATCGCCCGCTCTTACGCGGGATGAAGGCCGCTGTCAGCGTGGCGCGTTCACGGTGATGTCGCGCGTGCGGCAGCCGGAGCGATCGACTTCCTCGCAGGTCCGGAAATTGCGCAGGTCCTTGGTGAAGCAGATCCGCACCTCCTGCAGTACGCCGCGTCTGCAGGCGACCGACATCATGTCGGTGCGCAGGCCCGGGTTGGCGGCGACGAATGCGCGCTCCAGGTCGATCGCGGTCCAGTTCTGGTCGCGCTCGACGCCTGCGAGTTGCGGCGGCACGACGATCTTTTCGCGGGCGCGGCGGGTGTCGGCAAAATAGTCGCTCGGGCTCGACCCCGAGCAGGTGCCGTGCTTGCGCCATTGATGGCGGGCGAGGCCTTCGCTGGGGAACAGCCCTTGAGCCTGCTCCATGGCGATCCGGGAGGGCGTGCGCCCGGCCGGGCCGCAATCGGAGGGGTAGCCGCGCTCGTTCTGAGGCCACAGACCGTGAACGACGAAGCGCAGGTTGGCGCCCTCGCCGCATTGCTCGCGGTTGCGTTCGCGCCCGCCATCGAGCTCGCAGAAGCCCGGAGACCAGGACAGGGCCAGCACATAGAAGTCGAATTCGCCAGGCGCGCCGCCGCGTTCGTTGCGCTGGGCGTCGGCCGTGCCGGCGCAGCACATCGCGGCGAGCAGGCAGAGTGTGCGTGCGAACGCCGTCATGGCTCGCGCCTCAGGGCCGGGCCATCTTGCAGTCGGGCGCATAGGTGCGGTGGCGATCGAGCCCCGAGACGCACCAGTTGACGTTCCAGGTCAGCCCGAAGAGGCCGAGATTCTCGCGCACCGAATAATCGACGCGATGGATCGTGCCGTCGTTCAGCGCCATGCGCGCGGTGCAAAAGCGACGCGGGATGAAATCGTCGCCGAGCGGGCGGAAGCCGATCGGCCGGACCTTGTCATAGGACACTGCCTGAAGCGGCCCCCAGAACTTGGCTTCGCGCGAGTTGAACCAGCTCGTGATCTCGCCCAGCACGGCGGGGTCTTCGCAGGCCGGCAGGTTGCCGTACATCGGGATGATGCGGTTCTCGGCCCGGTCGGCTGGATGGACCTGGCGGGCCGAATAGACCTCACGGCGGTGATCCGCCTCGGCGGGCGCGGCCAGGCCGAGGCCGGCGAGAGCGAGGAGGGCGGTTCGCAGCAAAACGCGGCGCATGGGAAAAGCCTCGTGCGGGATCGGCGAATGATATCGTCACGATGGCCGGCCGGGGAGTCGGGGTCAAGGCTGCCTCGCGTCGCGCGCGAAGGCGGACGAGCTCTGTTGCATTTCAGCCTTTCCGCCGATCGCGTCAGGGCTTGCCGGCCCGCCGCTCCATCACGATCAGAGCCAGCCCGGCCGCGACGATCAGCCCCGCGCCGGCCAGCATTTGCGGCGTCGGCCAGTCTTTGAAGACGAGCCAGCCGAAGACCAGCGCCCAGACGATGAGCGTGTACTGATAGGGCACGACGACGGAGGCCTCGGCCAGCTTGAGCGAGCGGGTGACGCACAGATGCGCCACCATGGCGACGATGCCAAGCAGCGCGAGCAGGCCGGTGTCGAGCAGCGTCGGCGTGACCCAGCCGAACGGGATCAGGGCCGCGCCGAGCAACAGCGTGCCAAATGTCTGCCAGCCGACGAGCGTGACGTCTGGCGTGCCGCGCAGATAGCGTCCGGCGATCATCAGCACGGCGAAGAGCACGCTGCCGGCAAGCGCGACCAGCGCCGGCATCGACAGGCTGGCGCCCGACGGGGCCAGCGTCACGATGACCCCGACGAACCCGACGAGCACCGCGAGCCAGCGTCCGGGCGAGACCTTTTCGCCGAGGATCACTGCCGCCAGCACGACGACCCAGACCGGGGCCGCCATCCAGATCGTCATGGTATCGGCGAGCGGCAGATAGACGACGGCAAGGTAGAACAGGCCGGATTCGACCGATCCTAGCGCGGCGCGGACGAATTGCAGTCCCGGCTTCTCGGGCCTCAGCGTCCGCATCACGCCCTGTTTCACGATGAAGGGCGCAAGGACGGCGAGCGCGGCCGCGCTGCGGATCAGCAGCAACTGGCCGACCGTATAGGTCGCGACCAGCCATTTCCCCATCACGTCATTGAGCGAGAACAGCAGGATGCCGAGCAGCATCATGCCGATTCCGGCGAGGGTGGCGTTGCGGGCGGGCATGGGCGGGAAACTGACGGCAGGTTCGAGGCGGGGAGGCTGCTTTCGCGCATGCCTCAGCCCCGGGCAAGACCATGACGCGCAGGACCGCCCGCGTGGCGCGCAGGCCGGCCAATAATTTCGGTACTGACTTAATTAAGTGAATGACGAAATATATCGTCATGGATCGCTTTCTCGCCCTCTCCGACCCGACCCGCCGCCGCATCGTCGAGATGCTGGGGAGCGGGGCTTTGGCCGCAGGCGAGATCACGGCGCGGTTCAGCGTGAGCGCGCCGGCGATCTCGCAGCATCTCAAGGTGCTGCGCGAAGCGGGGCTGGTCACGGTCGAGGTCGCAGGTCAGCGCCGGATCTACCGGCTCGATCCGGCCGGGCTCGACGAATTCGATGCCTGGGTCCGCAAGGTGCGCGGGTTCTGGACCCCGCATCTCGACCTGCTGGAAGAGCAACTGGCGAAAGCCGCCGAAGCCGATGGAGAGAGTGATGACAGTGGCGACAGGTGAGTATGGCGTGGTTCTGGAAAGCGGCGCGGTGCGCTTCGAGCGGCTGCTGCCGGGACCGATCGAGCGGGTCTGGGCCTATCTGGTCGAGGGCGACAAGCGCGCGACCTGGTTTTGCGGCGGGCAGACGCAGCCGCGCATCGGCGGCCACATCGCGCTGTTCTTCAAGCATTCGCTTATCACGCGCGAGCCGCCGCCGGAAAGCGCGCGCAAGATGAACGACGAGGGCGCCATGATGGGCGGCACGATCACGGCCTTCGAGCCGCCGCACCGCTTCGCCTTCAACTGGGTCGGCATGGGCGCGCCGGATTCCGACGTCGAGTTCGAGCTGTCGCGGATGGGCGACAAGGTCAGGCTCGTGCTGACGCATCGCCGGCTCGCCACCAGCGCCCGCATGGCGATGGTCTCCAGCGGCTGGCACCTGCATCTCGATCTGCTCGAGGACCAGCTCGCGGGGCGGGAGCCGCGCGGCTTCTGGTCGGTGCATGAGGCCTTGGAGGCCGAGTATGCGGAACGGCAGAAAGGGTAGGGAGAGCTTGTTAATCCCCGCCCCCCGAAACCTGTGCGATAACCAGCGCGCTCCGCCCGACCAAGGGGGCTGTCGCGAGGCATCGTGCGGCCGGGCGGGGTAGCGGTGTTCATGGTCTTGGCCGTCGCGGGCAAGGCCATGGAGGTGTCGTTCGCCAGGCGGGCTGAAACAGGCAGGCCCGTGTCCTTTGCCGGACTCATCAACTGACGACAAAGCCTAAAGAGAACCGCGTGCGGGGTCGGGCGGTGCCAGACGGGGCCGTTTCGACATCGACATCGACTTCGACATCGGCGCGCGGCCTCCGGCTGCGACGCCAACCGGCCCCGCGCATCCCCTCAGGGACTCGCCAGGAGACTGACCCGAAACCCCGCGGCCCTGGCCGGACGGGGCTTTCGGTGCGCGCGCTCCCTTCTCCCACGAGGGCGAGAACGAGGCGGTGGCTGCGCCTACAGGCTCGCCGCAGCCCTTGCCGCCTGGTCGTATTGCCCGGAAAGCGAACGCATCGCGGCCGCGATTTCGGAGAGGCGGGCCGGGTCCATGCCGGTGCCCAGCACAGGCCTGACCAGAAGCTGCTCGCGGATTTGCGCGTAGCGCAGACAGGCCTCCTCGCCGGCCGGCGTCACGGCGACGGTCTTCTCCTTGCCCTTGCGGCCGGCCTTGAGCAGTTTCAGCCGCTCCAGCTTCTTCAGCGCGTAGTTCACCAGATGCGTGTCCTCGATGTTGAGGACGAGGCAGATGTCGGCCAGGCGCTTGGCCTTGCCACGATGATTGACGTTGTGCAGCACGAGCACGTCGAGCGGCGACAGGTCGGGCATCCCGGCCGCGGCCATGCAGCGCACCATCCAGCGCTGGAAGGCGTGGACCGTCATGTTCATCGCGAA
>LNFM01014028.1_pt1 | contig 10017 bp, 10 predicted proteins | sample 596031 | NCBI WGS metagenome assembly LNFM01 (sample SAMN04254537, study PRJNA301005) | activated carbon metagenome | isolation source: dual media filters at the Ann Arbor, Michigan drinking water treatment plant | place: USA: Ann Arbor | reverse complement strand
TGCGCCAATTGGCAGCGGACCGAGTTGCGCCGGGCCCGGGCCCCCTCGCGGGGACCCGGGCGCCGCCGCGGGCGCTCTAGTTGAGGCCCTTCTCCGTCAGCCAGTCACTGGCGACGTCGTCGGACTCCACCTTGTTGATGTCCGTCTCGGTGTTCCAGGCGAGCAGGTCGTCCGTCGTGATCTGCGCGCTCAGCTCGTTCAGGTCCGTCGAGAGCTGCTCGCCGTACGCGTCGAGCACCTCCGTCGAGATGATCGGGGCGATGTTCTGGGCCGGGAAGAGACCCTTGTCGTCCTCCAGGACCTTGAAGCCCTCCGTCTCGATCTGCGGGGCGGTCGTGTTCCAGATGACCGCATCCACCTCGTTCGCCTTCAGGGCCTCACCGAGCAGCGGACCGAACTCCAGCGTGGTGCGGCCGGCGAACGTGATGCCGTAGAGGTCCGGGTCGGTCAGGCCGATGAAGCACTGCGGACGCTCGAAGCACTGCGACGAGGCGCCGAACTTCAGGCCCGCGTCCGCGACGTCCGAGATCGTCGTGCCCTCGGTGTCACCACGGACCACGAACGCGTCGCCGTCGACGGCGGGCGAGTAGTCGAGCACCGTCGCGCCGATGTCGGCGAACAGCGGGGTGATCACCGCGGCGACCTCCGCCGGGTCGGCCGAGGTGTCCTCGTCCGGCGCCAGCTCCGTCTGCGAGCCGCCGATGTAGTCGATGATCAGGTTCAGGTCACCGTTGCGCAGGCCGTCGATGGCCTCGGTGCGGAAACCGGCCGGCGTGAGGATCTCCACGTCGTAACCCTTGGCCTCCAGGTACTGGCCGTACACCTCGGCGATCGTCACCGACTCGCTGAAGTCCTGTCCACGGAGCGTGATCGTGGGCCCGTCGGGCGTCGTCGCCGCGGCATCGCCGCTGTCGTCGTCGTCCCCACATGCGGCCGCGAACATCGCGACGGCCGCCACCATGGCGATCATCGCGAGCACGGTCCTTCGTCTCATCGAGCTACCCCCGTTCGAGTGTCTGCACCTGCACCTGCCTCAACCGGCGGAACCCGCGCGGGAGGGCGACACGCTCGAGCGCTCCGAACGCCAGACCGGTGAGCGTCGCCAGCCCCGCCACGAGGATCGCGCCTCCGATGAGGAGACTGTCGTTGTTCTGTCCGAGCCCGTCCCGCACGTAACGGCCGAGGCCCTCGCCTCCGAGGAACGCCCGGATCGGCTCCGTCGCGACCACCTGCACGGCGGCCACACGGATACCGCCGAGTATCAGCCCCACGCCGAGAGCCAACTCTACGCGCACCAGTACGTCACGTTCTGTGAATCCCATCGCACGCGCGGCGTCCACCGCACCCGGGTCCGTCTGCCGCACCGCCGTGTACGTCGTGAGGAAGATCGGGGGCAGCGCGAGCATCGTCAACGCGATCCCGATCGGCCACGGCTCGAACCCGTACCCCTGCGTCAGGGAGATCGGGACCAGCAGGCCCGCGATGGCGAACGTCGGGATCGCGCGGCCGATGTTGAGGATCCACGTCGCCCCGAGCTCGGCGCGGCGGTGGTGGGCGAGGATCGCCGCCAACGGCACCGCGATCACGATCGCGACGGCCAGCACCACGGCGCAGAGCGTCAACGTCTCCACGACCGACCCGAGGATGCCGCCCTCGCCGGTCCACGTCTCGCCGTTCGAGAACCACTCCCACAGGCCGATGTTCCGCGGCACCGAGACACCCTGGAGGGGGGCGATCAGGCTCACGCCGCCCGCCCCCGCCGCGCCCACGGCGTCACCGCGCGCCCCAGCAGCCAGATGCCGAGATCGAGCACCAGCGCCAGCGCCACCGACAGGACCGCGCCGACGATCATCGGTGTCCAGTAGGTGCGCCGCAGCCCGTCGAGGATCAGGTCACCGAGGCCGCCCTGGCCGATGATCGACGCGATCGTGACCAGGCCGACCGTCGTGACCGTCGCCACCCGGATGCCGGTGATGATGTACGGCAACGCCAGCGGCAACTCGACCGTCAGCACCCGCGTCCGCGGCGACAGGCCCATCCCGTCGGCCGCCTCGCGCACCGGGCGTGGCACCGCCCGGAACCCCGACATGATGGCCGTGATCAGGATCAGGAACGTGTAGCCCGTCAGGGCGATGACGGCGGGCGTCTTCGACAACCCCGTGTACGGCACCAGGATCCCGAACAGGGCGACGCTCGGGATCGTGTAGATCACCGCGGAGATCGCCGTGATCGGCCCGGCCGTCCAGCGGTAGCGCAGCGCGAGGCCGGCGAGGATCGCCGACAGGATCAGGCCCAGCACCACCGACACCACGGTGAGCTGGATGTGGTCGATCAGCGCCGCCTGGATGTCGTCCCGCTGGTCGCCGATGTAGTTCCACCGGATCAGCGGCTCGCTCGACCCGGACTGCAGCGGGAGGATCACGCGACCTGCTCCGGGACTCCCTCCGCCAGGCAGGCGCGGATGCCCTCGAGGGTCACCACGCCACCGAAGCCACCGTCGTCGTCGATCACGGCCACCGAGGTGCTGGAGGTCATGATGATCTCCATCGCCTCGCGCAGCGTGCTGTCGGGGGTCACCTGCGCCGCGGGGCGCTCACGGGGCAGGTCGCGCAGCGGGCGGCCGCCGTCGAGGCCGCGGCCGTCGACCCACCCGAGGAACCCGCCGTCGTCGACGAGCCCGACCCAGTCGGTGCGGTGCGCCGCCATCGCCTCGCGGGCGTCGTCGGCGGAGGCGTCCAGGTCGAGGACGGGGCCCTGGTTGAAGGGGAGGTCCGCGACGTGGGCGAGCGTCAGGCGCTTCGAGCTGCGGTCGTCACCGACGAAGCGCTCCACGAACTCGGAGGCGGGCGCTGCCAGGATCTCGTCGGGCGGCGCGTACTGCTCGACGATGCCCCCCACGTTCAGCAGGGCGATGCGGTCGGCGAGCTTGATCGCCTCGTCGATGTCGTGGGTGACGATCACGATCGTCTTCTGCACCCGCTCCTGCAGGCCGAGCAGCTCGTCCTGCAGCCGGCCGCGCACGATCGGGTCGACGGCGCCGAACGGCTCGTCCATCAACAGCACCGGCGGGTCGGCCGCCAGTGCCCGGGCCACCCCGACGCGCTGCTGCTGCCCTCCGGAGAGCTCGTCGGGGTACCGCGACAGCATCTCCGGGTCGAGCCCGACGAGCGTCACCAGCTCATCGATGCGGCCGTGGATGCGCTCCTTGTCCCACCCGAGCGCGTGCGGCACCGTCGCGATGTTCTGGGCGATGGTCCGGTGCGGGAACAGCCCGACCTGCTGGATGACGTAGCCGATCCCGCGGCGCAGGCGGGTCACGGGGGTGCCGGTGACGTCCTCACCCTCGATCTCGATGCGGCCCGACGTCGGCTCGATCAGCCGGTTGATCATCCGCAGCGTCGTCGTCTTGCCGCAGCCGGACGGTCCGATCAGCGCGACGATCGATCCACGGGGGATCTCGAGGTCGAGGTTGTCGACGGCGGGGCGGGCGGCTCCGGGGAACCGCTTCGTGATCCCCTCGAGCCGGATGGCCGGCGTCGAGGTCGCCGTGGCGCCGTTCTCCGGGGTGCTCATGGGCGCCACCGGTGGGTCCTCCGCGGGTCGGGTGCTCGGGAAAGCCGGTCACTGCGGCCCGGGGGCCAGCCTGGAGACCCTACCCGGGTGGGCTGATCCCACGCCAGGGATCCGGCTGGGGACGGCGAACAGGGACGCCATGAGGGACGCGATGGTCGCTCCGGGCGGGAACACGGACGCCCTGCGGATGCAGATCGAGGCCGAGCTGCGCGCCGAGGCGCGGGAACGCCACCGCAGGTGGTGGATGATCGGCGGCGGGGTCCTCCTCGCCATCTCCCTCGCCCTCAACCTGCTGATCCTCGCGTGGCCGGGGGCGGTCGGGATCGCCTCCGGCGCCGACGTCCGGGCGGTCCGCGCGGAGGCCGCCGCCGGCGCCGCGGCCCAGGCGCAGAGCGCCCGCGAGGCGCGCGCCGCCGCGCTCGTCGCGGCACGCCGGTCGGCCCGGGCGGGGAGCGCCGCCGCCGCCGTCCCCGTCATCTGCGCCACGCTCACCGAGCTCGGCGACTGGTCGTTCCTGTCGGGCGAGAAGCCCGACCTGGCCTGCCCTCCCGCCACCTGACCCCGCCCGTCCGCGTCACGTCCCGCGCCGCGGGCCACCCGGGGCCGCCATGACGACGCCCTGGTGGAAGAGCGCGGTCGTGTACCAGGTGTACCCGCGCAGCTTCGCCGACGCGGACGGCGACGGCGTCGGCGACCTCGGCGGTGTCGTCCGCCGCCTCGGCCACCTGGCGCGCCTCGGCGTCGACGCCGTCTGGCTGTCGCCGTTCTACCCGTCGCCGATGGTGGACTTCGGCTACGACGTCTCCGACTACACCGACGTCGACCCCGTCTTCGGGGACCTCGCCACGTTCGACACCCTCGTCGGGGAGGCCCACGCCCTCGGCATCCGGGTGGTCATCGACTGGGTCCCGAACCACTCCTCCGACCAGCATCCGTGGTTCATGGCGTCGCGGTCCGGGCGCGACGACCCGCACCGCGACTGGTACATCTGGCGCGACGGCCGGCCCGGCGGGCTGCCCCCGAACGACTGGGAGTCGACCTTCGGCGGCCCGGCGTGGACCCTCGACCCCGCCACGGGGCAGTGGTACCTGCACTCCTTCGCGGTGGAGCAGCCCGACCTGAACTGGGCGAACCCCGCCGTCGCGGAGGCGATGCTCGACACGCTGCGGTTCTGGCTCGACCGCGGCGTCGACGGGTTCCGCATCGACGTCGTCCAGGACCTCGGGAAGCAACCCGACGCGCCCGCCGGCGTCGCGGAGTGGCCGCGCGACCAGGACTGGACGGAGGGGCACGCCGTCATGCGGCGGGTGCGCGCCGTGCTCGACGAGTACGACGACCGCATGGCGGTCGGCGAGGTCTACGTCCTCGACCAGCGCCGCCTCGTCCGGTTCCTCACCTCCGGCGAGGAGCTGCACCTCGCGCACAACTTCGTGTTCCTGCGCTGCCCGTGGGACGCCGCCCGCTTCCACGACGTCATCGACGAGTTCATGCGGGAGGCGACGGGCGCCGCCTGGCCGACGTGGTGCCTCGAGAACCACGACCACGCACGGGTCGCGTCCCGGTGGGACGACGGCGGTCACGGGCCGGCGCGGGCCCGGGCGGCGGCGCTGCTGCTGCTCGCCCTGCGCGGCACCGCCTTCCTCTTCCAGGGGCAGGAGCTCGGCCTGCCCGACGTCCACATCCCCGAGGACCGGATCGTCGACCTCGACGGCCGCGACCCCGAGCGGTCCCCGATCCCCTGGGAGCGGCCGTCCGTCGCGGGGCCGGGCGCCGGCTTCACCACCGGGGAGCCGTGGCTTCCGATCACCGGCGACGCCGAACGCCTCGCCGTCGCCGCCCAGCGGGTCGACCCGCGATCGGACCTCGCGCTGTGGCGGCGACTGATCGCCATGCGGCGGTCCCGTCCCGCCCTGTCACCCGCCGGCGCGCAGACCCTTCTCGACCCGGGGACGGGGGTCCTCGCGTGGGTGCGCGAGGCGCCGGGTGAGCGGCTGCTGATCGCGATCAACATGGGCCGCGAGGCCGTGCGCCTCGACCTGGACCTGCCGGGCGCCGGGGCCGCACGCCTCGAGCTCTCCACCGACCCCGACCGCGTCGAGGACGACGTCGACGTGCGCGCCCTCGGCATCGCCCCCGACGAGGGCGTCATCGTCCGCCTGGTCTAGACGGTCCGGCGGGCGATCGCGACGGCCAGCTCGTCGCGGGTCATGTCCGACCGGCCGGGGATGTCCATCTCCCGTGCCCGCGCGTAGAGGTCGTCCCGGGTCGCCGACGCCAGCTCGGCGGGCGGAGGGGCGGCGTGGCGCACCGCGAACCACCGGTGGCCGTACGGCTCGAGGTCGATGACGAGGCCGTCGTCACCCTCGGTGACGGCGTCGTTGCGCCCGAACAGGTCGTCGAGGCGGTCGACGCCGCCCCGCGCGAGCGCGCCGAGGTCGGCCCGCGCCGGCCGTCCCGCGAGGTTGTGGACGAACGCGAGGGCGCGCCCGTCCCACTCGCAGACGTGGGCGAGCACCGCGGCGTCGCCGGCGTCGATGCGGCGGTGCCGGCCGTGTCCGACCTCGGGCGACTCCCGGCGGCGGCGGATGAGCCGCTCGAACCAGTTCAGCAGAGACCCCTCGTCGCGTCGCTGGGCCGCCACGTTCACGGCCGACGCGTCGAAGCCGGGCGCGTCGGTGACGGGGCGGCAGAGGTCGCCGGGCGCGGCCGACGAGAAACCCGCGTTCGGGCCGTCGGTCCACTGCATCGGCGAGCGCACCGCCATCCGGCCCGGGATGTCGCGGTTCTCCCCCATCCCGATCTCCTCCCCGTAGAAGAGGACGGGGGCGCCGGGGAGCGAGAACGCGAGGGAGTACGTCATGCGGATGCGGCGTTCGTCGCCGCCCATCATGCGCGGCACGCGCATCCGCAGGCCGCGGCCGAAGAGCTGCAGGTCGGGGTCGGGGCCGAACGCGGCGAACACCTCCCCCCGCTCGTCGTGGGTGAGCTGGTCGAGGGTGAGCTCGTCGTGGTTGCGGGCGAAGACCGCCCAGCCGCACTCGTCGGGCGGGTCGATGCGCGCGTCGAGGGCCGCCGCGAGGGGCCCCGCGTCGCCGCGGGCGAGCGACAGGTACATCGTCTGCATCGCGCGGAAGTCGAACATCATGTCGAGCTCCCGGCGCCCCTCACCGAAGAACACCGCCTGGTCGGGCGGCGGCAGGTTCACCTCGCCCAGCAGCACCGCGTCGCCGCGCCGGCGGCCGATGTACGCGCGGAGGTCGGCGAGCAGGTCGTGGGGGTCCTGCAGGGCGCCGTCCGGCATGCCGTAGGGCTCGATGAGGAAGGGGACCGCGTCGACGCGGAACCCCGCGAGGCCCTGCTGCAGCCAGAACCCCGCGATCCGCGCGATCTCCTGGCGCACCCGGGGGTTCCCGACGTTCAGATCGGGCTGCTCCGTGTAGAAGCGGTGCAGGTACCAGGCGCCCGCCGCCGCGTCGTACGCCCAGTTGGAGTCCTCGGCGTCGGGGAACACGAGGTCGCCGGGGCGCTCCGCCGGCTTCTCGTCGCTCCAGACGTACCAGTCGCGGTACGGCGAGTCGGGAGACGACCGGGCGGCCTGGAACCACGGGTGCTCGACCGAGGTGTGGTTCACCACGAGGTCGGCGACGACCCGGATGCCGCGGTCACCGGCGGTGCGGACCATCTCGGTGAAGTCGCCGAGGGTCCCGAGGCGCGGGTCGACGGCGTAGAAGTCGAGGATGTCGTAGCCGTCGTCGCGGTGGGCCGTCGGGAAGAACGGCATCAACCACAGGCACGTGACGCCCATCCCCGCGAGGTAGTCCATCCGCTCGCTGACGCCGGCGAGGTCGCCGTGGCCGTCGCCGTCGGTGTCGAGGTACGTCTCGACGTCGAGGCAGTAGATGATCGCGTCGCGCCACCACAGGTCGCCGGAGACGGTGCGGCTCATGCGATCACCTGCAGCACGTCGCGGCCGAACGCGTCGATGAACGCGTCCTGCTCCTGCCCGACGTGGTGGATGTTGATCTCGTCGAAGCCGAGCTCCGCGAACTCCTGCAGCCACGCCGCGTGGCGGCCGAGGTCGCTCGAGACGAGGACGCACTCGCGGACGTCCTCGGGCCGCACGAACCGGGAGGCCTCGTCGAAGTGCTCGACGGTCTCGAGGTCCCACGGGATCGGGGGGGCGAAGGCGTTGCTGCGCCACTGGTCCCAGGCGATGTCCATCGCCTCCTGTTCGGTGGGGGCCCATGAGACGTGGACCTGCAGCACCATCGGCCGGCCCTCCCCGCCCCCCTCCCGGAAGGCGTCCACGACGCGCCGGAGCGTCTCGACGGGGCGGTGGACGGTCGCGAGGCCGTCCGCCCAGCCGCCGACCCAGCGTGCGGTCTCCTCGCTGACGGCGGCGCCGATCAGCGGCGGCGGCGACTCGGGGCGGCTCCACAACCGCGCGCGGTCGACGGTCACGAGCCCGTGGTGGGTGACCTCCTCGCCGGCGAGCAGCGCCCGGATGACGTCGACGCACTCACGCAGGCGGGCGTTGCGTTCGGGCTTCGGCGGCCAGCGGTCGCCGGTGATGTGCTCGTTCGACGCCTCCCCCGACCCGAGGCACACCCAGAGGCGCTCCGGGAACATCTCGGCGAGGGTCGCCATCGCCTGGGCGATGATCGCCGGGTGGTACCGCTGGCCGGGGGCGGTCACCACACGGAACGGCAGGTCGGTGGTCGCGAGCGCCGCCCCCAGCCACGACCACGCGAACCCCGAGTGGCCCTGGCGGGCGCTCCACGGTGAGAAGTGGTCGGAGGACATCCCGACGGTGAACCCGGCGTCCTGGGCGCGGCGGGCCGCCTCCAGGAGACGTCCGGGCGGGATCTGCTCATGGGATGCGTGCCAGCCGATTCGCGTCATGGCGTCACCATCCCCGCCGGGGACCCGTCCGAACCGGCCGTCGCCGATCGAAACGTGGCAGGTGCCCCGGGACCCGGGGGTGCGTCGGATGCGCCGGAGCGGGAATCCTCGCCCCGCTCGCAATTTGAGAGGCGCCCGATCCACGGGCCCCCGGACACTCAAGGAGAGCGACATGACCACACGACGCGACGACACTCGTACGTCCCGGGAGTACGACACCGGCAGCCTGCTGGGTCCCGAGGACTACCCCACGACGACGTCGATCCCGCCGCTCGAGAACCTGGCGGGCATGGAGGTCCGCGACAGCAGCGGCGACAAGGTCGGCACGGTCGATGACGCCTACGTCGACGATCAGGGCTCGTACGTCCGCTACCTGGCCGTCAAGACCGGCTGGTTCGGCACGAAGCGCCACATGGTCCCCGTCGACGATGTCCGCATGGAGTCGGCCGACGGCGAGGAGTACCTGGTGCTGCCGTACGACAAGGACCGGCTCAAGGAGGGGCCCGCGCTCGACCGCGACGAGGACTTCACGCGCGAGCACGAGGACCGCACCTACGGCCACTACGGCCGGACGGGGTACTGGGACGCCGTGCGCGCCCGCCAGACGACGCCGGCGCCGACCCCGGAGATCGCCGAGGCCGAGGTGGCCGACGCGATCGACCGCGGCGACGACCCGAACAAGATCGCCGTCAAGCGCTGGGGCGTCTAGGCAGCCATCACGGGGAACGTCGCCGGTCCGCCGGCGACGCGGATGCACGTACTCGGCGGGCTGGATATCCAGCCCGCCGATGTGCGCCCGGCGGAACTCCCCGCAGCTCCGCGCGGAAACCCAGGACGGCGTTACGACCCCATCGGTCGTATGTCTCGGTCGCGAGCCTGCAGCGCCGCGTGCGTCAGCATCGTGATCTCGTCATCCGGACCGGCAACCACGCACGCTCGGTCCCACCCCGTTTCGAGTCGGTCGGAGTGGCGTGCGATCTCGAGGGCCTCGTAGCCGTCCGGCAGTGAATCGCCCACGCGAAAGTAGCCGCGGCCACTGGCGCCCGCCCCCCTGATGAGCGCCGCCCAACCGCCTCGGTCGTCCTCGTTGAAGTTGACCACGTGCCGAGCGGACCCCCCCTCGGCGCCGAGGACGAAAACGCCGGCGTACCTCCGGGGACCACCGAAGACTGAGGTCGGGTGGAGGTTCACTCCGACACCGAAAAGCCCTCCCCCGAGGTCAGAAGGCGCCTGCCATACGTGGAACGCGGAAATCAGATCCTCCGTCGCGTCGGGCCACGGGTAGCGGAAGTCGCTCTGATCGAATACCGGGACGCGTCGCCACGCCCCCTGGGTTGGTGACTCCCCCTCCAGTTCCGTGGTGAGGGCCTCGCGAATCTCCGCGATCGCCCGGATGTGGTGATCCAATCGGATGAGAAGTCCGTGAGCGCTGGACATCGTCCGCCCTTCCCAAGTAGATGGCAGCGACCCCATGTTAATTCCCGAACGCACCTCTGTCAAGAAACAATGGTCAGCCCTATGTACTGGCGGGGAAGCGCGGGG
>LNFM01014027.1_pt1 | contig 10019 bp, 6 predicted proteins | sample 596031 | NCBI WGS metagenome assembly LNFM01 (sample SAMN04254537, study PRJNA301005) | activated carbon metagenome | isolation source: dual media filters at the Ann Arbor, Michigan drinking water treatment plant | place: USA: Ann Arbor | reverse complement strand
GACGGTTTAGAACCGTCGAAGCGGACCCTGGCACCCGCCCCGGTCTGTTCGACCTTTAACGGGGCGATGCGAGTGCCGTTATTGTCCAGCGCGAACGCCTTGACGCCGGTCCTCCCCTTCCAGACAACGGTCGCGTCGACAGGCTCGGTCCGCAGGGGGGGAAGGCCCGGGTCGGCCGTCTCGCGCCTCAGGTCGTCGGCCCATCGAAAACCGGTCGGCTCGACTCTTGCGATCGTCGTCAGCAAGATCCGGCCGGTCCGCGACAGCGGTGCTTCCGAGGCGGAGGACGCGACGACGACCCCGTAGGTATTCTCAACGTCGAACGAGAGGTACGGGAGTTCCACCGGGTCTCCACCCGGCCAGCCGGCGACCCCCTCGGTGAACGGGGTCTCGATGACCAGCCGGCCGCGGTCGGGTTCCCAGCCCTGGACCGAGTTCCTCCGGCCACGGGAGGGGGCCGGCTTCGGGTCTGGGGCCGGCCCGTGACCCCTGAGCAGGATCGAGGAGGCGTGGGGCCAGAGCCCGAAGACGTGGGGCGCGGCGTTCGCGACGGCCGGGAGTTGGAAGATGTCCTCGCCGCCGGCGATGCCTGGCGCGCCCTCCCCCCAGGGTTCGGGGAAAAGAAAAATCCCGCGGCGGACGATCGCGTCCCAGTCCTCATCCAGGGCGGTCCTCGCGGCGAGGAGCTGCTCGGCCCCGTCGTAGGCCGACGCCCAGGTCCCCTGCGTGAAGTCGCACCACTGTCCGAGGACGTAGGGCCGGTCGGCCTTCCGCTTGCGCGCGGCGTCGGCGATCAGGCCGCCGTCGGTGCTCCAGAGCGACGACCGACGGGCCGGGTTCATCAGGGAAGGGGCCAGCCAGTAGATCCGGTCGTCGATCAGGTCGAGCCCCTTGGACGCCATCGCCTCGCTGAACTCGGGCTCGCGACGCCAGTGGGAGACCCCCGCCACGGGGGCCCGAAGGCCGTCCTTGCGGAGTGTGTCGGCCAGACCCGTCCAGTGCGACGCCTCCAGACTTTGCCAGAGCCTTCGGCCGGTGCCGGTGGTGCTCTTCGCCGCGACTTCCCGGTAAGCCCTGGCGTAGTCGCCGGGGAGGGCCGTCGGGTTCTCGATCAGGTCGAACATCGAGGTCTCGCCGGCGAGCGTGACCCAGGCGAGGCCCGGGTCTTCGTTCAGCGACTTCCCGGTCTCGACGTTCTTCCTGGAGAGGAACTTCCGGGCACTTTCGGCGAAGGGTCCGGAAATCTTCGGGTCGATCAACCCGGCGGGGCCGCCGCCGGGGGGCAGGGCTCCGGGCATCGCGACGCCGTCCCCGGCCCGGAACCGCCGGGCCCCCTGAAGTTCCAGGGCGACGTAGATCCCACGCGATTCCAGTGCGGCGACGAAGTGGTCGAACCGGGCGAGGGCCACCGGGTCGAACGCCTTGGTGTCGTCACGGGTGTCGTCGAAGAGGCTACGGTCGGGGCCAATGGGTGTGTCCAACTCGCCGAACCGGACGAGGTTGACCCCCGAGCGGGCGAGCCTGTCGGCCAGTTCATCGGCCCTGTCGGGTTCGAGGAAGCCGGCCGGGGGGAGGAGCTGTACGCCGAAGAATCGGGCCCGCCGACTCCCCTGGCGGAAGTGGAACCGGCCGTCTTTGATCGTGACAGGGCCGTGCTTGCCGGCGGGGCCGTCCATCAGGAACGAGAAGTCGAGCGCGGAACCTTTCTCGATGTGGGTGGACGGGGAGAACGGTCGCCAGTTCTCGATCTCGTCGTCGACGTGGTACGGCGACCATGTGCCCGAGTCGGCCGTCGGGGAGGCGGAGATGACCACGTCGTCGACCCGGAGGTTGCCCACGCCGTCGGTCTTTTCGACCTGGAAGACGGCCCGGACGGCCCCCCTCGGCACGGGGATCACCTGCCGTTCGTCGCGCCAGCCGAACGAGCCCGCCCAGACGAAGGCGCGGACCCCCCGTGTGAGCCCCGGCAAGATCTTGCCGTTGTCGTCGAGGAAAAAGAAGCTGGCCGCCGCTCCGCCGCTGCCTCGGAGCCCCTGGCCCCTGGCCCTGAGTCGGACCTCCAGCGCCGGGAGGCGGTCGACGGGCATTCCGAGGCTGGTGAGGGCACGCGCCCCTCCCCGGAGGAATTCGAGGCAACTGGTCGACTCGCGGGAGTCGTAAGCGCGACGCGCGCCGTCATCAACGGTCCAACCCTCCGCGCCAGGGTCCCCCCGCTCGAAGTCGCCGTTGCGGACGAGGTTCGTGCTGGTCTCCGGCTTCCTGGGGACGAGGTCGATCGTGAGTCCGTCGATGTCGAGGGTGCCGGTCGCTCCGATGAGACCGACCGAGAAGATCGCCTCGAGGGTCGTTTCGGGGAGCGGGATCCGCTTGGAGACGCGGGTCCAGCCGGTGTAGCCCTGGAAGGACCGGGTCGTCCAGGGGCCGAGCGCCCCCCTGCCGACGTGCCGGACGTCCTTGCCGATAAAGTCGATGATGAGGCCCGGCTCCTCGCCGAGTCGTTCGCCGTTCTGGATGCGGTCGATCCGCACCCAGAGGCCGAGGACGACCGCCTCATAGTCCCTGCCGTTCACGCCGAACGCGCGGCTGAGGCGGGCGGGGCGGCCCGGCCGGTCGCATTCGAACCGGATGAATCGGGGGCCGTCGGCACCCCCCTCGTCGACGAACTTGCCGTCACGGAGGTTGTACCAGCCGTCAGGGATGCCGTCGCCGTTTTCGTCGGTTTCGAGCCGGTCGATCGGAGGCGGGAGTGGGCGGACCACGAGGCCGTCGGCCTCGGGGTCCTGGGCCCTCAGGGGGGGCCCGCTGCCGAAGAGGAGGGCGACGAGGACGAGAGCGACGGGCGTCGTTCTTGGGCAGGGGTTCACGGCTTGTCCTTCCCCGATTCCTCGGCGGCTTTCTTGCGATTCTCCGCGGCCTCGCGCTGGGCCTTGCCGGTCATGGGGACGAAGAGGGTCGGCCGCAACTCGCGGCGGGTCAACTTGCCGTCCTTTTTCTCGACGAGGTAAACCACCTGGTTGAACCGGTCGCCGAGTGGGATCACCATCCGACCCCCCTCCTTGAGCTGGGCGACGAGCGGGGGGGGGATCGCCTCCGGGGCGCAGGTCACGATGATCGCGTCGAAGGGGGCCGCCTCGGGCCAGCCGGCGTATCCGTCGCCGGCCCGGGTGTGAACGTTGTCGTATCCGACCTCCTTGAGGACCGCCGTCGCCCGCTTGCTCAGGGGCTCGTGGATCTCCACGGAGTAAACGTCCTTGACGACCCTGGAGAGGATCGCGGCCTGGTAGCCCGACCCGGTCCCGACCTCGTAGACCTTGTCGGTCGGCTTGGGTTGGAGGGCCTCCGTCATGAAGGCGACGTCGAACGGCGGGGTGATCGTTTGTCCCTCGCCGATCGGGATCGACTCGTCGTCGTAAGCCTGGCGGCGGGTTCCCGGCGGCAAGAACTTGTGGCGGGGGACCGTTCGAAAGGCGTCGAGCACCCGGGGGTCCTTGAGCCCCCGCTCGACGAGGTGACGCTCGACCATCCTGAGCCGCTGTGCCTTATAGGCGGCCTCGGCCGTCTCCGAGTCCTGTCCGCGTCCGACCGCCGCCCCGACGAGCAAGCCCGCGAGCACCGCGAGGGTCGTGGCGTGCCGTCCGAATCGTGGTCTGGTCATGGCAGATTCCATCCCCTTCAAAGGACTGATGGGGGGCCCCGAATCTAACCCCCCGCCGACCGGCAACCCTTTCGTAGCATAACCATTCGGGTTGGTCGGTGGAACCCGACGGGTTACAATGACGGTCTCGAAACGGACGGGACCGGCGACGCCGGGCCCCGGCGTTTTTCTTGGAACGGAGCGACGCCCGAGATGTTCCGAACTCGGCCGCGGAAATCCTGGTTGTCCCTTGTGTGGCTGGCCACTCTCACCGCCGCTGCGCCGCCGGCGTCGGGCCCCCGCCCGTTCACCCAGGTCACGCTCCGCGGCACGGTCGTTGAGCTGTCGGGCCTCTTGAAGGGCCTCAACGGTCGGTTCGATCCCGAACCGATCGCCGCCCAGGTCGTCTTGAAAGGCGATGACGGCACCGTGACACCGCTTCTGAGCGACGACGCGAGCCGCGCGCTCTTTGAGGACGACCGCCTCCGCGGCCGGCGGACTGAGATCGTGGGACGTCGGTTCGAGGGTTTTCCTTACCTTCAGGTGCTCCTCTTTCAGATTGAAGACGAAGGAACGCTGCGGACGCCCGAATATTATTGTGAGATTTGCACGATCAGCGTCCGGTTCCCGCAGATCTGCCCTTGCTGTCAGGGGGCGATGGAACTCCGGATGAGCCCGGAGCGTTGAGGACGGTCGGCCGACCGGTTCCGGCCCGTCACAGGGGCCCGCTCACGTTCCCGCGAACTCGCGGCGGCTTCGCCGAGTAAGGAAGGTCATGGTGTCGCTCGTCAACGCCAACACCGCCTTGAGCCTGGTCGGTGCCGTCGCCGTCGGCTCGACGCTCCTCTCGCTGGCGACGCTCCTCTGGGCGACCCGGCGGCGGAAACGGCTCCCCGACTACACCCCGCCCGTCACGATCTTCAAGCCGCTCAAGGGGCTGGACGAAGACCTGGAGGCCAACCTCCGCTCGTTCTTCCTCCTCGACTATCCTTGCTACCAACTGCTTTTCGGCGTCGCCGACCCGGAAGACCCCGCCGTGCCGGTGGTCCGTCGACTGATGGAAGAGTTCCCCGGCCGGGACGCCCGGCTCGTCACGGGCAACCCGCTCTTCGGGCTGAACCCGAAGGTCGAGAATCTCGCGGCGATGGAGCCGTACCGGAAGCACGACGTTCTGCTCGTCAGCGACTCGAACGTCAGGGTCCGTCCGACCTACCTCCGTGAGACCGCCTGCTACCTCGCCGAGCCCGGCGTCGGCCTGGTTTCGAACCTCTTCGCCGGGGTCGAGGAGCAGCAGACCGCGGCCGTCCTGGAGAACCTCCAACTCAACGGGTTCATCGCCGGCGGCGTGGCCGCGGCCTCCGTGTTCGGCGTGACCTGCGTCGTCGGCAAGTCGATGCTCATGCGGGCCGACGCCCTGGCGGCGGCCGGCGGTTTCGCTTCGGTCCGCAACCTCCTCGCGGAAGACCAGGCGCTGGGGGTCCGGATCCGCAAGGCGGGCTACCGGATCAGGCTGAGCCACCACGTCATCGAGAACGTCAACCACCGCCGCGGGTTCGTCTGGTTCCTCAACCGCCACTCGCGCTGGTACAAGATCAGGCTCCAGATGGCTTTGCCCGCCTTCCTCTTCGAGCCGCTGACCAACCTCACTGTGGTCGGCCTCGTGCTCGCCCTCGCCGAAAAGACGGGGGTCGCCTGGGGGGCACTTTTCCTCCTGGTCGGTCTGGGCATGGCCCGCGACGCCTTTCAGACGTACTGGCTCCGCGGCAGCCTCCCCAAGCTCCGCCACCTCCTGCTGAGCCCGATCAAGGACCTCCTCCTTCTGCCGATCTGGTTCGACGCCCTCTTCGACAAGCGGATTCACTGGCGTGGCAACACGTTCCAGATCGGCCGCCTGACCCGACTGCGGCACGCACGGGCCTCGCGTTCGGTCCGCCGCCGGGTCCGCCGGGTCCGCCGCTTCCGGGCGGGGTGATCGGCCTGCCTCGGCGACCCTCATTTTCAGATTTAACCCTTGCCCCAACGCGGGTTTGGTCGAATACTCTCGGTTGAATCGCCGCACACCGATGGGCGGGAAGGGGGGACCTTGATGGAAGATGACGACGGCGGCCCGAGGGCCTCCGGCGCGGACCTCCGCAACAGTCGACATCGAACCCGCCCAGCACCTTCCCCTACCCCAATCACCCGGCGGAGTCTCGTCCTCCTCGCCGCGGCTGGCTTGTGCCTCGCCTCTTGTGGCACTCCCCGGGACGGAAACGCCCTCGGCAAGTCGAAGGCGTCCGGCGTAATCCGGTACGGCGGCGACAAGGAAGGGGGCGGGCCTTACCTGTTCCCCGATCCGGACGACCCCAGGAACGTCACCGGGTTCGAAGCCGAACTCATGGTCGCGCTCGCCGGTGGACTCGGGACGACCGCCGAGTTCTCGCAGGGGCAATGGGACCGGCTCCTTCAGAACCTCGACGCGGGGCGTATCGATCTCGTCTGCAACGGCTACGAGTGGACCGAGAACCGGGCCAGGAACTATCTCGCGACACGCCCTTACTATCTCCTTCGGCTCCAGTTCATGGCCCCAGAGGGGGGGCCGTTGCGGTCCTGGGAAGACGTGAAGACGCCCCGGCCCGATGGCAGGCCCTGGCGGGTCGGGGTACTGGTCGCGTCCTCCGCCGACTCGTTCGCGGCGGAGGACGGGGGAGCGGCCGTGGAGGTCGTCCGGTTCGACGGCGCGACCGACGCCATGGCCGCCGCGGTCAACGGCCAGATCGACGCGACCCTGCAAGACCTCCCGGCCGCGGTCTTCTACCGGGACCGGTTTCCCACCCTCAAACTCGCCGGCGACCCGGTCGGCCGTTTCTACTGTGTGCTCTATGTCAGACGCGACGACGTGGCCCTGCGCGACGCCCTCAACGACGGCCTCAGCCGGCTGGAGGCCTCGGGCTCGCTCAGGACGATCCTCGAACGTTACGGCATCTGGGACGAGTCCCAGGCGGAACTAGCGAGCCTCCCCCCGGAGACCTTCGTGGTCACAGGCGCGGGCCAGGACCGGGGGTTCTCACTCCTTCGGCGATATGCCCCGCTTTTGCTCGACGCCGCGACGGTCACGATCGTGCTTTCGATCTGCTCGATGCCGCTGGCGATGGCGATCGGCCTGGCCGTGGCTCTGGGGCGACTCTACGGCCCGGCGGCGGTCCGCTGGGTCCTCTCGGTCTACGTGGAGATCCTCCGCGGGACGCCGCTGATGCTCCAGTTATACGTCCTGTTCTACCTCCTGAAGCTTCCCCCCTGGGTCGCCGGGATCACCGGACTCGCGATCAACTATTCCGCCTACGAAGCGGAGATCTACCGGGCGGGGCTCCAGGCGATCCCCCAGGGTCAGATGGAGGCGGCGCTGGCGCTGGGGATGTCGCGGGGGATGGCCCTGCGCCGGGTGATCGTCCCACAGGCGGTTCGGATCGTGATCCCGCCGGTGACGAACGACTTCATCGCGCTGTTCAAGGATACGTCGGTCTGTTCGGTCATCACGCTGGTCGAGCTGACGAAGCAATATTCAATCCTGGCGAACTCGACCGGCGGCGTGGTCGAGTTCGCCATGGCGACTGCATTGCTTTACATGGCAATGAGCCTGCCGCTTTCCTGGTTCTCCCGTTGGTCGGAACGACGCCTGAGTGACCCTGGCTCGAAAGGGGGTGCGGAAGAATGAATCCGATGATCGAAGCCCGCGAGGTCTGGAAGCGTCACGGCACCCTGGAAGTCCTGAGGGGGGCGAGCCTGACCGTCCACCGCGGCGAGGTGGCCGTCATCATCGGGCCTTCGGGGAGCGGCAAGAGCACGTTCCTACGCTGCCTTAACGGGCTGGAACGGTTCGACCGGGGAGAGGTGAGCCTGGGCGGTCTCGCGCTCGACCCGGGGGGCCGCGGGGCGGGACGGACGGCCGTCCTCCGCCAGATCCGCCGGCGGGTTGGCATGGTCTTTCAAAGTTTCAACCTGTTCGCCCACCGGACGGTCCTGCAGAACGTGACCGAGGCGCCGATCCACGTCCTGGGTGAGCCCGTTGCCGCCGCCGAGGCGAGGGCCAGGGTCCTGCTCGACCGGGTCGGACTGGGGTCGAAGCTCCAGGCGATGCCCAGGCAACTCTCGGGGGGGGAGCAGCAGCGCGTGGCGATCGCCCGGGCGCTGGCGATGAACCCCGAGGCGATCCTCTTTGACGAGCCCACCAGCGCGCTTGACCCGAAGATGACCGGGGAAGTCCTGGCCGTGATGACCGACCTGGCCCGCGACGGGTTGACGATGGTGGTCGTCACGCACGCGATGCGGTTCGCCCGCCAGGTCGCGCACACCGTCCACGTCGTCGAAGGGGGGCGCGTGGTCGAATCCGGACCGCCCGCGCAGATCTTCGAGGAGCCCCGGCAGGAGGCGACCCGTCAGCTCGTTTGCGAGGCGGTGGCCGCCTGACGGCCCCCTTCTGTTCCCTCCGTCCGGCCGACCCCGAATTCCCGTCAGGAGACTGTCACGGGGGTCTGTCCGCGCCGTTGTTCGAAGGAACAGCGAATAACGTCCCGCGGACGGACTCGCAAGACGATCCATGGTCGGACGAGCCTGACTCAGGTCGTCGGAACGGCCGGACGGAAGTGGTCGGAGGTTGGAGCGTCACGTCCAACCCCTCCCCTTCGACGTCCGATCCCGTCCGTCGACAACGTGAGACGCCGGCCCCTTCCTTCGGGACGGGTGTCGTCGCCCCGCGACATGCTCGGTGCCGGCCTGGGGCGGCCTGCCGGGTGAGACCGGGCGATCATGGATACCCGACCGGCGACACCGTCCCCCGCGGTGCCGCCGGTTCTCGCGCGCCGACGACTGAATTCGAATCAGTTTCGCAGACTTGACAGCGGCGCGGGGATCCGGCCGCCGTGGCCGACGAAGGCGGACGACCCGCCGGCGGCGTGGATCGGCAGGATCTGCATTTCTCCGAAGAGCCCGCCGAAGACGGCGCGGTCGCCGGCCGCCTTGCCCGGGACCGGGATCACCCGAACGGCGGTCGTCTTGTGGTTGATGACGCCGATGGCCACCTCGTCGGCGATCAACGCGGAGAGGGTTTCGGCGTCGGTGTCGCCGGGGACGGCGATCATGTCGAGCCCAACCGAGCAGACCGCGGTCATCGCTTCGAGCTTCGAGAGGGTCAGGTCGCCCGCCTCGACCGCCTGCGCCAGGGCCGAGTCTTCACTGACGGCGATGAATGCCCCGGAGAGCCCGCCCACGGAGGACGAGGCGAAGCTCCCCCCCTTTTTGACCGCGTCGTTCAGCAGGGCGAGCGCGGCGGTCGAGCCGGGCGCCCCGATCCGGACCACGCCCATCGCCTGGAGGATCTCGCCGACGCTGTCCCCCACCTGCGGCGTCGGCGCCAGGGAGAGGTCCACGATCCCGAACGCGACCCCGAGCCGGGCGGCGACCTCGCGGCCGATCAACTCGCCGATCCGGGTGACGCGGAAGGCCGTGCTCTTGATCTCCTCGGCGATCTCGCCGAGCGTCGGGTTGGTCGCGGCGTGGGCCACCAGGTCCTCGACGGCCGCCTTCACGACGCCGGGGCCGCTGACCCCGATGTTGATCACGCAGTCGGGCTCTCCGGGCCCGTGGAACGCACCGGCCATGAACGGGTTGTCGCTCGGGGCGTTGCCGAAGATCACCAGCTTGGCGCAGCCGAAGCCGTCGTGGTCCTTCGTCCGCTCGGCGGTCTCCTTGAGGACGCGGCCGAGGGCGAGGATCGCGTCCATGTTGATGCCGGCGGCCGTCGTCCCGACGTTCACGCTGGCGCAGACCCGGCCGGTCGTGGAGAGAACCTCGGGAAGCGCCGCGATCAACCGGCGGTCCCCTTCCGTCCAGCCCTTTTGCACCAGAGCGGTGAACCCGCCGACGAGGTCGACCCCGACCTCCCCGGCGACCTCGTCGAGCGTCCGGGCGAGGGCGAGGAACCCCTCGGCGTTGTGCGCGGCGGCCAGCATCGCCACCGGGCTGACGGCAATCCGCCGGTTGACGATCGGGATTCCGTAGCGCTGTTCGACTTCGAGGCAAACGCTTCGGAGTCGGCCGGCGTGGCGGAGGATGCGCTCCCGGACGCGGCCGCACAACTCGCTGACGTTCGGCGAGGCGCAGCTCTGAAGGTCGATCCCCATCGTCACCGTGCGGACGTCGAGCTTGTGCTGGCGGATCATCCCGAGGGTCGATAGGACGTCCTCAGTGCGGTACAACGGCGTCTCCTTGCTGTCTCATGGCGGGGCCGACGCGGACCGGACTGGGCTCGCTCGTGGCCAGGAAGATGTTCTCGTGCTGCACGAACGCTTCAAGTTCGTGGTCACGGCCGAACCGTTCCAGCTCGGCCCGGACCGTGTCCGAAGGGAGG
>LNFM01014025.1_pt1 | contig 10020 bp, 6 predicted proteins | sample 596031 | NCBI WGS metagenome assembly LNFM01 (sample SAMN04254537, study PRJNA301005) | activated carbon metagenome | isolation source: dual media filters at the Ann Arbor, Michigan drinking water treatment plant | place: USA: Ann Arbor | reverse complement strand
CGGCGCCCAAACGAGATCGCAATCGACCCTCGCCAATGCCGCGAGATCGGCCTCGAACGTGCGAGGATAACGGTCGAGATCCTCGTGCGGTGCGAACTGAGCCGGATTGACGAAAATCGAGACGACGACCTTCTCGGCATGCCGCCGCGCGAGCCGCACCAACTCGAGGTGCCCGTCATGGAGCGCGCCCATCGTCGGCACCAGCGCGACCCGGCGGCCGTCCTTGCGCCACCCGGCGACCGTGGCCCGAATTGCCCTCACGGTCGACACATACGAAACTGGAGCATTCGTCACGGCAGGTCTCCCGGAAATGGGTATTGGCGAACTTTCGACGCAACAGATCATCGCTGATCGTACCCTGGTCAAGGGTGGCACTGACCGCCAATCGAATGATGGTGTCTGTGAAAGCGTCAGCGGCGGCTCAGGACCTGTCCCACCTGATCGCTTTGCCCGCTCCCTTGGCCCGCTCCCTTGGTTTGTCTGTTAGATTGCCCTCCTGATTCGGTGTCGGTATCGGACTTGGAGAAGACCCATGGCCAGCGGCAATGGGGCAGTGCGCACTGCCGTCGACGCGAAGGACGCGGACGGTAGAACTCTGCCACCTCTCGACGAAATTGCATCCTACCACCTGATGGAAGAGGACCGTCTCGTCGGCTCTCTCGTCGAACGGGCGATCTTCTCCTCCGAGGAGCGCCGCCGCGTCGCTACGCTGGCCTATCGCCTCGTCGATCAGGTCCGCGACGGGCGCCAGCGCACGTCCGGCATCGACGCCCTGATGACCGAATACGCACTCTCGAGCGAGGAAGGCGTCATCTTGATGTGCCTCGCGGAATCGCTCCTTCGCATTCCCGACACCGAGACTGCCGACCAGCTGATCGCCGAGAAGATCGGCAGCGGCAGATGGGAGAGCCACCTCGGCCACTCCGACAGCCTGTTCGTGAACGCATCGACCTGGGGGCTGTTGCTGACCGGCCGCATCGTCAAGCTTGGCAAGGGCCGCGCCGGGAAGCCAGCGAACCTCTTCAAACGCCTCGTGGCGAAATCTGGCGAGCCCGTGATCCGTCAAGCCCTCCGCCAGGCGATGCGCGTGATGGGGGATCAGTTCGTCCTCGGCCGCACCATCGAGGAAGCTATCGATCGCGCTCAGCCCTTGCAGAAGGCGGGCTATCGCTTTTCCTACGATATGCTCGGCGAATCCGCCCGCAACCGGGAAGATGCAGATCGCTACTACCAGCGCTATTTGAAATCCCTGGAAGCGGTCGGCAAGTCGGCAGGCCCTGTGCTCGGCGCCCACGCCGCCACGCTGATGGAACGCCCGAGCATTTCCGTGAAGCTATCGGCCTTGCACCCCCGCTTCGAGCCAGGCAAGGACGAACGCCTGAGCTTGGAGCTGGCCCCACGTCTCATTGAAATCGCGCGCCTCGCACGTTCTCTCGGTATCGGCCTCACGATCGACGCCGAAGAACAAGACCGTCTCGAAATCACGCTCGGCCTGTTCGGCGGGTTGTTCCTCGATCCAGCGCTAGAAGGCTGGCCAGGACTTGGCATCGCGGTCCAGGCCTACGGTAAGCGAGCCGTCCCCGTACTGCGTTGGCTGCGGCGTCTCTCGGAGCGCGGCGCCAAGCGCATTCCCGTGCGGCTCGTGAAGGGCGCGTACTGGGATAGCGAGATAAAGTGGGCGCAGGAACGAGGCTACGCCGATTACCCCGTCTTCACTCGCAAACAACACACTGACCTCTCCTATCTCGCCTGCATGCGGCTGATCTTGTCCGACCAGCGCTCGTTCTACCCCCAGCTCGCCACCCACAACGCTCACACGCTCGCCGTCGCACACATCGCCGGCGGTACGATACCCTTCGAGCTGCAGCGCCTGCACGGCATGGGCGAGGCGCTCTATGAAGAAGTCGTCGGAGAGGGCAAACTCGGCCGCCCCTGCCGCATCTATGCCCCGGTCGGCGGCCATGAGGATCTGCTCGCCTATCTGGTCCGCAGACTACTCGAAAATGGCGCCAACACGTCGTTCGTCAACCGCATCGCCGACGACAAGGAGCCGGTCGAAGCCATCATCCGGGACCCCGTCGAGGCGACCGAGCTCGAGCGTGAGCTGCCCGGCGGCCGGCCCAAACCGCTCCCCTTGCCCGGCGCGATTTACGGCGCCCGCCGCAACAGCCCCGGCCTCCCGCTCGGCGAAAGCTCTGTCCGCGACAAGCTTTACGTCGAGATGGAAGCGGCTCTCTCGACCCCGTTGATGGCCGCCCCGCTGATCGACGCCAAGCTGGGCGATCTCAACGCCCGCCAGGAAGTCGTCACCTGCCCGCACGATCGCCGCGAACGCGTCGGCTTCATCACACCGACCGATCCCGCTTGGGTAGCACCGGCCGTCGCCCGCGCAGTCGAGGAAGCCCACGCGTGGGACCGCCTCGGCGGGAGCCGCCGCGCCCAGATCCTCGAACGCGCCGCCGAACTTTTCGAACGCGACCGGTCGTTGCTGATGGCCGTGATCGTCCGGGAAGCCGGCAAGACCCTCGAGAACGCCCAATCCGATCTTCGTGAAGCGATCGACTTCCTCCGCTACTACGCCGCCGAAGCGCGCCGGCTGTTCTCGGGCCCGACGCTCCTGCCCGGCCCGACCGGGGAACGCAACACACTCGAGCTTCGCGGCCGCGGTCCGTTCGTATGCATCAGCCCTTGGAATTTCCCGATTGCGATATTCACCGGACAGGTTGCCGCCGCGCTGGCCAGCGGCAACACCGTCCTGGCCAAGCCCGCCGAGCAGACGCCGATCACGGCCTGGCTCGCGACGAGGCTGCTGCACGAGGCAGGCGTTCCCTCCGGCGTATTGCAGTTCCTGCCCGGCAACGGCGCAGTCGGTGCAGCGCTGGTACGCGACCACCGCATCAAGGGCGTTGCCTTCACCGGCTCGAACGATACCGCCTGGGCCATTCAGAAGACGCTCACCGACAGGCGCGGTCAAATCGTTCCGTTCATAGCCGAAACCGGCGGCATCAACGCGATGATTGCAGACTCGACCGCACTCCCCGAGCAGGTCGTGCGCGATGTCGTTCGCTCTGCATTCGATAGCGCGGGACAGCGATGCTCCGCCGCCCGCGTGCTCTTCCTGCAGAGCGAGATAGCCGATCGCGTCATCGAGATGATCGTCGGCGCGACCCAAGCGTTGGATATCGGTGACCCCATCGACATCGAAACCGACATCGGTCCTGTCATCGACGCCCGCGCCCGCGAAACATTGAACGCGCACAAGACGCGGATGGCGCGCGAAGGCCGCAAGCTCGTCGACGCACCGCTTCCGCCCGGCTGCAGGTTCGGCACCTATGTGACCCCCGCCGCCTATGAGATCCCGGCGCTCTCATTGCTCGAACGCGAAGTCTTCGGCCCGATTCTGCACGTGATCCGCTTCGAGCAGGGCCACCTCGACAAGGTCGTCGCTGCCATCAACGACAGCGGCTATGGCCTGACGCTCGGCATCCACAGCCGCCTCGAAGCCGTCGCCGACTATGTCGCCGAGCATGCCCGCGTCGGCAATCTCTACGTCAACCGCAACCAGATCGGCGCCGTCGTCGGCGTCCAGCCCTTCGGCGGCGAGGGATTGTCCGGAACCGGCCCCAAAGCCGGCGGCCCCTACACGCTGCCGCGCTTCGCAACGGAACGCACTCGCTCCACCGACATTACTGCTACCGGCGGCAACGCGCAGCTTCTCGGCCTCGGCGGCGGCAAAGTGACGTGACGGCAGCGCAATGCATCGGACCGGGAGAGCGACTTCCGGGCGTCTTGGCAGCGGCTTCGAAATCGGCCAGCTATGAGGCAACTGATTTGGAGCTGTTTTGAACGGGGATTGAATATGGCTACAGGTGGCACCGGCACCTTCGACAATGAAGAAGCTCAGGAATGGATTTCCGGCTTCGGCGCTGATGGTGCGAACGCGATCGAGGAAGCATTCGAGGTCATCAACGATCTCGAGCCCGGCGACTACATCGAGGCCGATTTGGCAGCGCATGCCCTCGCCGCTGCCGAACTCGTCGCCGCCGCACGTGACGGCGACGTTTCGCATCTGCCCAAGGACGCAGTTGCCAGCCTTCGCGAGAACGCCGCCAAGATCAACGCCGCCAAACTACTCGCCGCAGGCCGCAAGGCCGTCAACCGCGTCCTCAAACAGTCCGAGCTGAAAGAGCAGTGGGAAGACGAGCCTGATGGCGAGGACTGGGAAGATGGCGTCCGTGATCTCTTGGAACGGTTGAAAGGCTGACCGCCCAGCCGTGCGAGCGGCTGGGGTGGCAGGGAATTCAGCCGCCAGCACCGTCGATGTCAGGCTCGACGTCCTGCAACTTGCGGAGTTCGATGAGCCCCCGGTTGAGCTCCGCCCCGAGCAACACGATCACGGCGCTGGCCCAGAAAAAGATCAGCGTCGCCATAACTTGCGACATGCCGCCGTAAAACCGGGCGTAGTCGTTGAGATCGAGATACCGCGAAAATAAGCCGGCCACCGCGAGCCAGAGCAGCACACTCAGCAAGACACCTGGCCAAACCTCACGAACCGTCCGTCGCCCGGCCGCAAGCCACATGTGCATCGCGAACAACTGGATCGCAATCACGCCGCCCGCCAGCAGATACCGCGTACCCGAAGCGAGCCAGTTCGACGACAACAGCCGCTGCACCCATTCAGCTTCCGGCCGCGCCAGCCAAGCGGGCTCGAGACGGGAGGAAATCGCCGGCCACACGACCAGCGCCGCGGTCAGCACCAGCAGCGAAATCGCGCCGACGACCACGAAACAGGCCGAAACGGTGAGGCACAGGGGATAGCGGCGGGTTTCGGCAACGCGATAGGCGCCGTTCAGCGCTTCGCGCATCGTCTCGATGGCGCCGGTTGCGAAGAACAGCGCGAACGCCGCGCTCACCGTTACGAGATCGATGCGCGTCGTCCCCATGATCTGGAGAACTTCGGGCTCCAGTGTCTCGGCGACCCGGCTGGGCAGCGTCTCGACCATAAGAGCGGCGGCCTGATCCGCCAGTTCCCGGCCGCCGACGAGCCCGGCAAGAGAGCCCAGGAAAATGCAGAACGGAAAAAGCGATATGATGAACGAGAATGCGACGGCACTGGCCAAAGTGAAGCCGCTTTGCTCGTAGAGAGCCACGAACGCTTCGATCAGCGTGCTGTGCTTGCTGAGCTTCGTCTGCATCGTCGCGAATCCTCGAATTTGAAACGGCGCGTCGTCGCTATACGGCGCAATTCACGGCGGAGAAAGACGCGTTCGCATCCGGTTTGTAGAGACCGCGGGACCAGCGCAGAAGTTGCACCACGAACCTGCCCGACACCAAGCAACCGCGCTTCATACCCCCTTGAACACCGCGTGGGGCAACCTAGATTCATGTAAGCGCAGGCCTCTCGAGGATGCGCGCTATGAACCGCCTGGCCCCTCGGGGCAGGCAAAACCAACTGGTCGCTTCTAAGGAGGACCCGCATGCGTCCCTATGACTTTGCCCCCCTGCACCGCTCTACCGTCGGCTTCGACCGCCTGTTCCACATGCTCGACAGCCTCGGCAACCCAGCAGAAGAAGGTGCATATCCCCCGTACAACATCGAGCGCTTGGCGGACAACAGCTATCGTATCACGATGGCCGTAGCCGGCTTCACCCGTGACGAGATCGGCATCGAGGTAAAGGAAACCGCGCTGTCCGTGCGTGGCGAGAAGAAGGCTGATGAGACCAAGCGCGAGTACCTCCATCGTGGCATCGCCCAGCGCGGCTTCGAACGCCGCTTTCAGCTGGCCGACTTCGTCGAGGTGACGGGCGCCGACCTGCGGGACGGACTGCTCCATGTCGATCTCGTCCGCAACATCCCCGAGCGGATGAAGCCACGCGCGATCTCGATCGGGTCCCCAGAAACCTCGAAGCACATCGAGGCATAGGCCGTTTGATCTGCGGACTTTCCGACGCAGCAACAACAGTCTGAAAGCTGTCCGCAAAATAATGGCAACTTCAGCGCCGGCCTCACGGTGACATTGGCTCGACCAATGAACGGTGCAGGTCGGCGCGTTGGCGTCGAGCTGTCGCAAAAGTTCGAAAGGGGCACACGCAATGCAGTCCAACGCGAGCCACTCGGCAGCATCGAACTGCCACTAAAACGCAAAAGAGCCGCCCGAAGGCGGCTCTTTCAGTAAGATCGACTGATCGGAAGATCAGAACCTGATCGTCGCACCCGTGTAGAACATCTGGAAATCATCGACCGCGTTGGACTTTGCCCTCTGGGCCCCCGCCGTCGGAACCTGCCTCTGCAACATGATCTCCGTCGAGCCGACGTGATAGCCTGCATAGAGAATCATCGATGCAGCCGTGATCTCCTGGGAGACACCACCACCCCAGTACTGCGTCTGCGAACCGACGATCAGCGCAGTCGCGCCGAGCGAATTGATCACGTCACCCGCAGCGACCGTCTGGACGATGCTGTTACGAACACCAAGACCGGTATCGTACTGCACCCTCTGCCCCCAGAACGTGGTGTTACCCAGCGAATTGAGCTTGGCCTGCCAGCCTGCCTGCACGCCCCAGATGCTCGACTTCGGATCGTCGCCGGCCCGTGCAGAGCCGAGCGCCAAGCCCGATGCCTGGATGAACGCAGCTTGCGAGTTCTTGTCCTCGATCTGCCCAGCCTGCCCCGTCAGGTAGAGACCAGTCGGCACGTGCATGATGCTCGCGCTGCCCTGGATCGAGTTACAATCCGTGTTGGAGCCAGCGTTGGCAGCGCCAGTCCCCGCAAGTGTCGGATTGCCACCGCCCGACGCCGCGTTGGTAGCGTTGCCGACAGAACCCAGCGAGCACATGCCACGGTCCGCGCCGTTCCACTGCGAATATCCAGCAGCAGCAGCGAAGCGGAACGAACCGAAGGTCTCTGCGTAGCGAAGCCCGACAGCCCAGAAATCGTCCATGCCCCACGAAGCGTCGAAGCGGAAGCCAGTCGACTTCGTCTGCCCCAGGAAGAACGGCGAGGTGTACTTCACCTGTGAGCCGCTCTCGGCGTAGCCCATGGAGGCAGGGCCATCGCCGTTGCGGAAGTTAGCGGTATCACCCCACGACAGAGCGCTTAGCCCAGTGTTGCCAGTAGTGCCAGCGCGACGAAGAAGATAGCTATTGTTGATGTAGCCCGGCCCGGTGATGCCCGAGAACCCGTCCGGGTTCGCGAGATTGACCGACGAGGTACCAGAAACAGCATCGGCAACACGGCCCACCGTAATCCGACCGTAGGTCCTGGACTGGATCCACCAGTTCGCCGTCCGCAGCGCGACCGACTGTGTATTGTAAGTCGGGATCTGCACGCCATTGGTGGCGCCGAGCGACAACTGGTTGGAGCTGCTAGAGCGATAGGCGCGAATACCTAGTTCGAGGCTATAGCCCGCCGACCAATCGGAATTGATCTTGGCGTTGCCCATGAAGCCAAGCCGGTTCTTGTTCAGGTAGTTTTCCAGAACGTAGGTATTGGCTTCGGCACCGTCGTTCCACCAGATCACGGCCTCTGTGACCTGACCGTAGATCTGGAGCGTGACCTTTCGGTTGCCCTTGCGCGCTGCAGTCGCCTCGAGTTCGGCTACCCGCTCTTCCAGATCCGCGCAGCAGTTGCCGCCGAGATCTGCAGCCGTTGCCCCCGTACCCGCCAATGCGACCCCTGCGGCCAACACCAGAGCTGCGAAACTGACCTGCCCCTTGAACGCCATCATAAACCCTCCCTCGATTGTTCGTGCTGAAACTTCAAAGGGCACTCTCGCAACCCCACCGGAAATCCCGTTGCCGAATTGTTAGCCCTATCTGTTGCACGCCGCAAACTAAGCAGAACTACCTGCACAACAACCACGGAGCGACCACTCCGCTGTGCGCGGCGCAACCAAAACACAAGATAAAGCAATGAATAAAATAAGTTTTTTTACGAACGAACCAGACGGAGCCAAATACGACGGCACCCATATCAGGTGCCCTGTTTAGAACTCACACGCCGGTTTTCACCTCGATATGTTGCCTAGCTGTCACATTTTTCAGGCGCTGCGTGCGCACCGAATGCCCAGATCTCGTGCAAACCTGGAACGGCCAGACTTGGATGCAGCGCTCGAATCCGCAACTTCGTCAACGATGGCGGGTGGGCCTGTCGCGGCGGGGGGCGGCGGACTTCCGACCCGAGCAAACGACCGCAGTACAACTACTGCGTAGCGTTGAGAGAATAACGCCAGATATTGTAAACTCTTGAATTGCTTTGGAGTCGGCATGCCCCGATGGTCCCCAGGCTCGTTTTGGCTACTCGCTGTAGGCTACTGCCTCACCGCGCTGGCACTCGACTGGCTGAGCAACATCGGGCTCTATCGGGGTCTCGGCGTGACGCCCTGGACTCCCGTATCGGGCCTCGCGATCGCTTTCGCCTACATTTTCGGCGCCCGGGGCGCGCTGCCCATCGCCGCTGCCGAATTTCTTACCCTCGCGATAACGAATAAGGCAGGCTTCTCGCTGAACGTCACAATGTTGTTGACGATAGCGACGACGGCCGTCTGGATGGTCGGCGGCTATATCCTTCGAGCCATGCCGGAGTTCGAGCCTCGTCTGGGCTCTGTCCAATCTTTGATGCGGCTGATTTCGGTAGCAGTCGCCCAGTCGATCGTCAGTTCGCTTCTCTACTTCGCAGCCCTTTGGGTATCCGATCTCATCGCTCAATCGGCTCTGTTTCCGATCATCTGGCGCCTCTTGGTGGGGCACGTCGTCGGAATCCTGGTCGTCGCCCCTCTACCGCTGATGATCCATGCCGGCTGGCGGCTGCCGCGAGTGACGCCGTTGCGGCTGCTACAGATCGTCGTCCTGCTCGCCGCATTGTGGATCATCTTCACCTACCGGGCAGCTACGACGTACCAATTGTTCTACCTGCTGTTCCTTCCCCTGCTCTGGATCGCACTCAGCGACGGCATCGGCGGCGCGGCACTGATGCTGAACTTGGCACAGGTCGGCATCATCCTGGGCGCACAGATGCGCACCGACATTATCCCGAGCACGGGTTCGCTACAGGTTTTGATGATTTCTCTGGCCTTGACCGGCCTGTTCGTCGGCGCCGTCGTGACGGACCGGCATGCTGCCGGCCAGCGATTGCGCGACCAGCATGCAGCCCTGAGCCGCGCGCTACGCTTGCGATCTGCCGGTGAAACGGCAGCCGCGATCTCCCACCAGATCAACCAACCGATCACTGCGATCTCGACGTATGCGGCGGTCGCGCGCGACGCGCTCGACAAAGGCAATCTAGAATTGGCGCGGACGACTTTAGCCAAACTGAGCGCCGAATGTGACCGGGCAGCAACCGTCACCAAGAGCATCCGCGATCTCGTCAAGCAGGGCAGTCTTTCATCTGCCCCCACTCGTATTCAAGATGTGGTGGAAAACACCCGGCGCACGCATCTGCCGGAACTCACGTCGCTGGACATTACTCTCGAGGTAGACATCTCTCCCCAGCTGCCGCAGATCAACGCCGATCAGATCCAACTCGAGCAGGCGCTGGACAACATCGTAACGAACAGCATCGAGGCGATCCGCGATGCCGGCCGCGGTAACCGGATAAAGATTTCCGCCGCTGTCGAAAAAGCCGAAATTGTCATCGAGATCGAGGACAACGGCCCTGGCTTCGCGCCGGGCCTCGATGCACTGGCGACGACCCCCTTCATGACGACCAAACACAATGGCTCGGGCCTCGGCCTCGCCATCGCACGTTCCGTCGCCGAAGCCCACGGCGGCAGCCTAGCCATTCTTCCTCGCAATTCGGGCGCCTGCATTCGCCTTCGCCTCCCAACCAGTGGAAAAGCAAGATGACGAAAGCAATCAGCATCATCGACGACGATCCAGGCGTGCTCGACGCCCTATCGGTTCTGTTTGCCAGCAGAGGCTACGAGGTCGCCAAACACGCCAGCGCCAGATCATTTCTAGAGTCCCCTTATCTGGGTGGCTGCGTCATCACGGATGTCCGCATGCCCGAAATGACGGGCCTCG
>LNFM01014024.1_pt1 | contig 10020 bp, 8 predicted proteins | sample 596031 | NCBI WGS metagenome assembly LNFM01 (sample SAMN04254537, study PRJNA301005) | activated carbon metagenome | isolation source: dual media filters at the Ann Arbor, Michigan drinking water treatment plant | place: USA: Ann Arbor | reverse complement strand
GCGAAGCGGCGAGAACGAGAGATACAGCAATTTTCTTCATTTGGGAAAACCCCCTAGCAAAACTTATTGAAAAACCTGACAGGCACACTGCACGAATGCAGTAATGTCTGCGGTTTGTCCCTCTAGCCCCTTCATATTTTCATGGCAATCACGTTTTTTATGCTTAAGCGGTGACCGGCCCCAGTTTAGGGATTAACTCAACCTAAAAGGTAGAAAACGCGGCCAATTTGCGTTGATTGACATCATATAAAGATTTCTTTATATGATGCTACGATGATCGATTTGCTCAACATAACGCGTGCTTTGGCCGACCCCACGCGTCTACGAATCGTTTTTTTGGTACTCAAACTTGAACTGTCGGTCGGCGAACTGGTGCAGATTTTGGGGCAAAGCCAGCCCCGCGTGTCGCGCCATGTACGAATATTGGACGAGGCCGACATATTGGAGCGGCGTAAAGAGGGTAGTTGGGTTTTTATGCGGCCAGGGCCGGTCATGACCGACGGTAGGCTCGCGCCGCTTTTTGCCAGTACCGATATTTCCCAGGCTAAGGCGTTTCAGCGTGATCTGGTGAAGCTCGAAGAAGTGCGAGCGGCCCGTACGGATATGGCTGCGGCCTATTTTGCTGCGCATGCTGATGAATGGGATTCGCTTCGCTCACTCCATGTCGCTGAGACCGAGGTAGAGGAAGCCATTGGCCAAATCCTGGCGATGGCACCACTTGGCAACGTACTTGATGTGGGAACGGGTACCGGCAGAATGGTGGAGCTATTTGCTGCAGACGCCAATCATTTTGTCGCGATTGACAACAACATCGAAATGTTGCGCCTTGCGCGGGCAAAGCTCGGCAGTCTGGGCGCGGACGTCGCCGCCAAAGTCGAAATCATGCTCGGCGATTTCAACGCGCTGCCGTTGGCCGACGAAGAATTTGACACCATCATTTTCCACCAGGTTTTGCATTATGCCCAACATCCCGAGGGTGTCATCGCAGAGGCTACGCGTGTACTGGCTGCCAAAGGCAGGTTGATTATCGTCGATTTTGCCGCGCACGATCATGAAGAACTCCGTACTGTTCACGCGCACGCCCGGCTGGGTTTCGCCGACGAACTCATCGGCAAAGCATTTCAGGCCAGTGGCGTCCATTTGGCGCATCAGGTGACTCTGGATGGCGGAGCGCTCGCCGTGAAAATCTGGATGGGGCAAAAACAGGGGCAGGTGCAAACGACGCCGAACCCGAAATTAAGGCCGAACCCGAATTTAAGGATAGTTGCATGATTCTCCCTCTTGCCCAAATGCAGGAAGCCAGCCGGGCGGTGGCAGCGCCCTTATTCGCAGACCTGGCCGGTGACTGCGAAATCAGTTTCGAATTTTTTCCGCCGAAGACAGAAAAGATGGAAGAACAATTATGGGAGTCGGTCGTCACATTGGCGCCGCTGCAGCCTCGCTTTGTCTCGGTTACCTATGGCGCAGGCGGAACCACGCGCGAACGCACCCACAATACGGTGGCGCGTATCGCGCGCGAGACCAACATTCCAGCGGCAGCGCATTTGACATGCGTGGAGGCTTCGAAATCGGAGATTGCAGAGGTCGCCAACGCCTATTGGCAGGCGGGCGTTCGGCACATCGTCGCGCTGCGCGGCGATGCCCCCAATTCCGATGGCAAATTTATACCGCACCCAGATGGCTATGCGAGCGCCGCTGAATTGGTTGAAGGACTGCGCAAGCTGCACCCCTTCGAGATTTCGGTCAGCGCCTATCCCGAAACACATCCTGAGGCGCTGTCCGCGGCAACCGACATAGATTTTCTGAAACGCAAACTTGATGCAGGCGCGAGCCGGGCCATAACCCAGTTCTTTTTTGAACCCGAAACATTTTTCCGTTTCCGCGATGCTGTCGCTGCAGCGGGAATCGACGCCGAAATCGTTCCAGGCATCATGCCGGTATCCAACTTCGCGGCGATCACGCGAATGTCGAACATGACGGGCACGGCTATCCCTACGTGGATGGCGCATTTGTTCGAAGGGCTGGACGACCATCCACCCGCGCGCCAATTGGTCGCCGCGACGATTGCCGCCGAAATGTGCCGCCGACTTTATGCGGGCGGCGTGCGCGATTTCCATTTTTACACGCTGAACCGAGCCGAACTGTCGTACGCCATTTGTCATTTGCTGGGTAAACGACCCGCGGCAATGGCGCAGGAGAAAGCGGCATGAGCGCGCGTGAAGAGTTTGTAGCTCGCGCTGCAAAGCAGATCCTCGTGTTTGACGGCGGTTATGGCACTGCCATTCAGGGCTATAAACTGTCCGAAGAGGATTATCGCGGGTCGCTCGAAGTCACGCACGACCAAAAGGGTAATAATGATCTGCTCTCGATAACCCGGCCGGATATTATAAAGGCCATCCATAGCGCCTATCTCGATGCGGGTGCCGACATGATCGAAACGAATACGTTCAGCGGTACCAAGATCAGCATGGCCGATTACGGCTGCGAACATCTGGTGCGCGAACTCAATCTGGTTTCCGCCAAACTGGCGCGCGAATGCTGTGAAGAAGCTGAGGCCAAGGATGGCACAAAGCGTTTCGTTGCGGGTTCGATTGGCCCTACCAACAAGACATTATCGTTGTCCCCCGATGTTAATGACCCGGGCTTTCGCGAAATTGATTTTGATTATCTCAAAGACGTCTACCGCGAGCAATGCGATGCGCTAATCGAAGGCGGTGTCGATTTCCTGTTGATCGAAACCATCTTCGACACGTTAAACGCCAAATGCGCAGCCATGGCGGCGCAGGAGGCGGCGCAAGCCTCAGGCCGCGATGTGCCTTTGATGATCTCGATGACAATTACCGACATGGCAGGCCGGAATCTTTCGGGGCACACAGTCGAGGCATTCTGGGCGGCGATCCGTCATGTTAAACCAATCACGATTGGCCTGAATTGTTCGTTCGGTGCCGATCTGCTGCGCCCGCATCTGGCGGCTTTATCGAAGCAAGCTAATGCCCTCGTCATGGCCTATCCCAATGCTGGCTTGCCCAACGACCTGGCCGAATATGACGAACTGCCTGAAACCACGGCGGCACTCATCGGGCAGTGGCTCGATGACGGACTGGTCAATATCGTCGGCGGATGCTGTGGCACCACGCCTGCGCATATCGCCGCGATTGCCAAAGCCGTCGAAGACCGCGCGCCACGTCAAATCCCAGCAGCTCCCACCCTAACCACATTAGCAGGCCTCGAACCTTTCGTGATGGCTGCGTAAACTGAAACGATAAAATGACCATATCCTCCTCCCGTTTCGTCAATATCGGCGAGCGCACCAACGTTACCGGTAGCGCTAAATTCAAGAAGCTTATCCTCAGCGGCGATTATGAAGCCGCTGTGGAGGTGGCGCGCGAACAGGTCGAAAACGGCGCGCAGATCGTTGACATCAATATGGATGAAGGCCTGCTCGACGCGCACGAAGCGATGACGACGTTCATCAAGCGCATCGCCGCCGAGCCCGACATCGCGCGCGTGCCGTTGATGATCGACAGCTCCAAATGGAGCGTCATTGAGGCGGGTTTGAAATGTGTTTCTGGTAAGCCGATCGTCAATTCTATTTCGATGAAGGAAGGCGAGGAGCAGTTCCTGTATCATGCGCGCTTGTGCATGGCATATGGTGCGGCCGCGGTCGTCATGGCGTTCGATGAGACCGGACAGGCGGACACGAAAGAGCGCAAAGTCGAAATTTGCAAGCGTGCCTATGACCTGCTCGTCGGCATCGGGTTTCCGCCCGAGGATATTATCTTCGACCCGAATATTTTCGCGGTGGCGACGGGGATCGAGGAGCATAATAATTACGGCGTCGATTTCATTGAGGCGCTAAAAGAACTGCGCGTCCTTTGCCCGCATGCGCATTATTCGGGTGGTCTTTCGAACTTGAGTTTCAGCTTTCGTGGCAACGAGCCGGTGCGCCGCGCAATGCACTCGATCTTTCTCTATCATGCCATTCCGGCGGGGCTGGATATGGCGATCGTCAATGCAGGGCAGCTCGACATCTATGACGATATAGACCCCGAACTGCGCGTGGCGTGCGAGGATGTCATCCTCAACCGTGATCCCGATGCGACCGAGCGGCTGATTACGCTCGCCGAGAAATATCGCGGCACCGACGTCGCGCAGGAAAAGGCCGAAGCCGAATGGCGCGGCTGGGAAGTCAAGAAGCGGCTTGAACATGCTTTGGTCAAGGGCATCGACGCCCATATCGTCGACGACACCGAAGAAGCGCGGCTCGCGATCAAGACCGCTGGCGGCCGCCCCATTGAAGTGATCGAAGGCCCGTTGATGGACGGGATGAATGTTGTCGGCGACCTGTTCGGGTCGGGCAAAATGTTCCTGCCGCAGGTGGTTAAATCGGCGCGCGTGATGAAGAAGGCGGTCGCGCATCTCTTCCCCTATATTGAGGCCGAAAAAGAGGTCGGCGCGAAGGGCAAGGGCAAGATCATAATGGCGACAGTCAAGGGCGACGTCCATGATATCGGTAAGAATATCGTCGGCGTCGTACTTCAGTGTAACGGTTTTGAAATCGTTGACCTTGGCGTGATGGTGGCATGGTCCGAGATACTCAAAGCCGCGAACGAGAATGATGCCGACATGATCGGGCTTTCGGGGCTGATCACGCCGTCGCTCGACGAAATGGTGACCGTTGCCGAAGAAATGCAGAAGGCTGGGATGACCATGCCGCTGATGATCGGCGGCGCGACTACCTCGAAAACGCATACCGCGTTGCGCATCGAGCCAGTCTATTCCGGTCCGGTAATTCACGTCCTCGATGCCAGCCGCGCGGTGGGTGTTGCGGGAACATTGGTCAGCGATACTATGGCCGAAAAATTCGTTGCCGATACCCGCGCCGAATATGAGCATATTCGCGATGCGCGTGCTGGCAAGACTGCCAAGCCGCTGGCAACGCTGGAGGAGGCACGCGCTAATAGTTTCGAGATCGACGAGAGCCTGAAGCCGGCCCGTCCGCTGAAACCCGGCGTGCACGTCTATAACGATTGGGACCTCGCCGACCTACGCAATTATATCGACTGGACGCCGTTTTTCCGCGCATGGGAATTGCACGGCAACTATCCAGCGATCCTCACCGATCCGGTGGTGGGCGAAAGCGCAACCAGCCTGTTTGCTGATGCCAACGCGATGCTCGACAAGATTGTGGGCAAAAAATGGTTGCGTGCCAAGGGCGTAGCTGGCCTCTGGCCGTGTTGGCGCGATGGCGACGATGTCGTGGTCTATTGCGAACAGACCGAAGCGCACATCCGCCTGCCATTCTTGCGCCAGCAGATTGCCAAGCGCGAAGGCCGAGCCAACATGTGCCTGGCCGATTTCATTAGCCGGGACGGTGACTGGATCGGCGGCTTTGCGGTCACCACCGGCCATGGCATCGGCACGCATCTGGCGCAGTTCAAGGCGAGTATCGACGATTATTCGGACATCATGCTGAAGGCGCTCGCCGACCGTTTGGCCGAAGCTTTTGCCGAGCGGATGCACGAACATGTCCGCAAGAACCTTTGGGGCTATGCGCCCGACGAGCAGTTCACGATGGAGGCGCTCAACCGCGAAGAATATCGTGGTATCCGGCCAGCGCCGGGCTATCCGGCCTGTCCCGATCATAGCCTGAAGCCGATCCTGTTTGACTTGCTCGATGCGACGCACAAGACGGGCATTACGTTGACCGAAAGCTTTGCCATGCTGCCCACTGCAGCCGTCAGCGGCTTTTACTTCGGCCACCCGCAGTCCGAATATTTCGGCGTGGCGCGGATCGGCGAGGATCAGGTGCGCGAATACGCCACCCGTCGGGGGGTCGACATGGCAACTGCGACCCGCTGGCTGCGGCCCAATCTCAACGAATGAGCGTGCTGCTGTCCCCCAAAGGGACGACAGACTTTCGCGTTGGTTAATCGGCTGGATATGTTGGGCGGGTTAGCGGTACGACAGGTCCAGGAGCTAATGCCATGACGAAAACTGTCCTCATTCTTGTTATGCTGTTGTCTACAGCAGCGACTGCGCAAAATGCCGCTCCGTTCCAGAACGCCGAAACCGGGCGCGGCTATGGCAGTCTGCAGCAGGCTGTTGATGCGATTGGTGAGGGCGAAGGCACGATCATCATAGCCCCCGGCAGCTATCGCCAATGCGCAGTTCAACAGGCTGGCGACATCGCATTTCGCGCATCTGTGCCCGGCCAGACGGTGTTCGACGGCGCGACCTGTGAAGGCAAGGCCGCTTTGGTCTTGCGCGGACAGGCGGCCAGTATCGACGGCATCATCTTCCAGAATATGCGCGTTCCTGATCGTAACGGCGCGGGCATCCGCCTTGAAAAAGGCGACCTCGCGATCTCGCGCGCGATTTTTCGTAACAGCGAGCAAGGGATACTGACTGCGGACGATCCGTCAGGATCGATAACGATCGAGCGCTCGACGTTCTCCGGCCTAGGCCGCTGCGACGGCGGCTATTCCTGCGCGCACAGCATTTATATCGGCGGTTATGGTTCGCTTAGCGTCTCGAACAGCCGCTTTGAACGTGGAAATGGCGGGCATTATGTCAAAAGCCGCGCTGGTCGGATTTCGGTAACTGACAGCGCGTTCGACGATACGCGCGGCAAGGAAACCAATTATATGATCGACCTGCCGAACGGTTCCGTCGGTCAGATTGCGCGCAACGTGTTCGTCCAAGGCGCGAGCAAGGAGAATTACAGCGCCTTCATCACCGTCGCACCCGAAGGCCGCCAGCAAACGAGCGTCGGCCTTTCGATCAGCGGTAACGAAGCCAGCATTGCGCCGGGAGTCGAGCGTAACACCGTCTTTCTCGCTGACTGGTCGGGCGACCGGATCGCTCTGGGTGGTAACCGGCTGGGACGGGGTTTGAAGCCATTCGAACGGCGATAGCTGTTCGATGGCCCAAATCTCTATCGGCGCTTTTGCTAGCGCTAAGCTAGTAATCCCCGCATGATCAGGTCGATGGTGTGCTCGCGGTAGCCATCGCGCATATTTTCGTTGAAATCGTCCTGATTATAGCAATGCCGCAGCACCAGCCGCGATGAATAAAACCGGTCCGCAGCTCCCGTCACCGTGAAGTAGAAAAACTGCGGGTCGACCTTGCGAAATTTGCCTGCCTTCACGCCTTCGCTGATCAGGTCTTCATAGGCTTTGGCGATCGGGCGCAGATACAGCTCGGCAATCCGCGCCGCCTCTACCGGCGCGCTGTCGCGGACCGTGCGCATCAGCAGGCGGTTCAAATACGGAAAGGCGTAGTAGGTATCGATGGCCTTGCCGATATGCAGTTGCAACTTTTCCTGGGGCGGCATGTCCTTGGCGACAAGAGCCTCGAGACCGTGGACGATGTTGCCCATATCACGATCGAGCAATGCCAGCATCAGGCCGTTCTTGTTGCCGAAATAATATTTGACCAAGGCGCTGTTAAGGCCTGCGCGGAGCGACAGCTCACTCAAGCTCAAGTCGATAGTGTCGCCTTCGCGCATAATCTGGCTTGCCGCCTCAATCAACTGATCTCGCGCGTTCGCGTTCTCCGATGCCTCGCCTACAAGCTTTGGTCCAGTCGTTGCCATAATGCTCCCCATTTCCCTAACGTCACTTATAAGCAGGTTCATCCCACCAAGGGAAGAAGTCAGGCAAATCTGTGGATACTTTGTCGGGATAGGTGGGCGTGCGCTTTTCAAGGAAGCTCGATATGCCCTCTTGCGCGTCGTCCGAACGCGACCGGCGATAGATAGCTCGGCTGTCGATCTGGTGGGCGGCCATTGGGTGGTCGGCCGACGGCAGCCTCCAAAGCATTGCGCGGGTGAGGGCGATAGAAACGGGCGCGGTGTTGACGGCGATCTCTCTTGCAAGCTCTTGGGCTGCCGGGAGTAAATCCGCCGGTGCGTGGACCGAGCGCACGAGTCCGCCCTTCAAGGCTTCGGCTGCATCGAACACTCGCCCCGTCATGCACCATTCAAGCGCCTGTTGCATACCGACAAGCTTTGGGAGGAACCAGCTTGATGCCGCCTCCGGCACAATCCCGCGCCGGGCAAAGACAAAACCGAACCGCGCGGTCTCGCTGGCAAGGCGAAAATCCATCGGGAGTTGCATGGTCGCACCGATGCCGACCGCAGCACCGTTGATCGCACCGATAACGGGCTTTTTGCACTGGAATATCCGCAACGTCAGCCGCCCACCCGAATCGCGCACCCGCTCGTCGGACAGGCTTTCGACCTGCGATCCGCTGGCAAAAACCTGCCCGCCACCATCGGGCGTTAAATCAGCCCCGGCACAAAATGCGCGTTCTCCCGACCCAGTTACAATGACAGCCCGTACCGAATCATCGGCATCCACCAGATCAAATGCGTTGCACATTTCCTGCATCATCACATTCGTGAAGGCGTTCATCTTCTCCGGACGGTTGAGCGCAATCGTCGCGATGCCATCTGCAACGTCATACAGGATCTGGGTGAAGCCGGTCATATCCTCAGCGCGGTGACATGCGGATGGCGCCGTCGACGCGGACATCCTCGCCGTTGAAGTAACCGCATTCGATCATCGTCAACGCGACCATTGCATATTCCTCCGGATGGCCGAGACGCTTGGGGAATGGAACCGATGCGGCGAGCGCTTCCTTCACTTGCGGCGGCGCGCCGTTCATCAGCGGCGTGTTGAAAATTCCCGGCAGGATGGTGTTGATGCGGATGCCTTCGCTCATCAGGTCGCGGGCGATTGGCAAAGTCATGCCAACAACGCCGCCCTTTGATGCCGAATAAGCCGCCTGACCCATCTGACCGTCTTCGGCGGCGACCGAAGCCGTGTTGACCATCGCCCCGCGCTCGCCGTCTTCCATCGGTTCAAGCGTCAACATGCCAGCCGCCGATTTGGCGATGCAGCGGAAGGTGCCGACAAGGTTGATCTGGATGATGCGGTTGAAGGCGTCCAATGGGAAATGCTTGATCGAGCCGTCTTCTTTCGAGCGGCTGGCGGTCTTGATTGCATTGCCGGTGCCAGCGCAGTTGACCAGAATTCGCTCCTGACCATGGGCGGCACGCGCTTTGGCAAAACCAGCATCGACGCTATTGTCGTCGGTCACGTTGACCTCGCAGAAGATGCCGCCGATTTCAGCCGCGACGGCCTCGCCTTTTTCGGCTTGAAGGTCGAACAGCGCGACTTTGACGCCCTTGGCGGCCAATGCCCGCGCGGTTGCTTCGCCAAGGCCCGAGGCCCCGCCAGTGACGACGGCTGCGATAGTTGAGTCCAGTTTCATGTCTTGTCCTTAATATTGGAATTGGGAGCGTTCAAACGCGCTCGATAATCGTCACATTGGCCTGACCGCCGCCTTCGCACATTGTCTGCAGCCCATATTTGCCGCCGCGTGCTTCGAGCGCGTTCAGCAATGTCGCCATCAGCTTCGTGCCAGAAGCGCCGAGCGGATGACCCAAAGCAATCGCGCCGCCATGGACGTTGATCTTCGACCGGTCGCCGCCGACATGCTTGAGCCAGGCGAGCGGCACTGGCGCAAAGGCCTCATTGACTTCGTACAGGTCGATATCGTCGATCTTCATGCCCGAACGCTGGAAAGCGCGGTCGGTGGCGAACAGAGGCTCTTCGAGCATGATGACGGGGTCACCAGCAGTCACGGTCAGGTTTACAATTCGTGCGCGCGGGGTAAGGCCATGTTCCTTCAGCGCCTTTTCCGACACGATCAGAACCGCCGACGAACCGTCGCAAATCTGGCTGGCATTGGCAGCAGTGATCGAACCGCCTTCTTGCAGCAATTTGACGCCCGACAGGCTTTCAAAAGTCGCGTCATAGCGAATGCCTTCGTCGCTGTTGTGGATGATATTGCCTTCGGGCGTTTCAACCTCGACACCTACGATTTCATTGGCGAACAGACCGGCTTGCGTCGCGGCAATCGCCTTTTGATGCGACTCAAGGGCGAACTGGTCGAGGTCTTCGCGGCTAAAACCGTGCTTCTTCACCAGCATTTCGGCGCCCATGAACTGGC
>LNFM01017549.1_pt1 | contig 10021 bp, 13 predicted proteins | sample 596031 | NCBI WGS metagenome assembly LNFM01 (sample SAMN04254537, study PRJNA301005) | activated carbon metagenome | isolation source: dual media filters at the Ann Arbor, Michigan drinking water treatment plant | place: USA: Ann Arbor | reverse complement strand
GGTTGGCGTGATAGTCGAGGCTGGCGACGATCGGCAGCTCGTCGCCCACGATGCCGCGGATCCGGCGCAGCAGCTCGCCCTCGCCGTCCTCGGTATTCTCCGCGACCATGGCGCCGTGCAGGTCGAGATAGACCGCGTCGAACGGACCGTGCTTCTTCAGGTCCTCGTCGAACAGCGCCCACATCTTCTCGTAGGCGTCCTCGGTGACATAGGAAGCCGGCGCCGCGGCGGCCCAGGCCAGCGGCACGATCTCGTGCCCCAGTTCCGTAAGCTTCCTGACCGCCCCGGCGATCGGGATGTTGAAACCCTCGACCCCGGCGATCATCTCCGGCCCGCGCAGCAGCGGCGGCCAGGCATCGGCCCGCACGAACTCCTCCCAGGTCGCCTGCTGGGGCGCGAACGTGTTCGTCTCATGCTGAAATCCGCCAACCGCGATACGCGCCATTCCATGTCTCCCCGAAGCCATCCATCCAGGCTGCGGACAGTATTACGCATGTGAGGCAGCGAATGCGAGATGCCCGCGTTGGGATTGCCATGAGCAGTCTGTCCTGGCCAGCCTTCGTCAAGAATTTTCCGCAAGGCCACATCGTGGCTGCAGTGGCCGTCGACGTCGGAGCAGACGAGATAGGAAGCCGACGGCTGCGCGGTCTACGTGACCTGCTTCACCGCGTTAACGGCCGTATGGCGTCGAAGGGTGCCTTCGCGCTGACGGTCTCGCGGGCCGCAGGCTTTCCCGAAATCCTGTGCGCTTTCGAAGCCCAAGCCGACGCCGACGCTCTTGCAGAGCTGGGCCACGCCGAGTCCACCGACCGGTATCCCGGCTTCGCGACCCAGCGCGTGTTCAGGCTCGATGCCACGTTGGAGGCCTCTCTGCAGGCCAGTCTGCTGACCGACGGGAACATCGACAGGCGCTGAGCCAAGCATCGAACGACGCAACCCGATTCCCGTCTCGCCGCCATCTGCGTACGAGACAAGCGATATCAGATGACCCGGTAGCGACTACACCTTGCCGGTCGCGTCCGCGATGGCCTTGAGCAGGACCGGCCAGTATTCCTCGCCATGTCCCAGTTCGACGGCGCGCTCCATGACCTCGCGAGCCACGTCGGCGCCGAGGGCCGGCACACCCGCCTGCTCGGCCATGTCGATGGCGTAGCTCAAGTCCTTGAGTGCGTACCTGGTCGAGAAGGCGCGCTCGGGAAAGACGCCCGGCAGCAACGCCTTCATGCCGTGATTGCGCAGCGCGAAGGAATCGGCCGAGCCCTTGGTGAGCGTCTCGAACAGCACCTTGCCGTCAACGCCGTTCGCGCGCGCGATCGACAGGCCCTCCGCCAGCGCCACCACGGTCTGAAACAGGATCATGTTGTTCAGGATCTTCACCGTCTGGCCGGCGCCGACGTCACCGCAATGCGTGACCTCGCTCGCCATGTGGCGCAGGAGCGGTGCGATGCGCTCGAACGTGGGCGTGGTGGCTCCCACCATGATCGAGAGCGTGCCGTCGATCGCGGCCTGTCGCGTACGCGCGACCGGTGCGTCGGCGAAGGCCGAGGCCTTGCCCTGGAATTCCTCGTACAGACGCCGCGCCAGGATGGGTGGCGCGGTGCTGAGATCGACCACGTTCCAGCCGAGCCTGGCCTTCGAGACCAGGCCGTTGGTGCCCAGGCAGACTTCCTCGACCTCCCTGCCGCCCGGCAGCGACAGGAAGATGGTGCGGCAGCTTTCGCCGATCTCGTCGACAGACGCCGCCTTCACGCCGTCGACCGCCAGCCTCTCGAGAGGCGCCGTGTCGCGATCGGCCGCGAGCACGGTCATGCCGCTCTTGCGCGCGAGATTGCGGGTGCCGACGCCGATAAATCCGATCATGTCCGTCATGTCAGTCCACTATGAAGAGTTTGGCGCCCGATTCCGTCCGCGACCGATGGCCGAGCGTATTGTCGGCAACCTGGTAGCTCTGGCCCTGCTTCAGCACAACAGTGCGGCCGTCCGCCAGCTCGGTCGACAATTCTCCCTCCAGCACCAGGAGAATGTGGCCCTTCTGGCACCAGTGATCGGCGAGATAGCCTGGCGTGTACTCGACCATCCGCACGCGCATGTTGTTGAAGGTCCGGGTGCGCCAGAACGCCTTGCCGGTTTCGCCCGGATGCTCCGTGCGTTCGACGCTTTCCCAATCGGTCGTCCCGAAGGGTATTTCAAACATCAGCATGGTTTGCTCTAGCACATTGACCGGCTAGGACGGATATACGAAATAGACACCATGATAACTGCAAAAACGGCGAAGCGCCGCCAGAACAAGGCCGAACGCATCGCGCGGGTCGGCAAGCTGGCCCGCGGCAAGTTCGTGGCCCCGGGGAAAGTTCCGGACGTCCTGCGCCGCATCATCGAGCCCGGCGACATCCTCTGCCTCGAAGGCGACAACCAGAAGCAGGCGGACTTTCTCGCCAACCAGCTGGCCACGCTCGAGAAGAAGGATCTGCGCGACATCCACCTGGTGATGTCCTGCATCACGCTTCCGGCTCATATCGAGCTCTTCAAGAAGGGCATGATCAAGCAGGTCGACTTCTGCTACGCCGGACCGCAGGGCACCGCCGTCGCCGATCTCGTGAAGGCGAAGAAGTTCCCGGTCGGCGCCATCCACACCTACAACGAGCTGTACGCGCGCTACTACATCGACCTCACGCCGCGCGTCGCGTTGATCGCCGCGGCCCAGGCCGATCGCAAGGGCAACCTGTTCCTCGCCGCCAACACCGAGGAGACGCCCGCGATCGTCGAGCCGACCGCCTTCTCCGACGGCATCGTCTTCGCGCAGGTCAACGAGATCGTCGACAAGCTGCCGCGCATCGACATTCCGGCGGACCAGGTCGACTTCGTCGTCCAGGCCCCCTACCCGATGCACCTGCAGGCGCTGTTCACGCGCGACCCGGCCGCCATCACCGACGTTCAGGTGCTGATGGCCATGGTGGCGCTGCGCGGGATCTACGAGAAGTACGAAGTGCAGTCGCTGAACCACGGCGTCGGCTTCAACACCGCCGCCATCGAGCTGCTCTTGCCGACCTACGGCGAGCGTCTCGGCCTTAAGGGCAAGATCTGCAAGTACTGGATGGTGAACCCGCTGCCGACCATGATCCCGGCGATCGAGTCGGGCTGGGTCGAAAGCGTCTTCGCCGTCGGCGGCGAGGTCGGCATGGAGCGCTATACCGCTGCGCGTTCCGACGTGTTCTTCACCGGGCGCGACGGCAGCTTCCATTCCAACCGCGCGATGGGCCAGCTGGCCGGTCACTACGCCCTCGACATGTTCATCGGCGCATCGCTGCAGATCGACATCAACGGCAACTCCTCGACCGTCTCGAAGAACCGCATCACCGGCTTCGGCGGTGCGCCCAACATGGGCTGCCAGCCGACCGGCCGCCGCCATCCGACGAAGGCCTGGCTCAAGGCCGGCGCAGAAGCCAATCCCGGCCCCGGCTCGCCGCCCGGCCGCAAGCTCGTCGTCCAGATGGTCGAGACCTTCCAGGCCGGCCGCGTGCCGACCTTCGTCGAGGAACTCGACGCCACGGACCCTAGCATCCGCAAGGCCCTGCACGGCGTCACGCCCGTGATGATCTATGGCGATGACGTGACGCACGTCGTCACCGAGGAAGGCATCGCGAACCTCGCGGCCTGCCGCTCCGTCGCCGAACGCCAGGCGGCCATCCGCGCGGTCGCCGGCTACACGCCGGTCGGTCTCAAGCGCAAGAAGCGCGAGACCGAGGACCTGCGGGCCCGCGGCATCGTCCAGCTGCCCGAGGATGTCGGCGTGCGCCCGTCGGAGGCGAGCCGCAGCCTGCTGGCCACGCAGGACATCAAGGGCCTCGTGCGCTGGTCGAATGGGCTCTACGACCCGCCCTCGCAATTCGTCGACTGGTAGGACCCATCAGCATGGAAAAGTTCACCAAGTCTTTCCCGTCCAAGCCGCTCGGCGCCAAGACGGCGAAGCCGTGGGCGCTCGCGGGCGTCGTCGGCTCCGGCAATCTGGAAGTCCTTGTGGAGCGTGGCGGCAAGCCCTCCGATGCGATGGAGTGCCACGTCGAGACGTCGATCCCGGGATACAAAGCCTCTTGGCTCGCGGCCCTCGCCGACTTCGCCCATCATTATCCGGCCGGCGGCACGAAGGTCACGATCAACGACCAGGGCGCCCCGCCCGTGCTCGTCAATCTGCGCCTGCGCCAGGCCTACGACCATCTCACCAAGGGCGACAAATGACCGGCGCCATTCTTTTCCACGAACTGACCGCGCGCCAGCGCATCGCTGCCCTTGCCGACGCGGGCTCGTTCACCGAGCTGTTGCCGCCGCCCGAGCGCCTCACCAGCCCCTATCTTGCCCAGCTCGGCATCCCGGTGTCGTTCGACGACGGCCTGGTGATCGGCCACGCGCGGATCGGCGGCAAGAAGATCTATCTCGCGGCGCAGGTCGGCCAGTTCGTCGGCGGCGCCGTCGGCGAGATCCACGGCGCCAAGCTCACCGGCCTGTTCAAGGCCGCGGCGCGTGACAAGGTGCCCTGCGTCCTGGTCATCGAGAGCGGCGGCGTGCGGCTGCACGAAGGCTCCTCCGGCGAGATCGCGATCGCCGAGACGATGCGCGCGATCTTCGAGTGCCGCGCCTTGAAGGTCCCGACCATCGCCGTCATCGCCACCGACATCGGTGCCTTTGGCGGTATCGGCATCCTGTCCACCTGCTGCGACTTCCGCATCATGACCGAGCACGGACGACTGGGAATCTCCGGTCCGATCGTCATCGAGAAGTGGATGGGCAAGAAGGCCTATGATTCGGCCAACCGCGCCCTGGTCTGGAAGACGAGCGGCGGCAAGACCAAGTACCTGCTCGGCGATGCCGATGCTCTCGTGCACGACACCGCCGACGCCGTGCGGGACGGCATCTCGAAGTTCCTCGGCAAGTCGAGCGCCGTCAGCCTCACTTCCGTCAAGTCGCGCCAGAAGGAGCTGGAAAAGCGGCTCAAGAAGTTCGGCGCGACGAGCGACCCCAACGCCGTCTGGAAAAGCATGGGCGTGCGCGACATCGAAGCCGCGTCGCTGGCCTCGGGGCCGGAATTCGCGGCGCTCGCCAAGCGTGGGAAGTAGGTCATGAAGAAACCGACACCGAAGAAGCCGTCCGCCCGGGCCGTCCTGGCCCGCCTGTTCGGCGCCTCCGCCAAGGACATCGCCATCGAGAAGTCCGTGCTCACGGGCTACGCTGCGGTCGACGGCAAAAAGGTCTGCGTCATCGGCACTTGCGACGGCACCTACATCGACAATGGAGCCGCCCTGCACCTCGCCGCGCACGTGATCCAGTGCATCGAGCGCGCGCCGAAGACGCCGATCGTCATGCTGGTCGACAGCGCCGGCCAGGAGCCCAACCGCGTCGCCGAGATGCTGGGCCTCGCCAGCTATTTCGGCCATCTCCTAGCATGTCTGGAACTGGCGCGGCGCAAGGGCCACAAGCTCATCACCGTCGCGACCGGCCAGGCCGTGGGCGGCGCTTTCCTGTGCTACGGCATGTTCGCCGACCGCATCTACGCCCTGGACTCGGCCAGCGTCGGTCTGATGCCGATCGCGGCGATGTCGGCCGTGACGAAGATTCCAGCGGCCGTCCTCGAGAAGCTTTCGAAGACCATGCCCTCGCTGGAATTCGGCGCCGCACCGTTTGCGCTGCTGGGCGGCGTGGAGGAAGTCTGGTCGGCCAGCGACGACCTCCCGGCGAAGCTCGCCGCAGCCATCGCGGCCTCGTCGACCGAGGACAATCGCGCCGAGCTCGGCAAGAAACGTGGCGGCCGCAAGCTCGCCCTCGACATCCGAAAGAAGGTCCTCGCCGAATCGGCGCGATGACCGGCCTCCGGCGGCATACGCTGGTCTGGCTGTCGCAGCCCCCCGGGGCAGAGACCGCGGACGATCGCACCCGGGCGGCGATCTGGCATGCGGCCGGTCGCCCCTTCGTCGTGACGCGCCGCCGGAACGACGGCAACGAAATCGGCCTGGGGTTCTGCACCACCGATCCGACCCATCCGGAACTGCGGCCACGTCGCGTCGCGGCCCTGACCGACCCGGCTCACATCGTTCGCCACGCGCGGCCACCGCGCCTCGAGGAGATCGCGCGCTGTCCTGCCGCGATGTCACAGGCTCCTTCGTTTTCCCGTCTGATCTCCGCCGCAGCCCAGGCCGGCCATGACCTCCGTGTCTATGGAAGCTGGATGTGGCAGGCCTTGACCGGCGAACGGCATGTGCACGAGGCGTCCGACCTCGACGTGGTGATCGACGCCGCCGACCCGGACACCGCCCGGCGCACGGCCGGTTTCCTCGCGCGCACGGAGCAGGAGCTCGCCTTCCGCATCGACGGCGAGCTTTCCTTCCCCGGTCTCGGCGAGGTCCAGTGGCGCGAACTGCTGCAGGACCGTGACGAGGTCCTGCTGAAGTCGGTCGAATCGATGCAGCTCGTGTCGCGCACGCACCTCGCCCGATGAACCGCGATGACCAGGCGCTGGCGCGGGCCGCAGTGACGGCCCTGCGCGACGAGCTGCAGGCCTATCCCAAGCCCGGCCTCGTCAGTCCCGTCGATTCGGGCGCCCATGCCGACATGGATTTCGACCTGATGTGCCGGTCGGCCGATTCGCTGCTGCAGCCTTTCGCGTCCCTCGCCGCGGCAGGCCGTGTCGCCGGCTCGTTCGAGCAGACCCTCATGCCGCTCGGGATAGAGGCGGAGCACGGCATGCTGGCCGTCACGGGCGGGATCAACACCCATCGCGGCGCAATCTTCTCGCTCGGCCTGATGATCGCCGCCATCGCCCGCGCCCAGACGCTCCGGGCGTCCCCCTCGCCGGCCGCCGTCCGCGCGGTGCTCAGGGAAACCTGGGGCGCCGCGCTCGACGCGCATGCCGAACGCGACCATGAGGCCAGCCATGGCGGCCTCGTGCGGCGCAGGACCGGCCGCGACGGCGCCCGCCACGAGGCTGCCCGCGCCTTTCCCGCCGTGTTCGAGACGGGCCTCCCCGCCTATCACCAGGCGCGGGAGGCCGGCCTCGACGACAATGCGGCCGGTATCCAGACCCTGTTTGTCCTGATGTCGTCGATCGACGACACGACGGTGCTCTATCGTGGCGGGCTGGAGGCCCACTCGTTCGTGCGACGGTCGGCGGCGGGCTTCCTCGGCGAGGGCGGTTGCCACCAGCCCGGCTGGTTCGAAAAGGCGGAAGCGCTGCACCGCGCCTTCATCGCGCGCAACCTGTCGGCCGGCGGCTGCGCCGACCTGCTGGCCTGCACACTCCTCGTCTCACGCTGCTGCAGCGGCCCCTAACCCCAGCCCGCCAACACTCGTTCGAGGCTCTCCGAACCGCGATAGAGCATGGCGCGCCAGCCGGCCATGCGGGCACCGTCGACGTTGCTCGTCTTGTCGTCGACGAACAGGATCGACTGGGCAACCGTGACTCCCATGCGGGCCTGGGCGTTCGTGTAGAACACGCGCTCGGGCTTGCAGACGCCCAGCGCCGCCGAATAGACGATCTCGTCGAAATGCGCGCCGAGGCCGAGACGGTCGCGCAGGTACGCGATGCGGTGGTGCTCCTGGTTGGTCGCGGCATAGACCCGGCCGCCCGTGCGCCGACGCCAGGCATCGGCCTGCGCGAGGACGCCGCGATCGATATCGGCGTCCTTCTCGAACCAGTAGGCGATGAACTCCTCGAGCCGGTCGGCCAGGCCCTTGGTCTCGAAATACTCGTGCAGGGCCACGTAGAGATCGAGCCGGCCGCGCAGGACCTCCATGAATTCCGGTTTCAGGAAGAATTCCGGCGCCAGTTCCTCGTCATGGCTGAGGCCCCAGTCCTCCTTCAGGGTCGCGTACCACGGGTGTGGCGAGCCCGGCTGGGCGAGGGAAACGACGCCATCGATATCGAGGACGAGGACAGGGCTGGAACTCATGCGGGCCTATGCTACAGCACCCGCCGCCTCAAGGGGAAAGTCAGTTGCAGCTCATCGTTCCCGACCTCGCCCATCTCGACGGCTATGCCGATGCGCTCCGCCGCGGCTGGTCGCCCGACAACGTGCGGGTGGATGAGGCGCCGCGTGAGGAACTGGCGCGCATCGCGGCCGATCCGGCGGCGTTCGTGGCCTCGCTGGACGATCCCGAAGCCAAGGCCGGCCCGGTCACCCTGCCCGACGGAACGAAGGTCCCGCGAATGCCCGGCTACCGGCGCTGGATGTGGGACGGCGAATTCTGCGGCTCGATCGGGTTTCGCTGGCAGCCCGGGACGGCGGCGCTCCCCTCGTACGTGCTTGGCCATATCGGCTATGCCGTAGCGCCCTGGAAACGCCGTCGCGGCTACGCGACGCTGGCGCTCGGAATTCTCCTGAAGGAAATCCGCCGGCACGGGCTGCCGCATGTCGACCTGACGACGGATCCGGACAATCTGCCCTCGCAGAAGGTCATCACGGCCAATGGCGGCGTCCTCGTCGAGCGCTTCACCAAGGTCGCGGCGCATGGCGGTTCGGAAGCGCTGCTGTTCCGCATCACCCTCTGAACATCGGCCCGTTCAGGGTCGGGCGAAGCGCGCCACTGTTTCGGCCATCGCCGCCAAGGCGGCCAATCCCCGGGCCTTCAGGGCCCTGGAGGAGTCGCGGCCCCCGATCTCGCCTTCGAGCACGAGGATGATGAACCCGTGCATGGTGGCCCAGGCGAAATCGGCTGCCTGCTGGCGAACGTCATCCGATGCCTCCAGGAGCACATCGTCGAGTACTGCCGCCAGCAGACGGCGGAGGCTCGCGGCGCCCTCGTCTCCCGCCTTGGCCTCGATGTGGTTGGCCTCGCGACTGAACATGAGCTGGAAGAGCGTGGGATTGGCCGCGGCAAAGGCCATGTAGCCCACGCCAAGACCGACCAGCCGCGCCGCCGGCTCGTCCTCCGCCACCCGTTCGGCTTCGGTCGTCATGGAGGCCGTCAGTTCCGCGAAGCCGCGGCGAACCAGTTCGGCCAGGAGATCGTCCATGGAGGCGAAATGGTGGGCGGGAGCGGCATGGGAAACTTCGGCGCGGCGGGCGCACTCGCGCAAAGTGAAGCCGCGAATGCCCTTTTCCTCGACCAGCTTGCGGCCCGACGCGACCAGCGCTTCGCGCAAGTCGCCATGATGATAGCCTCGCGCCTTGGAACGGGTCATTCAGCCTCCAGCAAGATCAAATACCTCGCAATCTTGACGTTGGAAAGAGGCCAAATTTCGGCTGACGCTTTCGTTTGGGCGTGGCTTGATCGGAGAAATCCACGAGGCCTTCATGTCATTCGAAACCTGGCTCGCCTTCGCTGCAGCGTCGAGCGTTCTTCTGGTGATCCCCGGCCCGACCGTCCTGCTGGTCGTGTCCTATGCGCTGGGCCAGGGCTGGCGAACTGCGCTGCCGATGTCGGTCGGCGTGGCGCTAGGCGACTTCACCGCCATGACCCTCTCGATGCTGGGCCTCGGCGCGCTGCTGGCGACCTCGGCCACGCTGTTCACGGTCCTGAAATGGGTCGGCGCCGCCTACCTCGTCTATCTCGGCATCAAGCTCTGGCGCGCCGGCGGCACGCTCGACGCCGCCCCGCGGACCGACGCCGTTTCCGCCGCGAAAATGCTGGGGCACGCCTGGCTGGTGACGGCCCTGAACCCAAAGAGCATCACCTTCTTCGTGGCCTTCCTGCCTGCCTTCCTTGATCCCAAGGCGGACTTCCTCATGCAGATGCTGGTCTTCGAGACCACTTTCCTGGTGCTGGCCTTCGCCAATGCCTTCGGCTACGCGCTGGTCGCCTCGCGGGCGCGGCGGCTGGCCTCGAACCCGCGCGCCATCGGCATCGTCAACAAGGTGGGTGGCGGCCTGCTGGTTGGCGCCGGCGTCGCCACGGTGAGCTTCGCCGGAACGCGGAGCTGACGCTTATTTGCGCGCCGGCTCGCTGACGAAGGCGATCTTTGAGAGGCCGCCCTTGGAGGCGTCGGCGAGGGTCTCCATGACGTAGCGATAGGGCACGGTGGCGTCGGCGCGGA
>LNFM01014023.1_pt1 | contig 10021 bp, 9 predicted proteins | sample 596031 | NCBI WGS metagenome assembly LNFM01 (sample SAMN04254537, study PRJNA301005) | activated carbon metagenome | isolation source: dual media filters at the Ann Arbor, Michigan drinking water treatment plant | place: USA: Ann Arbor | reverse complement strand
AAAATAAAACCGCCATTATTACCGGAGCTACCCGTGGAATAGGTAAAGCAATGGCGTTACGATTAGCAAAAGAAGGAGCCAATATTGTTATTGCTGCAAAAAGTGTAGAAGAGAATGCAAAACTGGGAGGAACTATTTTTTCTGCCGCTGCTGAAATAGAAGCTGCAGGTGGTAAGGCATTGGCCGTACAATGTGATATTCGTTTTGAAGATCAGATTCAAAATGTAATTGATAAAGCCATTGAAACATTTGGTGGCATTGATATTTTAATAAACAATGCATCAGCTATTTCGCTTACTTCTACAGAGCAAACAGAAGCAAAGCGTTTTGATCTGATGCAAAGCATCAATGTGCGGGGAACTTTTTTAGTTACTAAAGCATGCATACCACATCTTAAAAAATCGGAGAATGCACATATCCTTACACTTTCTCCACCTATCAACCTCGACCCAAAATGGTTTGATAAGCATGTGGCTTACACAATTACCAAATACAACATGAGTATGATGACGATTGGTTGGGCAAAGGAGTTTAAGAAGGATAGAATTGCGGTAAATGCTTTATGGCCAAGAACAACAATAGATACTGCGGCTGTAAGGAATTTATTGGGTGGAGAAGTGCTGGCGAAAATGAGTCGTACTGTTGATATACTGGCAGATGCCGCATATTATATTTTACGCCAGCCTTCTGGTGAATGTACCGGTAATTTATTTGTAGATGAGCAGGTGCTGGCCAAAGAAGGTATTACTGATTTAGAAAAATATTCAGTAGTGCCCGGGGCACAATTGTACAATGATTTGTTTGTTTAATTAGTGTTTTTTCATCTTGTTAAAGAATAATCGAATACCAAAAGAAAGATTTAAATCATCTTGACTATAAGCGGCTTCGTTAAATAAGGAAAATTTGGATTTGATATTCCAGTTTAATCCGACTCCTGGGTCAGCATAGAAGTAGCTTCTATTTATATTCTTGTGTCCTACCCAACCTGAATAAGAAGAGCCCTTTTCATGCCGCCATCCTGTTTGAAAAGTAACATATGGTTTTAATTTACCCCTACCAAAATAGTAATTAGAATAAATGCCGATTCCAAGTGTATTAGTTTTTTTAGCATAATCGGCAAAAATAAAATTGATGTGGGTGTAATTAAAATTAATGCCAACTTCCCAATTGTCTTTAATAAAATATCCAACGCCGGATTGGAAAATATTTTTTTGATCTTTTTCCTGGCTCTTATTTATTCTAATTGCACTTATATCCCCAACACTAAATTGAGCGACCACAGTACTTTTTTTTATTTGCGCTTCACTAAGTAAAGCACAAAAGCAACTGCACATTATCAAAACAATCGTTTTCCTCATATATCTAAATTTATATAAAGAAAATCTTTTAAGTGCTAAAAAACCATTCTGGTTGATGCAGAATGGTTTGTAAAATTTAAATCAATATAATTTATTCTTCTGTTTCCTCTTGCTCCAGTTGTTTCTCCGGTCTCATTTGCGGGAACAACAACACATCTTGTATAGAAGCCTGGTTGGTAAGTAACATACAAAGCCTGTCTACACCAAAACCAATTCCGGATGTTGGGGGCATACCGTATTCCAAAGCCCTTAGAAAATCATAATCAATAAACATGGCTTCATCATCACCTCTCTCAGAAAGTTTTACTTGTTCTTCAAAACGTTCACGTTGGTCAATAGGATCGTTCAACTCACTATACGCATTGGCAATTTCTTTTCCATTGATCATTAACTCAAATCTTTCTACTAAACCCTGCTTGTCACGATGCTTTTTAGTAAGCGGACTCATTTCCACCGGGTAATCAATAATGAAAGTTGGTTGTATATAATTCTTCTCACATTTTTCACCAAAGATGGTATCTATCAATTTGCCCTTACCCATTGTATTATCAGCGGGTATATGTAGCTGTTTGCAAACCGAACGAAGTTGTTCTTCATTCATTTTACTTACATCAATACCAGTATGTTCTTGTATAGCATCAAAAATGCTGATGCGTTTAAATGGTGCTTTAAATGAAATGGTATTTGCACCAACCGTTACATCGGTAGTGTTGCAAACATCCAGTGCTGCTTTTTCCAACAACTGCTCTGTTGTTTCCATCATCCAGAAATAATCTTTATAGGCAGTATAAAACTCCAGAATGGTAAATTCAGGATTATGCGTTCTGTCCATTCCTTCGTTACGGAAGTTGCGGCTGAACTCATACACCCAGTCAAATCCGCCGACAATCAATCTTTTTAAATAAAGCTCATTGGCAATTCGCAAATACAAAGGAATATCCAGCGCATTATGATGAGTACTGAAAGGTCTTGCAGCAGCACCGCCGGGAATACTTTGCAAAACGGGTGTATCAACTTCTATAGCGCCATGGTTATTTAAAAATTCACGGATGGAGTTGATCAGCTTTGTTCTTTTTAAGAAAGTTTCTTTAACAGCCGGATTGATAATTAAATCAGCATATCGCTGGCGGTATTTAAATTCAGGATCGGTAACCGCATCAAAAGTTTGTCCTTCTGCTTCTTTTACAATAGGTAATGGTCGCAGCGATTTGCTAAGAATGGTTAATTCTGTTACATGTACAGATGTTTCCCCAGTCTTGGTAATAAAACCGTATCCACGAATGCCGATGATATCGCCGATGTCAATTAATTTTTTCCAAACAATATCATATAATGTTTTGTCTTCACCCGGGCATATATCATCCCTTCGGATATACAATTGTATTCTGCCAGTTGAATCCTGCAGCACACAAAAATTTGCCTTGCCCATATCCCGCACACTCATAATGCGGCCAGCCAGGCATATATCCGAAAACTGCTCTTTTGTTTCTACTGTAAAATTTTCTTTTATAGTTACAGCATTACTATTCACCGGAAATAATGGTGCCGGGTAAGGTTCAATGCCCATCATTATTAGTTCGGCTAATTTTTCTCTGCGTAGTTGTTCCTGTTCAGATAAATGTGTTGTACTCATGTTTTCAATTACTTTTCAAAATTGCTGCCCGACTGACCACAATTTTTTTAATTGTGTATTCGGGCAGGCAAAGGTACTGGTTTGGCAGTGGCAGTCAAAGACGAAAAAAGCCCCCATAGTATGGAGGCTTTTTATAAAAAGATCAGTAAATTATTTGTTGTTGATCAGCCAACCAAGATTAAGTCCAAAATTGGTGTTTTTGATCTCACCAGTTGCCAAAGAGTTAGCAGGAATTAGATTTCTCAATCCTAATGTACCATTGGCCGATACAAAAAAACCACCTTTTAAACGATAGCCCATAACAAAATTAGCACCATAGTCAATTCCTCTATAAGCATTGGCAACTTCGTTACCAAAGCTTAAATCGCTTTCAGTTTTTGTGCCATCACTTGTTTCAGTAACTTGTTTGCTGGGCAAATTAAAACTAAGCGTAGGACCTGCGCCAATAAAAAAACCACCAGCACTACCACCGGTATTATATACAAAATTAAATAGCATTTCTGCATAGCGAAGCTCAACACTAATTTTTGGCTGTAATACACCAAGTAGTTCTTGTTGTACTTTTCCTTTTTGTATATATTGAATAGCTGGCTGAAAACTGAATTTGCTGTTTTTAATCGGAGCATCCACAAAAAAGCCAACGCCAAAACCCGGAGTATATAAACCTTTTTCTTTTGTGCCATCTACAGTTCCCCGCTGAGTGGCAAGACCGCCAGTTAAGCTAAAACCTACTCTTGATTTTTGAGCAAGGCTACTCAGCTGGAAGCAACAAACAAAAAGAAAAGAAATAAAAATCGTTTTTTTCATAAACAGTAATTTTTTGGTTTGCCTACTAATATCGCTTTTCGGTTGCTGCGCCGTACTCTTTGGTCTGGATTTTCCGGAAACTCCTTTTATCTTGCCTCTAAAGGGCTAAAATAATATTTTTCAGCATTCCCCGAATTAAACCGGTATGATAAATATATTATTCTTTACCACAACTGCTTTTCTATTTTTCAATACTAATTTTTAGCTATCCTGTGTGCTGCAGGGTCGTTTTCAGCAGGGGCAAAGGTACTGGTTGCCGACCGAAGAAAAAATAAAAAGACCTCTCGTCTTTAGAAGTAAAAACAGAGGTCTTTTAATCAGAAAATCAGCGATTTATTAGCCGGTTTTTGCAGGCTCTTCCGGGTTTAATAACTTTTTTCTTTGTTTTTGATTAATAGCACGGATTACGATAACGAGGAGATATGCAACTAAGGCAGTTCCCCCAATTGCCACTAATACAGCAGCACCGGCAGAGCCGTTACAAGAGAGACCACAGGCAAGAGCTGCGACAAGATATAGTAATCCAAGAGCAACAATTACAGAGAGAATAATCAGTGCAATCTTACCACCTTTCGATAGGTCAGTTGAGTTTTTAATAGCTCTCACTTGTTCTTTTAGCAGTTTTTTTCTTTCCTTCAATTTCAGTTTCTTTCCTTCATTATTTTTTAAGGAAGCAGAAAATGCGCTAATTGATTTATATGATTTCTGACTGCTATCGCTGGGCAAAGAGCTGGTACTGGCGGCGGCCTTTTGTATTGGAATGTTATGTAGCGTTCTAAACTTATCATTGCTTACATATACTATTATCAAAAACCCTGAAAGAGCAAGTGCAAAATCACAGGTCTTTTGCCAATGATAAAATCTGCCCGCAGGTATTTTTTTTTGTAGTTGCGATGGATAATAAAGAATGCTGACGAAATAAATAAAAAAGATTAGTATAAGACCAGAAAAGGGTATAGTAAGGCTAAGTTCGTTTAATAAAGTACCAGTTATAACTCCGGATACTGCTATTAAAATAAATGAAACAACAATAATAATGCGGGCAGCTTGCTTGTTGCTTTTGGCCCAGAAGGATATTTTTTTCATAGTTTGTTTAAATTAACTTTTATAGTAATTGAAGGAAAATTAGTTTTTACAAAAGATTGCTGGCGCAACAACAAACTTTTTTCCATTTTTAAAGATGCGGAAACAGCGTTAGCCTTTTTCCTGTTTTTATCAGAAGCTATAAAAAGGGGGATACTTGTAGCAGCAACAGCAAGACCGGAAAAAAATAAAATCTCACCAGTTTTGGAATATTTTTCTTCTTCAACAGTAAATATGGTTACAAAAGCATCAGTCGATTCATTTAGTCCAACTCCAATACCAGTTCCAACTAATACGGTTCCGGCAGCAAGCATTACCCAGGCAGCAGTTTTATTGCTCTTACTTTTTTTTAGATAATAGTCCCTGGAAAAAGGCTGTGATGGATTGGGCGGTTCTGATAGTTGCGCTAAAGAGCTGCCAGCAAAAAGTAGTAAAACAGTAATAATAATCTGTGATTTCATAATTAGTAGTTTGGTGATTAAGAATCATTATACATAGAGTTATAACTAATTAGGGTCAGATTGAAACAGGCAGGTTATTTTCATGTTTTCGTATTATTAGTAAAAAGCCAATTTTAATAGCAAAGTAGTTGCTCTTCAATGTGCTACGGAGGAACAAAGTCAATCAGGGATAAAAAGAGGTCGTTTCATAATTAAAGTTTTAGTACTGCCAAGCTATATCCGGGCAAGGGGAATAAGAAATTGAATTTTGCAATTGATCGATTTGAATTGGCAAATTTTACTAAAATCCCCCGTGGCATATTGTCGGTTTGTTTAAAATCGAGTAACTTTTACAAACAGAACAGGGGGAGTTCTGCTTAAGATTGAATGCAATCTTGCTTAAGGAGCCTACCATGACCACTGCCAACTCACAGGACTTTTTATTTCAGCGGATAAAAGAAATGCTGCCGCAGGATCTGTCTATGGTGGATGTTGTTTCAGAAATACTCCATGTAAGCAGCGACAGTGCTTACCGCCGTATCCGTGGCGAAACTCCGTTAGTATTAGAAGAAGCAAGATTGCTCTGTGACCATTTTAAATTATCTGTGGATCAGCTATTAAATAGTACAAGCGGGACTATTCTTTTTCAAAATATACGAATACATAACAAGGAATACTCTTATCAAAAATATTTGTCGGGTCTTATTGGATTAGCCCATCATATCAATAGTTTTTTTCAAAAGGAAGTTATTTATCTCACCAAAGACATTCCATTGTTTCATAACTTCTACTATTCCCCTCTAATTGCATTCCGTTATTTTTTTTGGATGAAAAGTATTTTACAACATCCAGACTTTACTAATAAAGGATTTGATTTTAACTGTGTTTCCCCTGAGATAGAGCAACAAAGCAGGGAGTTCACAAAGGCGTATACATTAATACCTTCTACTGAAATATGGAATACAGAATGTATCAATAGCAATATTTCGCAGATTGAGTTTTATAAAGAGTCGGGTCTTTTTTCTTCCGCAGCAGATATCAGGCAGGTGTATAATGCATTAGAAGAAACAATACTACATTTAAAAGCACAAGCAGAATTTGGCTACAAATTCATGCCGGGTGAAAATATAGAAGGTAAAAAGGTTCCGTTCCGGTTTTTTTATAACAGGGTTGTATTGGGCGACAATACAATCCTCGTAATAACAGATCATATGCGATCTGTTTATCTTAATTATGATGTTCTGAATTATATCTATACCCGGGATGAAGAATTCTGTGGCCAGGTAAACGAAGACCTACAAAACCTTATGCGAAAAGCAACCCTGATTAGTGAGAGCAGTGAAAAGCAACGCAATATTTTCTTTAATATTTTACTTTTCAAGATACAGGATAGAAAACGTAACTTATAGCAATGACAACCGGGCAAATACAGGAGCAGCTTTTTAAATCTATAAAAGATAAAATAGGCGAGAACCAGTCTGCAGTAGAGGAAATTGCAAAACTGCTCGAAATAAGTACCGATAGTGCATACAGAAGAATACGGGGAGAAAAATCTGTAACAATCGATGAGCTTCAAATACTTTGTAATCATTATAGGGTATCGCTGGATAGGTTAATGAATTTACAACCTACCGGTATTCTATTTCAGGGGCAATTCCTTGATCGAAAAACATTCAGGTTTGAAGAATATGTAACAAGTATGATGCATAACCTTGCTTATATGAATAGTTTTAAGGAAAAGGAGTTTTATTATATGTGCAAGGATCTGCCAATTTTCCATCACTATCACATACGGGAAATTGCGGTTTTTAAATGGTTTTTCTGGTTGAAAACCTATTTTCAATTTCCAGAGTTTGAAAAACGAAAATTTAAGTTTGAAGACCAGCCCGATGAATTATTTGCATTGGAACAAAAAGTACTTCATCTGTACAACCAAATACCAAGTGTGGAGGTCTGGAATCTGGAAAGTATGAATATTTTCTTCCGGCAGATTGAATTTTACCATGACGGTGGGGTATTTGAGTCGGATAAAGATGTGTGGAGATTATATGAAGCAATGGAAAAAATGTGGGCACACCTTGAAGAACAGGCGGCGTTAGGATATAAATTCAATTATGGTGATGCAGAAAAGAAACCAATCGGAAAGTTTCGGATGTATTTTAATGAAGTGTTGATTGGGGATAATAGTATGATGGTTGTAATGGATGGTAATAAAATGTCGTATGTAGCACATACTTCCATTAACTTCATGATTACGCAAGACCCGGCATTTAATGAAAACATGAACAATCACATTCAAAACCAAATTAAAAGAGCTACGTTGCTAAGCGAAGTGAGTGAAAAAGAAAGAGCCCGGTTTTTTAGAATTATAAGAGACAAAATTCTTCATCGTAAACAAGCCTTAAAAATGTAGCATGGCGTGGTTTTCGCTACTTAATAATAGCACAAAATTAAAAACATGAAAAAAATACTGGCAGTTGCTCTTCTTTCAATATCACTAAGTAGTTGTGATGTGTTATCTAACCTTCCAAATGTTGGCGGTGTAACAGAAGCTGAGGCTGGGGAAGGAATTAAGGAAGCGTTGAGCCAGGGTCTGGTAAAAGCCGTTTTGAAGTTGAACAAACAAGATGGTTTTTTTGGCGATGCATTCTATAAAATTTTAATGCCACCAGATGCACAAAAAGTGGTAAACACATTAAGAGATTTGGGTATGGGTAAAATGGTGGATAAAGCTATCCTGTCAATTAACCGCGGTGCAGAGGATGCTGCTGGTTATGCTAAGCCAATTTTTGTTGACGCTATAAAAAGCATGACGTTAAGCGATGCAATTGGGTTGGTAAAAAATGGTGATACCAGCGCTACACATTTTTTTAGAGTTAAAACTACTGATAAGTTGGTGGCAGCTTTTATGCCTGTTATTAAAACATCATTAGATAAAGTTGATGCTACTAAGTATTATGGTGATGTAATCAATACCTATAATAATTTTCCTACTACATTCAAGAAAATAAATCCAGACCTTGCTTCATTCGTTACGAACAAGGCTACTGATGCTCTTTTTGACCTCGTGGCAAAAGAGGAACTAAACATCCGTCAGAACATTGCTGCCCGTACTACCGAACTATTACGAAGGGTTTTTGGTGGTGGCGTAAAATAAACACTAGTACCGCACAGTTAATAGTATAAAATAACGTCAAAATCTGCTCCGGTACTTTCAGCAAGCAGCAGGGAGTACTATCTTGTGCCAGATTTAAAATCTCGTTTATGAAAACTTTTTCTATTGCTTTGTTTGCAAGCTTTTTGCTAGCTGCATCTACTTCTTATTCTCAAATTTCATTGCCTAAAATATTAGGGGGTAATAAGTCAGGTTCAGGTATTACGGAAGGGGAGGCTGGTCAAGGAATTAAAGAAGCTTTATCCCAAGGAGTTACAAATGCAGTTTTAAATCTCAATAAAGAAGATGGATTTTTTGGTAATGAGTTGTATAAAATGCTTTTGCCTCCCGATGCTTTAAAGGCTGAAAAAACATTGCGCAATCTGGGAATGGGCGCACAGGTTGATAAAGCCATACTGGCAATAAACAGGGGTGCAGAAGATGCAGTGGGGTTTGCAAAACCTATTTTTGTAGATGCCATTAAAGCGATGACGCTGAAAGATGCTGTGAATATTATTAAAGGTGATAAAGATGAAGCCACGAAATATTTTAAAGAAAAAACCAAGCAACAATTGATTGCTGCATTTACGCCTTCTGTAAAATCATCCTTAGATAAAACAGAAGCTACAAAATATTATTCTGATATTATTAATACCTACAATAAACTACCCACTACATTTAAAAAGGCAGATCCCAATCTTACTTCTTATGTTGTTGGCAAAGCCGTAGATGCATTATTTGACCAGGTTGCAAAAGAAGAAGCTAATATAAGAGCTAATCCATTGGCCAGGACCTCTGATATACTGAAAAAAATATTTGGCGGAAAATAGTTAATCAGGGAAAATACTCCAGAATAAAAGCACAATGCGTCGGCGGGGGTCGTTAATACTGTAATCCGTTATTTTAGGATTGGGAAATTTTTCTCCTTTGCCTTCATGCAGAAACAACAGGTTCCTGATATTATTCCCATCAGCAGATTTTCCAACGGTAAATGTTTTAAGCAATTCTATTACAGACTTTGCTCTTGCATTGGACAGTGCTGTATTAATTTGTTCGTTGGTGGCAGTAGCTGATTCAGGTATAGTAAGAGTAGGTCTTAATTTTTTATACAAAAAAGAACTTTCATCTATTTTAGTAGCATCGGCATAACCTTTTGCAGTGATTACAAGCGACAATGGAAAGTCGGGATATTTTTTTACGAAGTAATCAATCTCTTTTGCAACCGGATCAAATATTTTGCCAATGTTATAGGCTACAGAAGGTGAAAGATTGTATTGCCCGGGTCCAAACAGAACATCCTGGTCAAGCTTTACTACGGTGTTACGATTTATCAGCTCATTTATTAATGATACCTTATCACCAATTAATTTAGAAGTACTGTTTGAAAAAGTAAGTGCCTGTTTTAGTCTATTCCAATCATCTTTATTTACTGAAGTATTACCTATAAGGATCGCATTTTGGGTAACCAATTTATCAATCTCTGCATTGGTCATGCCAATAAACTTTTGTAAACGGGAGCTTGCCGTATCATCTAATTCATTTTGAT
>LNFM01014022.1_pt1 | contig 10022 bp, 10 predicted proteins | sample 596031 | NCBI WGS metagenome assembly LNFM01 (sample SAMN04254537, study PRJNA301005) | activated carbon metagenome | isolation source: dual media filters at the Ann Arbor, Michigan drinking water treatment plant | place: USA: Ann Arbor | reverse complement strand
CATTATGAAGGAAGCAAGAGGGTTAGGAGTAAAACATTTCTTTATTGAAGATGAATCTTCCCACGCCATAGAACAGATTCCGCAAAGTCTTACTTACCTTAAGGCTATTAGTAAAAAGAAATAAGTCTGTTCACTACTATCTCTAGTTTCTAAGGTCTAGTGCATTAATCACAGAGACTTTAACTTTTCAACAAGTTTTTCCGGAATGCTTGCAATTTTCCGTTTTGAATAATCGAAGCAAACTATTCCTGTTTTACCATGAGTCACCTCCCGGCCTGTGGCACTATTCGTGATCCTATAGAACAGATCAAATCCATACTTATTCAAATCCCCGACAGCTATTGCAATTTGTAGCGTATCGCCTAGAAAGGATTCTGCCTTATAAGCGATAGCCGCATCACTTACAATCTGACCGATGGAGCCTTCCAGCTTCACCTCACTTTCAAAACCCATCGACCGATAAAATAACGTGCGGGCTTCTTGCATGAGGGTAAGTATGCTGTCGTTGCCAACATGATTACCGTAGTTCAAATCGCTTACCCGCACAACTATTTTTGTTTGAAAAATAAATTTTTCGGGAAGTTGTATTTCAATGCGTGCCATCTTGTTTAATTTGCTGCACAAGTATACACATTGATGATCAAATTAAGCCTTCTGCTAAATGTGTGGAGAAAAGTAAAACGGGCTTTCATCATCCTGCTGGCAGCGCAATTTATTTATATCATTCTCCTGCGCTGGATTAATCCGCCCCTCACGATCACACAACTTACCAACTGGGTAAGCGGCTATGGATTAAAGCGTGACTATATCAATTTTGAAGAAATGTCGCCCAATATCCGGTTAGCCGTGATGGCCTCAGAAGATCAATTGTTCCCAGATCATAATGGGTTCGACATAAAGAGTATTAAGAAAGCACTTGAAACGAATAAGAAGAGTAAACGCATCCGCGGAGCCTCCACCATTAGCCAGCAGGTTGCCAAGAATGTATTTCTCTGGCAAGGACGGAGTTGGTTTCGCAAAGGGTTGGAAGTTTACTTTACATTTATGATTGAGTTGTTCTGGAGCAAAGAACGCATTCTGGAAATGTATCTCAACGTAGCTGAGATGGGAAAAGGAATTTTTGGAGTAGAAGCCGCCTCACGCAGCTATTTTAAAAAGTCTGCCAGTAAGCTCACGCGCACCGAAGCAGCACGTATTGCAGCGTGTTTACCCAATCCCAAAAAATACAAAGCCGAACCTGCGTCATCGTATGTTGCGAGGCGCGCTTCCTGGATTATAAGACAGATGAATAATCTGGAGGGAAATGAAGACGTGGAGAAATTGTTAGCGGTGCCGAAGCCTGTTAGGAAAAAGGGTAAATGAGGAGACAACTATTTGTCAGTGAAGGCAATGTAAATTGATGTGGTTTGGTTATACGCTATGCCCTCGCAACACCAACATAGGCAAAGAGGATTTAAAGATCACCATTTACTTACAAACAATGTTGTTTTATTGCTTCTTGGGCTTTCTCAAATCCAAACTCTTCAGCCTTGCTAAGGTCAAAGCAAGCAAGTTCCTCATTTCCCATTTCTATTCTTGTCAGGGCTCTTAAATAATAAGCGTATGCGAGTTTAGGATTTATTTCAATTGACTTAGAGTAATCCATCATGGATCCATTGTAGTCCTTTAGTTTAGATTTTGCAAGGCCTCTATAACAAAAGGCAAACGCAAAATTTGCGTCAATCTCTATAGCCTTTGAAAAGTCTACGATCGACCCATTTAAGTCATTTATAAGATTTAGCTTCGCAAGTCCTCTGCTATAAACAGCCCAAGTATATGTTGGATCGATATCAAGAGCTTGTGTAAAATCTACTATAGATTCATGGGCATCTTCTAGTTGATATCTCGCCAACCCTCTAAAGTAGTAAGCATCTTTATATTTTACATCAAGGTGAATAGCTTTGGTAAAGTAATCAATTGCTACACTGTAATCCGCGAGTAGGTATTTCGATTTTCCTTTGTTATAGTAATCTGAAGCACCGAATGTGTTAGTCTCTACTTCTTTTTCATATTCAGCTTGCACTTCTATTAACTGAAGAAGTTGGGATGTATAATCGATATTTTCTTTCTGATCATTTAGTTGCTTTTTACTTTCAGCTTCTTTCAATTGATTTATTTCTTTGATGGCGTCATTTAATTTTTGTCTTAATGTTTCTAATTCCTTCATTTTTTGACGGTCGGCAATTACTTGTTTAAGAGATTTCTCTAACTGTTTTCGATCAATCGTAATAGCAGCTTTCATCCAAAATATTTCACCGTTCCATTTTTCGTCAAGCACCTCTAGCTGTGTAATCCCAGCGCTTATCGTTACTATGTTTTCAATAAAATCTTGCGAAAACTCACTACCAACTTCTGATGTTTTTAAAATACTCTCACTTTCCACATAAACACCAACTTCATTTAGCAGCATGGATTGCAACTGATTTACTGTAATTGCCCGACTCGATATTTTACTATCAAGGTCACTTGCCTTGTAAGAATATTCACGAATAAATGTCTTTTCCTGTGCGAATAGATCTGTTAGGATAAGTATAAATGGGATGATAAGTATTGTAAGTTTCATGTCCGTTTTTAGCTTTCTCATTGCCAGTGTTTGAGAAATATGTAGATGACTTGAGGTATCTTCATAACTCGGATTAAAGATCAATATAACACTTTTGCCATTCAAGAACACCAAAAAAGGCAGAAGCTATCTTTCTGTTTTAATCGGTTATAATCGTTAAGGCAAATCTTCAAGCTATTGTAGTTATTGAGGAAATATTTTGACAGAAGATATATTTGAGCGGACCGCGGATATAAATTATAAATTTAATCCTAAGTTCATATGAAAATTGAAATTCAATCCATTAAATTGACGTTTAAATGGTGGCAGATTGCATTGATTATTGCATCATCAATTCTCAGTTTTAACTCACCTTCGGTTATCTTAAAGCTATTGCAAATTTGTATTTCTACCGATTGATTTTTTTGATCAATTTATTGGGTAGTTTAAATTCAAACTAAGTTATAATAGTTTAATTAATCTGTCCCACCTTTCCGATCGCACAAAATCATGAAATTACAGGTTAGAGATTGCTATTTACTTGCTAACCAAAGTTTTTCTCTCCAGTTTTTGCAAACGTTAACCAATTCAACCATTTCCCAATTTTTAGAGAATAGTTCTATTCCTTTAAAAATTGGAGAATCATTAATGTCTATTTCTTTCCCGAATTGAAGTTTAAAATCTATTAACACATTTTTTGTATCATCATGAATGGCTTTGGGATGATCTCTGTGTTTAAAATAATTAGCTATTGAAATAATCAATTCAATACTCGTTCTTCCAGTGTTTTCTATTTGATCTCCAATTCTGTATTTTAGGTAATGTTCCTTTAATTCATATCTATCATAGATACTACTGTTTATATAATTCTGAGCTGAAATAAAGGCCATTCCATAAAGTGGTTCTGATTCCTCTAAAAACCAGAAGCCATCGTACCACTCCAACTCTTCCGATTTAGTTCTTAATTCAAGGATAGATTTTTCAAGTCCGTAAATCGTAAGTCTAAAACTTTCAATTCTAAAGTCGTGACTTCGCCAATGTGTCTTCTCCATAAGCAGATGAGCTACTTCCCACCCTTCAAACTTTCCGCCATCATCAACACAAAATCCTTCCCCTTCACAAATCCTTTCCCCAATTCGGCTTCGTATTTGTCGGTAATGCCAAGGGCCGGAATGTCTTCTGACTTCTTGCCTTTCTTCAATGCTGCTACTACCTGATCGCGGATGTCGGCAACCGTATCGCGTAGTTTTTTCACATCGGCTTTCGTGGCTACCTCACCATGGCCGGGAATTACTTTGGTGTTATCATCGATCAATAACAAAATCTTGTCAAGCGTAGAAACAAATCCATTGACCGAGCCGCCATTGGAAAGATCAATATATGGATATCCATAGCGCACAAAGGCGTCTCCGGTATGCACCACATTCGCCTTCTTAAATTGTACAATGACGTCACCATCAGTATGACCCTTATCAAAATGATGTAATACAATATCTTCCTCATTCAAATGAAAATTGAGTTTATCCGCAAAGGTGATTAACGGCCATGCGTTCTCATCGCGGGGCGGATTTTTTGCTCCTGTTCTCGCATTTACTGATTCCTTCGACATGCGCTCGCGCACCCGATCATGTGCTACCAGGGTGGCGCCCATCTTTTTAAAATTCTCGTTGCCCCCACTGTGATCGCCATGAATGTGCGTATTAATGGCAAAGCGAATTTCGCCCGGATCGAGTGTTTTAACTGCACCATTGATTTTATTGGATAAGGGCGCAAACTGATTATCGATGATCAGGGTTCCTTCCTTGCCAATCAGCACTCCTATATTGCCACCCGCTCCTTTAAGCATATAAATCTGCTCGGTGATCTTTACTGGAGTGATCCGAACCGTATCGTAATTAGTTTGAGAGATGGCTGTGCCCGTAATCAACAGGAATAAACATGCTATTGAATAGAATTTCATAGGAGGTTAGTTTGAAAATAAATTTAAGTTAAAAAACTACGATTCGCTAAAAGAACCGCAAGAAACAGGTTGAAATCCCAAAGCGACCAAGTCACTTTTGTGAGGTAAAAATTAATAGCTTTATGATTGTGACCACCGAACCCATCAATTATCAGCGCATCGAGCAGGCCATTCAATACCTGGAAAAAAATTTTCAGCGTCAGCCTGAGTTAACTGAGGTGGCTGAAGAAGTGAGTGTATCCCCCTTTCATTTTCAACGCATCTTTACCGAATGGGCGGGGATTAGTCCCAAGCGGTTCCTTCAATTTCTTACGGTGGATTTTTTAAAAGCCAGGTTGAAGCAATCTAAAAATCTGGTGGAAGCCGCAGAAGCTGCCGGACTTTCAAGTCAATCGCGGGTGTATGATCTCTTTACTACACTTGAAGCTGTAACGCCTCAGGAATACAAAGAAAAAGGCAGTGGTATTCGGATCAATTATGGATTTCATGAAACTCCGTTTGGGCAAGCGTTAATTGGTGTTACGGAACGCGGTGTTTGCTGGTTATCATTTATCACAGCGGATGCCGATCCTAATTTTCAACTTCTTGAAATGAAGGAGCATTGGCATAATTCGGTTTTTAAAGAGAACCAAGAATTAGTTTATGAATTTGTAAAAAGAATTTTTCCCTCACCCCGTCAGCCCGAGGCTGACACCCCTCTCCCCAGGGAGAGGGGAAGGGGTGAGGGCAAACTGCACTTGTTCGTAAAGGGAACCAACTTTCAAATTAAAGTGTGGGAAGCGTTATTAAAACTTCCGGTTGGATCAGTAACTACTTACAAAGACATTGCCGTTCAAATTCAAAATCCACAAGCCATGCAGGCGGTGGGTTCAGCCGTGGGTTCAAATCACATCGCCTATTTAATACCCTGCCATCGGGTAATTCGTAAAGACGGCATATTGGGAGAATATCGATGGAATCAAACACGCAAAAAGAGCATGATTGGCTGGGAGATGGCCAAAGTTGAAGTGTCCTGAGATATTATCCATAGTTCATTCGTAAAATAACTTAAGTTGCATGCAACTTTTTGATGAACGTGGAGTATTTATAGAATATTCCCAACTCAACGCCTATGCTTCGCAGCTATTTCAAAATTGCATTTCGTAATCTGACCAAAAACAAGGGTTACTCTTTTATCAACATTGCAGGCCTTGCCACCGGTATGGCCGTTGCGCTGTTAATCGGGTTGTGGATCTGGGACGAACTTACCTTTAACAAGTATCATAAAAATTACGATCGGATTGCACAAGTGTGGCAGCACAATTTATATAACGGGGTGAAGGGCTCACAAACTTCCAACCCGTATGTGATGGCCGAAGAAATCCGTAACAACTTCGGCAGCGATTTTAAGTATGTACTGCAATCCACCTGGAACTTTGGTCGCATCCTTACTGTAGGCGAAAAAAAATTCAGCAAGAATGGAATGTATTGGGAGCCAGAGGTGATTGATATGCTCTCCATCAAATTATTAAAAGGCGATCCCAATCAGGCTTTGAAAGATCCTTACTCTATTATTTTATCTGAGTCTGTAGCAAAAGCCTATTTTGATGATACCGACCCCATGGGCCAAACCATTCGCATCAACAATAAAAACGATGTGAAAGTAACGGGTGTATACGAAGACATTCCTCACAGCTCAACCTTCCGCGACATGAGTTTTATTATGCCTTGGGACTTATACATTATTGAAAGTGAATGGATCAAAAGGATGGATGACCCGTGGGGCAGCAACTTCACTCAAACCTGGGCACAGCTTGCCGAAAATGCCGACATGGAACTGGTATCGGCAAAAATTGTGGATGTGAAATTAAACAAGGTAGATGAAGGTGGCCGCAAGTATAAACCCGAAGTCTTTCTTCACCCCATGAGCAAATGGCATTTGTACTCTGACTTCCGCGATGGCAAGAACGTAGGTGGTCGCATTGAGTTTGTATGGATGTTCGGCATCATCGGGTCGTTTGTATTGTTGCTGGCATGCATCAATTTTATGAACCTGAGCACCGCCCGATCTGAAAAGCGCGCCAAAGAAGTAGGCATCCGGAAGTCTATTGGTTCGATGCGGTCGCAATTAATCAACCAGTTTTTTTCGGAGTCAATAGTTGTAGCTGTGCTTGCATTCATCGTATCGTTGGGATTGGTTTACCTCGCCTTGCCCGCCTTCAATGAAGTTGCCGGTAAGAAACTTACTTTACTATGGAGCAGCCCAGAATTCTGGTTGATTGGTCTGAGCTTTAGTTTGATCACCGGTATTGTAGCGGGTAGTTATCCTGCGTTGTACTTGTCTTCCTTCCAACCGGTAAAAGTATTGAAAGGAACATTCCGCGTAGGTCGACTTGCTTCCATCCCGCGGCAAGTGTTGGTTGTATTACAATTCACGGTTTCCGTTATCCTGATTATCGGCACCATCGTAGTATTTCGTCAGATTGAATTCGCGAAAGACCGTCCTATAGGCTATGAACGAAATGGCCTTATTAATATATACTTGTCAACACAAGAAATCCACAAACATTTTGAAGCCGTTCGCAACGAATTGAAAAGTCAGGGTGCAATCGTTGAGATGACGGAAGCCGGAAGCCCCACCACCCAGGTATGGAACAGTAACGGTGGCTTTACGTGGAATGGCAAAGACCCTGCCCTTGCTGTAGACTTTCCGAACAATGGGGTTACGCACGAGTTTGGAACAACAGTAGGTTGGAAGTTTAAGGAAGGTCGTGATTTTTCGCGCGAGCGTATGACTGACTCCGCTGCATTTATTATTAACGAAGCAGCAGCAAAATTTCTAGGCTTCGAAAATCCAATTGGTGAAACACTTACGTGGAACGAAGAACCCTACACCATTATTGGTGTAATCGAAGATATGATTATCGAATCGCCCTACGAACCTGTACGCGCTTCGCTCTGGCACATCGACCGCTACGATAATGTAAACCTCGCTATCTTAAAACTTAATCCCGACATGGGCGCTCACGATGCTCTTGATAAAATTAAAACCGTGTTTACTAAATACGATCCGGAGTCACCTTTCGCCTATGAATTTGTGGATGACGAATATGCGCGTAAGTTCAGCGATGAAGAACGGATCGGTAAACTCGCGAGCTTCTTCGCGGTGTTGGCTATCTTCATCAGTTGCCTCGGCATTTTTGGGTTGGCCAGTTTTGTGGCCGAACAACGAACCAAAGAAATTGGCGTGCGCAAAGTAATGGGTGCCAGTGTTACCAATCTCTGGGGCATGCTCTCGAAAGACTTTGTGATACTGGTGGGCATCTCGTTATTGGTAGCCATGCCGTTAGCCTGGTACTTTATGAACAACTGGTTACAGAAATATCAATACCGCAGCGATATGGCCTGGTGGATTTTTGCCAGTGCCGGGGTGGGCGCATTGCTCATTACCTTACTTACGGTGAGTTACCAATCTATCAAAGCAGCAAGGGCAAATCCGGTAAATAGTTTGAGAAGTGAGTAAATAAACTCCGATGTCAGCCTGAGTTTCTCAAAGGTTAATATTGAAATCCATAAAGGCTTCGAGGCCTCAGCCTGACATTGATAACAGAGCGGTCAGACCGCTTGGCTTTTAATCAGATTAACCAACCTTTACACAGGATGTGGTAGGGATAGATTACTGAACCTCACATTCGTGCTGGTTTTTGAGATAGGTTCTGCTATATTGAAAAAAAACTTTCAATACTTTGACACATTCATCCGCATCTCCCTCGTGGTTTAAACGAATTCTTCTACCCGGAATCATTCTTCAATCTGTGCTGATTGGTGGCGGGTACGCAACGGGTCGCGAAATAGTGGAATACGGTGCAAAGTTTGGCGCCAGCGGTTGGATTAGTGGACTCGCCATCTTCATTGGCTTTTCGCTGATTGCATTTTTGTCGATGGAAGCAAGTCGATACTGGAAAGTGTATGACTACAAATCATTGCTAAAAAAGTTAATCGGACCTGGTTGGATCGCCTACGAAATCGTGTATTTGTTATTGGCCATACTTATCATTGCAGTGATGGCCTCAGCAGCCGGAGAGATTTTGAATCAAACCCTGAATTTTAATAAATGGGTGGGAGTAATATTGATAACAGTAGTCGTGGGTTTCTTAAATTATAAAGGCGAAGAGATGATTGCTAAGCTGGAGACGATTGGGTCTGTTGCGCTGTTCATTGCCTACTTTATTTTTACTTTTTCCGTTTTTGGAAGTAAGAGCGATTCAATTCTAAAAACATTCAGCAATTGGGATACGAGCTACCTACCGGATGGTGGCGGTATGGGCATTTTAGTATGGACGGGTATCTTATATGTGGGTTATAACCTGGCTGTTTATCCCGCTTCCTTTTTTACATTCAAGGATCTTCATACAAGAAAAGAGACTCTTCTTGCAGCCATAGCCTCAGGATTATTGATGACGATTCCCTGGTTCTTAACTTACTTCGCGATGATGGCATATTATCCGGATAAAATTGTTCTGGAGTCAACTGTGCCTTGGTTAATAATGCTGGAAGAGTTTAATCCCATACTAATAGTTGTATTTGGTATTGTTGTGGGCTGGACATTGATTGAAACTGCAACAGGTATGATTCACGCCTTTATAAGTCGTGTGGAGACAGAAGCTATTCAAAAGGGAAGGCCACTAAAAAAGATGACGAAAGCAATTATTTCATTAACTGCTCTGGTTGCTTCATTGATACTGTCGCAAGTAGGTATTATTGATCTTGTAGCAAAAGGTTATACCATCATGGCGTATGCAATGATTGCAGTATATGCAGTGCCGTTGCTTTTATATTCTCCAAGATTATTGTCAAAAAGCAATTCTTCATGATTTGATAAATAGTGCCCTAGGTCATTGCATGAAAACATCTTCCTTAAATATTCCATTACCATCCGGCAACTTAATCTCTGCGGAGGTGTATTGGGAAGAAAATGCTAAAGCCATCTATGTTTTTGCTCACGGAGCCGGAACCAACATGCATCATGCTTTTATGAAAGAACTCGCTGGTGAACTTGCCAATCATCAGATTGCTACGCTTCGTTATAATTTTCTTTATTCTGAACAAAAAAAGAAGCGCCCCGATTTTCCGGCTGTAGCCCATCAGGCTGTGGCTGCTGCAATCGAAAAGACACATGAGCTATTTCCAAATACACCCTCATTTTCCGGTGGAAAATCTTTCGGTGGCCGCATGACGTCTCAATATTTATCCGAAAATGCTCCTGATTTTGTAAAGGGAATTGTGCTTGTTGGGTTCCCGCTTCACCCTGCGGGCAAACCATCCATTGAAAGATCTACACATCTTGAGAAAATTAAAATCCCGATGTTGTTTCTTCAAGGTACGCGCGATGCATTAGCAGAATGGCCTTTGATTGAACAAGTCACCAAAAAATTGCCAACCTCAACGCTCGCTAAATTTGAAGGTGCTGATCATAGTTTTAAAGTGGCACGCCAAAATCTG
>LNFM01014021.1_pt1 | contig 10022 bp, 11 predicted proteins | sample 596031 | NCBI WGS metagenome assembly LNFM01 (sample SAMN04254537, study PRJNA301005) | activated carbon metagenome | isolation source: dual media filters at the Ann Arbor, Michigan drinking water treatment plant | place: USA: Ann Arbor | reverse complement strand
GGGCTGCTGCGCAAAACGAGAACTTGAAGCACCCGGCGGCGGTGCACCGCCGCCACCCGCCGAGCGGGTCGCCGGCCGGCTTGAGAGCGGCCCGGCGCTCGCGGTGCTGCTCAGGCTGCCGCGATCAGCGCGGCCGGGATGCTGTGGTTCTGGCCACCGCGCTGGGCGATCTTCAGCGCGCCCACCCGGTTGCCCAGCGCCGCGCAGCGCGCCAGCGGCCAGCCCAGGCTCAGGCCGTGCAGCAGGGCACCGCGGAAGGCGTCGCCGCAGCCGGTGGGGTCGAGCACCGCTTCGGCCTGGACGCCGGGCACATGGGTGCGCTGGCCGGCGATCCACAGGTCGCAGCCTTCGGCGCCCAGCGTCACGATCACGCCCTGCAGGTGGGGCTGGCGCGACAGTGACTCCAGCGTGGTGTCCATGCGCTCGCACAGCATCGCGGCTTCATAGTCGTTGACGGCCACCCAGGTGGCCTGGCTGACGAACGTGCGCAGCTCGTCGCCGCTGAACATCGGCAGACCCTGGCCGGGGTCGAAGACGAACGGGATCTTCGCTGCGGCCAGCTGGGCGGCGTGGCCCAGCATCGCGTCGCGCCCGTCGGGGGCGATGATGCCCAGCGTGATGTCGCCGCGGTCGGTGGGCACCACGGTGTTGTGGGCCAGCTGCATCGCGCCGGGGTGGAAGGCGGCGATCTGGTTGTTGTCCTCGTCGGTGATGATCATGCACTGGGCGGTGTAGGTGTCACCGGCGCGCAGCACCTGCGAGGTGTCCAGGCCCCAGTCCTGCAGGCGCATCAGGTAGTCGCCGCCGTCGTTGCCCAGCGCGGCCATCACCAGCGGCTGTCCGCCCAGCAGGTGCAGGTTGTAGGCGATGTTGCCGGCGCAGCCACCGAACTCGCGCCGCAGCGTGGGCACCAGGAAGCTGACGTTCAGGATGTGCACCTTGTCCGGCATGATCTGCTGCGAGAAGCGGCCGGGAAAGTTGGTGATGGTGTCGAAGGCGAGCGAGCCGCAGATCAGGACGGACATGGTGGTGGGCGGCCGGCTGGGCGGCTGGGTTGGGTCGGGGGTGTGGCCGAGGCCGCCGGGGCGTCCTCAGGGGTAGAAGAGTTCGAGCGTGTAGCCGTCGACGCGGCGCTCGCCGGTGGACACCAGCACCTTGATCGGCAGTTCCTGCCCGGCCTGTAGCGCCGCCTGCTGCACGCCCAGCTCGGCCGCCGGCAGCACACGGCGCGCCACCAGCTGGCCTTGCGGGTCGGTCAGGGTCAGGTCGAGCGCCGGCATCATCACGGCGGTGTCGGCCCGGTTGCGCAGCACCAGCTGAAGGCGGTAGAGGCTGGAGCCCTCCAGCCGGTTCAGGCCCGAGCTTTCCACCGACAGCTGCTGGATGCGCCGCAGCGGCTGCACGCTGCAGCCGGCCAGCCGGCAGACGGCCTGCAGCGCCGGCGCGGTGCCGGGCAGGTGGGCGGCCAGGCTGTCGCGCCACAGCAGCGCCATCTGCAGCAGCGCGGCCAGCCCCAGCAGCAGCACGCCGGCCCACAGGCCGGCGCGCATGGCTGGCTGGTGCCAGCGCGCCGCACGCTCGGCCTGGCGCATGAAGCTCGGCGTGGCTTGTGCGGACGCTTGTGCCGCGGCGAGTGCCGAGGCTTGGGCAGGCAGCTGTGCCGGGGCCACCGGCAGGCCGGCTGCGCCACTGGCCGCCATGGCGGGCGCGTCCGCAGCGGCCGATGTGGTCGCCGCGGCCGGTCTGGCCGCAACGGGCGCAGGCGCCAGTGCCGGGCCGTCGTCGACGTGGCGCGCCGTTGCCGGCGGTGGCACATGGTCGGTGATGGTGATCGGCTCGTCGCCTGCCGGGTCCGGCTCACGCGATGGCGTGCGCAGAAACGGCTCGTCCTGTTCTGCGCGTGGCGCCGGTTCGAACGCAGGCTCGATGCGGTCGGCCGCGTGGACGGGTGTGTGGACGGGCGTGTGCGAGGGGCCGGGTGCGGCCGGCGGTGCCGCTGGCCAGGCCGGCGGGCCTGCCACCGCGCCAACCGGGGACGGCGGCTCGCCGCCCGGTGGCAGTGCCAGCCGCATCGGCGTGCCGGTGTCGATGTCGAACAGCACCTCGGCCGCGTTGAACACGCTGTTGCAGCGGCCGCAGCGCACCCAGCCGTCGGAGGCCAGCAGCTGAGACTCGGCCACGCGGAACACCGTGCCGCAGGGCAGGCAGCGGGTGGCCAGGTTCATCGGCAGGGGCGGGTGGGCAGACACAGCGGGCGTGATGATGCCAGGGTGGGCTGTCGGGGTGTGCCGGCCGGTTCCGCTGCCATTGGTCTGCCGGTCAACCTGGACGGCGCGCCGTCATCAGGATCCAGCCGTCTTCGGTGTCGGCCACCTCCAGCGCCAGCCAGGGGGCGTAGGCGGCCTTCAGCTCGTCGGCCTGGCGGTCCAGGATGCCGGCCAGCACCAGGTGGCCGCCCGGCGCCACATGGCCGGCCAGCAGCGGCGCCAGCAGCTTCAGCGGCGTGGCCAGGATGTTGGCCAGCACCAGCGGGTAGGCGCCGCTGGCCTGCTCGGGCAGGCCGGCGCGCAGCTGCACACCGTTGGCCTGGGCATTGGCCTGGGTGGCGGTGACGGCGGCCGGGTCGATGTCGACCGCGTCGATGCCGTCCTTGCCGGGGCCGCCGGCGCCATGCAGGGCCGCGCCGATGGCCAGGATGCCCGAGCCGCAGCCGTAGTCCAGCACGCGCTGCCAGCCAGGCGCCAGCGTGGCAGCCTGCTGCGCCGTCCAGCGCAGGCACATGAGGGTGGTGGGGTGGGTGCCGGTGCCGAAGGCCAGGCCGGGGTCGAGCCGGATCACCGTCGTGGCCGCCGCCGGGGCGTCGTGCCAGCTGGGCACGATCCAGAAGCTGGGGGTGATCTCCACCGGCGCGAACTGGCTCTGCGTCAGCCGCACCCAGTCCTGGTCTGCAACCGGCCGCAGCGCCAGCACCGCCATGTCGGCAGCCCAGTCCTGCGCACGCAGCAGCGTGGCGGCCTCGGTGGCAGCGGCTTCGGTCTCGAACAGCGCGGTCAGGTCCGAGCGCTGCCAGCCTTCCTTCGGCGCGGGCATGCCCGGCTCGCCGAACAGCGCCTGCTCGGCCGCGGTGCCGGCATCGGCATCGGCCACCGACACGCTCAGTGCGTCGAGTTCGTCGACCAGCGCCTCGCTGACGGCTTCGACCAGGCTCTCGGGCAGCCGCAGGACAAGCTCATGCATGACCGGTCCTCACCGCTTGCGGCGTTCCAGCCAGCCTTCCAGGTAATGGATGCTGGTGCCGCCTTCGATGAACTTGGCATCGACCATCAGCTCGCGGTGCAGCGGAATGTTGGTCTGGATGCCTTCGACCACCGTCTCGGAGAGCGCGGTGCGCATGCGCGCCAGCGCCTGGTCGCGGGTGTCGCCGTGCACGATGATCTTGCCGATCATCGAGTCGTAGTTGGGCGGCACGGTGTAGTTGGTGTAGACATGGCTGTCGACCCGCACGCCCGGCCCGCCCGGCGCATGCCACATGCTGATCCGGCCCGGGCTGGCGGTGAACTTGTACGGGTCTTCGGCGTTCAGCCGGCATTCGATGGCATGGCCGCGCATCTGGATCTGGCGCTGGGTGAACGGCAGCTTTTCGCCGGCGGCGACGCGGATCTGCATCTGCACGATGTCGATGCCGGTCACCATCTCGGTCACCGGGTGCTCCACCTGCACCCGGGTGTTCATCTCGATGAAATAGAACTCGCCGTTCGCGAACAGGAATGCGAAGGTGCCGGCGCCGCGGTAGCCCATCTTCTTGCAGGCGGCGGCGCAGCGGTCGCCGATGCGCTCGATGATGCGGCGCGGGATGCCCGGCGCCGGTGCCTCTTCGATGATCTTCTGGTGGCGGCGCTGCATGCTGCAGTCGCGCTCGCCCAGCCACACCGCGTTGCGGTGCTCGTCGGCCAGGATCTGGATCTCCACATGGCGCGGGTTCTGCAGGAACTTCTCCATGTAGACGCCCGGGTTGCCGAAGGCCGCGCCGGCTTCGGTGCGGGTGGTCTGCACCGCATGCAGCAGCGCGGCCTCGGTGTGCACCACGCGCATGCCGCGCCCGCCGCCGCCACCCGCCGCCTTGATGATCACCGGGTAGCCGATGGCGCGCGCCTGGCGGATGCTCTCCTTCGGGTCCTCGGGCAGCGCGCCTTCGGAGCCCGGCACACAGGGCACGCCCGAGCGGTTCATCGCCTGCTTGGCCGACACCTTGTCGCCCATCATGCGGATCGACTCCGGCGTCGGCCCGATGAAGGTGAAGCCGCTGCGCTCGACCCGCTCGGCAAAGTCCGCGTTCTCGGACAGGAAGCCGTAGCCGGGGTGGATGGCCTCGGCATCGGTGACTTCGGCGGTCGAGATGATCGCCGGCATGTTCAGGTAGCTCAGCGATGAGGCCGCCGGGCCGATGCACACCGCCTCGTCGGCCAGCTTCACGTACTTGGCATCGCGGTCGGCCTCGGAATAGACCACGACCGACTTGATGCCCATCTCGCGGCAGGCGCGCTGGATGCGCAGCGCAATCTCGCCGCGGTTGGCGATCAGGATCTTCTTGAACATTGCCCCGCCGTCATTCGATGTGGAACAGGGGCTGGCCGAATTCCACCGGCTGGCCGTTCTCGCACAGGATGCGTGTCACGGTGCCGGACTTGTCGGCCTCGATCTCGTTCATGATCTTCATCGCCTCGATGATGCAGATCGCCTCGCCTTCCTTGACGGTGTTGCCGACCTCGACCAGCGGCTTTCCGCCCGGGCTGGAAGACCGGTAGAAGGTCCCCACCATCGGCGACTTCACGGTGTGGGCGGCCTCTGCCGGTGCGGCGGCCTGCGCCGGCGCAGCGACCGGCGCCGCCGGCTGAACCACCACCGGAGCCGGCATGACCGGCGGCGGCGCCGTGTAGGCCACGGCCTGGGCGGGTGGATCGGACTTGACGATGCGCACCTTGCCGTCGGCCTCGGTGATCTCCAGCTCGGAGATGTTGGACTCGGACACGAGGTCGATCAGGGTCTTGAGCTTGCGAAGGTCCATCGGGAGGTCTCCAGCGGGATGAAGCGTGCTGCCATCGGTCGAGCAGGGCAGCTGGCGAGTGAGGTGGGTGCCCGTGTGGAAGGCAGGCCGGCTTGGCGGTCGGGTTCGGGGTGCGGTCTCAGGCCGGGCCCGGCCGCGTTGGCGCGCGACCCAGCGCATGCTGCAGGGCGGCGCGGTAGCCGTCCGCCCCGAGCCCGCAGATCACGCCGACGGCGAGATCGGACAGGTAGGAATGGTGGCGGAAGGGCTCACGGCGGTGCACGTTCGACAGGTGCACCTCGATGAAGGGCAGCGCCACCGCCGCCAGTGCATCGCGTATGGCCACGCTGGTGTGGGTGTAGGCCGCGGGGTTGATGATGATGAAATCGGTGCCGTCGTCGCGGGCCGCCTGGATCCGGTCGACGAGTGCCCCTTCGTGGTTGCTCTGAAAGTCGCGCAGTGTACTGCCGGCTTTCTGCGCCATTTCGGCCAGATCTGCATTGATCTGCGCCAATGTGACCGTGCCATAGACCGCTGGCTCGCGGCTGCCCAGCAGGTTCAGGTTCGGACCGTGGAGCACGAGGAGATGCATGGAGACCGAAGCCTGTGCTCGTAAGAGGACAGACGGGATGTGGAAAAGTCAGAAGTTTACGCGGTTTGCCCGCAATTGCGAACAAATTGCCGCAAGCGCACCAGGACCGGTCGGTGCGGCGGCCCGGAATCCGCTCAGGTGATGTCTTGCGCCCAGCCGGCCAGCTGAGGGGGCTCGACAGCGCCCAGATGGCGGTCGCGCAACTGGCCCCTGGCATCGAAGACGACCGTGTAGGGCAACTGCCCCCCCTTGTTGCCGAGCGAGCGGGCCAGCGCCACGCCGTCCATCCCGGCCATGCCGATCGCAAAACCCACGGGCTGGCGCGCCAGGAAGCTGCGCACCGGGCTCGGCGAGTCGACCGCCAGGCCGAGCACGCGCCAGCCGCGGCCCGACTGCTCGCGGTGGAACTGGTCGAGCAGCGGCATCTCCTTGACGCAGGGCGGGCACCAGGTCGCCCAGAAATTGATCAGCAAGGGCCCGCCGCGCAGGCTGGCCAGTGCCAGCTCACCACCACCGGGCTGCTCGAAGCGCAGTGACCAGAGGTCGACCTCGGGCGAGGTCTCGTCGCCCAGCCTGACCAGCGTGGCCGTCGCCGGCTCGGGTTCTTCGGTTTGGCGACGCCAGGCCCAGCCCAGGCCTGCGCTCGCCGCGAGGGCCGCCACGCCGTAGCCCAGCCACCGACGGCGACCGCTCACGACCCACCGCCCATCAGCCGCTGCAGCGCAGCCAGGTCGCCACGGCCGCTGCGGCCCTGGGCGTCGGGCCGCAGCGCGCCGCGCAGGTCGTCGTGGTCGAGGATGCTGAGGTGCACCGTCACCGGCTCGCCCAGCGCGGCGCTCGGGCAGCTCAGGCTCAGCACATCGACCTCGCGGCCACGCGGGCTGGTGGTGCTGCCGACCTCGTACGCGACCCCGCGGTCGATCAGCGCCAGCTCGGCCGATTTGGAGTCGTCGCAGAACAGCTGCAGGTGCACCGCATTGAGCCGGGTCGCGGTGCCGCGCCACACGGCGCCGCTCAGGTGGGGTCGGAACTCGGCCAGACGCTCCATCCAGCGTGCGGCGACGTCGCGCAGTGCCTGCAACTCCGCCGGCTGGGTGTCGGCGCAGAAGAGTTCTATGTAAGCGCGTACTTCGTCCTCGAGCTCGTCATTGCTGGGCAACTCGTGGCTGCGCGCCGCCGAACGGCCCAGGTCGCGCGCAGCCCGGCGCTTGGCCGGCCCGTACTCCATGCCTTCTTCGACCACGAGCCGCGCAGCGGCTGCGGCCAGCTCCTTGCTCCAGCGTGAGGCCATGCCCGGATTGTAGGCAGCGGCCTCCACCTTGCTGCCGCACGGGTGGCGGGCAGCAGCCCCTCAGGGCAGCTCGACGTCGCCCATGCGCGCAGCGATGGTGGCGGCGCGCGCGTTCAGGTAGGGCGACTGGCGCCGTGCCTCGAAGCGCTTCGGTGCGGGCAGCATCACCGCCAGGCGGGCCGCCTGCATCGTGCCGAGCTGGTCGGCGCCGACGCGGTGGTGGTGGCGCGCTGCTGCTTCGGCACCGAACACCCCCTCGCCCCATTCGACGTGGTTCAGGTAGATCTCGAGGATGCGGCGCTTGTCGAGCAGGGCCTCGAGCCACAGCGCGATGACGAATTCCTGCCCCTTGCGCAGCAGGCTGCGCTCGCCACCGAGGAAGAGGTTCTTCGCCAGCTGCTGGGTGATCGTCGAGCCGCCGACGACCTTGGGGGCCACGGTGGCCGGGGGCGTGGCCGGTGCCGCCGCCCCGCTGCGGGCCGCGCGTCGCTCGGCCTGGCGCTCGCGCTCGGCGTTCAGGCGCTCGGCCCGCGCCTGGGCGGCCTGGTTGCGCTCCCAGGCTTTCTCCAGCGCATCCCATTCGACGCCGCTGTGCTCGGTGAAGCCGGCGTCCTCGCTGGCGATCACGGCCCGCTTCAGCGTGTCGGCAATCTGCCCGTAGGGACGCCACTCCTGGCGCCAGTCGATGCGCCCCTTCTGAACCAGCAGCCGCCAGGCCTCGGAGCGCTGGAAGCTGGTCGATTGCGGGTCGACCACCACCATCAGTGCGATGCGCAGCACGAAATAGAGCTGCAGCGCGACGCCGGCGATCACCAGCAGGCCCAGCAGGCGCAGCAATTGCCGCGGCAGGCTCGCCTTCGGGCTCATCGCGGCGCCTGATCAGCCCCGCGGCGCAGCGCGGCCAGGACCTCAGCGGTCGGCGGGCGCAGGCCTCGCCACAGCGCAAAGGCCTCGGCCGCCTGCTCGACCAGCATGCCCAGGCCATCGCGCCCATGGGCGCCGTGTGCGGCTGCCCAGTCCAGAAACGGGGCTGCGGCGGGGCCGTACATCATGTCGAGCGCGAGTGCGCCGGGTTTCAGCACCGAGGCGGGCACCGGCACCGCCGCGGCCTGCAGGCTGCTGGCGCTGGCGTTGAGCACGAGGTCGAAGCCGCTGCCCGCATCGTCGAGCCCGCTCGCCTGCAAGGCCACCGCGTGCGTCGCCGCCAGCGCGGCATGCCGGCCCACCAGCTGCTCGGCCTTGTCGCGCGTGCGGTTGGCGAGCACCAGCCGGGCCGGGCCGGCCTCCAGCAGCGGGCCGAGTGCGCCGGCCGCCGCGCCGCCCGCGCCGATCAACAGCACCTGCCGGCCCGCCAGCGAGACACCGGCGTTGTGCTGGATGTCGCGCACCAGTCCGGCGCCGTCGGTGTTGTCGGCCAGCCAGCCGGTCTCGTCGAAGGCCAGCACATTGGCCGCCTCGGCCAGGCTGGCGCGGGCGCTGTGCCGGGCCGCGAGCCGGTAGGCATCGAGCTTGAAGGGCACGGTGATGTTGCACCCGCGCACCGGGCCGACGACGGGCCCGCTACCGTCGTCGCGTGCTTCGGCCGCCGACGCGACCCAGGCCCGCAGGGCCGGCTCGAAGCCCCCGAGCGGGCAGAGCAGGCGGCCGTAATGCAGGCGCTGGCCGCAGGCGCGTGCGAACGCGGCATGGATGAAGGGCGATCGGCTGTGCGCCACCGGATGACCGAGCACCGCGTAGCGGTCGGTCGGGGCGGCGGGGGAGGGTGCGGGGGTGCTCATGAGCCGGAGGACACGGTGCTTTTCAGGGTCTCGTCGCGCGTGAAGCGGAAGCGCGAGGTGATCACCAGCTCGTCGGCCTCGCGCCGCATCGCGCCGGTGAACTCGCCATAGGGCGCGGCGGCCTGCACGATCGCGATCGCATAGCGGTCGAGCAGCGCCGAGCCCGAGCTGCTGACCACCTCGGTGCCGACCACCCGCCCGCGCGCATCGACCGTCACGTTCATCGTCAGCTCGCCGTAGAGCTTTTTGCCCTGGTGCTCGGGGAAGTTGCGGGTGCCGCGGTCTTCGACCTTGCGGCGCAGCTGGTCGTAGTACTGCGCATAAACCGCCTCCTTGGTGGCCGGGCTGATGTAGCGCCGCTTCGGGCGCTGGCTGTCGTCGTTGACGCGCTTCTCGATCTCGGCCAGCAGCTGCAGCAGCTGGCGGCGGCGTTCCTCGTCGGCGCGTTGCTCGGGGCTTCCGGCATCCCGGGCCTCGGTGGGGATGGGCAGCAGCGCCAGTTCACGCCTGACCTGCGCCAGCAGGCGCAGCTGCACCTGCTGCAGCTCCTCGATGCGCTTGCGGGTTTCTTCGTCGGCATCGCCGATCTCGAGCTCGCTGGAGGCCGGCAGGGGTGAACTGCTGCGACCCGACTCGGCATCACCACCACCCGCCAGGTTGGCCTGGGCGATGGCCTGCGGCTTCAGCGGGGCCTCACCGGCCCGCGAGTTGACGAGGATCACCTCGAGCGGCGTGTCCTGGAACAGCCGGTTGAAGCGGGCCGGATCGGCAAACCGCACCGACAACAGCGCCGCATGCACCGCCACCGACAGCAGCAGCGCGAGCTGCAGGGCCGACAACTTGCGCCACATCGCCGTGGGTCCCCGTCGGACTGCCCGATCAGGGCAGCGCCGAGGGCTGGGCCGGTTCGGCCGCCGCCTCGCCGGGCTCGCCTGTTTCGCCCAGGTCGATCGCCAGCGTCAGCGGGCCGGCGCTGTCGGCTCCGGCCTCGCCGTCCTCGGTCTCGTCGGCTGCGGCCAGCGCCTCGTCCGCCGGGCCGGCGGCGTCATCCAGGCGATCCTGGACCCGGGCCTGCACGTCCAGGGTCAGCAGGTCGTGGCCGAGCAGGCGCACGCGCACATGGGCGCCGCGCGGCAGGCTCTCCGCGCCGAGCGCGCGAAAGACCAGCGGCAGCTCATCGGCCCGCACGAGGCCGTCCTTCATCACCGCGGCGTCGAGCTCCTGCAAGCCCTGCTGGGCCAGGTACTGCAGCGTCCAGTAGCGCTCGATGCCGGACTGGAAGCCGTTGTAGGCCGCGTAGGCCGCATCGAAGGCCGA
>LNFM01014019.1_pt1 | contig 10023 bp, 10 predicted proteins | sample 596031 | NCBI WGS metagenome assembly LNFM01 (sample SAMN04254537, study PRJNA301005) | activated carbon metagenome | isolation source: dual media filters at the Ann Arbor, Michigan drinking water treatment plant | place: USA: Ann Arbor | reverse complement strand
CACCAACAGGCCGGACATATGACCGAAGCAGACCAACTCGTTCGACACGTCAAAAAGGGCTTGCCAATAGGGGCCGTCCACATATGACGCGGAGGGATCGGAGCACTGATCCGCCTCCGGATGCCCGAAGCAACATCCAGGGTCGGTGTCCGTGAAATCCCGAAGATCGCTGCACCCATCCGGTCACGCCACATGGCATTCCTGTTGCCGGAACCCGGGCCGGAATCTATAGCTCCCGCAGGGAGCATCACATGACCAACATCCTCACATTCTTCTCGACGCGCACGCTGCTGCAGATCGCTTTCATACTGGCCTCGACGGTGGCGATGAAGGCTTGGAGCCTCGGCCTGTTCTTCGTTGGCTAAATCTGTCCGCAGCCGGGTGAGGGAAGCGATATCCGGGGCAACCCGCACTGTTGCGCAAGAGAGATTCAACTCAGATCGAGGGATAGTTAAGACGCGCCCGGGGGGCGGGCGGTCGGTGACGACGAGCGACGGCAGGCCTAGCGTGAATGAAGCTTGGTGTATGTCGGGCTTGGCGCGCTCGGAGAGATTCGAACTCCCGACCCTCGGAATCGAAATCCGATGCTCTATCCAGCTGAGCTACGAGCGCGTGCGTGGGGTCGCTTATCAGACTTGGCCTGATAGGGCCAGCGGGCCCCTCAGTAGCAGGGGTACCGCCGGCGGTCCTGCCCGATATAGGCGGCCGCGCTCTGGCGGCAGAGGATGGTCGAGGGGCCGTCGTAGAAGGCGAAGGTGCCGGGCCGCAGGCCGGGGCCATAATTGTGGAGATAGCTGATCTGGTAGGGCAGTCCATAGGAATGGTGGTAGTGGCGGTGGTGCCGGTTATGGCGGGCATCCGCCAGGCTGGGGGCCAGGGCCACGGCGGACAGGAGGGCCGCGCCCATCCAAAACTTCGCTGCTTTCATCTCGATTCTCCGGAAATCGCACTGAAACTAGCCAGTTTTGGCCGGTCTGGGTTCCTATTCTACGTGAATCGGCTGGAAAAGCTGCGGAAAACTGCTGAGCCGGCGCGCATTTTTGGCGCCAACTGACTTTGGGTCCAAGCGATACTTAACGAACTCCCAACACAGTCTGGCCAGAATTCTGCTGTCTTGTCCTGAGCTTACGGCCTCCTTTATCCTCACCTGACAAAGGTTACCGTTATCCCTTGCCCATGCGCATCACGTCCCTTGCCCTGACGTCTCTCTCGGTGCTGGTTGCAATGCCGGCGCGCGCCGACCTGCATATCACGCGCGACCACGGCGGGTATGTCGAGGAGTACAAGGCCAAGTACAAGCGCATCCGCGACCGCAAGGAGCGCGTGATCATCGATGGCATCTGCAATTCGGCCTGCACGCTGGTGTTCGGCATCGTGCCGATGAACAAGATCTGCGTGACGCCGAAGGCGAGCGTCGGCTTCCATCTGGCCTATTACGACAAGGCCTACACGTTCGGAATCAAGGTCACCAGCGCGGAAGGGACGTCGGACCTGATGTCCTACTACCCGAACACGGTGAAGGACTGGATCCGCCGCAATGGCGGGCTCACCACCGAGATGAAGAAGATCAAGAACGGCGGCGAGCTCTGGAAGATCGTCGATCCCTGTCCGGAAGAGTGGTGATCCCGTGCTGATCGCGGAATCTTCCATCCCCTAGAACGTCACCACGCCGCGGATGGATTCGCCGCGCTTCATCAGCTCGAACGCGTTGTTGATCTCGGCCAGCGGCATCACGTGCGTGATCATCGGGTCGATCTGGATCTTGCCCTGCATGTACCAGTCGACGATTTTCGGCACGTCGGTGCGTCCTCTCGCGCCGCCGAAGGCGGTGCCTTTCCAGACCCGGCCGGTCACCAGCTGGAACGGCCGCGTCGAAATCTCGGCGCCTGCCGGCGCCACGCCGATCACGATCGACTGGCCCCAGCCGCGATGGCAGGATTCCAGCGCCTGCCGCATCACGGTGACGTTGCCGGTGCAGTCGAACGTGTAGTCGGCGCCGCCGATCTGGTCCGCGCCCGATTTCGTCATGTCGACGAGGTGAGGCACGAGGTCCTTGCCGAGTTCCTTCGGATTGACGAAATGCGTCATGCCGAAGCGCTCGCCCCACGCCTTGCGGTCATTGTTGATGTCGACGCCGATGATCATGTCGGCGCCGGCAAGGCGCAGGCCCTGCAGCACGTTGAGCCCGATGCCGCCGAGGCCGAACACGATCGCCTTGGCGCCTTCCTCGACCTTGGCGGTGTTGATGACGGCGCCGATGCCGGTGGTGACGCCGCAGCCGATGTAGCAGACCTTGTCGAACGGCGCGTCCTCGCGGATCTTTGCGACCGCGATCTCGGGCAGCACGGTGTAGTTCGCAAATGTCGACGTGCCCATGTAGTGATGAACAGGCTTGCCGCCGAGCGAGAAGCGCGAGGTGCCGTCGGGCATCAGGCCCTGGCCTTGTGTCGCGCGGATCGCGGTGCAGAGATTGGTCTTGCGCGACAGGCAGGACGGGCACTGCCGGCATTCCGGCGTATACAGCGGAATGACGTGGTCGCCTTTTTTGACGCTGGTGACGCCCTTGCCGATGTCGACCACGATGCCTGCGCCTTCATGGCCGAGGATCGCCGGAAACAGGCCTTCCGGATCGGCGCCGGACAAGGTGAATTCATCGGTGTGACAGATGCCGGTGGCCTTGATCTCGACCAGCACTTCGCCTTCGCGCGGCCCGTCGAGCTGGACGGTGGTTACTTCCAGCGGCTTTCCAGCAGCAATGGCGACGGCGGCGCGAACATCCATGGCAATTCCTCGTTTTCGAATCTTCGGTGTCAGTCTTGGATATGTGAAATCGCGCAGGTAACCCCGCGCGATAGGTGCTTGCCGCTTAGCATATGATCGGGCAACAGGGGCGGCAAATGACCAGCGACTTCGAAAAAATTGCCGCGCGCGCGGCGCCGGCGATCTTCGTCGTGCTCTGGAGCACCGGATTCATCGGCACCAAGTACGTGCTGAACAGCGCCGAGCCGCTGACCTATCTCGCCATCCGCATGGCCTGCGTGGTGGGGTTGATGGCGATCATCGTTGCGGTCACGCGGCCGCGCTGGCCGGATCGCATCGGGATTGCGCACAGCGCCGTCGCCGGCATTCTGGTGCACGGGATCTATCTCGGCGGCACGGCGATTGCGATCGCGCATTCGATTCCGGCGGGGCTTTCAGCGTTGATACCAGGGCTGCAGCCGATCCTGACTTCGACGATCGCGAGCCGCTGGCTCGGCGAGCGCGTCACGCCGCTGCAATGGACCGGATTGCTGCTCGGGCTCGCCGGCGTCGTGCTGATCCTGCACGACCGGCCGATGAGCGGCGAGGCAGGGTGGGGATGGTTCGCCTCGGGCGTATCGCTGGTCAGCATCACGCTCGGCACGCTCTACCAGCGGCGCTACTGCAACGCGATCGACTGGCGTTCCGGCAATCTCGTGCAATTCATTGCGGTGACGATCCTCTTCGGCCTCGGAGCCTGGCTGTTCGAGACCAATGTCGTGCACTGGACCACCGAGTTCATCCTCGCGCTCGCCTGGCTTGCGGTGGTGTTGTCGATCGGATCGATCGGGCTGTTGTACTGGCTGATCCGCCGCTCGGCCGCGACCTCGGTGGCGAGCCTGTTCTATCTGGTGCCGGCGGTGACGGCGCTGATGGCATACGTGCTGTTCGGCGAGCGGCTCGATGCCATCGCGATTGCCGGCATGATCGCCTGTGCCGCTGCCGTGCTGCTGGTCAACCGCAGTGCGCCTGCAAAATCCTAATTGCCGCGGATCGTCGCATAGGCCGCGAGCGCGCGTTCGCGCCCAACCTTGTGGTCGATGATCGGCTGCGGATAGGTCTTGCCGAGTTCGACGCCCGCGCTTGCGAGTTCGATCGGCGTCGCCGTCCAGGGTTGATGAATCAGTTTATCAGGCAGTTGGCTTAGCTCCGGCACCCAGCGCCTGACATAGGCGCCGTCGGGATCGAACTTTTCGCCCTGCAGGATCGGATTGAAGACCCGGAAGTAGGGCGCTGCGTCCGCGCCAGAGCCCGCCACCCATTGCCAGTTGGCAGGGTTGCTGCCGGCATCGGCGTCGACGAGCGTGTCCCAGAACCATTGCTCGCCGAAGCGCCAGTCGATCAGGAGATGCTTGACCAGGAACGACGCCACCACCATGCGCACCCGATTGTGCATCACGCCGGTGTGCCAGAGTTCGCGCATCCCGGCGTCGACGATCGGGTAGCCGGTCCGGCCGCGCTGCCACGCCTGCAATGCCATGTCGTCGTATTTCCAGGGAAAGTCGTCGAAGCTGGGCTGCAGGTTGCGGGTCGCGAGATCGGGAACGTCGAACAGGAGATGACGGCAGAACTCGCGCCAGCCGAGTTCGCTGAGGAATTTGTCGATATCGGCGGACAGCCGAGGGTGCTCGGCCGCCGCAAAGCGCGCGGCATGCCAGACCTGGCGCGGGCTGATCTCCCCGAAACGAAGGTGGGGTGACAATCCCGAGGTGCCGTCGCGGTCGGGGCGGTCGCGATCGCCGGTATAGCCGGCGATGGCGCCGGCAAGGAATGCCTCGAGGCGGGCCTGCGCTGACGCCTCGCCGGGCTGCCAGGTTTCGCGCAAGCCTCCGGCCCAGTCCGGCCTGGTGGGCTCGAGCTCCCAATCTTCGAGCGTATCGCTGGCGAGGTCGGGCACGCCGTCCAGGCGCTTCGGCGCCGGCAGGGGCTTTGGTGGATCGCCGAGCGCCTGCACGCGCCGCCAGAACGGCGTGAACACGCGCAGGCCGCGATTCTCCTTGTTGCGGATCTGGCTCGGCGCCGCCAGCAGGTCGCCGGGAAAGCGCTGCGCGGCGACACCGATCTCGCCGAGGGCCGCGGCGACCTCATTGGCTACGGCCTCGTGCGGCGATTGCGCGATCTCGTTCCAGTACACGCTTTCCGCATCGGTCTCGCGCGCCAGCGCGGCGATGACATCCGGCGCTGATCCCTTGCGCAACACCAGCGACGCGCCCCGCTTGCGCAGGCTCGCCTGCAAGACGCGGAGTGACTGCGCCAGCCACCAGCGTGCCGCGCCGCCAAGCGGCCGAAGGCCAGGCGCCCTGTCGTCGAGCACGTAAATACACACAACTGATGCGTGTGACTTCGAGGCTGCCTGAAGGGCCGGGTGGTCGGAAACACGGAGGTCGTCGCGATACCAGACGATGCCGGGGCGGGAAGTCGTCATGCGCGCATAGGTTCCATTAAATTCTTCAAACTTTGCTTAGGGTTGTGCCCATTAAGGCGATCGTAAGCAAAACCGGTCAAATTAAGCTCGTTTCTGGGGGATTACTCACTATGACTGCGCAATCGATTGGAAAGTTCCTGCCTTCGCTGAAGCTCCGGCTTGGCACCAAGGCCGTCATCTCCGCCATTCTTCTGATCGCGGTCAATACCGCGCTGGTTGTAGGCGCCGCCCACTGGTCGCTGACCAACGAGTTCGGCGACAGGGCAATCCGTGACATCGAGATGAACCTGCGCACGCTGAGCCTGGCTTTTGCCGAGACCCACAGCGACGCCAAGATCACCATCAAGGATGGGACGGTCGCGCGCGCCGAAATGCCGAAGATGCCCGAGTTCAAGGATCACGCGATCGTCGATCGCGCGGTGGGCTATACCGGCGGCAACGCGACCCTGTTCGTCTATGACGAGGCGAGCAACCAGTTCGTCCGCCGCACCACCAACGTCAAGAAGGAAAACGGCGACCGCGCCGTTGGCACCCAACTCGCCCCCGACCACCCCGGACAGGCGGTGGTACGCCGCGGCGAGGCCTACAAGGGGCCGGCAACGCTGTTCGGCAAGACGTTCATGACGGCCTACTACCCGATCATGAACCCGGCTGGAAAGGTGATCGGGCTGCTCTACGTCGGTATCCCGATGGCGCAGTTCGAGACCATGCTGTCGCACGCCATCACGAACATGGCCATTGCGGCCGGCGTCGCCGCGCTGCTGGTGATGCTGCTGACCATGGTGCTGGTGCGCCGCGTGACCAAGCCGCTGACCTCGGTCACGGCCTCGCTGACCGCGATCGCCAACGGCAATCCCGAAGTCGAGATCGACTGCCACGAGCGAACCGACGAGATCGGCGAGATCGCGCGAACGCTGGCCGTCTTCAAGAACAACTCGGTCGAACGCCGCCGCCTTCGCGAGGAACAGACCGCGGCTGCGGCTGCCTCAGCCGAGCAACGCAAATCCGAACTGCGAGGCTTCGTCGACGAGTTCCAGACCAGCGTCGGCACCATCCTCGACAAGGTCATCAACTCCTCTGGCGAATTCGAGCGCGTCGCGCGGCAACTCACCGAAACCGCGCGGACCACCGCCGGCCTGTCGGGCAAGTCGGCGGGCGCATCGGAAACCGCATCCGAGCACGTCCGCACCGCGGCGACCGCTTCCGACGAACTCTCCAGCTCGATTGCGGAAATCACCCGCCGGGTCCAGGAGTCGAACGGGATCGCGGCCGATGCCGTCAAGCAGGCGGTCGCCACCGACCAGCGCATCAACGAATTGTCGGAAGCCGGCGCCCGGATCGGCGACGTGGTGAGGCTGATCACCTCGATTGCCGAGCAGACCAATCTGCTGGCATTGAACGCCACCATCGAGGCGGCGCGCGCAGGCGACGCCGGCCGGGGCTTTGCCGTGGTGGCGCAGGAGGTCAAGAGCCTGGCCGGCCAGACCGCGAAGGCGACCGAGGAGATCTCCAGCCAGATCGGCAACATGCAGCTTGCGACCGAAGAGTCGGTCAGCGCCATCAAGGCGATCGGCCAGACCATCGAGCGCATCAGCGATATCGCCACCTCGATCTCGGCCGCGGTCGAGCAGCAGCGCGGGGCGACGCAGAACATCGCGCAGAGCGTCCGCGCCGCGGCGAGCGGCACCGCCGATGTCTCCGTCAACATCCGCAACGCCGCACAAGGTGCTGACGAGACCGGCGAGACCTCGAGCCGGATGTTCGCATCGGCGCAGAACCTGTCGAGCGAGAGCCTGCATCTGAGGGCGGAAGTCGAAAAGTTCCTCGATCGCGTCCGCGCGGCCTGATCGGGATGTCACAGCGGCGGATAACGTCGCCGTGAAACCGCAGGCCTCCAGATTCGTAGTTACGTGGACTGCGAATGATTGCCCTCGTTTCCGGGCTGGAGGCCACCGTGAACCGATACGTCGCGCTCTATCTGGTGACGCTTTTCGTCATCGTCCCGATTGATATTTTGTTCCTCGGCGTCATCGCCAAGGGCTTCTTCACCTCACAGGTCGGGCATCTGCTGGGCGAGATCAAGCTCGTGCCGGCGGTCCTGTTTTACCTGGCCTATGTCGCGGGCATCCTGATCTTCGTCAGCGGTGGCGGCGGCGCGACCTGGCAATCGACGCTGCTCTATGGTGCGCTGTTCGGGTTCTTTTGTTACGCGACCTTCGAGCTCACCTCGATGTCGATGCTGAAGAACTGGAGCTGGGCGGTCGTCGTCGTCGACATTGCGTGGGGCTCATTCGTGACGGCGGTCTCAGCGACGGCCGGATTGCTCGTGGCGGATTGGATGGTGCCCAAGGCCTAGGCTGTCATTCCGGGATGGTCCGAAGGACCAGACCTCAGGGGTGCAATTGCACCCCTGGGAATCTCGAGATCCCGGATATGGTCCTTCGGACCATTCCGGGATGACTGCTGCGCGGTCACTTCGGCTGGGGCACGATCCGGATGTACGGCTTCGGCGCCTTCCAGCCCTGCGGATAGATCGTCTTCGCCTCGTCGTCGCTGACGGAGCCGGCGATGATGACGTCCTCGCCCTGTTTCCAGTCGGCCGGCGTCGCGACGCGATGCTTGGCGGTCATCTGCAGCGAATCGATCGAGCGCAGAATTTCCTGGAAGTTACGGCCGGTGGTCATGGGATAGACCATCACCAGCTTGATCTTCTTGTCCGGACCGATGACGAACACGTTGCGGACGGTCTGGTTGTCGGCGGGCGTGCGCGTGAGCGGATCGCCCGACGTCGAGGCCGGCAGCATGTCGTAGAGCTTGGAGACGTTGAAATCGGTGTCGCCGATCATCGGGTAGTTCGGCGCCGCGCCTTGCGTCTCCGCGATGTCCTCGGACCATTTCGCGTGCCTGTCGACGGCATCGACGCTCAGCCCCATCAGCTTGACGCCGCGCTTGTCGAATTCCGGCTTCAATTTTGCGAGAGCGCCGAGCTCGGTAGTGCAAACCGGCGTGAAGTCCTTCGGGTGCGAGAACAACAGCGCCCAGCTGTTCCCGATCCAGTCGTGGAATTTAATTTTGCCCTCGGTGGTCTGGGCTTCGAAATCAGGGGCGGTTGCGCCAATCTGGAGTGCCATGATACGACCTCATCTCGTTCTAGTTACAGGAGAATTTGTCCTGGTGATTATAGGTGCCGGGTGCGGTCAATGGAACCGCTTCACGTAAAAGGCGAGATCCTTCTCCGCAAGTGCGGAACTCCTAGCAGCTTCTTTTAAACTGCGCGCCTGCGGTGAAAGGAACCCGTTGCCCGCAGTGGTCCGGGTTGCCCCGGAATGGCCTTTTATGGTCTTCAACACGCCCGACGGGTTTGCCACCCGGAGCGCATCGGGCTGAACCGTGATCAACGTCACAGCGACCAATTGGCAACCATGTAGAAATCTAGAAATGCTGGTTTCGAATCGTTAACCGCTCGTTCATGCCCGGTATGGAAAAGCTGGACCCCAGAAAAAGAAATTGAGAAGTGCAAACTATGCCTGCCCCGACTGCTGAAGCATCCGCCGAAACCTCCGTCGTTCCGCAACCGTCCTGCCGCCAGACCGCAGCCCATGCGCTCACCATCGTGCGCGATGGCGTGATCACCGGCGAAGGGCCCACCACGAAGGGCCGCATTCACTTTTCCCGTGCGCTCGATGCCGATGACGCCGCCTGGTGCGCGCGCATCCTGACCGCTTCTGCCGTCGAGCATCAGCCGGTGAGCCGCGCCGAGGCCGAGGCCTTGTTCGAAATCAGCGACGCTGCGGCCGAGCGCACCGACGATGGCCGTTTCGACGATCTCCTGGCCAAGGCGATCGCCCATCATGCGGCGTCCGAGTCCGGCCTGCCGGTGCCCCCGCGCACGGTGGCGCTGTCGCCGGATACCCCCATCGAAAGCTGGGCGCCGGTGAAGGCCGTCAACATCGACACCCAGGTGCTGGAATGGATCGCCGGCCAGATGCGCGGCAAGCGCCGCGTCAACCACCGCCTCGCGGCCATGGTCGCCGCATTGCTCGGTGTCGCCGTCCTGCCGCTGGCCCAGCTGCCGGCCGTGCTGGATCTGGGGATGATGTAATTTCATTTTGCGATGCTCTGATCTCAGGACGGCGGGGTAATTCTCGCCGTTTTTTGTTTGGCGGCTAAAAGTGAAGGCCTCGGTTCTTGGTACGTTGTCATGCCCCGCGAAGGCGAGGCATCTACGCTGCGGCCCATCGATTCAATCACTGACGTCTCTGGAATACTGGATCGTCCGCCTTCGCGGACGATGACAATTGAGTACACGTTCGCGTTCTCGCGACGCGATGCGCCCGAGCTTTGCATGATAGTGTCCCTCCAAGGAAAAGAGGGAGCAGGGAATGCCGGGTGCACGCTGCACCCGCGGTCTCGTGTGCTAAAGTGCGATAGAAAACGCACACGAGCATACAGGTACAGTCGGAACACTCCGGCATTCCCTGCGCAATGGCCTTACGGCTTATGCCGAGCTCTCCCTGGAGACGAATTCGTCTTGCCTCCATCGTTGGCGAATTAGTGGCTGATCAAGCTCGGTTGAGCTGACGCAGCCTCCGCGCAACTTGGCACCAGCAACGGGTGTCGGGACCACACGGTTTTGCCGTACGCAACGAGTGTCGTTCATCTTGCGCGCCGTTGTTCACTCACGGTGAGAAACCGCCCTGCGAACACGTCTCGCGCCCGACGCTGTCGCGTCCACCGCATCCCATCCCGCGTCCGTGACGATCGCGAAACGCCCCTCACTCGGGTGGGACGCCGCGGAT
>LNFM01014018.1_pt1 | contig 10023 bp, 7 predicted proteins | sample 596031 | NCBI WGS metagenome assembly LNFM01 (sample SAMN04254537, study PRJNA301005) | activated carbon metagenome | isolation source: dual media filters at the Ann Arbor, Michigan drinking water treatment plant | place: USA: Ann Arbor | reverse complement strand
CGGAGGGCCGCAGCGCAGCGGAGGACGGCGGCGCGCGGCTTTCTTGCCTCGCGAGGAAGCGGCCCGTCAGGGCCGCGGGGAAGAAAGTTGCGCGACGGCGTTGCGGGGAGAGCCCGGCTCCGGCCCGATCGCCGGCGAGAAGGCCGTGGGTGCGGCGATGCGCGAGAGACTGCCGACTGATGCCCGGCAAGCCCAGCACGCCCACTGCTTCCAAGTCCACGCCATGCCATCACTCAACGACAAGTTCTGGCCGAAAGCAGCCGGTCGGCTCTTGGACTTGTTCGCGTGACAGGGGACTTTACCTCCGCCAACCCGAGGGCGGGATCCGACCGACGCGACCTCGGCGAATGCGGCCTCCTGGACCAAGCCGGCCTACGGCTCGACCTGCCAAATGTGGCGGCGCGTGCCTTCGGTGGACAGCTCGCGGACGTACTGCACGCGGCTGCCGTTCCAGTAGTAGTCGAGGTGGCGGCCCTGATGCGCCCGGCTGGCCAAGTCCGGATGAAAAAGTGCCGCGCACTCACCCTTAGGATCGCGGACACTGGGGTAGACGATGCCGTCTGAGCCGGCCTCGCGAAGCGCGCGCCCCGCGGTTCGAGCCGCGGCGTGGCTGTCGGGGGCCAACCATTCCCGCCAGCGCGCGTCGGAGCCGCGCAGATCGTGCAGGGTACCGGACACGTCGAGGACGATCTCACGAAAGGCGGACGTCCACCCCGGCCCCTCGTTCGTGCTGCGCATGAAGGCCGCATGGTGGTGCATGGTCTCGTGAAGCGCGGTCTCGAAGCGCCTCGCCACATAGAGCACCCCGAAGCTGCCGTCTGTGAAGCGGCTGGGCCGGTCGGGGCTAGCGTGCGTGAAGGGCGCCATCAAGTAGCTCGCGCCGGGCCCGCCGACGCGGCGCTCCGGCGGAACCGAATCGAGGTTACCGATCGAGGCGACGAGGCGGGGATTGGTCTTTTGCTCGGCCGCGACGAGCAGCGGCCAGTCCGCGGGGTCGGCGATGTCCTCGAACAGGTCGACTGGCGGAAATAGCGAGCGGATGATCCGCCGGGCAGCGGCCCAGCGGACCTCCGCGACAGGAGGGGTCACCAGCCGCCGCGCTCGCTGTCCAGGTAGCGGCGGACGCGCATGATGCCGGGCAGTCCGCCTTCCAGCATCGCCTCGAGTGCGGTCTTGCCGCCGAAGCGCTCGTTAGGCTTTCCGATCCAGGCGTAGCCCCGCTGCGGCTCGGCGAAGACAATGCGCAGTGCCTTGTGGATGCCCATAAGGTTGGACAGGCGCAGGGCGCCGTCCTGCCCCATAGCCTCGGGCCGCCGCCGGCTCTTCCAGCGCGCGTAGGTCCGCGGCGATACGTCGAGCAACATGGCCGCCTGGGCGGCGCTGACCTCCCAGCGCTCGAAGAGGTTTAGAACGGCACGGAACATCGCCCCGACCTCGTCCTCGGTAAGCCGACCGAAACGAGGCTGGGGCGCGTCGGTAGCGACGGGAACCAAGGCCACCATGAAGCACCTCCTTTGTGCCGTATGGCAGTATATGAATTAAACCGCGCCATACGGCAAGGCGTATGGCTGGACGGTCCCAGACTTTTTATGAGGACATTATCCCTAGATAATGCTGGGACGTATTGGTCGTCACCGGACAGGCAGGCTTCAAAGCTCACCGTCGAGAAGCTGACTCGACTCGGCAGGGCAGGTCTATGCCCTTCGCGTCTTGAAGCGGCGCTTACGGTAACGCATCGAACTCTCGCTGATGACCATGCACCATCTCTCGCAGCTTAGCCGGCTGAAGAACCTCGACTGACCTGCCCCATGAATAAAGGTGCCAGCACATCTCAAGGTGACCCGAAGCCTTAAACCGGATCAGCAATGAGCCGTTCGCCTCCTCCTCGATTGTCTGCGTCGGATGGAACACGAACCGCCGCGCGTGCGGGGCGGCGTCGGGTGTGAATCGCCACACAACGTCGCCGTGCTCGGCCGCGCTCTCGAACGAACCGAAGCCCTTTTCGGCGTGGACGCGGATGTTGAAGCTGGGATCGATTTCAAAGCTCTCCTCCAAGACCTCAGCCGAATAGATCTCCTCGACGCGGTAGTGCTGGAGCCGTGCGCTTACCTTCGCCGTGTCGCGTGCGACGAGGTAGCGGCGAACACCGAGCAGCAGCCCGTGCGGTGCGACCACGCGCTCGCTCGGCTTGTCCTGGGTCCGCTTGCGGTAGGCGATCCGGAGTAAGAAGGGGCCCTTCAGCGCTTCCGAGATCGCTGTGTCGACCTCTCTGCTGATTGCCGGCCGCGGGCCGGGTCGGGCGGCATGGCCCAGCGCCTCGAGCAGCGCCTCCTCGTCGACGGCAAGCCGCGTGCCGGCGCCCGGGGGCAACAAGGCGCGGACCTTCGACTGGAGCTGGCGCAGCGTCGCGGCCTCTGCCGTCATCTGTTCCGCCTCGAGTTCAGTGATAGCGGTCGCCAAGGCCGCGAGCTCTTCGGCCGACGGCGTGAGCAGCGGCGCGATCGCCTTCGCATGGATGCGCCAGCGTCGCTTGCGGTCGTTGCCGTCCTCCTGCTCGGTCTGAGGGAAGGCGGCCTGGAGCGCGTCAGTCATCCGTTGCGCGGTGCGGTGCGAGCACCCCCACTCTTCGACGATCTCCTCTAGCAACACGCCGCTCCGGCGCGTCGCCATCATCGCGAGCTTAAGCAGTTCCTGACCCTTGGCGAACGACACGGAGTCACCCCGACAGCTTTTGTCACCCTTATGTGCTATGTCGCAGGAAAGGGGAATGCGCATGCGCAGGATAGACGATGTATTGAGGCTTTCGGCTTCCGATCTGATGCGGTTCAAGGGTTGCCGCCACGCGACGGCGCTCGACCTTCGGCTGATCGAGGTCGGCGACATCGAACCGCGCGAGGATGGCGCCGAGGCCGAGCTACTGCAGCGGCAGGGCGACGAACACGAGCTCGCGTTCCTCGAGCAAATGAAGGCAAGCGGCCGCCGCGTCGTCGAGATCCCGAAGGACGGCCTGTCACTCGAAGAGTCCGTGCGCCTCACACTAGAGGCAATGAGGGGCGGGCCGGACGTCATCTTCCAGGGCGCGCTGCTTGACGGCGCGTGGGGCGGCTACAGCGACTTCCTCGAGCGCGTCGAGCGGCCGTCCGGTCTCGGCGCCTGGTCCTACGAGGTCGTGGATACCAAGCTGAAGCGCAAGCCCGACCCGAAGCACGTGCTGCAGCTATGCCTCTACAGCGACCTGCTCGCGAAGGTGCAAGGCGTAGCCCCCGAGGAGGCGCACTTGCAACTCGGCGACGGCAGCCGCTTCACCGTGCGGCTGTCCGAGGTGTCGTCCTACTCGCGCCATGCGCGCCGGATGCTGGAGGCGTTCCTCGTCGAGCGGCCGGAAACCCGTCCTGAGCCCGTGTCGGCGTGCGCGCTCTGCCGCTGGAGCGACCGGTGCGGGGACCAGTGGGAGGCCGAGGACAGCCTCGCGCTCGTCGCCGGCATCAGCCGGTCGCAGCGCCAGAAGCTCGAGGCCGTCGGCATCGACACGATGGCCCTCCTCGCCGCGCGTGCGCACCGTGTCCCGACGATGGCGGCCGAGACCCAGCGCAAGCTGGTCGCCCAAGCGCGCCTGCAGTCGGCGCGCCGCGCCGGCGGCCCGCCCGCGTTCGAGCTGCGCGACACCGAGCCCGGCAAGGGCTTCGGGCTGCTTCCTGCGCCCGACGACGGCGACGTGTTCTACGACATCGAGGGCGATCCCTACTTCCCCGGAGGTCTCGAGTACCTCCACGGCGTGTGGTTCCGCGAAAGCGGTGAGTGGGAGTTCCGCGCATTCTGGGCACACACCCGCGAGGGCGAAGGCCGTGCCGCTGCCGAACTGCTCGCGTTCCTCGTCGACCGCGTGCGTCGCTTCCCAGACGCGCACGTCTACCACTACGCAAACTACGAGATCGCCGCGCTCCGCCGGCTGACCGCACAGCACCGCATCGGGGAGGCGGCGATGGACCAGCTCCAGCGCGAGCGGCGCTTCGTCGACCTGTTCAAAGTCGTCTCGGGCGCGATGGTCGTGTCGGAAAAAGGCTACTCGATCAAGGACCTCGAGGCCTTCTACATGCAGAAGCGCGCCGCCGACGTCGCGACCGCAGGCGCCAGCGTCGTGTTCTACGAGGAGTGGCGACAGACCCAAGAGCAGCGCCTGCTCGACGAGATCCACGACTACAACCGCACCGACTGCGTTTCGACCCAGCTGCTGCGCGACTGGCTGGTCCGCGATGTCCGCCCGGCGGCGATGCCGTGGCCGGTGCTCGGCATGGTGCCCGAGGGCGGCGCCCTCTCCAACGTCGATGCCGAAGACGAAGAGCTTGCGGCGCTTCGCGCGCGGCTGCAGCCGGTCCGCGAGCGTCTCGGCGAACGAGTTTCCGATCTGCTCCTCGATCTCAGCCAGTTCCACAAGCGCGAGGACAAGCCGACCTGGTGGGCGATCTTCGACCGGCTCGCGCAGGAGAGCGAGGAGTTGCTTGACGACCTCGAGTGCATCCAGGGGCTGGAGGCTATGGGGGTACCCGTGAAGGTCACCGCCAAGTCCTTCGAGCGAACCTACCGCTTCCCGCCCCAGGAGACGAAGCTGCGCGCGGGCAAGGCGCCGTGCGTGAAGCCCGCGGCGATGCCAGAGGACGTCAACCTCCGGTCGATCGACCATGAAACGAACACGCTAGTGCTGCGGCGCTCGACGGCGAAGGGATCGCTTCCCGACCGGCTCGACCTGCTCCCGCCGCAGCCGCTGCGCAACAGCGTCCTCAAAGACGCGGTCGCCGCGGTGACCGAGGAGATCATCGTCAATTCAGGCCGGCTCTCGGCGGTCGAACACCTGCTGACGCAGTCGCCCCCCGTGTTCGTAGACGGGCTGCGCCCCGCAGGCGTCATCCCGGCCAACGGCGACCTTCCAACCGAGACGAGCCGTGCGATCGCGGCGATGGCGGGCACGACGCTCGCGATCCAGGGGCCGCCGGGCACCGGCAAGACATACGTCAGCGCGCTGTCGATCGTCGATTTGGTCCGCGCCGGCAAGCGCATCGCGGTCTCGTCGAATAGCCACAAGGCGATCGGCAACCTGCTGGAGGCCGCGGCCGACCGGGCGCGTGCGGAGGGCGTGGTCTGCCGCGTCGTCCAGAAGGCGTCAGACGACGGCAACGACGAGGCGCACCCCGGCATTGTCTTTGTAAACGACAACGACGCGCCCGAGATCGCGACGGCGCACGTGGTCGGCGCGACCGCGTGGCACTTCGCCCGCTACGCCGACGCCGCCTACGATTACCTAATCGTCGACGAGGCGGGACAGGTCTCCATTGCCAACATCCTGGCCATGGCGCGCTGCGCCCGTAACATCGTCTTGGTCGGCGACCCGATGCAGCTTCCGCAGCCGCTGCAGGGGAGCCACCCCGGCGACAGCGGTCGCTCGTGCCTCGAATACCTCATCGACGGCCACCGCGTTGTGCCATTCGACCGCGGAGTCTTCATCCCGGTCAGCCGCCGCATGCATCCGCGCGTCTGCAGATTCATCTCGACGGCGGTCTACGAGGACCGGCTGGTAAGTGACGAGGCGGCCGGCGGCCAGACCCTCGTGTCCAGCGGCGGCGATGACCTGGTCGGCGCCGGCATGCGGGCTGTGCTGCACTCCGGCCGCTCCCAGGTCAGTCCCGAGGAGATCGACGCAATCGTCGCGAGGATCGCCGAGGTCGAGGCTTCGACCTACCGCGACCGCGACGGCCGCGAGCGCGTCGTCGGCCATGCCGACGTCCTCGTGGTCGCGCCCTACAACGCGCAGGTGAACGCGCTGCGCGCGCGACTGCCCGGCGCGGTCCGCGTAGGCACGGTCGACCGCTTCCAGGGTCAGGAGGCGCCGGTGTGCCTAGTGTCCATGACGACTTCGAGCGGCGAGGAGCTGCCGCGCGATATCGCCTTTCTGTTCTCACTGAACCGCATCAACGTCGCCGTGTCGCGCGCGCAGGTCGCCGCGATGGTCTTCGCCAGTCCCGCATTGCTCGAGACCCCATGCCGGACGATCGAGGAAATGGCGCTGATCAACACCCTTTGCCTGCTGCGCGAATATGGGGGTGACAGCTTTTGACGCCTCCGCATGCGAATGTACGGACATCGACGCACACGAGGACCAGTATCGATGTCGAATCTTCCGTCTCCGCGCCGCGAGACTCGGCCTGATGACCCCTTCGCCGATCCGCTCGACGCAGTGCTCGCCGAGCTCGCCATCAGGATCCAGCTTCCGCCCGGCCTGCATGCCAAGGCGGTCGACCGCTACGAAGCGGTCCGGCGCTACATCGAACGGCCCGGCAGCCCGCTCGAAGGCAGGATCGCGTGCTTCTATCCGCAGGGTTCGATGGCGATCGACGCGACCACGTCGACGCGCGGCACGGACGACGAATACGATCTCGATATCGTCGCCGAGATCGAAGGCCCCGACCTCGGCCCCGAGGCGCTGCTCGATGATCTGGAAGAGGCGCTCGAGGGCTATCCGGTAAGCAAGATTGTGCGCCAGACCCGGTGCATCACGCTCTATTACGCTGACGGCATGCACCTCGACATTACGCCGTCGCGACGGCGGGCGCCGAAGGAGAAGGAAAGTGAGATCCCGCATGCGAAGAAGGCGCCTCGCAGCGATCCGGCGCGCTACGTGCCGATGAATTCATATGCCTTCGCTAAATGGTATTGCGCGCGGACGCCGACCGAAGAGCGGTTCGCGCTGGCGCTTAACCGTCAGCTGTATGAACAGGCTGGGATCGCCTTCGCTGCGGCGGACGTCGAGGATGTGCCGCCGCAAACGCCGCTCATCATCAAGAGCGTAACGACGGTTGCGCTGCAGCTGCTCAAGCGGCACCGCAACATCGCGTTCGCGACCGAGACGGGCCGGATCCCGCCGTCGGTGATGTTGTCGTGCCATGCCGGTCATGCTGCCCGGCCGGGCATGAAGCTTGCGGAAATGCTGATACGGCAGGCGCGCTGGACGGCCCGCGCGATCGACGACGCCGCAAAACAAGGCCAGTTCCTAGTAGTGCCCAACCCGGAGTTTCCGGCCGAACGCTTCACCGACCGTTGGCCCGAATCTCACGTCCAGCAGACAACTTATTCGCGCCACCTGCATACCCTCGCCAACGGGCTTGAAGCCGCCCGCACCGGAGATGTGCAGCTGGAGGACTTGCAGGAGTGGCTGCGCGGCCAGTTCGGAGACCGTGTCGTCACCCGTTCGATCAAGGCTTTCAATCAGCGGCTCGGACGCCAGGTTCGATCGCAGCAGCATGGCTATACGCGCTCGGGCGGCCTGTTTGTTCCCGACGCGCCTGCGATCATCGGTGCGGCAACTGGCCTGGCGTCCGTCGCGGCTCGCGCGCACACCAACATGGGAGAGCGCCAATAGGTGGTGATGACCATCGACGCTCAGATCAAGGACATGGCGTCCGTGTGGCCAAACTTCGCGCTCATCGGCCGAGAAGGCACCACGGCGGCTTGGCAGGGCTCGGTGCGCCCGCTCCTTCAGACGTTTCTGGTCGGTATCACCTATCGAGCGCCGCTCGTGATCGAGCAACTCAACGTGCGCATCTTGCAGCCGAGGGTCCGGGTCTTGTCGCCGTCCCTAAGACATCGGCTCGGCGATCCTGAGGGACGGCTCCCGCATGTCTACTACAGTCCCAACGGCGAAGTGACGTTGTGCATGCTCGACCCCGATTCCGACGACTGGTCGCCATTCGACAGTTTAGCGCACACAACCGTGCCCTGGATCACCGAATGGCTCGCCGCTTATGAAGGCTGGCGCGCGACGGGCGAGTGGACGGCGAGCGGCCGCCATGTAGAGCCAGGAGGCGCCGGTGTCTAAGAGCAGCATCCCACAGAAGGTCCAATCCGCGCTCTGGGCGCGCGCGGCGGGCCGCTGTCAATATCGCGGATGCAATACCGATTTGGTCGGCGACCTCGTGGCCGGCCGGCAGGACGGTATCTTCGGCTTCATCGCGCACATCGTCGCCGACGTCGAAGGCGGCCCGCGCGGTGATCCAATCCGGTCGCCCCAACTCGCGCGCAGTCTGGAGAATTTGATGTTGATGTGCGCTCGGCATCATAAGCTGATCGATCTCGATGCTGTCGCTGATCATCCTGAGTCTCTTCTCCTGAACATGAAGACCGAGCACGAGGATCGAATCGCGGTCGTCGCCGGCATCGACGAGGACCGGGCGTCTCACGTCATCAGGTTTGGAGCGAGCATCTGCGACAACGAGGCGCTGGTGTCGACGCAGGCGATCTTTTCCGCGATGCCGCCCGACCGCCATCCGGCTAGCGGCCAGACCTTGGATCTCGAGATGGTGGGCTGTGCGTTTCGCGATGACGAGCCTGCCTTTTGGACGATCCAGCGCGAAAATCTGAGGCGCCAGTTCGAGGCGAAGGTGCGCGGCCGCGTGGAACGGCAAGAGATCAGGCATCTAAGCGTGTTCGCGCTCGCGCCGCAGCCGTTGCTGATCGAGCTTGGCCGGCTGCTTTGCGATATCGTTCCGGCTGTTGTTCATCAACGTCATCGCGAGCCAGCAAGCTGGCGCTGGGCGTCCGATGGTCCTCCTATCCTTTTTCGGATCACCGAACCGGATGCGGGACTCAATGGCCCGGTCGCGTTGAAGCTTGGTATCAGCGCAACCGTAACTGATGCGAGACTCCAGGCGGTGCTCGGCGCCGACGCCGCGATCTGGTCGCTTTGCGCGGGTCATCCACACAACGACATTCTACGGCGGCCTGACGATCAGGCCGCGTTCCGGCGCGAACTCCGGCGGCTCTACGACTGCATCAAGGCTCGGCATGGCGAGAAGACGTTGCTGCATGTTTTTCCTGCGCTTCCCGCTGCCTTGGCGGTCGAGGTCGGCCGGGTCTGGATGCCCAAGTCCGACCTTCCTCTCCAGATCTACGACAACAATCGCGCACACGGTTTTGTCGCTACCTTCACCATTGACTAAGCAACAAGTGTCCACCGCAGCTTGGCGATTAGGCTCTTGCAGGTTGTATGTCTTTCGGCCCCGGGACGGTGGTCGTTCGCAATCTCGCGCGCCGTCGTGCGAAGTGGAAGTGTCATGGCGGAGTAGGAGCTGTCAGTTTGGTCTAGCGAAAGGCGCGTGGAACGCCTCGAACTACGAGAGAGGCTGCGATAGCTTCGTTTCGAGCGTTGCGTTGGCTGAAAATGGGTCGCGGCACGACTCGGGGCAACCTTGGCCGGTCCGGGATGTCGGGTTTCAGGCCGGTCGTGCTAATGCCTGAATGTCTTGGATGGGCGCGAAGCGGAAGAGAGCCATGATGGCGTGGAGATGGCCACTTGGCTAAGGTTAGCCGGTGCCGGTAGGCAGAAGGACTGCATCCGCAGGTGCCATCTGCACGCGCACCCACGCGGCCAACTCGGCATGTCCGATCTGGCGCAGATCATCATTGAAGTCGTCCGAACGCGGGCTCAGGGCGACCGGCTCAATCCCCGCTCGACCGGCGCACTCGGTCAGCTTTGCGGCAGCGCGGGCGCCCGCGCGGTCACGGTCTTGGGCAACGTAGAGTCGACGCAGACCAATTGGCAGGACGAGCGCGACGAGATGACCCGACGACAGCGCGGCGACCATCGGTAGGGTGGGCAGGACACAGCGCAGTGCAAGCATCGTCTCGATGCCCTCGCCTACCGCGACGACATCCTGTGCGGCGCCGAACCGCACCCCATTGCCAAGCAGCCGCCCCATCGTCCGCCGCGGCGTCGCGACCGGCGCCTTGCCGCTGCCGTCACGCGCGAGCCAGGTGCGGTGTACCCCGGTGATCGTGCCGCCGAGGTCCGTTACCGCGGCGAGCAGCGCGGGCCACGTCTCGACTGGCGCGTTCTCGTCGGCGCGGTAGTAGCAGCGCGAGTGGAAGCGCAGCGCCGGCAGGTCGTCCAGGTACGTGACACCCCGCGCACGTAGATAGGTCTCTGCGAGCGTCCCCTTGATCGGCTGACCGGCGTTGAACAGCCGGCGCGCCGCA
>LNFM01014017.1_pt1 | contig 10023 bp, 9 predicted proteins | sample 596031 | NCBI WGS metagenome assembly LNFM01 (sample SAMN04254537, study PRJNA301005) | activated carbon metagenome | isolation source: dual media filters at the Ann Arbor, Michigan drinking water treatment plant | place: USA: Ann Arbor | reverse complement strand
GAAGGCGGCTGGGACAAGCTCAAGGGCAAGAAGATCGCCGTCGTCTACCACGACAGCCCGTTCGGCAAGGAGTTGCTGCCCATCATCGAGGAGCGCTCGAAGATGCACGGCTTCACGCTGCAGCTGTTGCCGGTGCCTGCGCCCGGCGTCGAACAAAAGGCGATCTGGCTGCAGGTGCGCCAGCAGCGACCCGACTACGTGGTGATGCAGACCTGGGGCGTGATGACCGCCACCGCGATCAAGGAAGCCGTGGCCACCGGTTACCCGCGCGACAAGATGTTCGGCACCTGGTGGTCGGGCGCCGAGCCGGACCTGAAAGACGTCGGCGCCGACGCCAAGGGCTATAGCGCGGTGATGATGCAGCATGGCGCCGAGCCCAACTCGCCGGTGGTCAAGGAGATCCTCGACAAGGTCCATGCCAAGGGCCAGGGCACCGGGCCGAAAGACGAGGTCGGCAGCGTGCTCTACATGCGCGGCGTGGTCGGCGCGCTGCTGGCCACCGAAGGCGTGCGCTCAGCGCAGGAGCGCTTCGGCAAAGGCAAGGTCATGTCCGGCGAGCAGGCGCGCTGGGGCTACGAGAACCTGCACCTGACGCAGGCCAAGCTCGACGCGCTGGGCTTCAAGAACGTGATGCGTCCGGTGTCGACCAGTTGCGCCGACCACATGGGCTCGGCCTGGGCGCGCGTGCACACCTGGGACGGCGCCAAGTTCACCTGGTCGTCCGACTGGCTGCAGGCCGACGACCAGATCATCAAGCCGCTGGTGAGGGGCTCGGCCGAGAAGTACGCGGCCGAGAAAAAGCTGACGCGGCGCGCACCGGCCGACTGCCAGTCGTGATCTGACCACCCCCGGAGCGGCTTGCGCCGCTCCCCCTCAAAGGGGGCACCGCTGGCGGCCCGGCAAAGCCGGTTCCGCGGCGGCCACTTGATCGGAGTGCTTTGCCTATGTCCAACATCCTCCTGAACGTCAACGGCATCGAGGTCATCTACAACCACGTCATCCTGGTGCTGAAGGGCGTGAGCCTGCAGGTGCCCGAAGGCGGGGTGGTGGCCATCCTCGGCGGCAACGGCGCCGGCAAGACGACGACGCTGCGTGCCGTGAGCAACCTGCTGGCGGGCGAGCGCGGCGAGGTCACCAAGGGCAGCATCGAACTGCGCGGCGAGCGCATCGAGAAGCTCAGCACGTCGGAAATGGTGAACCGCGGCGTCATCCAGGTCATGGAGGGTCGACACTGCTTCGCGCACCTGTCGATCGAGGACAACCTGATGACCGGCGCCTACACGCGCAAGGACGGCAAGGCGGCCATCGCCGCAACGCTGGAGAAGGTCTACAACTACTTCCCGCGGCTGAAGACTCGCCGCAGCAGCCAGGCCGCCTACACCAGCGGCGGCGAGCAGCAGATGTGCGCCATCGGCCGCGCGCTGATGGCCAACCCGAAGATGGTGCTGCTCGACGAGCCCAGCATGGGCCTTGCGCCGCAGATCGTCCAGGAGGTGTTCGAGATCGTGAAGGACCTCAACCAGCGCGAAGGCGTGACCTTCCTGCTGGCCGAACAGAACACCAACATGGCACTGCGTTACGCCGACCACGGCTACATCCTGGAAAGCGGCCGCATCGTCATGGAAGGTGCCGCCAAGGACCTGCGCGAGAACGAGGACGTGAAGGAGTTCTACCTCGGCATGGGTGGCGGCGACCGCAAGAGTTTCCGCGACGTGAAGAGCTACAAGCGCCGCAAACGCTGGTTGTCTTGAAGGCAGCCCATGAATGACGAGCTCGGCGGCTTCGCACTGCCGCCTTTCAAGCCCGAGGACGCGCTGCAGCAGCTCAAGCGCGCGCTGCGCGACCTGAAGCTGGCCGAACGCGGCAGCGGCTTCGACCTGCGCGGCAAGCGCGTGCTGGAGCTCAACGTAGAGGCCACGCAGATCACAGCGCGCATCGCACGCAAGCTGGCGCTGACGCCCGAGTGGGACACACGCGTGCTCGCGTCCACGCCCGACCAGCGCAAGCTGATCGACGAGATCAAGAAACGCCTGGACCGCTGGGAGCGGGAAGAGTGACGCCATGAGTGATGTCATGAGTGAAAGCGCGAACACCGCGTTCTTCGACACGCTGGAGACCCGCACCGCAGCCGCACGCGAAGCCGCGCTGGCGCTGGCCCTGCCGGCGCAGCTGCGCGCCGCACGTGCGGTGCCGGCCCTGCTGGAACAGCTGGCCGACGTGGTGCCCGACCACGTGACGACACGCGCCGCGCTGGCCAGGCTGCCCGTGCTGCGCAAGCCCGAACTGCTGGCGCGCCAGCAGGCCAGCCGCGACAGCGACGTCTTCGGCGGCTTTTCGGCGCTGGGCTGGCGCCACCAAAAAGCGCTCCGGCCGGCGCGGCGTGTCTACCAGTCGCCCGGCCCCATCTACGAGCCCGAAGGCCCGTCCGCCGACTACTGGCGCAGTGCCCGCGCGATGTTCGCCGCCGGCCTGCGGGCCGGCGATCTGGTGCACAACAGCTTCAGTTACCACCTCACGCCCGGCGCCTGGATCATGGAAGCCGGCGCGCACGCGCTGGGCTGCACCGTATTCCCCGGCGGGGTGGGCAACACCGAACTGCAGCTGCAGGCCATGGGACATCTGCGCCCCGATGCCTACGTCGGCACACCCAGCTTCCTGCGCATCCTGCTCGAAAGGGCGGCCGAGACCGGCGTGGCACTGCCGACACTGCGCAAGGCCCTCGTCAGCGGCGAGGCCTTCCCGCCCAGCCTGCGCGACTGGCTGCAGGAGCGCGGCGTCGCCGGCTACCAGGCCTACGCCACCGCCGAAGCCGGCGTCATCGCCTACGAGACCGCAGCGCGCGAGGGGCTGGTGGTCGACGAAGGGGTCATCGTCGAGATCGTGCGTCCCGGCACGGGCGACCCGGTGCCGGACGGGGACGTGGGCGAGCTCGTCGTCACCGTGCTCAACGCCGACTACCCGATGGTCCGCTTCGGCACCGGCGATCTCAGCGCCGTGCTGGCCGGCCCCTGCCCCACGGGCCGCACGAACACGCGCATCAAGGGCTGGATGGGCCGCGCCGACCAGACGGCCAAAGTGAGGGGCATGTTCGTGCACCCCAGCCAGGTGGCCGAGGTGCTGAAGCGCCACCCCGAACTGGGCCGCGCCAGGCTGGTGGTCGAAGGCGAGATGGCCAACGACCGCATGACGCTCCAGGCCGAATGCGCCACCCTGCCCGAAGGCCTGCAGGCCGCGGTGGCCGGCAGCGTGCGCGACATCACCAAGCTGCGCTGCGACGTGCAGTTGGTCGCGCCCGGCAGCCTGCCCAACGACGGCAAGGTGATCGACGACGCGCGTCGCTACACCTGAAGCCGGGCCGGACGGCCGGTGCGGTGGGCGCCGCTTCGAGCCGGCAACGACCCTGCAGCGGCTGGCGGTAAGTAGTTCCCGCGTGCCGCCCGAAGCGTCAGCGTCTAGCATCCGGCCCGCGGCAGCAGTCCGTGCAGACCCCGGAGACATCACCCATGAAGACCTCGCACCAGATCCTCACCGCCCTCGCTGTCGCCAGCGCGGCAACCGCCAGTCTGGCGGCCTACCCCGAGAAGGCCGTCACCATCGTCGTGCCGTTCGCCGCCGGCGGGCCCACCGACAAGGTGGCGCGCGACCTGGCCGAAGTGCTGCGCAAGGGGCTGAACAACCAGACCGTGCTGATCGAGAACGTCGGCGGCGCAGGTGGCACGCTGGGTGCCGCCAAGGTGGCCAAGGCCAACCCCGACGGCCACACCCTGCTGCTGCACCACATCGGCATGGCCACCGCGCCGGCGCTGTACCGCAACCTGCCCTACAAGGTGCTCGAGGACTTCGAGTACGTCGGCATGGTCAACGACGTGCCGATGACGCTGATCGGCCGCCCCTCGCTGCCCGCCAACAATTACGCCGAGCTCGTGAAGTGGCTCGAGGCCAACAAGGGCAAGATCAACCTGGCCAATGCCGGCCTGGGCGCGGCTTCGCACCTGTGTGGCCTGCTCTTCCAGCAGAGCCTGAAGATCGACATGACCACGGTGCCCTACAAGGGTACGGCGCCGGCCATGACCGACATCCTGGGCGGCCAGGTCGACATCATGTGCGACCAGACCACCAACACCTCGGGCCAGATCGCCGCCGGCAAGGTCAAGGCCTACGCCGTCACGACGATGAAGCCGCTGAGCACACCCGCGCTGGCCAGTCTGCCGACGCTGGACTCGCAGGGCCTGAAGGGCTTCAACGTGTCGATCTGGCACGGCCTGTACGCGCCCAAGGGCACGCCCAAGGCCGTCGTCGACCAATTGAACGCCGCGCTGCGCACCGCCCTGAAGGACCCCGAGTTCATCAAGCGCCAGGAAGCACTGGGCGCCGTGGTCGTCACCGACAGCCGCCTCAACCCGGTCGACCACAAGAAATTCGTCGAGGCCGAGATCGCCAAGTGGGGCCCCGCCATCAAGGCAGCCGGCCAGTATGCCGATTGACCCCGGCTGACATCCTGCCGAGCAAGCCGCCCCCGGGGCGGCTTTTTCGTGGCCGCGGCGCGCTCAGCGCAGCGTGATCGGGATCGTCACCGGCCCGTCGTTGACGAGGTGCACCTGCATCTCGGCGCCGAACTCGCCGGCCTGCACGACGGGATGGCGCTCGCGCGCCAGCCGCAGCACCTCTTCGAACAGCGCCTGACCGAGTGCGGGCGCCGCAGCCCCGGTGAAGCTGGGCCGGTTGCCGCCAGAGACGTCGGCTGCCAGCGTGAACTGCGAGACCAGCAGCAGCCCGCCAGCCACGTCCTGCACGCTGAGGTTCATCTTGCCGGCGTCGTCGCCGAAGATGCGCAGCTTCAGCAGCTTGTCGACCAGCTTGTCCGCCTGCAGCGTCGTGTCGGCCGGCTCGGCGCACACCAGCACCAGCAGGCCGGGCCCGATGGCACCCACCGTGCGGCCGGCGATGTCGACACGGGCCTCGCCCACCCGCTGCACGAGCGCGATCACAGTGGGTCGCCCTCGTCGCCGAAGTGCGCCTCGACGTCCAGCGGCAGCAACTGGATGGTGGCACGCAGCCCGGGCACGGCGGCCATCAGCGCCTGCTCGACGCTGGCGCGCACCGCGGCGGCGCGGCCCAGCGTCCAGGCCGCGGGCATGTGCATGTGCAGGTCGACGAAGCGCCGTTGCCCGGCACGGCGTGTCACCAGGTGGTCGAAGCGGATGGTCTGGTGCGCAAAGCTTTCGAGCACCTTGTCGATCTCGGCGCGCGCGTCGGGCTCCAGCGCCTGGTCCATGAGCCCGCCGGCGGAGCGCCAGACCAGCGACGCGCCCTCGCGCAGGATGTTCAGCGCCACCGCGATGGCGATCACCGGGTCGAGCCACTGCCAGCCGGTGGCCATCACGGCGAGCAGGCCGATCACCACGCCGGCCGAGGTCCAGACATCGGTGAAGAGGTGGCGCGCGTCGGCCTCCAGCGCCATCGATCGCGCGGCGCGGGCCTTGCGCAGCATGGTCCAGGCCAGCACGCCGTTCATGGTCGAGCTGATGACCGACAGCACCAGGCCCAGGCCGACCGCCTCCAGCGGCTGCGGATTGATCAGCCGGTGCACCGCGGCACCGATGATGGCCAGCGCGGCGGCGAAGATCAGCACGCCTTCGAAGCCGCTGCTGAAGTACTCGGCCTTGTGGTGGCCGTAGGGGTGGTCGTCGTCGGGCGGCCGCGCAGCGATGGTCACCATGGCCAGCGCAAACATCGCGCCGGCCAGGTTGACGAGCGACTCCAGCGCGTCCGAAAGCAGGCTGACGCTGGCGCTGACCCACCAGGCACCGGTCTTCAGCGCGATGGTGGCCAGGGCCACCGCGATCGAGACCTTCAGGTAGGTGCGGACTTCCAAGCGTGTCAGTCGACGGCGTTCAGGACAGGTGCACCCGAGCGAACTTGCGTTTGCCCACCTGCACGACGTAGCTGCCCGCCGTGAGTTTCAGACCCTTGTCGCCGACAGGGCTGCCGTCGATGCGCACGCCGCCCTGCTCGACCAAACGCAGCGCCTCGCTCGTCGACGGCACGAGCCCGGCCTGCTTGAGCAGGTTGCCGATGGCCAGCGGCGCGCCGGCCAGCGTGACTTCGGCGATCTGGTCGGGCACACCGCCGGCGGCGCGGCGCTGGAAGTCGTCTTCCGCGGCCGTGGCCGCGGCAGCACCGTGGAAGCGCGTCGTGATCTCGCGCGCCAGCAGCACCTTGGCGTCCTTCGGGTTGCGTCCGCCTTCGATCTCGCGCTTCAGCGTCGCGATCTCCGCCTCGGGGCGGAAGCTCAGCAGCGTGAACCACCGCCACATCTGCACGTCGCTGATGCTCAGCACCTTGGCGAACATGGTGTTGGCGTCCTCGGTGATGCCGATGTAGTTGCCCTTGCTCTTGGACATCTTCTCGACGCCGTCCAGGCCCTCGAGCAAAGGCATGGTCAGGATGCACTGCGGCTCCTGCCCGTATTCGGCCTGCAGCGCACGGCCGACGAGCAGGTTGAACTTCTGGTCGGTGCCGCCGAGCTCGAGGTCGCTCTTCAGCGCCACCGAGTCGTAGCCCTGCATCAGCGGGTAGAGCAGTTCGTGCACGCTGATCGGGCTGCCGGCCTTGAAACGCTTCGTAAAGTCGTCCCGCTCGAGCATGCGCGCCAGCGTGTACTTGGCGGCCAGCTGGATCATGCCGCGGGCACCCAGCGGGTCACACCACTCGCTGTTGTAGCGAAGCTCGGTCTTCTCGGGGTCGAGGATCAGGTCGGCCTGGCGGCGGTAGGTGAGGGCGTTGGCCTCGATCTGCTCGCGGGTCAGCGGCGGGCGCGTCGTGTTGCGGCCCGAAGGGTCGCCGATCATCGACGTGAAGTCGCCGATGAGAAATATGACTGTGTGCCCCAGATCCTGTAACTGTCGCAGCTTGTTCAGCACCACGGTATGGCCGATATGGATATCGGGCGCGGTCGGATCCAGGCCGAGCTTGATGCGCAGCGGCTGGCCCGTGGCCTCCGATCGCACCAGCTTTTTCACCCAGTCGGCTTCGGGCAGCAGTTCCTCGCAGCCGCGCAGGGTAACGGCCAGCGCCTCGCGCACGCGGTCACTGAGGGCCGGGGTGGGGGCAGGCAAGGGCGTGACGGGCGCGTCGGGGAGGGACATGAACGGTTACTCGGTGCGTCTGTGCGCTATCACACGGGTGGGGGCCTTGGCTATACTCGGGGCAGCCCTCCCAGGATGGATGTCACGGCAGCGCCTTTGGCTCAAGTCGTTTTCATTCTAGTGGACGGCCTGCCTGCAGACCCGGATTCACCGGTGCAGGAGGCCACTCGATCAACACCGCCCAGTCCGCATGCTGCATGCGGGCCGAAGGCTTCGCAGTGACTCACCGCACCTTGAACGCTTCAACGTCCCGCGCCCTGTACGGCCTGCTCTCTTTCGCCCAACGTCACCACCGCAGCCTCGTTGCAGGCGCCGCGGTCGTGCTCACCGGCTTCGGCATCACCGCCGTGGCCGTTGCCCCGCTGGCCCCGGATGCCGCCGCGCTGCCCAAGCGCATGGTCTCCGAGCCCGTGGTGCCCGAGGGCATGTCCGAACAATTGCTGGCGCTGGCCGCGCAAGACTTGCGCCTCACGCGCAGCGACATCACCCGCGGCACCGACACCACCGAGAGCCTCTTCAACCGCCTGGGCATCAGCGACGCCACCGCGGCAAGCTTCATCCGCAGCGACGCCACGGCACGCCTTCTGCTCACCGGCCGCGGCGGCAAGATGGTTCGCGTCCAGACCGACGGCAGCGGCGGCCTGCAGCAGCTGGTGGCGCGTTTCCCGGCCGAGCGCGCCGAGCTGGCGCGCACCCACTTCACCCGGTTGACGATGGAGCAGGTCGGCGGCCGCTGGCTGTCGCGCCTGGAGACGGCGCCCTTCACCACCCGGCAGCGTCTGGCCAGCGGCAGCATCCGCAGCTCCCTCTTCGCCGCCACCGACGAGTCGGGCCTGCCCGACGCCGTGGCCGTGCAACTGGCCGACATCTTCGCCACCGACATCGACTTCCATCGCGAATTGCGCAAGGGCGACACCTTCAGCGTCGTCTACGAATCTCTGCTGGCCGACGGCGAGGCGGTGGCCTGGAACGAAGGCGCCGGCCTGGTGCTGGCGGCCGAGTTCGTCAATGCCGGCCGCTCCCACCACGCCGTCTGGTTCACCCCGCCCGACGGCCGCGGCGCCTACTACGACATCGACGGCAGCAGCAAGCGCCGCGCCTTCCTGGCCAGTCCGCTGGAGTTCTCTCGCGTGACCTCGGGCTTCGCGATGCGCATGCACCCCATCCTGCAGACCATGCGCGCCCACAAGGGTGTCGACTACGGCGCGCCCACCGGCACGCCGGTGCGCGCGGTCGGCGACGGCATGGTGGAATTTGCCGGCCGCCAGAACGGCTACGGCAACGTCGTCGAGATCCGCCACGCCAACAACCGCAACACGCTCTACGCCCACCTCAGCCGCATCGACGTGCGCAAGGGCCAGCGCATCGAGCAAGGCCAGCGCCTGGGTGCCGTGGGCGCCACGGGTTGGGCCACCGGGCCGCACCTGCACTTCGAGTTCCGTATCGCCGGCCAGCACCAGGATCCGCTGCGCGTGGCCAAGACCTCGGAAGCCACGAAGCTGGACGCCAGTTCACGCCCGCAATTCACCGAAACCGTCGCGGCCGTGCGCGTCAAGCTCGACGTGGCGGAAACGCTGCTCGGCAGCCGCACGACGATCGAGTAAGCGCAGCCAGGCAGCGTCGGGCCGCAGCATGGCCTGGTACATCGGCCTGATGTCGGGCACCTCGCTCGACGGGGTCGACGCGGTGCTCGCCGAACAACAGCCTGCCGGGACGGCGATGCAGTCGCGCGGTCATGCGCACCGTGCCTTCCCCGGAGCCCTGCGCGCCGAACTGCTGGCGCTGAACCACAGCGGTGTCGACGAACTGCACCGCGCCGCGCTGGCCGCCAACGGCCTGGTGCGTGTCTATGCCGAACTCGTGCAGGAGCTGCTGGCCGGCGCCGGCCTGCCGGCAACCGATGTGCGCGCCATCGGCGCCCACGGTCAGACCGTTCGCCACCGGCCAGGCGCCTTCGACGGCACCGGCTACACGCTGCAGCTGATGAACGGTGCGTTGCTGGCCGAGTTGTGCGGCATCGACGTGGTGTGCGACTTCCGCAGCCGCGATGTCGCCGCTGGCGGCCAAGGTGCGCCGCTGGTGCCGGCCTTCCATGCCGCCTGCTTCGGCGCGCCCGGCCGTCACCGCGCCGTACTCAACCTCGGCGGCATCGCCAACGTCACGCTGCTGCCTGCCGATGGCCCCGTGCTGGGTTTCGACACGGGCCCCGCCAACGTGCTGATGGACGGCTGGAGCAGCCGCCACCGCGGCCGCAACTTCGACGCCGACGGCGTCTGGGCCGCGGGTGGTCAGATCGACACGGCCTTGCTGCAGCGCTGCCTGGCGGAACCCTACTTCAGCTGCCAGCCGCCAAAGAGCACCGGCCGCGACCTCTTCGACATGGCCTGGCTCGATGCCCGGCTGGACGGCTCGGCCTGCGAACCGCGCGACGTGATGGCCACGCTGGCCGAACTGAGTGCCCGTACCGTCGCCGACGCCCTGCGGCAGCACGCCCCGGCGACGAGCGAGATCTTCGTCGCCGGCGGCGGCGCCTTCAACGGCCACCTGCTCGGCCGACTCTCGACGCTACTGCCCGGCGTGCACGTACAGACCAGCGCGGCGCTGGCTGTGCCGCCCGACCAGATGGAAGCGCTTGCCTTTGCCTGGCTGGCCCAGGCCTGCCTGGACCGACAGCCGGGAAGCCTGCCCGCCGTCACCGGCGCGCGCGGGCCGCGCGTGCTGGGTGCGGTCTACCCGGCCGGCTAGGCCGAGAAGGACGACCCGCAGCCGCAGGTCGTGGTCGCGTTCGGGTTCTTGATGACGAACTGCGCGCCCTGCAGGTCTTCCTTGTAGTCGATCTCGGCGCCGCCCAGGTACTGCAGGCTCATGGCGTCGA
>LNFM01017380.1_pt1 | contig 10024 bp, 9 predicted proteins | sample 596031 | NCBI WGS metagenome assembly LNFM01 (sample SAMN04254537, study PRJNA301005) | activated carbon metagenome | isolation source: dual media filters at the Ann Arbor, Michigan drinking water treatment plant | place: USA: Ann Arbor | reverse complement strand
GTGAGATCGCTGGCGGAGGAACCTAGGAGGGCGTGCCGACCGCGGCAACACCGATGCGACCGCCTGCAGCGGGCGGCGATGAGCGACGGCAGGTGCGGATCGCCCGCGCGCGCCGTAGCGCGACGTCACGGCGTGCGGCCCAACGGCAGCGGCGTCAGCGCAACGGCCGGCGGGTCGGGGCCGAGCCGGATCAAGCCGCAGGACCGCTGGGCTTGCTCAACGCCAGCCAGATCGCCAGCACGCCAAACGCCCCGCCCAGGAACCAGCGCTGCACCTTCAGCCACCCGGGGCGACGCGCGAACCAGCTGGCCAGCAGGCCCGCAACCGTCACCAGCGCGCCGTCGATCACGGTGGACACCGACACATGCACGATGCCCAGCGCCACGCTCTGCAGCAGCACGCTGCCGGCCGCCGGATCGACGAACTGCGGAAACAGCGACAGGTAGAACACCGCGACCTTCGGATTGACCACCGAGGCCAGCATCGACTGGCGCAGCAGAACGCGGTCGGGCACGTGGGCCAGCGGCTGCGGCGTGAAGCTGAACCCGGCGCCGCGGATCGTGGTCCACGCGAGCCACAGCAGGTAGGCGGCGCCGGCGAGCTTGATCGCATCGAACGCCCACGGCACGGCCATCAGCACCGCCGAGAGACCAAGCGCGGCGAGCACCAGGTGCAACAGCACGCCAAGCATCACGCCGATCAGCGAGAAGTAGCCGGCGCGCCGGCCCTGCGCGAGCGTGCGCGAGATCAGATAGATCCACACCGGCCCTGGCGTGAGCGCGAGCAGCGCCACCGCGAAGGCAAACAGCGCGAGCTTCTCGACACCGAGGCCGAACAGCGTCATCGCACCGCCGCCGGCTGCCACTCGAAGCGCTGCTCGCGCATCGCCTGGCCCCAGGTCTGCGCCTCGACCTCTTGCACCAGGCGAAAGCCGGCGCGCTCATACAGCGCACGCGCGGCGTCCAGGCCGGCGAAGGTGTTCAGGGTCACCAGCGGGAAGCCGGCGTGGCGGCAGAACGCCGTGGCCTGGTCGACCAGGCGCCGGCCCAGGCCGCGCGCACGCAGCGCCTCGCTCAGGATGAACCAGCGCAGATGCGCCACGCCATGCGCGCGCGCCGCCGGTTCGCTGCCGTCGACGACGACCGAGCCGAGCACGCTGGCTTTGTCGACCACCAGCCACAGGCCATCACGCGCCGGATCGAAGCGCGCCACGAACTCACCGAACTCGCGCGCCACCTTGGCTTCGAAGTAGGCGCCGAAACCGTGTTGCGGGCCGTAGTAGCCGGCGTGCAATGTGGCCACCGCGCCGATCGCCCCCGGCAGGTAGCCGGGGACAACGCGCGGACCGTCGGGCACCGCCAGCGCGCGGTCGAACGGATAGAGCAACTCGAAGCGCTCCAGTTGCACCGGCATGTCATCGGCAAACGGCACGCCGGTGGCCGCGCACTCGCGCGTGAAGAAGCGGCGGTGACCGGCCAGCCAGTCGGCCAGCGTGCGATCGCCCTCGCCTTCGTCCCAGGCGAACTGCGCATCCACCGCGTTCAGTGCGCGTCGCTCCAGCGAGGTGGTGCGGATCACGCAGCGCGGCGTGCCGTCGAACTCGGTGACCACGCTGTAGCCGTAGGGCAGCGCGCCCAGGTCGGGTTCCAGGTCGACCGCCCAGGCGGCGCCGGCGGTGGCGCGCTTCGGACCGTCGAGCACCAGTTGCACGAGTTCGTGCGCCAGCGCGGGTGAATCGCCAAAGAACCACGCCTGGTACGGCGTTGCCTCCGGCACGCTGGCCGCGCGACAGAAGTTGGCCCAGAACTCGGCGACTGCGCCGTTGCGCGGCACGCGGTTGTCGGCGGCGGTGGTGGTTGCGGCGGTTGCAGCGGTTGCAGCGGTTGCAGCGGCTGAGGCTGCGTTGTCGGCGGCGGGCTCGGTCATGTGCGGTCCTCGACTTTCTTCCCTGGCGGTCGCGTGTCGCCGTCAGGCGCGTCTTCATCGTCGATCCGCGCCCACAGCACGCGGTCGATCACCTGCCCGCGCTTGCACGCGCTCCGGCGCAGCAGCGCTTCGCGGCGGAACCCGTTCTTTTCCAGCACCCGCATCGAGGCCGGGTTGTCGGCATGCACCGCCGCGTAGACGCGCGTGACGCCAGGCAGGCCGAAGGCCCGCGCGGTCAGCACGCGCACCACCTGCGACACCACGCCGCGCGCCCAAAAGGGCTCGCCCAGCCAGTAACCGATCTCGACATTGCAGCGCTCGCCGCCGGCGCCGCGATGCAGTCCGCAGCCGCCGACCGCCACGTCATCGCAGGCGATCGCCCAGTTATCGCCGCCGAAGTCGATGTGGCCGCGCACCACCCAGTGCTGCGCGATCTCGAGCGTGTACGGCTGCGGAAAGGTGTCGGCCATATTGCGCCAGACGAGCGGGTTGTTGGCGTGCGCGGCCAGCGACGGCGCATCCGCCGCGGCCCAGGCGCGCAGGCACCAGCCGGGCAGACCGAGGTCGAGGGTCGGCAGCGCGGACACGACCATTCGCTACATGGTCTCGGCGAAGTACTCCCGGCCAATCAGCATCCGGCGGATCTCGCTGGTGCCGGCGCCGATCTCGTAGAGCTTGGCGTCGCGCCACAGGCGGCCAGTCGGGTAGTCGTTGATGTAGCCGTTGCCACCCAAAATCTGGATTGCCTCGCCCGCCATCCAGGTGGCTTTCTCGGCGCAGTACAGGATCACGCCGGCGCAGTCCTTGCGCACCGCGCGCACGTGGCCGCTGCCGAGCCGGTCGAGGTTGCGGCCCACTGCATAGCAGTAGGCGCGGCAGGCGGCGAGCGTGGTGTACAGGTCGGCCACCTTGCCCTGGATCAGCTGAAACTCGCCGATGCTCTGGCCGAACTGCTTGCGATCGTGGATGTACGGCGTGATGACATCCATGCAGGCCTGCATGATGCCCACCGGCCCGGCCGCCAGCACCGCGCGCTCGTAGTCCAGCCCGCTCATCAGCACCCGCACGCCCTTGTTGAGGTCGCCCAGGATGTTCTCGGCCGGCACCTCGACGTTGTTGAACACCAGCTCGCCGGTGTGCGAGCCGCGCATGCCGAGCTTGTCGAGCTTCTGCGCGACCGAAAAGCCCTTCATGCCCTTCTCGATGAGGAAGGCGGTGATGCCGCTCGCACCCAGCTCGGGCTCGGTCTTGGCGTAGACCACCAGCGTGTCGGCATCGGGGCCGTTGGTGATCCACATCTTGGTGCCATTGAGGAGGTAGTAGCCGCCCTTGTCCTGAGCGCGCAGCTTCATGCTGACGACATCGGACCCGGCGCCCGTCTCGCTCATCGCCAGCGCGCCGACATGCTCGCCGCTGATGAGCCTGGGCAGGTACTTGGCCTTCTGTGCCGGCGAGCCGTTGCGGTTGATCTGGTTGACGCACAGGTTCGAGTGCGCGCCGTAGCTCAAGCCGACCGATGCACTGGCGCGGCTGATCTCCTCCATCGCGATCATGTGCGCGGTGTAACCCATCGCCGCGCCGCCGTAGTCCTCGGCGGCGGTGATGCCGAGCACGCCGATCTCGCCCATCTTGCGCCACAGGTCCATCGGGAACTGGTCGCTGTGGTCGATCTGCGCGGCACGCGGCGCAATCTCGGCTTGGGCAAAGGCGTTCACGGCGTCGCGCAGGGCGTCGACGTCCTCGCCAAGGTCGAAGTTCAGTCCGGGCAGGTTCATCTGCGTGCTCTCCTGGGGTGAGTGCCTTGGCGGCGTGGTGGTTGCCCCGGCCGGGCAGGCGCTGGCACGGCTTGCAAGCGGCAGCGCGGGTCGATCGCTCGCATGCGTTCCGTCATATGGCCACCGATTGGCCACTGAATGGCCACCGAATCGCCGTCAAATCGTCGCCAGCCGTGCAGTTGGCAGACCTATGATCGCCACCACGCCACTGAGGGTGCGCCCGATGATGAACGACGTCTACTCTGACCGCCTCGCACAGGTCATCAAGCACAACGGCACCTCGGTGCTCGCCGATATCAACAGTCTGAGCCGACTCGTCGTCGGCGGCCAGATGCCCGATCCGGCGCCGGCCGAAGTGACCGCCATCATCGCGGTGCTGCGCCATCACGCGGTCGACTTCCTGCAGAAATGGGCGCGTCACCCGGGCGACAAACCGCCGTACGAAACGGTGCGCCAGCATGTTGCCGACAAGATTGCCGCCGCCGGCGCACTGAGCGTGGCGGATGCGCGCTGGGCTCTGGACGCGTGGACCCAGGCGCTGAGCCTGAAGCCGGCGCCCGGCGCCGCCCTGGCGCTGGAAGAAATGGCGCCACCGCCAACGCCGCCCGCACCGCCGGCACCGATAGCCGCCGCCGAGTTGCCGCCGGCCGCTGCGCGCGCACCGGCCATGGCGCCGATCGGCACCCCGATCGCATCGGCCGCAGTCGTCGATGACGCTGCCGCCGATCGTCCTGAGACGCGCTTCGTCGCCGGCGGACGCAGCCGGCCGATGGGCGAGGGCTGGGTCTGGCTGACCGACGGCTGGCGCCTGTTCATCGCCACCCCGGCGATGTGGATCGTGACCCTGCTGGCGTTCATCATCTTGACGTTCGTGATCGGCCTGGTGCCGATCATCGGCACCCTCGCCGGCCTGCTGCTGGGGCCGGTGCTGTTTGCCGGAATGATGATCGGCGCGCAGGCGGTCGATCGCGGTCAGGCGCTGACGCTCGGCCACCTGTTCGCCGGCTTCCAGCAGCGGGTCGGCGCACTGATGCTGGTGGGCGTGCTGTTCGCCCTGATCTTCGTGGCCATCGTGGCACTGATCGTGGTGATCTTCGGCTCCGGCCTTTTTGTCGCCGGCCTCAATCCGGACATGCTCAGGCAGTCGCTCGGCCCCCTGGTCGGCGCGATCCTGCTGGGCGCACTGCTGCTGGTTCCGGTCAGCATGGCCTACTACTTCGCGCCGCCGCTGGTGGCGCTGAGCGACCTCGGCACGATCGACGCGTGCAAGCAGAGCTTCATCGGCGTCATGCGCAACGCCCTGCCGTTCCTGCTGTTCGGCATGGTGTTCATCGTGCTGGCGGTGCTCGCGAGCCTGCCGTTCATGCTCGGCTGGCTGGTGCTCGCACCGGTGGCAATCTGCGCGACCTACGTGGCGTTCCACGACATCTTCTACGAAGACTGAACCTGACTGAACCCGACCGGCGCGCTCACAGGCGCGCTTCGTCCGGCATGCCGTGCATGACCATCAGCGTCTGCTGCATGGTGGCGACGAGCTTCTCGCTGCCGGCGGTCACGCCGAACACGTCGGCGCGCACGATCGACAGCGTGCGGCCCGGCTTGAGCACGATGCCGCGCGCCAGCAGGCGCTCGCCGGCGGCGGGTGCCAGCATGTTGATCTTGTATTCGACCGTGAGGACCGACGCATCGGCCGGCATCAGGGTGAAGGCGGCATAGCCGCCGGCGCTGTCGGCGATCATGCCGACGATGCCGCCATGCACATACTTGTGCTGCTGGGTCAGGTCATCGCGCGTCGGCAGCTCGACCGTGACCGCGCCGGGCGTCACGTCGGTCAGCGTCGCGCCGATCAGGCGCATGGCCGACTGGCGCGCGAAGGATTCGCGCACGCGAGCGGCAAAGTCGGGATTGAGCGGCGGAAACGGCATCGGCAACACGCGAGCGGCAGCGCAGGACTCTAGGCAGGGTTGACGTTAACGTCAACTTGCCCGCCTCCGTGCACGCAAGCATCGCGCCGCGGCAGCCTTGCAGGCAGGCAACGCCGAGCCCCTAAGATGGACGCTCACCGCACTGACCCGCTTGAAGGAGACTGCCGTGCAATCGAATTGCCCTCCCGGCCTGGCCGACCGCCTGCAACGCAATCGCATCACCCGCCGCGACACGCTGTGGCTGTTCGCCGCCGGTGTCGGGGCCGCCGCCAGCGCGACGTTGAGCGGTTGCGCGACCTCGCCCGTCACCGGCGAACGGATCCTGGTGGGCATGAGCGAGGAGCAGGAGCGCGCGATCGACCAGCAGGTGGCACCCCACCAGTTCTCGCAGGATCTCGGGCCGGTGCAGGACGACGGCCTCAACCAGTACGTGGTGGGACTCGGCACCCGCATGCAGGGGCTGACGCAGCGGCCGACCATGCCCTACTCGTACCGCGTGCTCAACGCCAACTACGTCAACGCCTACACCTTCCCGGGCGGCGCGATGGGCGTGACACGCGGCATCATGACCGAGCTGCAAAACGAGGCCGAGCTGGCCGCGCTGCTCGGCCACGAGATGGGCCACGTGAACGCCCGCCACGCCGCGCAACGGCAGGGGCAGGCGATGGTGGCGCAGGCGGCGGTGGCCGGCATCGGCATTGCCTCGGCGGACTCGCCGTGGGGAGGTCTGGCGGCGATCGGCAGCCAAATCGGCGCCAGCGCCATGCTGTCGTCCTATTCGCGCGACAACGAACGCGAGGCCGACGCGCTGGGCCAGAGCTACATGGTCAAGGCCGGCTATCCGGCCAGCGGCATGACCGACCTGCACGGCCTGCTGGTACGTGAGTCCAAGGAGCAGCCGTCGTTGCTGCAGACGATGTTCTCCTCGCATCCGATGAGCACCGAGCGCGTGGAGAACGCGCGCCGGCTGGCGCAGTCGCAGTACGCCGCGAGCCTGAAGGCAAATCCGCAGCGCGAGCGCTACATGGACAGCACCACGCGGCTGCGCCAGCTCAAGCCCACCATCGATGCCTGCAAGAACGGTGAGGTCGCGCTGTCCGGCAAGAAGCTGCCGGAAGCTGAAGGCCAGTTCGCCGCCGCGCTCAAGCACAGCTCGCGCGACTACGCCGCCAACGTGCTGATGGCGCAATGCCTGACCGCGCAGGGCAAGCGCAACGAGGCGCTGCGCTTTGCCGATACCGCGCGCAGCGTGTACCCGCAGGAAGCGCAGGCGCACAAGCTGGCGGGCATGCTCAAGCTGCAGGGACGCGATCCGGCCGCCGCGCTGCAGGCGTTCGATCAGTTCGATCGTTTGCTGCCGGGCGATCCGGGCATCAGCTTTCTCAAGGGCGTGAGCCTGGAAGGGCTGGGCGACCGCAAGCGTGCGGCCGAGCACTACACCGCCTTCCTGCGCTCCGGCGCGCAAGGGCAGCCGGCGCAGTTCGCCTACGGCCGGCTGCAGGCGTTCGGCGCCGTGCGCTGAGCGCGAGCGACCGGCCGACCGCCGGCGCGCAGGGCGACGTCCGCGCGTCGCAGCTGCACGAAACAACATCGAAACGACGGCCGATGCCAACGAGCTCGCCAGCCGCAGGCGCGCGACTACGATGCCGATCGGAGGACGCCACACCGATTGCGCAGGAGAAAAGAAGATGAGCGAGGCCGGGTTCCACGGCGTATTTCCCTATCTGGTGTCGCCGGTGACGCCGACCGGCGAGATCGACGCCGAGGTGCTGGCGCGGCTGTGCGACGACCTGATCGGCGCCGGCGTGCACGGCCTGACGCCGCTGGGCTCCACCGGTGAGTTCGCCTACCTGTCGCGGGCGCAGCGGCGACGCGTGGTCGAGGTGGTGCTGCAGGCCACGCGCGGACGGGTGCCGGTGGTGGCCGGGGTGGCGTCGACCACGATCGATGACGCGGTGGCGCAGGCGCGCGACTACGAGCGACTGGGCTGCAGCGGCATCCTCGCCGTACTGGAGGCGTACTTCCCCATCGACGACGACGGCGTGTATGCCTACTTCAAGGCGATCGCAGACGCGGTGTCGCTGCCGGTGGTGCTGTACACCAACCCGAACTTCCAGCGCTCGGACCTGAGCCTGCCGGTGATCGATCGCTTGAGCCGCATCGACAACATCCAGTACATCAAGGACGCGTCGTTCAACACCGGGCGGCTGCTGTCGATCGTCAACCGGGTGGAGGGGCGGATGCAGGTGTTCGCCGCCTCGGCGCACGTCCCGGTGTGCGTGATGATGATCGGCGGCGTCGGCTGGATGGCAGGTCCTGCCTGCGTGGCGCCGCGCCAGAGCGTGGAACTGTACGAACTGTGCCGGCGCGGCGACTGGGCGGCGGCGATGCAGCGTCAGCGGCCGCTGTGGCGCCTGAACCAGGCCTTCGCCAAGTACAACCTCGCCGCCTGCATCAAGGGCGGGTTGGCGCTGCAGGGCTATGCGGTCGGCGTGCCGTTACCGCCGCAGGCGCCTGGAAGAAGTGCGGCGCGCGCTGACCGCCATCGGCGCGCTCTAACTCAAACGCCGGCCCGCCCCTCACGCCCGGGCCATCGCTCGAGGTCCGTAGATCGTCCTGCCGGGCTCGTCGTTCGGCGCAGACGCGCTTGCATTGCCCGCCGACCGCACTCCTTGATGCGCATACGGATCGCGCCTACATCCCGCACTTCGATCGCTCACACGGATCGCGTCGATCGAGCACGCTGTTCGATCTTTGCTGAACCTGCGAACCAGGCGACCCCAGCGAACCGACTCAGCGAATACGCGCCGCGCCAGCGCACAGACCTTCCGTGCGCACCAGGCCGTGGCCGAATACCGGGTCGACCCCCGGCGTGCCGAGGTCCCGTGCGCCCCGCTGCAGCGCGTTGCGCACCGCCGCCGGCGAAGTGCCCGGCGCACGCACCAGCAGCAACGCGGCCGCCGCGGTGACGAACGGTACTGCGTACGAGGTACCGCTTTGCGCCCAGCCGCCCGGGCTGTTGGCCCGTGCCACCCACACATCCACCCCGGGCGCGGCAAGGGTGACATGCTCGCCCTGCACGGCACGTCGATACACGTTGCGTTGGGCGTCGACCGCGGTCACCGCGATCACGCCGGGGTACGCCGCCGGGTAGCGCGGCTCGGCCAGCGCGCCGGCATTGCCGACCGCCGCCACCATCACCACACCGCGCCGCACCGCAGCCGACACGCTGCGCTCGAGCAGCTTGTTCGGCGGTCCGGCAAAACTGAAGTTGATGAGGCGCACGTTGCGGCGGATCAGTTCGTCGATCGCTGTCACGAGATCGAACAGGTCCATCCGCTCGTCGGCCAGGCCGCCGCGGTAGAACGCATCGATCGCCACCAGCCGGGCCTGCGGCAGCAGTCCCGGTGCGGCGCTTTCGAGGCTGCCGACCAGCAGCGCAGCGACCGCGGTGCCGTGCGCCGCGTTCGATGGGCGTCGGCCGTCGCTGCGCACGGTGAACGTTTCCACCGCACGGCCGGCGAGCGCCGGGTGATCGAGCTGCACGCGGGTGTCGATCAGGCCGATGGTGAGGCGAGCCGGGCGGGCACAGGCCAGCGCGCCACCCTTGGCGAGCGGCCAGCCGATCAGCGCGCGCGCCTCGCAGTGCGGACCGTCGCAGGCATCGGCGGAGGCGCGGTAATGATGGTTGCGGTCGGCCACCGAGTTCGGATTGAGCCGCTCCACCTCCACGATCGCCTCATCGAGCGTGAGGCGCAGCGGCACGCGCAGCTTGACCGTGACGGTGGGCAGCAGCGTGCTGTTGCGGCGGGCGGTCACCGAGAAGCCCTGCCGCACCAGTGCGGCCAGTTGCGCGGGCGTGACGCGCGCGGCGACGATCTCGTCGAGCGCACTGTCACCGCGGCGATTGGTGCGCGCTTGGCCGCCGTCGCTCGATCCGGCGGCCGCGCCGCCGTCGCCGCCATCATCGCCGCCATCATCGCCGCCCTCGCCATCGCCGCCGTCACCGCCGTCGCCATCGTCGGCCCACGCCGATGATCCGAGCGCAAACCACGGCACGCCGTCGGCCGGGGTGATGGCTGGTGGCAGAATCAGGGCGACCAGCGCGGTCGCTTGCAGCAACAGTCGGAGCATCATCTGATCTCGGGCAGGGTGTCCCGGTAAACGCAGCGCCCGCCACCTTATTCCATCGGCGACCCGCCCACCCGCGGGGTCACGCCAAAACCTCCATGCCAATCGACATTGCCGACCTGCTCGTCGCCCTGCTGCCGCGCCTGCGGCGCTACGCGCTGGTGCTGACGCGTTCGGCCGACGCCGCCGACGACCTGGTGCAGGCCGCCTGCGAGCGGGCGCTGGCAACCGACGCGGGGCCGGGGGCCGGCGTGCCGTTCGACGCCT
>LNFM01014016.1_pt1 | contig 10025 bp, 9 predicted proteins | sample 596031 | NCBI WGS metagenome assembly LNFM01 (sample SAMN04254537, study PRJNA301005) | activated carbon metagenome | isolation source: dual media filters at the Ann Arbor, Michigan drinking water treatment plant | place: USA: Ann Arbor | reverse complement strand
TCATCAGGTCGAGGATCAGCAGGTCGCTCGCCTGCTCGTTCTGGCTGGCCAGGGCGGCCAGGCCGTCGGCCACCGCGGTGACCTCGTAGCCGGCGCTGCGCAGGTTCATCACGAGGAGCTCGCGGATGTCGGCCTGGTCTTCGGCCACGAGGAGTTTGCTGGGCATGGGCGATTGTCGGGGCCGCGTGCCCGTCCTTACGTCGATGTGAGCTGGCTGTGAGGTTTGGCGAGCGGCCTGCGAGGGCCGTCGCCGACAGTGGCGGCATGCGCTGCGGATGAGCCGCTGCGACCCCGCCACCCTCCCAGGAGCCCACCGTGCAGACACCCGCCATCCTCGCCGCCCAGCCTGCCGCCTGCCCGCCAGCCTTTGGCGAGGTGCGGCCGGTGTCCTGGCCCGAGATGCTTGCCCACCGAACGAGCCTGGTGCGCTTCGCGCAGCGCAGGCTGCACGACCCGATGCTGGCCGAAGACGTGGTCCACGATGTCTTCGAGGCCGTGATGTCCGGCCGGGCGAGTTTTGCGGGCCGGTCGGCGCTGCGCTCGTGGTTGACGGCGATCCTGAAGCACAAGCTGGTCGACCTGGTGCGGCAGCGCGCGCACTACGACAGCCTCGATACCGGCGACGAGGATGGTGACCACCCGGTGCACGAGCTCGCCTGCCCGCAGCCGCAACCCGACGAGGTCGCCGAGCAACGCCAGCGGCTCGCCCGCACCCTCGCCCGCATCGAGGCCCTGCCCCCGGGCCTGCGCGACGTGGTGCAGCTCCGGGTGCTGCAGGACCGCTCCACCGGGGAGGTCTGCACCCGGCTCGCGATCACCGAAGAAAACCTCTTCGTGCGCCTGCACCGCGCACGCAAGCAGCTGCTCAGCTGAGGGCGGCGCGGCGCCTTTCCCGCTTCAGGTCTTGTCGTTCACCACGGTGGTGCTGCCGGCGGCCTTGCAGGCGGCGGCATCGGCAAACATCGGGCTGGTGCCGATCACCTGGTGGTTGCCCGCCTTCAGGTTGAAGTAGGGGCGGCCGTCGGAGGCCGTCTTGGTGTCGTAGCGCGCGTCGTTGCCGCAGTTCGATTGCACCGAGGCGATGCCGTTCTGGGCCGAGGCCTTGGCGTCGTACTGCTCGCTGCGCAGCAGGGTCTGGCCGTCTTCGCCCTTGAGCGCGAAATTGAATTGACCTTTGGCGGTCTTGCCGAGTTCGAAACACGCTGCCATTCAATGACTCCCGGTGGTTGAAGGTGGGCCCTGCGCCAGACTGGGGCTGCACGACCAAGCGCGATTCAAGCCGAAATCGCCGCACTTGCCCAGTGGCGGATGCCCCTGTGGCCGGCCTCCGGCCGCTCGACCGTTGACGGCTTCTCAGTTGCCGAAGCGCAGCCCGGGCATCCGGAAGGCCCGGGTGTAGGGCCGCGGGTCCAGGCGCTGGCCGGCCGCCGCGGTGGCGGCGAGCTGCAGTTGCAGCGTGATCGAGGCCAGGCTGCCGCGCTCGCCCAGGCCGATCGCCCAGGTCGCGCCAAAGGGCGAGGCGCGCACCTCGTCGGTGATGAAGCCCCAGGGCATGTTGTCGAAGTTGAGGAAGCCTTGCCCCAGCACGAAGACGCCGTCCAGGGCCGGGCTGGCCACTGCGCAGCGCTCGAGGCCGGTCGGGGGCAGCACGGCCTCGGTGATGCCCGCGGCGTGGTAGGCCTCCTTCAGCCAGCGGTGGGCGGTGGGCAGGTCCGGCCCACCGAAGGCCAGCAGGTGGCAGGGCAGGGCGGGCAGTCCGCCTGGCGTGCCCGCGGGACGGTCGTCGCGCACCGGGCCGTCGGCCAGCGCGCGCAGGGCGGCGCGCTGGAGCAGCTTGGCGGCGCGGGCCGCGCGCACGGCCTCGGCCATCGCGGTTTTGTCGAGCAGGGGCACGAACTTGATCGCGGCCACCACCGTGTCGGCCAGCAGCACCGTGGCCGCCCCGGCGCGGCGCAGCCGGGGCGCATGGCGCTGGCAGAGCAGCAGGTCGAAGGCCGGGCGCGGGGCATCGGGCAGGCTGTCGATGTCGCAGAGCTCGCCCGCTTCGATCAGCAGCTCGCCGCCGAAGAGCGGCTCGAGCCAGGTCTGCACCAGGGCGTCGCGCAGCCGCGAGGGGTCCGCCTGCGCGGGTTGGCCTTGTGCGGCGGCGAGCAGCTCGCCTTCGAGCTCGGCCAGGTGGTGCATCAGCATGGTGTCGGTCCTGGCCTGTCAGGCGGGGGTGGGGCGGGGCGGCGGCAGCAGGGAGCGTCCGCGCACCCGCCAGAGCAAGTAGCACACGATGGCGAGGTTGACCAGGTTCCAGCCGATGCCGTTGACGAAGGCGGCCTCGTAGCTGCCGGTCAGGTCGAAGACCTTGCCCGACATCCAGCCGCCCAGCGCCATGCCGAACAGGGTGAACATCAGCACCGTGCCGACGCGCGCACCCGCCTCGGCCGGCGGGAAATGCTCGCGCACGATGATCGCGTAGCTCGGCACGATGCCGCCCTGGAACAAGCCGAACAGGGCCGAGATGACGTACAGCGAGACCAGGCCGTCGAAGGGCAGGAAGAGCAGCAGCGCCAGGCCCTGCAGCACCGAGCCGAGCAGCAGCGTGCGCAGCCCGCCGATGCGGTCGCAGATCAGGCCCGACACCAGCCGGCTGACGATGCCGCAGGCCAGCATCAGCGACAGCATCTCGGCGCCGCGCGCTGCGCCATAGCCGAGGTCGCCGCAGTAGGCGACGATGTGCACCTGCGGCATCGCCATCGCCACGCAGCAGGCGGCCCCGGCCATGCACAGCAGCGCCTGGGCCTGGGCCAGGCTCAGGCCGAAGGGCCGCTGCGAGGGCAGCACCGCCGGCCGCGCCGGGCTGCCCGCCGGGCCGCGGGGCGCGGCCGCCGGCGCCGCGGCGGGTGGGCGCGCCCGCATCAGCGGCGCCAGCGCCGCGAGCGAGACGAAGCAGAACACGCCCATGCCGAGGTAGGTCTGGCGCCAGCCGACCTGTTCGATGAAGTGCTGCGCGATCGGCGGCCAGATCGCACCGGCCAGGTAGTTGCCGCTGGCGCAGATGGCCACCGCGATGCCGCGCCGGCGCACGAACCACAGGCTGGTGTCGGCCACCAGCGGCGCAAAGGTGGTGGAGCTGCCGACCAGGCCGATCAGCAGGCCGTGGGCGAGCGTGAAGCTCCAGATGCCCGGCGCCAGACCGGCTGCGATGAAGCCGCCGCCCAGACCGAAGGCGCCGATCAGCACCGGCCACATCACCCCGAAGCGGTCGGCGATGCGGCCCATCACGATGCCGCCGAAACCGAAGCCGATCATCAGCAGCGTGTAGGGCAGCGAGGCCTCGGAGCGCGCCACGCCGAACTCGGCCTGCACCGGCGGCAGCATCACCGCGACGCTGTACATCGCCCCACTGCCGATGGTCATCAGCAGCAGGGTGACGCCCAGGCGCAGCCAGGCATGGCGGGAGTCGGCTTCGGCGGGCACGGGGCGCAGCGGGTCGCGGGGCTCCGATTGTGGTGCATGCCTGCAGCCGGTGGCGACGGTTTCGTCGCCCCCAGCCGGGCACCGTCCGGCCATCGGCGGCTTCGTCGCACCGCTTGCCGCGCGCCGAGGCGCGATCCCACAATCCGCGGCTGATGACTGAACACCGCGTCGATCCGCCTCCCTTGCCCACGGCACCTGCGGCCCTCGGGGCGCGGGCCGCTTTCGTGCAGGTGGTGAACCCCGGCACGGTGGCGGTGGTGTTCTACCTGGCGCTGATGTTCGTGGTGTCCCGGCTGGCCTTGTCGCTGCACCTCGAGCCCCTGGCCGAGTGGATGGGCAACGGGCTGCGCTACCTGCGCCAGACGCTGATCAGCGGGCTGGTGGTGCTGCTGGCCATCGGTCTGGCGGAGGCGGCGCTCGATGGCCGTCGGCTCGGACCGGTGGCGGCGCTGGGCGGCCGGGTGCTGGCCGTGCTCGGTGCCGCGGTGGCGGCCGCCTTCCTGCGCCTGTGGGTGGCCAACGGGCAGATCGGGCCCCGCATCGAGTGGACCTGGTTCGTGCCCACGGTCGGCATCTGGGCGATCAACGGGGGCCTGGGCTATGCGCTGCTGCGGTATGCCCGCTTCGAGAGTGCATCGCAGCAGGCGCTGGCCCAGGCGGCGATCGACCGCGAGGCCCTGGCCGCCCAGGGCGTGGAGGCGCGCCTGTCGGCGCTGCAGGCGCAGATCGAGCCGCATTTCCTGTTCAACACCCTGGCCCATGTGCAGCGCCTGCACGACACCGAGCCGCTGCGCGGGCAGCACATGCTGCGCAGCCTGATCGACTACCTGCGCGCCGCACTGCCGAACATGCGGCGCAGCGGCTCCAGCCTGCGCCGCGAGCTCGACCTGGCGCGCTCCTTCCTGACCATCCTGCAGCTGCGCATGGGCGAACGCCTGGCCTTCGGCATCCATGTCGAGCCCGGCCTGCTCGATGCCGCGATGCCGCCGATGGTGCTACCGACCCTGGTCGAGAACGCGGTCAAGCACGGCCTCGCCCCCTTGCCGCAGGGGGGCCGCATCGAGATCACGGCCCGGCGTGGCGCCGACGGGCGGCTCGTGGTCGAGGTTGCCGACGACGGCCAGGGCTTCGTCGGCAGCAGCGGTGCCGGCGTCGGCCTCGCCAACACCCGCTCCCGGCTCGCCGCCCTGTTCGGCGAGCAGGCGGCGCTCGAGCTGCAGGCCGGTCAGCCAAGGGGATTCGTCGCGCGCGTGGTGCTGCCGCTTCGGATCGAACCTGCCGATGCCGGGGCTTCCGGCCAGGCGCCGCATGGCATGGTGCAGGCATGAGCGCTCCCGCCCGGCCGTCCGAAGGGGGCGCTCGCGTCCCTCTTGGAGGGACCCGCGAAGCGGAGGGTGCACCAGTGAGACAGGCCCTGCGCTCCCGCCGGGGCGTGCGCTGGCGCATCCTGGCCGAAGGCGGTGTCGCTTCTGCAGCCCGACCGTCCGCCGCCTCCCGCCTGGGCGACGCCTGCGGGCATGTGTGGCAAAGCTGGCGCTCGCTGCATCGGCGCGAACTGGGCTGGTTCCTGTGGTTCGGCGGGGTCGTCGCGGGGCTGAACCTGCTCACGCTGGCCGATGGCACGGTGGGGCAGCGCGACCCGCGCCTGATGTTCACCGAGGCCTTGCTGCCGCTGCTCAGCGGCCTGCTGCTGATGCTGGTGTGGTTGCCGGCCGACCGCAGCCAGGCCGATCACCCGCGGCGCAGGCGGCGCCTGGCGGCAGCCGTGCTGGTGGCCAGCGTGCTGACGGCGCTGCTGTTGCCGCTGGTCGTCGACGGGCTCGGGCTGCCCACCGGGATCGAGCTGGCCTACGCCGCCAAGCAGGCCGAGCTGCCGGGCTGGTGGGCGATGGGCTTCGCCAATGTGCTGTCGATGCTGGCGCCCTCGGCGCTGGCGGTCGCGGTGATCGAGATGGCGACACGCCACCGGCAGAGCCGCCAGCGCCTGGCCCAGGCCCAGCAGGAGCAGGCCGGTCTCGCGCGCGCGGCGCTGGAGTCCCGGCTCGCGGCGATGCAGGCGCAGGTCGAGCCGCAGTTCCTGTTCGACGTGCTGGTCGACATCGAGCGCCTGTATGGCGAGCCGGCCAACGCCAGCGGCGAGCGCCGCGCGGCGCTGCAGATGGCGCGGCTGATCACCTACCTGCGGGTGGCGCTGCCGCGCCTGCGGGAGTCGGGCTCCACCCTCGGCGCCGAGGTCGACCTGCTCGGCTCCTACCTCGACCTGGTGCAGGCCCTGAGGGATGGCCGGCCGGGCTTCCGCGCCGAGCTGCCCGCCGCACTGCGCGATGCCACCTTCCACCCGATGCTGCTGCTGCCCCTGGTGCAGCGCGCCGTGCGCTCGAACGGGCCGCCGCCGCGCCAGATCGCCCTGCACGCGGCGCAGGACGCGGCCGGCCTGAGCCTGGTGCTCGACCTGGACGCGCCCGAGCTCTGCCGGCCCGACCCCGAGCTGCAGCGCCTGCAGGAGCGCCTGGGCGTGCTGTACGGCGGTCGGGCCACGCTGCGATGCGAGGCGCTGGCCGACGGCCAGACCCGCTTCACCCTCTGCTGCCCATACGAGGCCGCCACGCCATGACCCATCCGACCGCCCTGGTGGCCGAAGACGAGTCGACCCTGCGCCAGCAGCTGGTCGAGCAGCTGGCGCAGATCTGGCCCGAGCTGCAGGTCGTGGCCGAGGCCGAGAACGGCGTGCAGGCCCTGCGCCTGCTCGACGAACTGCGGCCCAACGTCGTCTTCCTCGACATCGAGATGCCCGGTGCCACCGGCCTGGAGGTCGCCCGCCAGGCCAGTGGCCGCACCCATGTGGTCTTCGTCACCGCCTATGACCAGCACGCGGTGGCCGCCTTCGACCAGGGCGCGGTCGACTATGTGCTCAAGCCGGTTTCGGCGGCGCGCCTGTTCACCGCGGTCAGCCGGGTGCGGCAGCGCCTGAGCAGCAGTGCGCCGCCGGCGCGGCTCGATGGCCTGCTGGGGAACCTGGGTGCGGCCGGCGGCGCGGCGGCCGCCGGCGCCCCCCGCAGCCCGCTGCGCTGGATCAATGCCTCGGTCGGGCAGAACCTGCTGCTGATCACGGTCGACGAGGTGCAGTACTTCCAGGCCGACAACAAATACACGCGGGTCGTGACGCGCGATGGCGAGGCGCTGATCCGCAAGTCGCTGAAGGAGCTGGTCGAGGAGCTCGATGCCCGGCAGTTCTGGCAGATCCACCGTGCCACGCTGGTCAATGCGATGGCGGTGGCCGGCGTGAGCCGCGACTTCCGCGGCCGGCTGCAGGTCAGGCTGAAGGACCGGCCCGAGACGCTGCCGGTGTCCGACAGCTACGCGCACCTGTTCAAGCAGATGTAGGCCGGCCGCTCAGGCGCGGCGCGCGGCCTCGGTGATCCAGCCGGCGGCGCGCTCGGCGATCATCAGCGTCGGGCTGTTGGTGTTGCCGCTGGTGATGGTGGGCATCACGCCGGCATCGACCACCCGCAGGCCACCCACGCCGTGCACCCGCAGGCGCGCATCGACCACGGCCATCGGGTCGGCGGCCGGGCCCATCTTGGTGGTGCCCACCGGGTGGAAGATGGTGGTGCCGATGTCGCCGGCGAGCTGGGCCAGCTCGGCGTCGCTGTTGAACTCGACGCCGGGCTTGACCTCCTTCGGCTGGTAGCGCGCCAGCGCCGCCTGCGCGACGATGCGCCGCGTCACGCGCAGCGACTCCGCGGCCACCAGGCGGTCGCTGTCGGTGCCGAGGTAGTTGGCGGCGATGCGCGGTGCCGTGTCGGCCTCGGGCGATGCAATGCGCACACTGCCCCGGCTCGTCGGGTTCAGGTTGCACACGCTCGCGGTGAAGGCGTTGTAGCGGTGCAGCGGCTGGCCGAAGGCATCGAGCGAGAGCGGCTGCACGTGGTACTGCAGGTTCGGGTGGGCCAGCGCCGCGTCGCTGCGTGTGAAGGCGCCGAGCTGCGAGGGCGCCATGCTCATCGGGCCGCTGCGCCGCAGCAGGTACTCCAGGCCGATCATCGCCTTGCCCAGCACCGAGTTGGCGATCGTGTTCAGGGTCTTCACGCCCTGCACGGCATAGACGGCGCGGATCTGCAGGTGGTCCTGCAGGTTCTCGCCGACGCCGGGCAGCACCACCCGCGGCGTGATGCCATGCTGCTGCAGCAGCGCGGCCGCACCGATGCCCGAGCGCTGCAGCAGCGCGGGCGTGCCCACCGCACCGGTGCACAGCAGCACCTCGGCGTCGGCGTGCAGGCGCTGGGGCGCGCCGCCGCCGACCGGCCGGACCTCGACGCCGGCCACGCGCGGCGTGCCGGCGCTGTCGGCGCTGTCGTCGAACAGCAGGCGCTGGACCAGCGAGCCGGTGCGCACCTGCAGGTTGGCGCGGCACTCGACCGGGCGCAGGAAGGCCTTGCTCGCATTCCAGCGCACCCCGGCGCGCTGGTTCACGTCGAAATAGCCGACGCCGTGGTTGTCGCCGCGGTTGAAGTCGTCGCAGCGCGGCAGGCCGGCCTGCCGGGCGGCCTCGGCGAAGGCGTCGAGGATCTCCCAGCGCAGGCGCTGCTTCTCGACGCGCCACTCGCCGCCGGCGCGCCGGCCCGAGGGATCGAATCCGGGGGCCGCGTGCAGCGCATCGGCACCGCGGTGGAAGTCCTCGTGGGCCAGGAAGGCGGGCAGGCACTCCGCCCAGCTCCAGCCCGGGTTCGGGCCGTGGCCATCGCCGAGGCCCCAGCCGTCGTAGTCGCGCGCCTGGCCGCGCATGTAGATCATGCCGTTGATGCTCGAACAACCGCCCAGCACCTTGCCGCGCGGATACCGCAGCGCCCGGCCGTTCAGGCCGGGATCGGGCTCGGTCTGGTAGAGCCAGTCGGTGCGCGGATTGCCGATGCAATAGAGGTAGCCGACCGGGATGTGCACCCAGAGGTAGTCGTCCTGGCCGCCCGCCTCGAGCAGCAGCACCCGCTTGGACGGGTCGGCGCTCAGCCGGTTGGCGAGCAGGCAGCCGGCGGTCCCGGCGCCGCAGATGATGTAGTCGTAGCGGGGCTCGTTCATGGTCTGGGAAGGTCAGGGTGCTCGATGCGGACTCAGCGCAAGCGCTGTGTTCAGAGGCTGCGCGCGCTGCTGGCCAGGATCGGGAACAGCTTCTGCAGCCCGTCGGCCAGCAACTCGACGGCCAGCGCCGCGAGGATCAGGCCCATCAGCCGCGTCATGATGTTGATGCCGGTGCTGCCCAGCACCCGCGCGATGCGGCCTGCGGCCGAGAACACGAGCAGGGTCACCAGCGCCACCACCACGCCATAACCGACCAGCACCGCCTGCTCCCACCAGTGGCGCGTCTTCTCGGCGTAGATGACCATGGTCGAGATGGTGGCCGGCCCGGTCAGCAGCGGGATGGTCAGCGGCACGACCGCGATGCTGGCGCCGGCGTCGACCTTGCTGCTGCCCTCGCTCACGTCTTCCTTGCGGCCTTCGGCCGGCTGGGCATTGAGCATCTGGATCGCCGACAGCAGCAGCAAGGTGCCCCCGCCCACCTGGAACGAGGCCAGCGAGATGCCGAAGAACTCGATGATCCTGAGCCCTGCCAGCGCGCTGATCGCGATGACCAGGAAGGCGGTGAAGGCGCTGACGCGGATCGTGCGCCGCCGCTGCTCGCGGGAGCAGTGCTGGGTGAAGTGGATGAAGAAGGGCACCACCCCGATCGGGTTGACGATCGCCAGCAAGGCGATCAAGGGTTTGTAGATGTCCATCGCGGTGTGCTCCCGTCCAGCCCTCAGGCCTGCCAGCCCCTCCCCCCAACATTAGGGATCTGCCCCCAGGCCCCGTGGGCCTGGTTGCGGCGTATGCGCGGCGTGCACCGGCCCGCCTTAAGGCGGTTTCCCAACACTTTGCGTCGCCTTGCGACGATAAGGCTTTGCCACGCCCTCAAAAATGACTTGATAATGGAAATTCTGTGTATGGAGTCCGCGCCTTCGCTTGAATGGGTCAGGATGGGTAGAAGCTCCACATGGGTCTCTGGGTCCTCAGGAAAGAAAGGCGCTCTCGATGGGCAACAAACTCTATGTCGGCAACCTCGCTTACAGCGTGCGCGACGACAGTCTGCAACAGGCATTTGCACAGTTCGGCACCGTGTCGTCCGCCAAGGTGATGATGGACCGGGAGACCGGCCGCTCCAAGGGCTTCGGCTTCGTGGAGATGGGCTCCGACGCCGAGGCCCAGTCGGCCATCAACGGCATGAACGGCCAGATGCTCGACGGTCGTGCCGTGGTCGTCAATGAAGCGCGCCCGCGTGAAGACCGTCCCGGCGGCTTCGGTGGCGGCCGCAGCGGCGGTGGCGGTGGTGGTTACGGCGGCGGCGGTGGCGGCTACGGCGGCGGTGCCGGTGGTGGTGGCGGCCGCAGCGGCGGCGGCGGCTACGGTGGCGGCGGCGGTGGTGGTTACGGCGGCGGCGGTGGCGGCGGTGGCCGTTCCGGCGGCGGCGGTGGCTACGGCAGCGGCGGTGGTGGCCGTTCCGGCGGTGGCGGTGGTGGTTATGG
>LNFM01014014.1_pt1 | contig 10027 bp, 9 predicted proteins | sample 596031 | NCBI WGS metagenome assembly LNFM01 (sample SAMN04254537, study PRJNA301005) | activated carbon metagenome | isolation source: dual media filters at the Ann Arbor, Michigan drinking water treatment plant | place: USA: Ann Arbor | reverse complement strand
TGAAGATCGTGATCGAGGCCAGCTGCTCGGTGCCGCTGGCGACAATTCTGGCCAACCCGGAGGTCTTCAGGGGCCGTCGCGTGGGGGTCATCATAACCGGCGGCAACGTCGATCTGGACACATTGCCTTGGATGAAAGGGTAACGACATGAACAGCCATTCGAACTTTGCGGGTCTTGAGGTCGGCTATGACATCCCCGCCCTGCCGGGGATGGACGAGAAGGACATTCAGACCCCGTGTCTGGTGCTGGACCTTGACGCGCTGGAGCGCAACATCAAGAAAATGGGCGATTATGCACGCGCTCACGGGATGCGGCACCGGGTGCATGGCAAGATGCACAAGTCGGTGGACGTAGCGCTTTTGCAGGAAAAACTGGGCGGTTCGGTCGGCGTCTGCTGCCAGAAAGTCAGCGAAGCCGAGGTGTTTGCGCGCGGTGGGATCAAGGACGTGCTGGTGTCGAACCAGGTGCGTGATCTGGCAAAGATCGACCGGCTGGCGCGGTTGCCGAAGCTGGGGGCGCGGACGATCTGCTGCGTCGATATGCTGGACAACGTGGCCGACCTGTCGGCGGCGGCGGTGCGGCATGGCACGACCATCGAGTGTCTGGTGGAGATCGACTGTGGCGCGGGGCGCTGCGGGGTGAAGACGACGCCGGAAGTGGTGGCGCTGGCCAAGGCGATCGACGCGGCACCGGGGCTGAAGTTTGCCGGCATCCAAGCCTATCAGGGTGCGATGCAGCACATGGATTCCTATGCCGACCGGAAGGCCAAGATCGACCTTGCCGTGGCACAGGTGAAAGATGCGGTGGATACGCTGAAGGCGGAAGGCATCGCCTGCGACATCGTTGGCGGCGGCGGCACGGGAAGCTATTATTTCGAGAGCAATTCGGGCGTTTACAACGAGTTGCAGTGCGGCAGCTATGCATTCATGGATGCCGATTATGGCCGGATCCTTGACGAGAACGGCAAGCGGATCGACCAGGGCGAGTGGGAAAACGCGCTGTTCATCCTGACCTCGGTGATGAGCCATGCCAAGGCCGACAAGGCGATCGTCGATGCGGGCCTGAAGGCGCAGTCGGTGGATTCCGGGCTGCCGGTGATCTACGGTCGGACGGATGTGAAATACGTCAAATGCTCGGACGAGCATGGCGTGGTGGAAGATCCGCAGGGCGTCTTGAAGGTAAACGACAAGCTGAAACTGGTGCCGGGCCACTGCGACCCGACCTGCAACGTGCATGACTGGTATGTCGGCGTGCGGGGCGGCAAGGTCGAGGTGGTGTGGCCGGTTTCGGCGCGCGGCAAGGCGTATTGAGCCGTCGGAAACTGGTCTGGAAAGCGTCTGGCATGTGTATGGCAGGCGTATGGCAAACTGACCCGCCGGAGCCTCCGGCGGGGATATTTTCGAACAGAAGAAAGCGGTGAAGAGTCATGCTGATCGTACCTGAGGCGCTGATCGCGGGCCTCGTCTCGCCTGATGATGCGTTTGCGGCGGTGGAGGCCACCTTTGCGGCGATGGCGCGGGGGGAGGCTTACAACTTTCCGGTGGTGCGCGAGGCGCTGGGCGAGGGGCGGCAGTATGGCTTCAAATCCGGGCTGGACCGTGCGGGGGGCAGCCTTGGTGTGAAGGCGGGGGGGTATTTTCCGGGCAATGCGGCCAAGGGGATCATCAACCACCAGTCCACCGTGTTTCTGTTCGACCCCGAGACGGGGCGGCCGACCGCGATGGTCGGGGGCGGGCTGTTGACGGCACTGCGCACGGCGGCGGCGTCGGCGATTTCGATCGACCGGCTGGCGCGGGCGGGTGCGAAGGTGCTGGGTATGGTCGGGGCCGGGCATCAGGCTGGGTTTCAATTGCGGGCGGCAGCGCGGGTTCGGCAGTTTGACAAGGTGATCGCCTGGAACCTGCACCCCGACATGCTGCCGAAGCTCGGGGCGATTGCGGCGGAGCTTGGCTTGCCCTTTGAAGCGGTGCCGCTGGAGCGGATGGTGGAGGCGGATGTGATCATCACCATCACCTCGAGCCCGGCGGCGAGCCTGATGTCGGCCCATGTGGCGGATGGTACGCATCTGGCCTGCATGGGGACCGATACGGTGGGTAAGCAGGAGGTCGAACCTGCGCTCTTGGGTCGCGCATCGGTCTTTGCTGACGAGGTGGCGCAGTCCGTCAGCCTTGGCGAGGCGCAGCATGCGGTGGCGGCGGGGCTGGTCGATGCGACGGCGATCATGCCCTTGGGCGAGGTGTTGACCGGGGCGCATCCGGGGCGCGTGTCCGACGGCGAAATCACGCTGTTCGACGGCACCGGGGTGGGCTTGCAGGATCTGGCGGTGGCGGCGATGGCGGTGAAGCGGGCCGAGGAGCGCGGCCAGGGCATCCGCGTCGAGGTCTAAGCGCTTGTAACGGGTACAAGATTTAACGCAGCGCGCTGTTGAACGTGCGCGGTGGTCATGGTCTGACTTGGCGCGAGGGTCGGGGAGCCAAGCGATGCGCGTGTTTATCAACGGGTTCGGGCGGATCGGGCGGTCGGTGCTCAGGGCTTGGGCCAAGGGGGCAGCGCCGGGGATCGATGTCGTCGGGATCAACGACATCGCCGCGGCGGACATGTGTGCGTACCTCTTCGAATATGACAGCGTGTTCGGGCCGTGGGGCGGGCAGGTGGCCTTGGCAGACGGTGCGCTGGTGGTGGATGGCCGGGCCATTCCCCTGCACCGGACGGCGGATATTTCCAGCCTCGATCTCGGCGGCGTCGATCTGGTGATGGAATGTACCGGGCGCGCGGACCGCCGTGAGGTGGCGGAGCGCGGGCTTCTTGCCGGGGCGCGGCGGGTGCTGATCTCTGGCCCCTCGGCGGCGGCGGATGTGACAGTGGTGCTGGGGGCGAACGAAGCGGCGCTGGGCCAGCACCGGATCGTGTCGAATGCGTCTTGTACGACGAACGCGCTGGCACCGCTGGTCAGGCTTATTCACGAAGGGTGGGGCGTGGTGACGGGGTCGATGACCACGATCCACTGCTATACCGGGTCGCAGCCCACGGTCGATGCACCGGCGGCAGATTTTGCGCGGAGCCGGGCGGCGGCCTTGTCGATGGTGCCGACGACCACCTCGGCGCAGAGGTTGCTGGATGTGGTGCTGCCGGGGGTTGCCGGGCGGATCGGCGGGTCGGCGGTCCGGGTGCCGGTGGCTTCGGTGTCTTGTGTCGATCTGACGGTGGTGACAGAGCGCGAGGCGACGGTTGAGGCCTTGAACGCGGCGTTTCGGGCGGCGGGCGGGGTGATCGGGGCGACGGACATGGCGCTGGTGTCGACCGACCTGCGCGCGCGACCCGAGAGCATCGTGATGGCGTGCCCGGAGACGCGCGCAATGCCGGGGCGGCTGGTGCGGGTGTTCGGCTGGTATGACAACGAATGGGGCTTTTCCAACCGGATGCTGGATATGGCGCGGTTGATGGGGTGACGGTCAGGTGCGGATCACGAAGCCGCGCGCGATGTGGTTGCGGACGAACCAGATCATCGCGAGGCCCGGGATCAGCGAGACCACGGTCATCGCCATGACAAGGCCGATGTCGGTCTGAAAGCTGAAAAGCGCATTGATCGCCATGGTGATCGGCTTGCCGGCGGTGACGGTGAGGATGCGGGCGAACACCACCTCGACCCAGGAAAAGATGAAGCAGAAGAAGGCGGTCACCCCGATCCCGGGGGCGATGGCCGGAATCAGGTGGCGGAAGAAATACGAGGGCAGGGTGTGGCCGTCGAGGAAAGCCGTTTCGTCATATTCGCGGGGGACGGCGGAGATGAAGCTTTCCAGTATCCAGATCGCGATGGGAAGGTTGAAGAGACAGTGCACGAGGGCAATGCCGATGGGCGAGTTCACGAGGCCGGCTTGCGCGAAGAGGATGAAGATCGGGAGCGACAGAACCACGGGCGGGGTTACCCGGAAGGCGAGGAGCAGGAAGAGGACGTGGCGGTCGCCGGTGAAGCGGAAGCGCGAGAAGGCATAGGCGGCGGGCAGGCCCGCGATCAGGCAGAGCGCGACGTTGAGGAGGACATAGATCAGGGAATTGGTGATCGAGGCGGTCAGTGCCGGGGTCGCGAAGATGTTCAGGTAGTTGACGAGGCTGACCTCGCCCGCCGTGACGCCGGGATGATCGAGGGTAGCGGTAAAGCTGAGCGCCACGGTCTGTGCGAACGGCAGGAGGATGAAGGCCGCGAGGGCACTGATGGCGACGACGCGGAAAACGGTCATCATGGCGCGGCCCCCAGGCTTTCGCGGGCGCGGTGGCGGGTGATCGTGAGGAAGGCCCAGACCACGGTGATCACGATCACGAAGTAGACGATGGAGCGGGCGGCGGCGGCGCCGTAGGTGAAGCCCTTGATCTCTTCGCCGAGGTCGAGGGCGAGAAAGGTCGTGGCACCGTCGGGGCCGCCGGCGTTGATGGTGAAGGCCTCGGTGTAGATCATCAGGCTGTCGACGAAGCGCAAGAGGAACACGATGCCGAGGGCGGTGGCGATGCGTGGCAGTTCGATGTGGCGGAAGACGGCGAAGCGGGAGGCGCCGTCGATCGCGGCGGCCTGGTAGTAGGGGCGCGGGATGCCGGAGAGGGCGGCGGTGGCGAGGATCACCACGAGGCCGACCCAGTGCCAGGTGTCCATCACGACGAGCAGGATCCAGGTGTGGAGCGCGGTGAACTTGTAGTCGAAATCGATGCCGAGCCAGACCATTACGCGGCCGAGGGTGCCGGTGTCGGGGTCGATCAGGCTGAGCCACATCATCGGGATCATGTTCCACGGTACTACCAGCGGCACGGCGACGAGGAGGAGGATGGCAGTGCCGGCGCGGCCCGAGCCGGCGACGAGGACGGCGATGGCGATGCCGAGGGGGATCTGCACGGCGAGGACGCTGGCGGAGAAGAGGAGGCTTCGGGCGAGGCTGGCGTGGAAGCGGGACGAGGTGATCAGGTCCTCGTACCATTCGGTGCCGATCCAGTGGACCCGGTCGAGCGAGAAGATGTCGTGGAAGGAGAAGTTCAGCACCGAGACGAGGGGAATGAGGCCGACGAAGGCCATGACCGCGCCAGCGGGGATCAGGAGGAGCCAGGCCCGGTTGTCGGCGGGCTTCATGCGGGAGAACCGGGGCGTATCATGGCCTGAGTGTTGGCGGTTTTGGTGGCTGGGGCAAGGGGTGTCCCACGGTGGGCCACGGGCGGCTTGGGCGGAAAAACAAGGGCTTGGTGGCGGCTGTTAAGGAGTTGGCAAGGAATGACCGCGGGTTTGCCCTGACGCAGGCGGCGACTGGAGGGTTTCACACCCTCCAGACCTCCCGTGGGATATTTGGGAAGGGGAAACCCGGGGGCCGTGTCAGACGGCGCCGTCATCCTCGATCTTGAGGATGGTGCCGCAGGCCTTGCAATGCACGGCGTCATGGTCATGGCGGCGCAAGCCGCAGGTCGGGCAGGTGTGGTCTACCCGGTTCGGGCGCAGGATCATCTGGATCAGGCGCAGGAAGAGCGAGATCCCGAAGATCATGATGATCACGGATAGGAGTTTGCCGCTTTCACCGATCAGGGTGATGTCGCCGAAGCCAGTGGTCGAGAGGGTGGCGACGGTGAAGTAGAGTGCGTCGAGGTAGGTGGCGATCTTGGGGTTCAGGGTGTTCTGCATCTCGTAGACCAGGGCGGTCATCAGGAAGATGAAGATCAGGAGGTTGATTGCGGCACGGATGGTGCCCTGGTTGTTGCGGAACACGGGCCAGTCCTCGCGCAGCTGGCGGATGGTCTGGGGCGAGTGGAGGGTGCGGTAGAGCCGGAGCACACGCAGGAAGGCGAGCCCTTCGCCCCAGAAGGGTGCCAGCAGCGAGATCACAACGGCGATGTCGGCTATGCCGTAGGGGTTCACAAGATCGCGCAGCGGGCGGGGCGAGATGTAGAGCCGCGCCAGCACGTCGGTGAGGTAGACGAGACCGATCACGAGATCGACCATCTCGGTCGGAGTGCCACGGGCGATGAAGGACGTGGCGATGAGGAAGGCAATGGTCAGCAGGTCGAAGGCGAGCAGCGCGTAGCGGAACCGGTCAGAGGCATCGCCGGAGCCTTCGTAGAGGTTTCGCAGACTGGTGCGGAGCGACATGCGGGCCTTTGCCTAGCGGGTTTCGTCATTGCCGGGGATCAGACCATAGCGCGCGGCGATGCGCCAGACATGGGCAGGAACCATGTTCTTGATCCGGGCGGGGTGCGCGCGGCGCAGGTGGAGGATGGTTTCGATGGCCTTCATCTCGACCCGGGTGCGGGCGAATTCGAGACCCCTGGGGCCAGTCAGCCGTTGCAGGCGGCCGACGAGGGGGCGGAGCCAGTTCGGCATTCGGCGGAGCGGCAGGCCGCCGGCGGCGCGGGCGGTGTTTTCCATGAAGCCGCGGACGGCCGCCTCGCGCTTGCCGGAGGAGGTGAGGGGGCGGGTCGCGAGGCGGGGTTCGATGAGGTTCAGCAGCGCCGCGCCACGCGGGTTGCGGGTGATGAGCCACTGGTCGCCGTCGCCGCCCATGTAGCCCACGGTGATGTCGGCAAGGCGGTTGGTGTAATCGACGCAGGTCTTGCAGGTGAGGGGGAAGAAGTCAGGCGGCAGCTGGCTGATCGGCAGTTGCAGGAAGGGGATCAGTTTGGTCGGGCGGCCATCGTCGAAGCGCAGTTCGACCCGGTAGTCGGCGCGAAACTCGAGGTAGCTGACGGTGTCGGGGTTGGGGTCGAGCAGGTTGAGGAAGGTGTGGAAGTTTTCGGTGGTGGTGTTGTCGGAGCAGGGGGTGCCGATGACGTGGATCGCATCGAAGCCGAGGGTCTTTTCGAGGGCCCGCAGCGCGTAGACCTGGCACGGGATGCCGATGAAGGCGATGCGCTTGTGGCCGGCGGCGCGGGCGGGTTCGAGAAGGGCGAGGGTGGGGGCGTAACCCATGCGCATCCCCCGCGCCTCGGCCATGGCGGCGGCGTCGGTGATGATGACGGGAAGGGGTTTCCATTTGTCCGCAGGGTCCGGTGCCACGGTAAGGACAGCATCGACGGCGCCGGTTTCCAGAAGGGAGGCGGCGAGGGTGGTGGTGATGCCGGTCCATTGCGCGCCGGGGGCGGGGGGAACAAGCCGGGCGCGCTGCATGGCGAGCGTGACGCCGAAGAACGCCTCGTCACCGAGGGCGGGGTTGGCCTCGCGGCCGTGGACGTTGCGTTCGAGGGCAGGGTAGTCGGGGGCGATGAACTGGCAGGCGCGGCCGCAAGCCTTGGCGTCGGCCATGCGCGACACGCCGCAATCGGTGCAAAGGCCCGGGCGGGCGGAGCCGGTGAGCGTGGGGGCGGAAAGGCCGGTTCGCGCGAGCATGGGTGTCCCTGTTTTTCGATGAGTATAGGCGTGTCGGGATGGATTGACAGCCGGTCCGTGACGGGCGAGTCTGCCGGAAGGGACAGCTTTCAAGGGACGTCAAGGAAGCTATGACGGGCAACTGATGCTGACGCGCAGGCAAAACCTTGCGTGTCTCGTTGCCGTTTTCTCGACAAAGACTTGCAAAGTTGCGTGATAAGGCGCATGTATCGGGAGCTAGACACTTGTTATCGACCTCTGTTTCCTTCGCGGCTTCAGACTTTCGATCTTGAGGCGAGCCGGGCCACCGCATGCTGCGGGTGGCGATACTAGAAGGAGACATCACGATGGCCAAAGGCACCGTGAAATGGTTCAACGCCACCAAAGGCTTCGGTTTCATCGCTCCGGAGTCGGGCGGCAAGGACGTATTCGTCCACGTTACCGCACTTGAGCGCGCTGGCATCCGTCAGCTGAACGACGGCCAGGCTGTGTCGTTCGACATCGAATCCGGCCGTGACGGCCGCGAATCGGCTGTGAACCTCGCTCTGGCATAAGCCTTTCAGCGACCTGAAATTTGAAACGGGGGTAGCGCAAGCTGCCCCCGTTTTGCATTTCGCGTGATGCCCCCTCCCCCCGGCGGGGAGAGGGAGCGCAGTGTCAGTGGTCGGCAGCCATGGCAGCGCCCTTGGCTTCGGCAACCGAACCCTTGGCGCCGTTGAAGAAGGCGTTGAGGAGAACGGCAGAGATGGAAGCGAGCAGGATGCCGCTTTCAATCAAGGGGTGGATGTCGTGCGGCATCCACTGCTTGAAGTTCGGAGCGATCAACGGGATCATCCCGAAGCCGAGCGAGACCGCGACGACGAAGAGGTTGTTGCGGTTGGTGGCGAAGTTGACGCCCGCGAGGATGCGGATGCCGGTGGCGGCGACCATGCCGAACATCACGAGGCCGGCACCACCGAGGACCATGGTCGGGACGGATTCGACCAGTGCGCCCATCTTCGGCATGAGGCCGAGGACGATCAGAATGATGCCGCCGGCGACGCAGACGAAGCGGCTTTTGATGCCGGTGACCCCGACGAGACCGACGTTCTGGCTGAACGAGGTGTAGGGGAAGGTGTTGAAGATGCCGCCGATCAGGGTGCCGAGGCCGTCGGTCCGGAGGCCGGCGGAGAGCATCGGCTGGGTAACGGGCCGGTTCGTCATGTCACCGAGCGCAAGGAACATGCCGGTCGATTCGATCATCACCACGATCATCACGAGGGTCATCGTCACGATCATCACGAGGTCGAAGGTGGGCGTGCCGAAGTGGAAGGGCGTGATGAGGCCGAACCATGCGGCGTCGGCGACCTTGCCGAAGGACATCGCGCCGATGGCGATGGCGATCACCGCGCCGATGACGATGCCGAGCAGCACCGAGATGTTGGCGACGAAGCCCTTGCCGAAGCGGGCGATGAAAAGGATCGAGACGAGCACGATGGCGGAGATCAGGATGTTGCCCAAGGGCGCGTAGGCGGGGTTTGCGACCTTTGCCGCGAGGGCGAGGCCTTGCGGGATTTCCGGAATGCCGGCAGCACCTGCGGCGGCGGCGTCGGTCACGGACTTCAGCCAATCGGCATGGGCCGGATCGACTATCTGCGGTGCGGTGGGGCCGACCGGGTTGCCGAAGATCCAGTTGATGCCGATGCGCATCAGGCTGACGCCGATCACGAGGATGATCGTGCCTGTCACCACCGGCGGAAAGAAGCGAAGGAGGCGCGAGACGAGGGGGGCGATGATGATCGAGATGATGCCAGCCGCGATGATCGCGCCGAAGATGGCGCGGGCACCGTCAGCGCCGGGGGTGGCGTTTGCCATGGCGACCATCGGGCCGACGGCGGCGAAGGTGACGCCCATCATCACCGGCAGCTTGATGCCGAACCATTGCGTCGCGCCCATCGACTGGATCAGCGTGACGATGCCACAGACGAAAAGGTCGGCGGAGATCAGGAAGGCCACGTCGGCCGGTTCCAGTTTCAGGGCGCGGCCGACGATCAGCGGCACGGCGACAGCGCCGGCATACATGACGAGGACGTGCTGCAGGCCGAGGGTGAACAGCTTTGGTGGGGCGAGAACCTCGTCCACCGGATGGGTAGATGTCATTCGTGTCTTCCTTTTCCCTTGGGGCGTTTATGGTTCGCGCCGTCTTCGCACTGCCCCATGGGTGCGATCCGGTTAGGAGCGCCTTCAGGGCGCGAGCACCGTCCACGGTTGGGTGTAACGGAATTCTTCAATGTTCGGCGTCGGGCCGATGCGGTCGACCACGGCAAAGAGGCCGGGGGTGGCGAGCGGGGTCAGGACGCCGTGCCAGGTGCCACGGTGCAGGTTGATGCCCTGCGCGCCGTTGGTGAGAAAGGCGCGTGGGGCTGCGTCGGGGCCAGCGGCCACGATCACGAGGAACGGATCGGCGGTCATCGGCAGGAAGGCCTGCGAGCCTTCCGGGTGACGTTCGATGAGGTCGAAGCTGTAAGGCAGCGCGCGGGCCTCGGCGCGGAAGATCGAGATGCCGGCGCGGCCCGGTTCGGGGCCGAAATCGAGGGTCGCGCGGTCGTGGTGGCGCTGGCAGAGACCGGCATTGATCAGGCGGTGGTCGCCGGTGGCATCGAGCACGTCGCCGAAGGGGGCGAAGGCTTCGGGCGTCAGCGGTTCGGCGGGGAGCG
>LNFM01014013.1_pt1 | contig 10027 bp, 13 predicted proteins | sample 596031 | NCBI WGS metagenome assembly LNFM01 (sample SAMN04254537, study PRJNA301005) | activated carbon metagenome | isolation source: dual media filters at the Ann Arbor, Michigan drinking water treatment plant | place: USA: Ann Arbor | reverse complement strand
GTCAGTCCTTGCGTGAACGGTCGCGAAGTGTCACGCTTTCCCGCAAATGTGGGAGTCTCACACGAGTCGCGATAGCCCGTCGGGGCGGTGGCCGACCGAGGGTTGACCCGAAATGTCGGCGTCGTCTTCTTCGCGGTTCGAACAACGAGGAGGAACTGGGTATGTCGAACAGATGGCTTGGTCGATTCAAGGTAATCGGAGGTGTGACTCTGGGCGCGGCATCGATTGTCGCTTCGGCGCAGAACGCTCCGAGTTTTCCGTCGCAGTCGCTTCGGATCATCGTTGCGACTTCACCGGGCGGCGCACTCGACGCGACTGCGCGCGCGATCGGGGCCAAGTTGACACAGATCCTGGGACAACAGGTGCTGGTCGACAATCGCGCCGGCGCATCGGGCGCGCTCGCCTACGAGCAATTGACCAAGGCCCCCGCCGACGGACATACACTGCTCACCGTCTCGGCGACGCACGTCATCAACTCGCTCGTCATACCTGGTTGGCCGTACCAAACCACCAAGGTGACAGAGCCGCTTTCTCAGGTGGCATCGCTCTACTACATTATCTACCGTCATCCTTCGGTGCCGATCAAGACGCTGAAAGATCTGCTCGCCTACGCGCGGCACCATCCCGGCAAGGTGCTTTACGGTACGGGCGGCATGGCAAACATCTCCCATCTCGGTTGGGAATGGCTTGCTCACATGTCGGGGACCAAGTTCAAGCACGTGGCCTACAAGGGGGCGTCGAATGCAGTGAAGGCGACGATCTCCGGCGAAATGCACGTGGGCTTCTCCACAGTGCATAGCTTGAGACCTCACTTCGCTTCTGGACGAGCCCACCCCTTGGCCGTGACCTCCAAACAACGCCTGGCGGCGATGCCGGAGGTCCCCACGGTCGCCGAGTTCGGTTATCCGAATTACGAAGTCAACCAGTGGTATGGCCTCGCGACGGGCGCCAACGTCCCGGCAGACGTCGTCGCCAAACTGAGCAACGCGATCATTGAGGCGGTCAAGTCGCCCGAGGTTACAAAGCGACTGGAATCGGATGGTTCGATCGTCGTAGGCAGTTCGAAAGAGGCGTTTCGAAAGCACCTCGCTGACGAACAAATTCAGTGGGGAAAGATTCTGCAGAACACAGGGGTCACGTTGAGTGGAACCAAGCTGAAGTAGTGTCCAGATGCGCGGGATCTAACTCCGATCTTCCGGAATCCTCCACCGTCACGATGTCGTGTGACAAGCGCGGTGTCCGAGCCAGTCGAGCACTGATCCATCGTGCCGACTTTCGGCCGACCCGCCTTCGGTGATGGATCGTTCGATGGCGGTGCGTGGTGTCCTCGGGTGTGATTGCTGACGATGACGGAAATCATGAGCGGATCGCCTTCGTTTCCGATGGCGGATCACCTGCCGCCTGGACCCAGATCAGTACCGACAACGATTGTGGAGACTTGGATCAATGGACACGCCGTCAGCTAGACTGAAGGCACTTCTTTGGTTTCGTTATGGTCGATCCTGTAATGGAACTGCTGTGCCGAGATCGGAATTCCGATGCTCACGTTACCCCAAGTGAATCTTTCGCGATTCGGACTCAAGGATCCCGCGACCGTTTGGGGCAGCGGGATCCGTCCGGCTAGAGTGCGGCGTCCTTGAGCTTCTTGAGGGCGCGGACCTTGACCTTGACGGTCGCTGGTTTCGCCGCGAACACGCGCTCTTGCTTCGTGAACGGATCAATGCCCTTGCGCTTGGGCTTCGCGGCAACCTTCACTGCGTTCAGCTTTAGCAGGCCGGGTAACACAAAGGTGCCGGTACCCTTCCTGTTCATCGAACCAAGAACGGTTGCTTCCAGTGCGGCTAGCACAGCCTTGACGGACTTGGGCTCGACGTCGGCTTGTTCGGCGATGTGCTGAATCAGTGCCGTCTTCGAGAGGGCCTCTTTGACCGGCTTGATTGCCCCGGTGGACTTGACGTTGCCAACTTTCTTTGCAGTTGCCATGTGATGCATCCTGTAGTGGTGGTACGGAATAGCCCGAAAGTCTTTGATTCCCGGGCGCACGCGACTTTAGCGGGGTGAGCGGAACATATGGATGTTTTGCTTCTAGTCACTGAGTAAGGTGAGAACTATCAAGGAACGTCAGGCGGCACACTGCGCGTGTTTTTAAGCCGCGATCTAAGTCCTTAATCGTTTCGGGCTGCCATGATCGATGGTGCGGCGTCATGGTGTCAGATTGGTCGGATTCGATCGAGCGCGGCCAGATCCGATCGATGAGCGGTCCCCAATCATGCAATCCGAAATCCCAACGAACTCAGGGCGCGGTCGCCATCACGGCGGTTAACGGTGTGCTCGATCGTCACCCAAAACTGCATTGTGCGTTCCTGTACAAGGCGAATCGCCCGTTGGTTGACCAATATGGTCGGTTCTGGCGGCACAGGACCAATCATCGGCATCAGTTGAATAACTCCGTTCGCCAATTCATCGGAATGCCGGCTTTCACCGGGTCTTTTCGGTGCGTCTCGTTGACGGCCCTATGAAGTAAGGTCGCCGAGGCGATGGCTCTCTGTATGGGTAGAGCTCGCATCGCATGGTCGGTCATAGGGTGGAGAGTTTTCATGCGACTCGCTGGGGCGGGATCTGCCCTTGATTTTTTACATCGACGCGTCGGTCTGCAGCGTATAAGGGCTGTTGGCGCCGATCGAATCTTGACCCCCTGGGGGTGCGGACGAAAACTTGGACTACCTTCAGGGGTAGTTGATGTATTCGTACGAAGATCGGCTCCGCGCCGTGCGGCTCTACATCAAGCTGGGCATGCGAATCCAGGCGACGATTGGTCAACTCGGCTACCCGACGAAGAACGCTCTCAAGAGCTGGTATCGGGAGTACGAGCAGGACCACGACGTCCGCGCTGGCTATGCGCGCCCGCCCAAATACTCGCAGGATGAGAAGTAACGAGCGGTCCAACGCTACCTGGAGTGCGGCCGCTGCCTCGAGGTGACGATCAAGGCACTGGGTTACCCCTCGAGAGGGGTGCTCCGTGCCTGGCTCCAGGAACTACATCCGGAAGCTTGTACGCGTGTTGTCGGGCGATCTCGGGACCGGACACCTGTGGACAAGCAGGCCGCGGTCATCGCGTTGTGCACGCGTCAGGGCAGCGCGAAGTCGGTGGCGCAGGACCTTGGCGTCTCTCGGCCGACCCTGTACAACTGGAGAACGCAGCTCCTTGGCGAGGACGCCTCCACATCCATGAAACCCGAGCAAGACCCCTCGCAAGGCTCTGAACGAGCCGAGTTGGAAGAGCAACTGGTGGTGCTTCGAAGAGAGATTCGGCGCCTGCAACTCGAGCAGGACATCCTGAAGAAGGCGAGCGAACTCATAAAAAAGACCTGGGCATCGACCGGCAACTCCTGACGAATCGGGAGAAGGCGGGGCTGGTGGATGCCCTGAGGACGACCTATTCGCTGAACGAGTTGTTCGGAGAATTAGGCTTGCCACGCTCCTCGTACTTCTACCATCGGGCTCGTGTGCGGGTCGCAGACAAGTACGCCGAGGTGTGCCGCGTCATGGCCGACATATTCGAGGGCAACTACCGTTGCTACGGCTACCGGCGACTGCGCGCCTCGCTCAGCAGGCAGTCGCTGAAGATCTCCGAGAAGGTCGTGCGTCGCTTGATGAAGCAAGAGAACCTGGTTCCCATTGCGCGCAAACGCCGTCGGTGCGGCTCGTACATGGGCGAGATCAGCTCTGCACCAGACAATCTCCTCAACCACGACTTCCGAGCGAGTGCGCCCAACGAGAAGTGGCTCACCGACGTCACGGAGTGCGAGATCCCGGCGGGCAAGGTGTACCTCTCCCTCATGATCGATTGCTTCGACGGCATGGTCGTGAGCTGGTCGATTGGTACGCGACCGGACGCCGACCTGGTCAACACGATGTTGGATGCGGCCATCGAGACGGTCGCGGCCAGCAGCGCGCGGTCTGTGGTGCATTCAGATCGGGGCGGGCACTATCGGTGGCCGGGCTGGCTATCCAGGATCTCGGATGCGAAGCTGGTTCGCTCGATGTCTCGCAAAGGGTGTTCGCCGGACAATGCGGCGTGCGAGGGCTTCTTCGGTCGCCTGAAGAACCAACTGTTCTACGCGCGCGACTGGATGTCCGTAAGCATTGAAGAGTTCGTCTCAACCTTGGACGCATACATTCGCTGGTATAACGACACACGCATCAAGGACTCGCTCGGCTTCCGCAGCCCCATCGAGCATCGAAGGGGCATCGGGATCGCAGCTTAACCAGTCCAAGATTCGTCCGCACCCCCAGTGGGTCAATTTTCAGTCGGCGCCAACAGCCCCAGTGAACTTGGTGCCGAGTCAAGGGAACGTCAGCAGAATGTCGGCCTGCTCGTTGAGCGCATTGAGTTGACTCTCGGTGATTCCCAGGACGCTCAAGGCGAATTGCTGCTCTCTTTTCCAATGTTCATGGGCCTTGGGGTTACGTCGCATGCCATCGTTGACGTCGGCGAGCGCACCGATTGCCACCAGACGGTGCGTGATGTCGCAGTGGTCCAACGGATGCGCAAGGTGGTCTGCGCGGACATGATGCATGCTGATCGACAGCCAGATGTGCTCCGGAAGCATCCATTGCTTGGCCCAAAGTGTGCTCAGGCAGGAATGATCCACGCCATAGACCGCGCGCTCGAAGGCGAGGAGATCGGAACTGCCTGAACGTTCTGCACGATCCTGCCAGAGCCGATACTCGCGATACCGACCAAGCATGAGCACGGCGCCACAATCCCGAAAAATGCCGTAGCTATAGGCTTCATACACTTCGGCAACCCGGAATTCGCGTGCCAGGTGCGCAATGATGAGTGCGCGGCCCACGATGGACTCCCAGAAACATTCGACCTCGGGAACTCTGCGCGCGTCAAAGTCTCGCTTAAGCAGCAGCGACGTCACTGTACTTCTCAACCAATCTATGCCGCGATCATCAATCGCGTCTTGCAGGAAGTTGGCATCCGACGGCGTATCGAAGACGGGCGACTTCGCGGCAGCCAGGACTTCAGCGGCCAAGGTCTGATCCCTATTCAGGACAGACACGGCGTCTTCGAGATCGGTCGAGTCGCACCGCGCAATCAGCGCCAGGGTTTCAACGATCTTCGGACACGGTGGAATCATCTTGTCGTTATCGGTTCAATGGTGATCTATTCTGCAACGGTTCGAGCGTCGGACCGTGAGGGACCACAATCGGTCCGAGCGCGTCGGGTCCTGATTCTCCGGAACATATGTGAAACGTGAAACGTGGACTTCTGGATCCTTCGCGCATAGCCTTCCTTGGGTGGACGCAATGACACTGGGGCGCGTGCTGGGTGATCAGCGTTGCATCGAAACGGAGCACCTCGGAAAAACGCATCGACTAAGGCTTCCTTTCGCGCCGTGTTCTGCACATCCAATCACCGCAACTATAGATCGTCCCAAGTGAGAAGGATGTCGGTGTCGCACGGACAAGCGACGTCAGGAGAATCCTGACTCAATGCCAATCGCGGGTCTGTGTTCGCACGTGGTCGCCGGGGCGACCGGGAGCGCAGCAGAGGCCTTGGACGAGCATGAGGACGATCTCGGCATCCGGGACGGTGCGAACGACCCAAGCTCAGTCGAGACTCAGAATCAGTTACTCGAGCGAAACCAGTCCATGTTGGATTGCGAACTTGATGAGGCCTGCGAGGTCGTGGATTCCGAGTTTCTCCATCATTCGTCCTCGGTACGTCTCGACCGTTTTGGGGGAAAGGGCAAGGGTGTGAGCGATATCGTTTGTCGCGCGTCCCTCGGCGAGAAGCTGAAGAACCTGGCGCTCACGCGAACTCAGTCGACCGAGCGCATCGATATCGGGCGAGTCGCTCAAGACCTGGTCCAGGACGAGATGAACGAGTTCAGGGCTCAAGTAGCGAATGCCCATATGGACGCTTCGAATAGCCGCAACCACCTCCTTCGCGGCGGACCGTTTGACGATATATCCGAGTGCGCCGGCCTTGAGCGCACGCAGTACGTGGACCTCATTGGAGTGCATCGACAAGATGATGGTCCGGGTGCTTGGGCAGCGTGTCCGGATGACGTGCGCGGCCTCCGTGCCGTTAAGATGAGGCATCCCGTGATCGATGACGGCTACATCGGGCCGTAGTTGAAGCGTGTGCTGTACTGCCTCGCGGCCGTCCTGAACACAAGACACCACCTTCATGTCGGGTATTGTGTTGATAAGGAAGGTCAGCCCCTCGGCGACCACTGCGTGGTCATCTGCGACCAGAACCGAGATCGGCATGTCAGTACGGGACCCGAACGGTGACGTTAACGCCTCCACTAGGCGCGGGTCCGACCTCGAATTGACCGCGTACCGCCTGCGTACGCTCACGCATGGTCATCATACCGAGCCCGTGCCGCTTGGAATCTGCCTGCGAAGGGTCCTCGCGCAAGCCAATGCCGTCATCGATGATCGTCATTACGTATGCGTCGGGTTCCGTGCAAAGCGTTATGCAAACCTTAGAGGCATGGGCATGCTTCGCGATATTGTTCAATGCCTCCTGCGCTACTCGAAACAGCGCGATCTCGGTGTCGGGCAACATGTCGCGAAATGCATCCACTCCCTTGACATCGCTTCGAATTGCAGTCCTGTTCGAAAACTGGCTGGCGAGCCACTGCAGTGCGGGCAGCAGCCCGTAGTCGTCGAGCATGGGTGGACGCAGTTCGGCCATTACGTTTTCGATACGGTTGGTAGTCGACTCGACCAGAACCGACGAGTCTTCGAGGCGTCGCTGCAGTTCGCTTGAGCTCTCGGCGTGTGAAAGAGATTTCATGATATCGAGGTTAATGGCGAGTGCGGTGAGATTCTGTCCAACCTGATCATGTAGTTCTCTTGAGAGTTGTCGGCGCTCCGTTTCCTGAGCATCGACGAGCTGCCGAGAAAGCGCTTGCAACTGGGAGGTCGTATGACGAAGGTCCCGAGTCATCTGTGCAGCTATCGCCCTTGCGCGGGTTCTCGATGTGTTGACGGCGTAGATGATAACCGTGAGCAATGCTGAAATGAGCAAGCCCGCAGTGAGCACGACCCATGGGATCGTTGCATCTAACCGTCCGATCACTGCACTCTTTTCGGCACTGAACGCGGCTTCCCATTCGCGCCCGCCGACCTCGACTCTCAGCGTGGTCTCAAAATGGCGGGCGCTGCTTTTGATTTCCGGCTTCCCCTGGTCTTGCGCAGCCGCACTGTCGAACAAGAGTCGCCGTGGACCATCCGTGGCAGGAGAACCCACGGCTTTCACATCAAAGACCTGAAATCGTATGCGCGGTTCGAGAGAAGGATCCACCATTCCCTTCATCAGATCGTCGATGCTGAACCCGGCACCGACCGACCCCATATAGGCGCGACGTCGCTCGTCGACCGTGCCCGTCGCAAGGCCACTTCGGTATACCGCAAGGCGAATCGCGAGCCCCATATACTGGCGCCCGCGACTCTTGATACTGATTGGAATCCCGGAAGCTGTGATCTCTCCGGAGTCACGCGCATCATGAAGCGCGCGTATCAGTTGTGTGGGATCCGCAGCGGCGCTATTTGCGGCCAGATCCCTCCCGAAGGCGAACTCGAATCCCGCCATGGGTTCGAGGTAAGCGAGTACGAAGTATTCGGCCCGGTCACCGGCTGGGTGAATGTCGAAATTGGGATGACCGGCAGGGTCAATGCTTGTATCGCGGCGCACGGCATCGACAAAGCGTTGCTTGTCCTCGTGCGGTACGTACACGGCGTAGTTCACGACGTCGAATCCAGGGAATCTTTGCAGCAAATCGAGTGAATGGATGAATCGCTGGAACTGGAGCCGCGTGACGTCGTCCTGGCTCGAGAAAAGTGCCCGCATCGCGTAGAGGGTAGCCGAGTAAAACTGCACCCGATCCTGGACGATCGCCATCGCTTCGCGTGCTTCGCGCTCGAATCGCAGCCGGGCGACATTCTCTGTGGCGCGCTCGATCAATGCGAATAGAACCACCGAGCTCGAAATCCCGATGGCGAGAATCAGCACGGCGAGGGCGTTGCGCGAAAATATCGATCGAATATCTGAGCGATGTATAAGTGAATCGGCGAGGGATGGCTCCATGGACGCAGAAGATACGGCATCCCGACCGACCTTGGTGCTTGCGGCGAGAGTATCGGTTTGGTGACTATTGAGATTCAGCAATCGTCTTGAAGCCCTTGGTTTCCACGATCGCCTCGCCACAGGACGCTTAGCCATGGGCGTCCGCAGTCGGTTGCATATCTTTTGCGGCCACGCAGAACATTCTCCGCGCTAGTGTACAAAACTGCGCACTCTGGATCCATAGAGAGCAGGGGAGCATCGCAGCCAATGCCAATTGGCCACGGTTCGCGATTCGGCGGCGAGAGCCGGGGACCGTGAAAGCCTATCCTGAGCGGGTGTTCCGATCTTTGCCGAACAATCCTCTAGAAGCTTCAGATGGGAGTGTTATGCAATGCGCGCCACGCGAAATGCTGCGCGCGGCGCGCCGGTGGTCGAGGAACCCGCTCAGGACTGCGGATTGCCGGACGATACGGAGACGGCTGAGTACGCAGAGCGCGTCGCGTCGATGCTCGCCGCTGAGTATGCAGCCGAGTCTGCCGTGACGCGGGCGGCAGAATAGGAGGCGGCCGTCGGATCGATCGTGGCCGCCGAGTAGGCAGCGGATTTCTCATCGATGGTCGCGGCTGAGTACGCGGCGTAAGGCCCAGCTATTTGGGCGGCGGAGTATGCGGCCGCATCGCTTCGAATTTCACTGCGACGAGTGTCTAACTGGTCTTCGGCTACCTGTGCGGCGGAGTACGCTGCGCCGGCAGTTCGAATCGCTGCAGCTGAATACGCCAGTCCGCGACCGGGTAGGCTAACCGCAGAGTACGCAGCTTGCTCGGTTAACGATCCATTGCCGGACCAAGCGGCACCGGCAGCCTGCTCTGAGCCGAATTCCATTTCGTACAATCTGCGCGTTTTTTCCGCATTCGCTTCACGCTTGCGAAGATCTTCTGGAGATCGCTCTCCCACGTGTGGCGCATGATGCAGATAATTGCCGAAAACCTGCATACAATCGGCAACATATTTCATCGTCTGGAGAATATGCGTGTGCCAGAATTCATCGACATCCTTGGCCAGCATGATGTCTTCTGCTTCGCTCGGATACTTGACCAACATCATTAGATAGGTCTTGTATGCGGTTCCAATGCGATCGGCATACTCTCGGGTCCAGCCTTTTCCGAGTTCTCGATCCATAATTCGCTCTTTGACCGGCTCAAGGTCGAGCGCTTGTATGGCGGGAATGACGTCATGGACTGGTTTGCTGATCAAGCGGGCTTCCATCGGTATCTCCTTAGTTTGGTCACGGGCGATTGATTCAGTGACAAGCCGGGTCCCCCGATTTAGTCGCAGTGCGTATCCACAGGGGTGGAGTCGCAATGGAGAGCGTAGCGGTCTACGGGAACGGAGACGGCCCAGCCTTTCCTGCTGGGAAGTGGGGCGAATCGGCGTTGCAAGGAAAAATTACCCAATAGGCCGCCTTGGACGAAGTCCGGATTCGACGACAGATCGTGTCAGGAATTTCCTGACACCGGAGGGCCGATCTTGAGAACTGACCGTACTATGAGGGCATGCTTCGGAAATGCGCAGTGGAACGGACTGGGGCAGCGAGGGAGGATCGCGGTCGGCCAGGGGGAAGAATTCGGGTCAGGTATGCGCTCTTTATCGGCCAGAGCGGCCATTGCGGTTCTGAGCCGCCAACGGCTGCAACGAGTCGGTCAACAGTCGTAGCCCTGGAGTTCTGGCCGAAGGACCTCCCGGCACTTCAGGCGACTACCTCAGGCGCGTCGACGTCGGCGTAGCGCGCCGCGAGATACGCGTCGAATGCGTCACCTTTGTCTGCGACGCCCTGAACATCTTTGTCCATATGCGCTGAAGCCATCCTTTCCGCTCATTCGTCACGACCTTGTCGGGGCAATCCGAGCACCCGCCTAGCTCGTACGATCTCTCATC